>Ga0315899_10003707_pt1 | contig 16615 bp, 25 predicted proteins | sample LakEriMetagenome_2_FD_203518 | JGI IMG/M metagenome (GOLD analysis project Ga0315899, IMG submission 203518) | Freshwater fungal communities from buoy surface, Lake Erie, Ohio, United States - Buoy 4 MA112 | ecosystem: Environmental > Aquatic > Freshwater > Lake | place: USA: Lake Erie, Ohio... | reverse complement strand
CATGGTACCTGCGGGTAACTGTCGTGCAGGAAATCTTTCATGCCCGCCAGCGTGCCCAGCGTAGCGTTGGTCCAGATGGAATGGTCTGGCCAGGTGATAATGTTGGCGGTGCGGTACGCATACTTGGCCTTGAGCGGCAACAGCCCGAGTCTGGTTTCCTTGTTCTTGTCCTTGATGGATCCCAGGTACCGAGAGAGGAAGGTGTAGGACTGCTCAGATTCAATCACATCCACCGTCGCGCCGCTTGAGTCGGGATTTGGAGGCAAAGAGAAAGTGGGCTTGAGCTTGAGCACCTTGTAGCGGAGGCCCCCTGAGGGCGAAGGCTTTTCCTCCATGTCAAACCTTGCCTGGTCGTTGCCGCCGTCCTCGCCTGCCCACTGTGAGAGGGAGGCACGCACTACAGAACGCAGCCCGTCGGCGCCCACGACAAAAAAAGGCCGCATCGTGTGCTCCTGTCCGTCTGCATCCTTCAAAGTGGCTTCGATCGCCATGTGCTCGCCGTCGGGGACACGGCGGAGGGCCGTCACCTCCCAGCCCTCTTTCACCTCCACCGCCGTTCTTTTGCGCACGGCCTGCTCGAGAATGGAGACGAACCCGTCGCGCGGAAGCCAGTACGGCGTGCGCACCTTGCCGAAACTGAACTTGAACTTTGAGCGCTTGCCGTCGATGGCGATGCGATTCCCGTTTAGCGTACCGCCGTCAACACCCTCTTGCGCAACAGTCTCCGAGAGCCCGTGGCGATCCTGTTGCCGTGCCCAACAAAACCATCAGTACGTTCAGAGAAAATCCTCCAAAGGGCATGCAGGTGAGACGACGACACGATAAGACGCGTGAGATTCCGTGGCTTACCGTAAACTTGAGCCCGAGCTCGCTGATCAGGTACATAAACCCCTTGTTCGGGTCATAGGACGAGATGGCATTCGCCTTTTCGATTACCGTGATCTTCGCGCCCCCGCCCCACTTATCTTTCAGCTCTTTGTTGAATATGGAGTCGAGCTCTAGCGCAGCGCCAAGACCGCTGAAATCCGTACGCGCGCGCGAGCGGATGCGAGCGGTGAGAGGTGCCGTCATGTCATAGCGAGCCATCACTGTAGTTATGCATGCACATGCACGCTGGGTAGTGCGGAGACAGCGACCCGCGCCCCCTACCTCGGGCCGCCGCCGACGATCAGGATGCCGTCGGAGGCGGAGGCAGCCATGGAGAGGCTGCCCAAGACCCCTGACCTGCGCCCCGCGCAACGCGGGCCCGGGAGCCACAGCCCGGGAGCCACAGCCGCGCGCCGCGCACGAAGAGCTACGTGGAGTCCAGCTGTGGATCGGCATGGCAGCGGCAGCAGCGCGTCCGCCGCTGCCCGCCTTATCTCCGGGCTGATGACTTGGAAGCCCTTAGCCTGCAGCACGACCGCCGAGAGCATAAGCAACACTTCTCCTCTCACTGTAAATTTAGCCATGACACATATATTTCGCGCTCATAAAAAAAAATGCATTTATTTTTATTTCCCCTTAAATTTCACTCAACCCACTCGTAACGGAGGGACATCTCTCCAAAATCTCCCCAAACGACATTCCGACTGGAAATCAAATCCGAGAGGTGTGTGCAGGCACAGCTCCTCGGGTCTGTGCTAGCAGGTCTGTGTACAGCATGCACGGCAGCACGCCAGGGGCCGGATGGGGCGCCGAGGAGCGTGATGCTCCCGGTGCATGCGGCACCGGCTGGCGCGCACGCGGAGCGGCAGGGATCGCGCGAAAGGGTGTTTGCGCTCCCGGTTTTGCTTGTTTTTGGTGGAGTTTCGCGGCCGCCGAGGATGCAGGGTGTCATGGAAACCCACTGCAGGCAGCCCATGCAGAGGCTGCCCTTCCAGATGGTTTGCACGAAGCCCGGGGCTGACGTGGATTCCCTCCAGAACAAATGACGACGCGCACCATCGGCACTTACAAGCCTGCCGCGGCAGCGGCTCCTGCGCCCACGAGAACCGAAAGCGCGGGGATTCAGCGCAGATCAAGCGCGTCAGGTTGGCGCTGCCTTCGTTTGTTGTCAGCCTGTTTGTGCTCTCTTTTTGCAGACTTATCCGCTGACTGAAACGCCCACCAAAAAGGATGGAACATGACCCCGGAGGAAGAGGCGATTTTCGAGCGCGCACAGGAGCTGAAACGCCAATCCCAGCAGGTGTGTCTCTTCTTACGTCAACTTTTGCTGCCGTCAAGTGCGTCTTGGTTGGACCATAGAACACAGCATGCATTCGTGCTGTGATGCGGATACTCAGCTATTGCGTGCTGAGAACGGAACGTTGCTGGCGGCAGGTCATCCAGCACAGTCAGTCAACACGCAAGGCAATTGGCGGGAACCTGGTGGATCATTTCAAATTCCTGCTCGTCATGGGTCCGACGGAGCTCAAAAAAGAGATCAAGGCTCGCTTCGAAGCTTGGGACACAGACAAGACTGGCAGTTTGAGCAGGACAGAAATGATGGTGATACAAAACCATACGCACACCATGATGAAACGAATCTCTGCCTGAATCATCTGCTATGCGTGTCATTCTGTTCGCCTGCCTCGCGCGTGAAATCTCGCACATGCACACATGGTTTATTTATTTGTCAGAACAGAGACTGCAGCTCGGACTGCTTCAAAATCTGAAGCACGTACACACATGCAGGATGCAATGGAGGAGATGGGTAAGAAGCCGACAGCAGATGAGATTGAAAAATTCATGTCGGAGGTCGATCTTGACGGCAACGGCACTGTTGGTATGCTATTCACACTGAAGAACGCGTACGTTGCTTTTTGGCAATCGCACACTTCCAGGAGTGTGTGGCCCACGGCGCGAGCTGCGCCGTGGGACAAGGAGAAAGCGTGCATGGGCCCAGGAGAAAGCGTGCACATGATTTCACTGCGTGGGCCCAGGAGAAATCGTTCGCATGATTTTACAATGTGCACGCACGTGCATTCATGTGCACGCTTTCTCCTGGGACTACTGATCTTCGCACATGATTTTACGACTAATTGTTGCACATGATTTTACTGCTCCTGGGCCCAAATTTTGCAAATGATTCACGATATGCACGCACGTGATTCTATAAGTTACTAGATCTTAGCACGCGCATGCTCTTACGTACACTTCTTGCATACAAAAATATACTAGATCTTGGCGAGTTCGAACACATGATCAGGCATCAGCTGAAAATTGAACACACGTGCGATTGCGCGTTCTGCATGAAGAAAAAAGCGCAAGCAGAGGTCGCCGAAAAGGCCGCGACGGTAATATGCGTACCTTGAAACGCGCCCGCTCGCGTGCACTGGCACTAGTACATTTTGCGCATATTGTCTAAGAGATGGGACTTTGGATTCATCTGTCTGCTTTCCCTTCTTTCGCTGCGGATGCTGATACCACATCGAAGGCTCGTTGTTGCATTGACCGCAATACTGGTGCGTGTAAGCCGCAAAAGCACGAAAACACGCTCACAGACCCACATGTTTACAGGACGCGGAGGCTGCTAAAGAGGCCGCCAAGAAGAAAAAGTGAGCGATTCGAAGATGACGCAATGTGGTTTGCGAGACAATTGGGAATAACCCGGGCATTGCATAACACACGTCAACATTGTACACATTTGAACATTGAGTGCGCATCGGGTGGGACAGAGCAACACGCGTCAGAATAAGAGAAGGATGATGAGTGCATGGAGTGTATGAGTTAGAACAAGGATTTGATGGAAGCGCTAGACTAAGGGCACCATGAAATTCGCGAGGGACGCAGGAGGAGGAGGTGGTCCGAAATCTCAGTAGGTTGTAGTGAACGTATGACTGGTGGTGTTATAAAACAACGTGCACGTGTGAACAAGGCGAAGGGTGACATGCATCTAGAGATGCACGCTGTGAAATTCATCAGGAGATTCAAGTAAAGTTACCCTCCATTCGTCTTCAGTGGAAAACTAAATCGGTCAGTCGATGCCCCGGCTGCGGTTGGATATTTTATGGATAGGTCCGCACCTCTCGGCACCACTGCATACGTCAAATACGGTAAGCTCCAACTTGGCGTCCTAGGACAGGACACCCGCCCCCGCTTCCCCGTGGCGGGCCCGCCGCAGCCTCAGCTTCAGAAACCGAAGCAGCCTCAGCTTCAGAATCTGAAGCCGAGTGAGGTCGGCACATTGTCTTTTGTCTCTGTGGTCGAGGTTGTCACCAGCTTGGCATACTTTTCCAGCGCCTGAGTAGTATAGATATGTTTAAAAACGACGTCGGTAAGAGATTTATTAAGTAAAAAGGCAGCCTGCATGCGTATCGAGAGCGGGAGCAGGGAGGGAGGTGAGTGCTTGGTGGCATGTCAGGCTGACACTCCCACTTCCCTCCCCGACACCCCAACTTCCCTCCTGGCATTCCTGCACATGCACGCACTCTCTCTCTCTCCCTCTCTTTCTCAACCTAACCTCACTCACCTCGCCATCAGCGGCCCTGCCGCCCTGCATGGGGTGGTGCATTGAGAGAAAAGCTTGGTATTTGCTGGCCAGATAGCCATCTCGCGAGGCCTGATCCGGGCCCTGCACAAGTAGGGTGTATGTACACATCGTGTGCATACACGCGGAGCGCACACACCTACACGCCAGCACCCACACGCCGGCACACACATACCGCCTTATAGTAGCTGGTTGGCGGCGCTTTCTTGGCCGTGAGCTTCAGCTCCTGCATATGTACCGGCTGCTCTTTGAGCCGCCTCAAGACACCCCTCGTGGCAGTGGCAACGCCCTTGCGCCTCGTGGTGCTGGCCTCCCTTTCAGCCTGAACAACGTCTCAGTGTGAGGCATGCGCCTTGTGTGTATCAACGTATTGTGCTTGCTTGTATGTCTGTGTGTTGGAAGCTCACCCTACGGCGCTCGAGGAGGCGGATGCCATGAAAGTACGGCTTGCCCCCCACCGCGCCTCTCTCGCGTGTGCTTGAACTCCCCCCCATTGCAGGCATTTGCGTGTGGACTGCCTGCGGGTGGGCGCGAGACACGCCGTGTGCCCTGAGCGATGTCAAAGACGCCTTTTTCGACTGCTTGATCTCGACGTTTCTCTTCACCTGCCACCCAGGCACCCAAGCACGCATTTAAAAGAGAGAAGACGGAAAGTAATATGGAGGTGGGCCGGCGCAGGATATTTTGGTGTGCAGGTAGCGCGGGGTGTGGCGCAGGCGGGCCGGCGCAGGCGGTCAGCTCAGGATGGGGCAACGAGACATTTCTAAGGTAGTGGACTTGGCCCTCGAGCTTGGCGACACGTTTCTTCAGCAGGTTCCACTTGTCCCACACCGCCTGCTGCTGCTTGTTGTAGCAGCATCCAATCGGCTTCTCGTCAAAGTAGTCCTGTGCACGTGCATCCGCGTCACACGTCCAACATGCACACACATTTTCACACCCGCACAAAGCATACACACACGCACACAACACACACATGAACGCGGCCTTTGGCTGGCGGATACACGGACGTGTAGAGGATACTGAATTGAGTACCAATAAACAACTCTCTCATAACACACGCACACACCTCCCCGTTGAACGCCGGGACATCAGGACAATCATCCTGCCCACGCACGCGCGCGCGTGCGCACGCACGCGCACGCGCAAGCACCCGTTAGTTTTTACTAGGAGCTCCACACGCGCGCGAGCAGCAGGCGACCGCCTGGCCGAAACTAGCACGCGGCGGCGCTGGCTAGATTTGATCTGGTTCATCATCACTTTCTCAGAAAGCGCTTTAACATCCCCGCACCTGCTCGAGGGACTGGCCACAGAGGGTGTCATGCAGCCCCACGCCCCCTTCGTCCTCGGCCTTGGCCTCGCCCTCCGAGGGTGAGTAGTCGCTGTTTGTGTCGGGGTTCCAGACCTGCCCGGCCGCACATCGTGGATGGCATTAGATAGACGAGCACATCATGCTCAGCCATCATCCCCTGTCTTTTGTTCCGGACTTTAGCTGCTCGGGGGGTTTCCCCCTTGACAGCGTCCTCCGAGACAGCTCAGGCATCCTGGTGAGAAGAGAGACAGCGTAAGGGGCGTGACTGACCCGCTGGAACGGCGCCACCTCCGCGTGCGCTGCCGTATAAAGCACTTCCGCCTGCTGCCGATGCGTGCGCACCACGAGCATACATAGCACTACGCTTCCCGCAAGCGCCCAAGCGACAGCCCGTGTCCGCATGTTTGTCTTTTCAGAGCCAAAATTTGTACCGGACTGCGAAATTGACGAAATTCTGTCCAACAAAAGAATTCAAACTCGGACCCAGGCGCGCTAGGACGGGGCGCGTGGAGCGAGTGCGGCCGCGGCGGAGGACCGCGGCAGGCGCAGAGGGCAGGAGCAGCGTCACCCCCGTGCCGAGGGCAGCTGCTGCGCACCCTGCAGGGCGCGCGCGCAGCCATGATGCACTTTATGCCTATGTCAGGTCCCATGACCATGGGCAGGCAGATGACGGTGCAGTCGCAGCAGGCGCAGGCCAAGCGCAGCTCGTGGTCGCCGTCGGTCTCCAACGACACCAAGGAGAACCAGGCCGGTACGGTGCCGGGAGCAGCGCCCACTCGCCCCGCCCGCGCCCGCTCTGCGCGTGCCGCTGCTCTAGCGCGGGGCGCTGCGTTGTTGCAAGGTGCTCAGCGGCAAGCTCAACTGACGGCAGAGGCGTCTCGGCAGGCGTCGGAATCCTCTTTGTGGAGGAGGAGGACCCGTCCGGGTTCGTCCGTGTGACTGTCAAGGCACTGATTGAGGGCGGCTCCGCTGAGAAGACGGGAATGGTCCGCGCCGGCGACATGGTTGTGCGCGTAGGCAACCAGGACGTGATAGGCAAGCCTTTGTCAGTGCTGCGTACCATGATTCCCGGGCCGATCGGTTCGTACTGCAGGCTCGGCTTCCTGCGCGGCGGAGTGGCTCTCAATTCCAACGCTGTCCAGGTCTCGCAGCATGTCCTTCGTGTTTGACCCGCTGTTTCATAGGCACACGAGGCATCTGACATTTTTGGCCGCTGGGTCGGATCCTGGGCCCGCAGGAAAAAAGCACGTACTATGACGTGCAGCTCCTGCGGCAGACAACAAAGAACGAGAAGAGGAAGCTCGTACCGGGTGCGGCGGCCGATGCCACGGCCACAGCCACGCCGCGGGCTGCAAGCGCGCAGGCGCAAGCAAACGACAGAGCGAGCTTGAGCCAGAGCATGGACAAGGCAGGCCCCGGAAGCATCAGCGCAGGAATGCGGGACTCCGCAGGAAGTCAGCCGCCGCCCTCTTTTCAGCAATCAGGCGGGGCTACTGCGGAGAAGAGTCAAACCAAAGTGGTGTCTTCGCCAGCATCACAGCCAGCGCCTCAGCGCGCCACGACGCCGTCTTCGCAGATGAATCCTGCGCTTAGCCAGTCATTCGAACAGCGTTCAATAGCTGCAGTGAAGAGCCAGCAGAAGCCGCAGCAGCCTGCCGAAAATTCGCCCAATTCTCTGAGATCGTCGGTAGATGCGGCGATAAATAATGTCGATCGTGCGCTTTCGGAAATGCACAAACAGGAGGTGGACCGTCTCAAAGATCGCATAGAGGTACATCCTCTTTTCGAAAATAGTCTTGCGTGTGCAAATCTTTCATTGCGCCTGGCCCATTGCATATGGAGATCACTGGGCGAGGTTTCGGATATGAGATCGTGCAAGCGACAGCATTGCATGCTGTGTTCGTGCTGATGGGGTGCGGTTGGCAGGCGGCAGAGCGCGGGCGCACGAGCGCAGAAGAGGAGCTTCGGAAGGAGCGTGCTGCTCGTAAGCAACAGGATGAGAAAATTCGCGATTTGGAACAGCGGGTGCGTTCTTTGCAGACGCAGACGCCGTCTGCGATGTCGGGTTCGCCAGACAAGCGAAAGCTCGATTTGCTTGAGAAGCAGGTGACGCAACTGAAACAAGACAAGCAGCGTGAGGAAATGCGGCGACTGGAGGCTGAAAACAGCCTCAAGTTGGTAGAGCGGCGGGCGAACGAGCTCCATTCTCAGGTCCGTTCGAACTTGTTTCGTGGCCGGGTTGTCTCTGCACACCTTTTTTACTTCTGCAAATTTGGTCGCAGTGGCCTGTTTTTGGGGTTATGGTTATTTCTGTAGAGTTGCTGCGACAGACCTTCTGATGTAAGCATCGATCCCTGACATCACATGCAAAAACGTGGGCAGATGGAGCAGATGCATCTTCAGGGCAGAGGAGGTGTCGACCCAAACAGATTGGTGCAAATGGAACAGCAGCTGCAAAATTCAGAGGAGCGTCGCAAGGAAGAGGAGAAAAAGCGCGCCATCGCTGAGGGAAAACACCGACATCTTGAGAATCAATTGAAACAACAGGTACACTTTGAATTGATTCTCAATGATGTTTTGTATGGCAAGCGATTCAAACACCGCATGTATGCCAAGACGCAATGCAATCATCACATGCCACAAGCTGCCAAATTAATTTTTGTACTTGTCTGCGCAGTCCCCATTCAAATATGCGAGCATGTACAAGGGCAAAAAGGGCCCGCCGTCGCATATGCCGGACATTTCCGAGGGAAAAGAGATGCAGCAGCAGGGTCTTCAAGCTATCCCCAATTCCGTCATCGACAACAACGTGCGCAGCCCTTCGGTAAGTGCCGGACTGCGTGTGGGGAAGAGAGCATGGAATGCGCTTCTGCACGCATGTGTGCGTGTGTCGCTCCCAAGCGACTGCCAAGTTGTTACACTTGTGTGCATGTTGTGCAGCTTCAAGCTATCGACGGGCCGCTGCCGGACGCCTTGACGGGACAAGGGCAATATGCGGCGGGGCGGCAGCAGTTGATGCACGTGCCGGCAGCGGGAGCTAATGGCATGATGATTTCCCCTGGCCACATGGGCATCCCCGGGGTATGCATGTTGAGATGGTTCCTGCTCACCACCATTGCGCCGCTTCCCTTACCATGATTTCGACGCTATTCCTAACCGCAGTGGGTTGGTGTGGCGAGCAGGTGGACATCTACTCTTCGCAGGGCTCGGCACCGGCAGCAAATCCTATGGCTAATCAGCAGCAGCGCTTGCAGATGATTCAGCAGCAGCAGGTACATTAAATACATTGAACAATCGACTATCAAACATGAGCATAGATTTCCCTATTGAACTACAACAGGCTTTGGCATATAAATTCGAGTTCGGTTGGTCGCTGTCTAGTGAAGTTATGCCATCTTTTTAGGTTGGGTATTGTCTTGCGAACTAAGCTCATTTCTTATTATAACATGTTTCAGACACTTGATCTCAATTGTGTTTGCTACTCTTCACAAATTATGCATATGACGCGAAGCGGACATAATCAAAGAAAGGGGAAATAGCCTTTACGTTCAAATTCAACATGTTACTAAGAATTTATGTTAATATTTCCGGTGCTGTAAAATTCTACACGAGCAGGTGCAAGCACCGCAGCAGCCCGGATCTGTAGGGAGGGGAATGATGCAGGTTCCTGTTCAACCGGTTTCTGGCGCGGCCCCGACGTTGAAGGCCGCCACGCCCCAGTTGCAGCAGCCGCAACTTACCCAGGTTTTGTTGACTCATTACTAAGAGCTAGATATCTGAACAACAGTGCTCGACCCTTGTAGTGACTGTTGACCCGAACACCGGCCTGAAATTCTGGTTTCGGCTGCACAGTTGGCGTACGGTGCAATATAAACTTTTGCGCTTATGGGAGCGAGAGAGCATATGGAAGCGCTTTGGCAGCTTATATGTCTTTGTTGGTGCTCTTGCTCCTTGTTCTTATCCTTAGCAGCAACAACAGCAGCAAGGCGGAAGAGGACAGCTAATGCAGCCCATGGGGGTGCAGGTTCAACAACAGGTTTGAACAAAAGTCCGCGCCCGCGTGTATTTTTTTTACGTCGTGAGTGGCTATGTCTTTGCGAACTATGTCCTATCTTTCGAAAAGCCATGTCAAAGCCCTGTTGCGTTGTATTACGTTGGGGCTGGCCAGAATGGCTACCCCAAGCCGTTCCCCTTCTCTCTGGCGAGGTCTTGCTGGGTCTCTCGTAAAGCTTGCTGTTGACACGTTTGATCTCACTATCTCACTAACTACTCCTTGCTGTGTGGGGTGTGCACTCGACAGCAGCAGCAACAGCAAATGATGATGCCGCAGATGCCGGGCCACGCGCAGCCACAGCAGCCACAGCAGCCACAGCAGCCACCGAGTCCGCAACAGGTGTTGTCGCCCCCGGTAAAACAGCAGCAGCAGCAGCAGCAACGGGTACAACAGCAACAGCTGCAGGTGCGGCGTGTCGTTTTTTCGTTGTCAACTGCCATCTTGTACTGCTTCGGGTGGGGCGACGGCTGTAAAGAGAGGAGAATGTGGTGAAGAGAATCGGACAGGATGCGTGGCCTAAGCTGTTGTGCTTGAGCAGATGCAGCAGCAACATATGTATCAGCAGCAGATGGGCTATGGCAACTATTACGGTCAGCCAACCCTTGTTCCCCCCTCTCGCTGTGGTCCAAAGCAACTGCGTGGTCCAAGTATCCTCTGATGTTGTACGCCCAGTGATTCCCATGCTGTCTTGTCTTTAGTCGAAAAGCCTTTCTGCGCCTACGGCAGGCATCTGGGCCCTGTGAGGACTGACGGCTCGAGCCTGACGTGTTCGGGGTCCTGTGGTTGGACTGTTGATTGGTCCAGGGGCACAAGGGGCATACGGTGCGCGCAGGTAGGACTCGGTATCGATGTGCACGACAGTGCCTCCTTTGTCTGGGGCACAACTTGACTTGTTGGGACGGAAAGCAGCAGCTGCTGGGGAGACTTGAACGTGTGCGCTGTGTTTGCAGCATCAGAATATTATTTACAATCAAAGCATTTGACGACTGTGAGTGAGTATCTGGCAACGGGCACCAGCCTCGCTCTCCGTGATTTTGAGTGCAAATAAATCTCCAACTTCTTTCGTGCGTCATCGGCACACATTGTGTGTGCCTCCTACACCGCGTCCCCGACAAGCACACCTGCAGCGCTCCTGCTAATTCTCACGAGGACGACGATGCCAGGCTGAGAAGAGCGCGTCACCCCGAGAGGGGAGGGGGCACCGAGGTACACGACGACGACAATGCCAGGCCCCTGCCTTGACAAGAGCGCGTCACCCCGAGAGTGCCTGAGAGAGCGCTCAGGAGTGGAGTGGCACGGGCGCTCTTGCCTCAGGCTCTACAGTGGAACACAGACCACTAAGCACACTTTGACACCGGGTAGACATTTGTCTCATTTCACTTTTCCACAAAAGTGCATGCAGCGTGCATGCCAAAGAATTTTGAAAACCCATGACCCCACTGGGCCACCAAAACTGGGTTCCCATTGCAACAGGCCGCAAGCCTGCTCAGCGGACCCCGCTCGCCCTCAACCCTCAACCCTCCTTTGACAAAAAACTAGTGCACACACGCAGCTGGCCACTGTGTTACCGTAGGCGAGAACTCCACTCGCTGCCGACGGATGCGGGTGACGGAGGGCGGAGTTGGCTGCAACGTCTCTTGCCGTTTCCTACGTCGTCAGTGTGCATCAGTCTCTTTCCGTTGCCTACATCGCCTCGCTCATCGTCACCATGCAACACATCGCCTCGCTCATCGTCACAATGCAACAGTCTCTTGCCGTTCCCGACATCGTGAGAGTTACAGGTGTGGTCGTTAGCCTCGCCGCGCCCTCGCGACGACACTCGAGGCACACGAGAGCGCGAGGATGAGCGTCGCCAGGAATCCTCTGAGTGCGACGCCTGCCTCGCGTGCAGCTTCTGCGGACGGGCGTGCTCATGGTCGCAGTGATCTTGGTGCTTCGCGTGCTCATGTTGGCAATGGAGATGCGCCTTGTCATGTTGGCAGTTGGGACGCGCCTGGCTAGGTTGCTGGCGCTTTGAGGTAGAGCTAGAGGTAGAGCTAGAGCCCAGGCGCGTCTCACAGCCTGCTCCACGGGCTTCTGCGCACAGGAGCGAGAGGGGCGTGGAGCGCGGCGGCGAGGCGCTTGCGCACGGGGACGCGTGTTGACTTTGCGAGGCATGCCGTGGGCAACCTTCCGCCACTTGAGCGGGGAGTGGAGGTGCCAAGGAGGAGAGGAAAGCGTAAAGCTGGTGTCGCCGCACCCGTGTTGCAAAAATGTCGAAGGAAGAATACGTGTGCCGCCACGTGCTCCGCTCCAGCCGCCTCTGACATAGTCGAAAGAAAGCGTCGAAAACACAGCCAAAGCACGGGCAACCAGTCAATGGCCATGCCATGCGTGCGTGTGTCAGAGCGTGCGTGCGTCAGGGCCCAAGCACTCCTCTCCGCTGCCACTATCGTTTGATAACAAGCCTCACATCCTCAAACACCCGCACTCACTGCGCCCGTGAGACAGAGATAGGGACAGGCCCAGGCACAGAGACAGAGATAGGGACAGGCCCAGGCATAGAGACAAAAAGAGAGAGGGATACACCTCAAACAGAAAAGAGAGAGGCACACACCTCAAAGAGCTTCAGGCGGCGGTGACAGGTTGTCAGCGGCCTGGGCACAGAGGTGAGCAACGCGTGGGCAGACAGGATAGCGCCCACCACCGAGCTTCCCGAGTCGTGGTGAAATAAGCGATGGCCTGCTCCTGGCACCTGCTCGTGTCAATCATGCAACAAAGCAAACAATGGTCAATGGTCCTTCGTGTGGCCTCGTGTCAATGCTCGTGTCAATCATGTCTAAGTACCCTCATCTCGTGTCACAGTGTGTGACGATCATCTACAAGGGTGCCACCAGCATCAGCTGCCAGTGGGCGTAGTTGATCGCAGTCCATTCGCACACACGCACACAGTGTGGGTGTGTGCCAAGGGACAGGGATCAACTGCAGGTGCGCGTGTTCAACAACAACTTGTCGCGCATCGTGACCAGCATACCGAGAAGGAGGGAAGAAAGACTTGGAGTTGGGCGGCGAGCTGGGAGACGACGGCCATTTCGGTATCCGACGCAAGGGCATCCGAGGCACCGACGACAGTGGCGATGAGGCCAGTCTGCGCCGCCGCACGCAGCAGATGCAGTAGTCCGGGGTAGAGCCAGATGGCAGAAAAGAGCGAGGTCCGCGAAAAATTGGAGGCGACGTGCAAGTACGAGGGGGACGATTGGACGTGGAGCCAATACTGCGCGAGCAGGTTCGCATGCACCGCCGGCTGGAAAATGAAGCGCCCCGCACGGCCCAGCAGACGGAAAAACCTCTGGGGAACCCCGAAGAGGAAGGCGACCGAGACGTACGCGGCACAGATGTTGAAGGTCGGCAGGCAGCCCGCCAGGGAGACGAGCACCACACCGCCCAGTGCGGATGGGTCGCGATGTGTGCTGGCCCACATCATTGCGAAGAAGGCGCCCGCCGAGTGCGCTATCACAAAAGGCTTGTTAATGTTGCATGTCACGCAGTACCTTTCGATGAATTCGCAGTGCATTCCAATGATGTCGGACCCGCTTAGGCGCTCGGCATCCTGCAACGACACACCCTCTGGCATTTCCGTGCGGCCGTAGCCCGGGAGGTCGATACAGTGAAGCACAAATTTCTCGCTCAATTCCTTGGCGCACGAGCTCATCATGAGCGTGGCGGCGCTGCCGCTCCCATGAATCACGATGAGCTCCGGTGCGTCGCGCTTCCGGCCGCCTCGGCACGGAATCAGCACGCGGTGCGCCCGCCAGCCGGCGCTCGCAAACACGCCACTAGCCCCGCGCCTGGGCAGAAGGGTGATCCACTCGCTGCGGGTCCCTGGCGGAAACATCGTCGCCGTGCACTTGTCCTCGAGCAAATCGGTATTGGCCTGCGAAATCGTCCAGTTTTGCGGCGTCTGCCCCCGGCACGCCATCCACAGCCACCATGGCACGGACCAAAGCACGCCGTACGCCAGCGTGCCCGCGACTGCGACCAGAAAAAAGAGGGGCACCAGCACCAGCCAGACTGTCATCCCGCACAGGATTGACGTGGCCCACTGGGATGAAAACAGGGAGCGTGACGAGAAAGTCGCGCCGCTGCAGAGCGCCTTGCGCCCGAATCCCACGTTGCAGTAGCCGTTGGTGCGCAGATACATCTGCTCCTCGGGTTGCGGTCGGGCTGCGGCGAGAGACGGCATGCTCACGAATGCGCGTGCTTTCCAGTGATGTACCGGCGCTCAGCACGCGGACGAGTCTAACATAAGCTCGTCAACGACAGGCCTCATGCTTCAAAGCGGTAATGCTTTGTCACCCAACAGGGTCGTACCCCTAGACCCCCACGTCTCCCTAACACCCGAACCCATATAATGGACGGCCTCCAAACGGCGAAGTTCGTGGACACAACAATGGAGGAGCAGGAGCGGAGGAGCCTTGCGAGCGGAGGAGCAGGAGCGGAGGAGCCTTGCGCGGCGCAGAACCTGGAGAAGACTGCCACGCCTCCAGTGCGAGTACGTCCGCAGCCACTCCAGGGAGTGTCGCGGCTTCGGGTGCTACTCCTGTACGTACTGCTCGTCCTCCTCGGCGTTCCAGTTTGGTGGAAGGCGACCGAGGTGTACCGCGCCGCGATTCCGTTCCATCTCCTCGACCAGGTAGCCTCGCTGCTCTCCCGCTTGCATGGGTGCGGTGCAGTTTCTTTGGTGTAGTGGCCCGGAGATTGGCAGTAGTGGCGCGGTGATTGGCTGCTGACGCGCGCGGGCCCGTGGGGCGTGCCAGGTGTGGAGCGAGCGGTTGCCCCGCCTGACAGTGCGGCTGGTGCTGGCACGCGAGCTCGACGGCGACGCCGGCCGCACTGCGCAGTGGCTAGAGGAGCACGTGAATCGCCACATCGACCCGGTACGTTGCGCTCTGCCCCTCCCCGCGAGGCAACCCTACGGTCCCGCAGTTGGTCTGGTCTTTGGCAGCGCGACCGGCAGCCCGTGTATGTTTGCGCTGACCTGCGCCACCGTTCTCGGGGTCGCAGGTGCGGGACGGCGTGCGTGTGGCGGTGAAGGGTGAGCTGCTGCGAGGGGCCCTGCCGGATGCTGTCGCCGATGACTGGCAAATGGACGCGTGGCTCCAGTCGCTCCAGCCGTCGCCCCACGCCGACGCCGGCCACGAGTACAGCATCTACCTCCTGCCGGCGGGCAGGCACGGGGCGTTTCGGGTGGAAGACGGCGGTGGGAGGCTTATCATGGGCACAGGCATGTCGGGGTGGCTGCTGGTGTCAGCCGGCGAGACAAAGCTCATGAAAAGCATCCAGGGGCTGCCCAAGACTCTGGCGGGCGTGGTGCGTGGCGAGGACAAGGACGTGAGCTCGGCACTCGTCGAGAGCTCCGCAGCAGGCGCGCGCATCTCGGCTTCGAGCGCGCGCTTCAGCGGCGAACTGGAGGCGCGCGAGGTCGGGCAGCGCTGGCGGTTGCGCGTGACGCTGACGCTCTTGGTGGGGTGCTCAGCCGACCTTCCCAACGCGTCTGACGTCCATCATCGGCCCCGCGCCACCGTGACCACGGACAATCTCGAGGTGGAGCAAGTGCTCTCCGCGACACGCGCAGGGGCCGATTGCGCGCGCGGGCAAGTGACGTGGGAGGCCGAGGAGGCCATGGAGAGCATGGTGCTGCCGCTTGTTCAGCGCCTGAACGAGACCTACCACATCTCGCTGGACTCGCAGGTCTTGCACTACGCCGACCTGGCCGTAGCACCGGTGTTTGATGCAGAGCTGGGGGCGTATGTGCTCAAGTCGGGGACTCTGAACGACTTCATCAACTGGCAGAACTGGCCGCTCGACTCCACCACCTCCCTCACGCGCACCGTGCACCTGCTCCTCTACCTGCCCTCGAGGCACGTGAGCCCGCTGCTGCTCCTCGATTCCAAGTCGGAGCGCCTAAGCCCTCCGGCCTTTATGGTGGCTGGTCATGGTGCCGCATACGTCCTGCCCGACACGTCACTACTCTCGGCCCCGGCACCTGGCAGCTTGGGGGCGCACTTGACGGAGGCCCAGCTCCGTCCGCCCTTGGCCGCTCTTGTGGGGCAGCTCCGCAATATCCTGGGCCTTGAGTCGCCGCCAAACGTACGCTCCTTACCTGATTACGCAACCGGCGCACCCCTCTGGCAGCTTCGTACCATGCAGGTCCTGCTGTCTCATCAATGTGTTGCATGCAGGTCGCGCTGTTTCATCAATGTGTTGGGGGTGCGGCGAAGATCCGGTCGTGATTCTCCTTGTGGTGTTGGGTGTTTGGGTGGAGAGAAGTATGCTGTTTGTGTGGAGAGAAGTAAGCTTAGGAAGCAGGACGAGAGAGCAAGAAGAGCGTTCCAGCGGCACATCTCCGATGCGATGATGCGATGATGCTCTCATGTGCAGGCTCCCTCACACCGCACGCCAGCCCACGCATCACACACACACACACAAGCAAACACACGACACACACATAAGTAACATACGTACACGTACACACAACGGGTGCAACACAGCGACGGATGGCGAGGGCGCGCATGGCCACGGCTCGGTCCACCTTGGGCTCGTTTCGAGGGCTGATTGAGAGTATACCCAACTTGTTGATTCGCGATCACATAAGCTTACGGTTCCTTTAGTTGAACTAAACCACGTAGTAGCTAGTTGAGAGTATACCCAACTTGTTGATTCGCGATCACATAAGCTTACGGTTCCTTTAGTTGAACTAAACCACGTAGTAGCTAGTTGAGAGTATACCCAACTTGTTGATTCGCGATCACATAAGCTTACG
>Ga0315899_10003706_pt1 | contig 16619 bp, 13 predicted proteins | sample LakEriMetagenome_2_FD_203518 | JGI IMG/M metagenome (GOLD analysis project Ga0315899, IMG submission 203518) | Freshwater fungal communities from buoy surface, Lake Erie, Ohio, United States - Buoy 4 MA112 | ecosystem: Environmental > Aquatic > Freshwater > Lake | place: USA: Lake Erie, Ohio... | reverse complement strand
ATGGGTTTGCTTATATAGTCATCTGCCCCTGCTTCAAACCCTGCAATTTGCGCATAATCTTCGGATCTCGCCGTTAGGAATGCAATGATTGGTTGGGCAAGTTGTAAGTCTTTTCTAATAATCTGACACGCTTCAATACCATCCATTTGAGGCATCATCACATCCATCAGGATTAAGGATGGACTTAGTTGTTGCGCTTGTTTAACCGCTTCTTCTCCATTATTGGCAGTAAATACACGATACCCTTCTTTTCGTACTGTATATGAAAGGAATTCTAGAATGTCTGGTTCGTCATCAACGATGAGTATAGTATGTCCTTTACTGTTTTCCATGGTAATAAAAAGAGGGGGCCCGAAGGCCCCCTAATGAATATTAGTTATTTACAATCAATTTGCGAACGCTCGTGCCTTTGTCTGTAGAAACTACTACTTGGTACATTCCGTTAGCCACTTGGTTTAAGTTAATTGTTGCTTCAGTTGAATTCAATACAGTTCTACCAAATCCATCGATTACGCTTACTAATTCCAAAGACGCACCCGTTAATACTACATTGAATACCGTTGTAGCAGGGTTCGGTACTAAGCTTAATGCAACACCTGGTAATTCATCTAAACCTACAGCGATATTTACAGTAAATGTGGTTACATCACTACAGTTTCCATTGGTAGCTGTAAGTGTTACAGTATAAGAACCATTTGCTGCATACGCATGTAATGGAGCCGCAGCACTTGAGTTGGTCATGTCACCAAAATCCCAAGAGTATGTAGTAGCTCCTGTAGAAGTATTCGCAAACGTAGCAACGTTACCGTTTGTAGTAAATGAACCAGCAGCGGTAGGGTTAGCATTGAAGGTAATGCTTGTTGGTGTAGATGTTCCAACACCATTACATGCATTAGCATTCGTTGTAGTTACTGTTATGTTCGCTGAAGTAGCGCTTACTGTAATGGATTGTGTCGTGTCACCAGTTGACCAAACATAGCTGTCAGAAGTAGAAGCTGTTAACGTAACGGTATCTCCCGTACATGCCTCAACTGCAGAAGCTTGAATGGTTGGTACCGGGGCATTACTTACACTTACGATCGTTGGTAAAGAAGTAGAAGAACAACCGTTAGCGTCTGTGTGAGTTACCGTATACGCACCTGTAGAATTCACAGAAATTGTAGCAGTATTTGCGTTAGTTGACCATACGTTACCATTGTTGTAAGATGAAGTTAAGTTAACTGAGCTTCCTGAACACAATGAAGTAGATCCACTTGCAGAGATTACCGGTGTTGCCGGACTTGCGTTAACTGTAACTGTAATCATAACACGCGGACTTTCATCACCTGCTGCATTTTTTTGACTCACATAAAAGTTGAATGTTCCTGCATTAGAGGTAGAAGGTACTGGAGCCGTTGTTGAACCAACACCACCTGTAGCGGCAGCATACCAATATAAGGTGTTTCCACCGATTGCAGTAGCGCTTAATGCAGCTGCCATAGCACCTTGACAATACGTAAGGTTAGCAACTCCTGGAGCAGCTACAGAGAAGAACTTAGGATTAGTAAATGTTGCACCGTTAGCAGCAACAGAACCTACATTTAAACGAGCATCTGGAGTAACTCCAAGCGCGGTAAATAAATTAACCCAGTTTATTTGAGCAATGGTTTCTGTAGAATCATTTCCGTCTGGTGTCCAGAAAGACTGATAGAATACGGGTGTTACACCAGAAGAAAGGATGGTGTTTGTACCGTTTGTGAAGTTAGTTAAACTGTTGTTTGAAAATACTAAAGAATCTCCGTTAACATTAGCAACTACTGCAGTACCTTCAATAGACAATCCTTTTTCCCAACCAACTACTAAAGAGTTGAAACAAGAAGTAGCTGTATTTCTTCGTAAACGGAATGCTTTTTCAAATTTCTCACCTACAGGTAGCGTAATACTTCCGTTTCCTTTAGGTCCAACGATGGTCATGTTAGAAAAAATCGGACGAGTTTTTGGTTGAGCCGTAGAACCTGTAGCGTCGTTGTCAGATTCAAAACAGTTAGAATCTCCTGCAGCATCTGATAGATCTTTATCGCGAATTGCTAAACCGAATTGAATTTTACCTCGGTATCCGAAGTCTGTATCGAAATCATCATCTAATCCTCTGTAAGCAATTAAATTTTTACAGTTAACTGTTCCGCCAAACCACTCGAATGAATCGTCTCCACAAAAAGATACTTGACAGTGGTTAACTGTTGTTCCTGATCCTACAGAACCAAAAGTGATTCCGTTGATTTCCTTGTTTGGCTCTAATGGAATACCAGCGAATTCAACGCGTACGTATTGTAATACTCCGGAGTTGTCATTGTCAAAGTTACCTCCGTGTTGTGTATCTGTTGTTGGGGGAATCCCTTCAATATTTACCACTCCACCAGGTTGGTTGTTTTTCGCTAATCCTAGGATAACTAATCCACCCCAGTCACCTTCATTTCGGTTACCAATGGCTTCATTCGAAGTAAAAACAATTGGATTTGCAGCAGTACCTGCGGCATTGATTTTTGCTCCTCGTGTGATAATTAAGGTCGCTTGAGTTAATTTGTCGCCGCGAATAATGGTTCCCGGTTGGATGGTTAACGTAGCATTGTTTTTCACATACACTTTATTCTGTAACAAAATAACGCCACTCCATGTCGTGTTTGTGGTAATGTCAGCTGATACTGTAGTAACCGTTGCAGGATATACCGTGTTTTCAGGGTCAAAATTCGACCAGCCATTTGCCCAGTTCGTTGCGGGGGTACCATCAGTAACTGGGAAGGCTCCTTGATATGTGGTCGGAGTCCAGAACGCATCCTGTGCCGATGCGGTGAATAATGCGCTCACTAGAGCAATAGATAAATAGAACTTTTTCATCGTTTAATTTTTTTGACAAAGTTCCGATGTGTAAGCGCTTATTGTGTTATGACCAACTTAAATCGTGTTTATTAAATTGTTAAGCGAAGGTTTCGGTAACGCTATGTATGTTACGCTTAAAAATTATATTTCAAGGAAAGGGATACCGTTTGACCAAAGGTGATGTTCTGCCAAGCATTGTCCCCGGCATCGAATTTTTGGTTTTTGTTTAGGTCCTGAAAGAACACCAATTCGTTCGCCAAAGCATCTTTAACATTCAAGCGTATTTCAAATTTATCTTCGAAATTACGCACCAACTGAAAGTCAACCAAGTTTCTGCCATTTTCCCATACGCTTGGTTCTTGCTCGTTTCCAACAATATAAATGCGTTGTCCTACGCGGTTATATGCAGCACTAAAAGCCCATTTTTTATCAAGCGATTGGTAATATATGCCGGCATTAATAATATACGGGGATTGTCCTTGCAATGGCCGTCCTTCGGGATATTCATTTTGTCCGAATAAAGAGTCACCTAATTCAACGCGTGAACGAATTAATGAAGCGTTGATGTTCATCGATAATTGATCCCATACCTTGTGGTTTTCTTTTTTGCTTAAAAACCCAAGGTTGAAACGATATTCGATTTCCCCTCCAAAGGTTGTTACACCGGGTACATTCGTATAATATAGTTCTGGCGCTCCAGAGGTCCCCGTACGGTTTACTAATTCAATCGGGTTGGTAAAGTCTTTATAGAATCCTGAAATATTAAAGTTTTGACCATTTCCGATTAAATATTCATAACGCAAATCGTAGTTCATGATGGTAGCGCGTTGCAGATTTGGGTCGCCTGAAATAATATTATCAATCACAAAGTTATAAAAGGTAAATGGCGCTAATTCGCGGAATTCAGGTCGAGAAACCGTTTTGTAGCTACTTGCACGAATATTCATGCGGGGTGTTAGGGATACGATTAGGTTTGCGGATGGCAGAAAATCAACCACGGTTGTTGTAATACTCGTGTCGTTGTTTGATCCGAATTCAATGTAATTAAACGCTTGTCGGTAAGATTCTACTCGTAAGCCACCGTTCAAACGTATTTTTTGTTTCCAGTTCCCGTCTATTTGTACGTATCCTGCATTCAAGAATGAGCTTGCTTGGTAACTGTCATCTACATTAGTTGCTTCATCTAATTTAAATCCACCACGACCGTTGGCCATTAATCCAAGATTTTCATCATTAAAAATGGAAGAAGGGGAGGCAAGTAATAAAGAGTCATAAAAATTCACTCCTCCTCCATTGTATTTTGAAAAACCAAAGTTTCTAGCTTCAAAATCACGATCTCTAAACTGATGCATTGCTCCAACTTTAAGATTAATATTGAATGAATCAAGCTGGAACCTTTTTTCAACATCATAAATGGCGCTATAGATGGATTCATTTGCATCTGACCAGAACATGTTTCCGGCAGCTGTTGGAATGGTTCCGTTGTTCTGAACGACGGCTATGTATTGCTCATTCGGGTCATCTTCATTCAGGCTATATTTCCGGTGGATAACACGACGTAATGCCGGGATAACTCTGTCAACATTACTGTACCCAAGATTCCAATTGAACACTAATTTTTCATTATCATGTGTTCCGTATAATTGGCTCGAAAGGGCCTTGTTTTGTGTATACCAAAAGTTAGTAGCTTTTTCCCATTGTCGAGGGTCATTATCCATTTCTCGAACCCCATTTCGCACATTGATTTTATCTTCGGCATTTACGCTGTATAAATTTTTTAATTGAATGTTGCTTTTAGGTGAAAAGGAATATTTAAGATTCAACATGCCCGTATTAAGTACATTCTGTGTGAATACAGAATCACGCAATTCCATACGTTGTACTACACCCGTAGCTGATTCTTCGAATTCACGACGCGTATTTAAAGAAAATGTTTGGTTGTTTTGGTAACTGTAGGCAGCCACATAACCCAGGCTTTGTTTGTTTTTAAACTCGAAGGTTTTCCCTAAACTATATTGAATGCTTGAATTTGGCATAGCAGAGCGTTGTTCAGGTGCCCAATTGTAATTCATTTTTTGCGCCCATCGCGCACGTTCATGGACATCTAAGGCTGCATATTCCGCAGAACCCGGTATACCTGTTGGAAGTAAGCGGTCTTTTCCACCAAAACCTAAAACATCCAACTTGCTATCTCCACTTCGGTAGAAATTTCTAAAGGTAGATATCGCATTATACCCAGCAGATAGGGCAAGTGAATTAATAGGCTTATCACTAGGTTCTATCGTCGTAATATTAATGATTCCACCAGCAAATTCTCCAGGCATAGAAGGAGATGCGGTTTTTACCACACTAATGCTACTGAGCACGTTGGATGGGAAAATATCAAAAGAGAACGCTTTTCGGTCTGATTCGGAACTTGGCAAACTTGCGCCATTCAGAAAGGCATAATTGTATCGGTCTGATAAGCCGCGAATGACAATGAACTTATTGTCTTGAATACTGGCTCCTGAGATCCGTTTCATTACATCCGACACCTTGGAATCATTGTTCTTTTTAATGTCTTCGGCACTAATACCATTTGAAACAACACCAAGGCTGTGCTGAACTCTTATTAGTTCAACCACACCATCTTTTTTTACTTTACGCGTAACAACAACCGGTCCTTTTACTAAGTCTGCGGCTTCCATGGCGATATTAAGTTCTTTTACTTCATTTTCACCGATGGTAACATCGCTTAACACATATACATTAAAAGTAGAAGCTTTTATTTCTAAGGAATATTTACCCTTTGGTATGCCGGCCAGTTCGAACGCCCCGTTGGCATCAGATAAGCACCGCTTTTCAGATCCTACTAAGGTTATCTTTGCGTTTTCTACCGGATCCCCATTGCTACCATCTTTTACAATTCCTTTTACCGTGGATTGTGCGTGTTGAATGTTGTAAATCCCTAATAAAAACAATAAAACCGTTGAAAAACGTACCATGCTTTGCAAATTTTATGCAAAGTTCGTCCTGTAATCTCACGTAAGGATTAAGCCAATATTAAGTAAACATTAACATTGGATTGATTATTCAAAAACCACCTTCATTTCCACACGCCTGTTTTTAGCTCGTCCTTCGGATGTGCTGTTGTCCGCAATCGGTTTGGTTTCACCAAAATAATTAATTACGAAACGCGTCGCATCGATTCCTTTGGAAACTAAGTAGGTCTTAACGGCCTCTGCTCGTTTTTTAGATAGGACGAGATTAGACTCATCATCACCCGCATTGTCCGTGTGACCAGAAATCTCCAATTTCCATGTCGGTTTTTTCATTAATACACCAGCTAATTCATCCAAGGAGGTGAACGACCCAGCAAGAATAACGTCCTTGGCAACTTCGAATTCTAAATTATCGAACGCTGTTTTCAATACTTCGATTACTTCTTTCTCGATTACCGGGCATCCTTTATTACTTTTTGGTCCAGGCGTGTTTGGACAATCATCGTCTTTATCTAACAATCCATCTGAATCGGAATCTTTATAAGGACAACCGCCATTCTCCTTAGGTCCAGCTAACTGTGGACAGCCGTCATTTTTATCCAATAGACCATCGCCGTCGGTGTCAGGCCATGGGCAACCGCGATTTTCCATCGGTCCTGCGATCAATGGACACTCATCGATATAATCAAACAACCCATCCTTATCCGAGTCTGGACATCCTTTGTTTTCGATAGGACCAAAATTATCCGGACATAAATCTTCCAAGTCCGTAATGCTGTCATGGTCACGATCCGGACAACCCTTCATGTATAGTTCACCGGCAATTGTTGGACATTGATCTTTGGTGTCAATGATTTTATCTCCATCGGTATCTGGACAGCCTTTAAATTCAGGTAAGCCTGCAAGGTCTGGACAGTCATCTAATTTATCAATTATTTTATCTCCATCGCGATCTGGACAACCGTTGAATTCTGCAAGTCCCGGTTCGTTAATACACTCGTCTTTCAAATCTTGAATTCCATCCCCATCGGAATCAGGACATCCTTTAAAGGCCCAAATTCCAGGGGTATCTACACATTCATCCAACTTGTTTGACACCTTGTCTTTATCGTCATCCTTAACTTCACCATATAAGATTGGTAGACGAAGCCCTGCAAAAAGTTCCAGTCCTTTGACTTTTCCTCTGGCCAGTAACGGGCGATAATCTGTCACACCCACGGTAAGCGGACCGAGTCGTGTTGCAATTCCTGCTCTGAACCCGCTGTATTTATTATAGGATAAAGGGAGGTGAAGTCCAATGCCTGCAATATCAAAACTTGGAGTTATACTAAATTGGTTGGCAACTTTTACTTTAGAATCCGTTTTCTTACCGATGAGGTTAATCATGGAAGTTGCATTAACATAAAATCCTTTCCAAATGTGATAATCTACCTGAATACTAAATGCGCTTGGTGTTCTCATGTAAAACGTAGACGAGGTATCTTGTTGGGCAATCCATTCTTGTCCGGGATTTTGAATTAACGAGTCAATGACTTGATCGAATTCTGCCAAATCCGTGGACGATTGAAAAACGGTCAGATCAAATGGGCTGGTTGAATTCACGGTAAAATTCCGACTAAGTCCTCCTTTTGTAAAACGCATTCCGCCTAGGTCTAACAAAGAAGCTCCAACACGAAGCTTGTATTTATTTTTATGACGGGCCCAAATTCCGGTTTCACCGTCCATATCGTACTGATAGTTTTCATAGTTTTCTCGCCATTCATATACCGCACCAAGGTCTATTCCAAGACCCCAATTAGAGGTCCTTTTTAAAAAGTCCATTGGATTAAGATCTGCAGAATTTATATAGCTGTCAATGTTTTCTGAATAACCGTAATTGAAGTCCCCTTTTAAAAGAAACGAAGTGTCTGAATTTTTTAGGTTGTACTCAAAATTGTTGGTGTAAAAATAGGCAGCAGTATTTCCGCTTAGTAGTTTAATCGATCCGCCAACTTTAACAAAGTGTTCTTTATTATCTAGGACTATTTGCCCGTAATTGAATCCATATTCATTCCAAGTTAGGTGATTGAGGTTGATTAGTTCCTCATTCAATTTTTGGTTCCACAAAAGCGAGTAATCTAAGCCATTTTCAGCGAGTACAGCCAATTTAGGATCCATGTTGTCAATATTCGAAATGGAACGTACCCGTGCAAATAAGCCAACAGCGATGTTGGGATTGATGTGAAAATTGAGATTTAAGAGGTCGATTTGAGTATTTGAATATAAGCCAAGTACCTTCTTACTGTTTGTTGAGTAATTACGAATTATGAAACGATCTTGGAATGTAGAATCCGGGTCATCCCAATTATTTGGAGTGGGTTGGGTAAAGGATTTTTTCCACCAATAACCGCCGTTGCCTTGGGCATCTCGCATCGCTTTCGCATCGAAATATCCGAAGTTCTGGTACGTATTATTGTTAACTCCGGCAATATTGAGATCAAATACAAACCTCCCATCTACAAAACTTGCAGGTTGCAATTGGGTTCCCATGCTGCCGGCGTAGTTACTTGTGGATACACCCAGGTATTGTTGAGAAATCACCCAACTGAATAAAAGAACGCTAAAGGCGAGTGAAAGGAAATATTTCATAGTAGAGGTAGGTTAAATTAATAATTAAACTGTATTACAAAGTCGTTAAGGTAGGTTGTAACGGAGGATCCACGAGCCCCAAACGAGGTGAGTTGAATTGCGCGTTGTCCGGGCCGTTCTTCTTGATCCAATAGATTACCCTGAAAATCCCAAAAGTATAGTTTATTTTCGAGGGCATCCCTAACTACAAAAAGCGAAGGGGTGGTGGGAGAAATGATCAGTTCAGAAATTTCGGAATGATTAATCGTTTTTTTCCATTTCACCTTGCCTTGAATTACCAACACCATTGACTTGCCATCATGGAATAATTGGCCTATCTCTGTCCCAAGTACGATTTCTCCACTGTATTTCCAGTAGGAAGGCACTTGCATGTTTATGACTTTTGAACCGATTAATTCTTGCATCCCTGTAGGTCCACGTTGTATAAATCCACTACTCGTAAATGCAATGAAATCTGCAATATTTGCTTTATTGGATTGGCGTTTCCCATTGGAATAGTCTATAGTGAGTATCTGTTTATCCGTCTTAATGCCCAGTGTTACTTTTCCTGATTTTTCAATAATATTCCATTCAGTAATGTTATCATTGATCACAAATCGTTTAAGAAGTTTACCAGAGTTTGTGGCGTAAAAATATATTCCTTCTTTCCCTTGAATACCGAATGCAGCTTGTTTATTTATTGTGCATTGTTTCGGCGACCCTGAAAACACCCCTCTGATTTCATATTGCGGCCTACCCATTTTATCAATTACCTCAACATGACTATCAAATGGCAAAAGAATATATTCATTTTCAGCATGCACGGAAGTTAAGGCCTTTGGTTGATTTGAAAGGTTTTCTTTGAGTACTTTTCTCCATTTTAAGCTGCCATTCTTATACCCAATCAATTCTTTTTCTACTTCCATAATCACATTGCCTCTGCCTGATAATGCGCAAAAAGATAAGACAGGCAGACCGGGATTCATGGTGAAATAATTTTTAGTCTCTTCTAATTGTTCACTTGGTTTTTGAGAGCCAAGTACTTCTATTTTTGTCTCGATAAGCCTTTTTCCAACCCAACTTATACTGCTTGAATTACGGGAGCTCAAGGTGCGCTGTGAAACAGCTTTCGGCAAGGGTGCTTGAAATAATGTAATGTTATCTAGCGCGGTGTTCAAGGACTTTCGCATTTCTAATTCAAGCAATACAGCATCCAAAGCAGATTCATCTGTAGTTAGAAATCCAAACCCATCCACGCTATATGCTAGGATTTTTTTTGTTTTTATTATGTCCTCTTCTTCAAGCGCTGTATTGAACGCTTTGCAAATTGGAAAATCAGAAAAATGTGCCCTTTCTTGATTGTTTTCTAGTTTATGAAAAAAGTCATTTAAGTACTCGACTAGTGTTACATCTTGATTCAAATCGAAAATAACTACAGGATTTTGGCTCGCTGTAATTATGATTACCCCATGTTTGACTAGGTTTTTAATGGGACTCCGGTTAAACGCTGCGTCTGTTTCAAGGAGGTAATTCCGTTCATAGAATTGATATGATTTGGTTTCTTTTGGAATTAAACTACCAAACACACTTAAATCATCGACCAACGTTTTCTTTTGCTGCTTAAAATCGGAACTTGTATAGCTAATCTTGTAGTCAGCCTTAACATAAACATCCCGTGTTTTATTTAAGGAGTCAAGTAAATAAACAATACTATAGGTAGATTGTGGATCTACATGCCATGGGGCAAATGATTTCGCTTCGTTCAATTCAAGGTCGTAATAGTAAAGGATGAGTTCATCCCCTTTAAATTTCCCTAAATACTTACCAAACTGAAATGTATTAGGCCCCTTGAGTTCAAAGGAATAAATGCCGCGTTCAAAGGTTTTTTTTACGCGTTTTATTGACCATTTCTCTTGGGTTTGAAACACAATAATGTTTCTTTTTTTACTGATAAATACAGAGGTAAGGTCTTTGATTCTCGGTAATATGGATGTAAAAACCTCAATATTTTTTTGGTTACAATCAACTTCTAGGCTTTCGAGCTCAAAGTCGTTTGGGTGATGAATAGCGATAATTAATTCATCTTCTATTTTATTGAAAAATGATAAATATGATTTTTCAGCTGATGAATCTACCAGGGAATAAACAGCAAAAACCGACCATCCAATAAGTAATAAAGCGAACAGCGTTAAAAATACGTTTCTCAACATAGGGCAAATCTAGCGGTAAACATCAACCGAAAAATCAAGCCCGAATAATCTAATGAACATCTAGGTGTTTATCTTCATCAAATAGCTTGATTTGAGCCATTTGACGAACAATACCAAAAGTTTTTCGATGCATCATGCAATACCCAAACGTTTTGATTCCTGAGACATGAGCTTTTGTTGGGTATCCTTTGTTTACATTCCATCCATAAACCGGGTACTTTTCATGTGCATTTTCCATGAATTTATCACGCGCGGTTTTAGCTAAGATAGATGCGGCCGCAATGGACTGATACAATCCGTCGCCTTTTATAATGCATTCAGTTGAAATGTCATGATAAGGTTTGAACTTATTCCCGTCTACCAGTATGTGCTCTGGGCGAATAGGCAATCCATCAAGCGCTAAATGCATCCCCAAAATACTTGCATTTAAAATGTTGATTTCATCGATTTTGTTTTCATCCACATAAGCAATGTGGTAGGCGAGGGCCTCTGATTTTATTATTTGAGCTAATGCTTCACGTTGCTTTTCATTAAGTCGTTTGGAATCATTCAACCCAGGAATAGACTTCCTTAAAATTACTGCGGCAGCCACTACCGGTCCGGCTAAGCAACCGCGCCCTGCCTCATCGCATCCTGCTTCGAATGCAAGACCTGATTTTGAAAAAAGCAACTCCTTATTTTTTAAACGCTCCATTTTTGCTAAATTCGCAATAAAATAATAAAGATGCGAAATTTATTCCTTGCGATTTTTGTGACCTTTGGGTTCTTAGGCTTTGCTCAGCAAATCACTATATCCTCTAAATTAAATGTTTCTGAAATCACTAAAGAGGCTAAATCAGGTCATTTTCAATGGGTCTTTCCGGCATCAACAACGGCGGAGGCAATTCAAAATACGGCTAAGTATTATACCACTTCCTTTACCTATACCTATGATGCAACCACTCAAAAAGTGGATGTTTACCCCGTGGTTGATTCAGATGAAGTTAGACGCATCATGTTGCGCTTTCTTGGGGCAAATCAAGTAAATAAAATAATCGTAGGTGAGGAGTCTTACGAGTTGTATTCGTATTACGAATCATTCATGAAAATTAAAGGTGAATAAGATGAAGGCAGTCAGTGTTGTATTTTTACTTGGGTTATTAATTAGTTGTGCGAGCTTAAAGAATGAATACGGTATCGTTAAGGTGGATGAAACTGCTGCGATTAGCGTGGCGGAATTAGTGGCTCGAATGGATAAATCTAAGGATCCACAGACCGTAACCATCAAGGCGCCTCTTTCTGCTGTTTGCCAAAATGCAGGGTGTTGGGTACAGGTTCCTAAACCCGACGGCAAACCCCTAATGGTACGATTTAAAAATCATTTTACTATACCACCTGCAACGCCATCGGGCACAGAATCATTTATTCATGGCGTGGCTTATTGGGATACTGTTTCAGTAAAGATGCTGCGTCATTATGCTGAGGATGCGGGTAAATCACCAGAGGAAATTAATAAGATCACCCAGCCAGAATTCAAGTTGAATTTCGAAGGAGATGGAATTAAGTTGGTTTCCGGAAAAGAAAAAAATAAATAATCCCTCCCGATATCGCGCCTGTGCACATACCCCACGCCCAATGTGAGGGGATAAACCAAGCCATTAAATTGATTGGAATAAGTAAGATCGCCAAGAGGTGAAACTTTCCTTGGTGCACCTTGTCATTTAAATTCATAAATACGATTCGGTATAATTAAATAATCTAGCGGAATATCTGTTTCTTCAGTTGAAATAGAGGGAATTGGTTCAAAGAAATTAAGTCCAATTTTAATTACATCCGGTCGGCACAATGCTAAATAGCGGTCATAGAATCCCTTCCCATAACCCAATCGATTTCCTCGAACATCTGCTTGCAATAAAGGTATAAAAACCACGTCCAACTCAGTGGGTATAATGGGGCTAAGATGAATACGAGGCTCCGGGATTTGGTAAGCGTTGAATTCCAAGGCATCTCCTAGGCTGTAAGGAACTTGAACCATTGTCCCTTCTTGAAAGTTCGTTACTGGCACAAATAGTTGGTTGTTACATTCAAGGTCTTTAAGTATATAGGCAGTAAGTACTTCATGTTGAGATTCCATGCTTAAAAAACAAGAAATTCGCTTGTCCCGAAAACTAAAGTAAGTACTTACTTGTTTAGCAAGTTGTATTGAATAGTTTTCTATTTCTTCTGCGCTAAGCACCCTGCGTTGGATTTTAGCCTCTTGTCTTAGGTTATGTTTTGATGTTGGGAGATTCAAGGGCGTGATTTTAATTAATACATTTGATGCATCAAACTATACAGATGAAGGCTAAATTTACTTACTTTTTGTGGATGCTCATTTTTCCTTTGAATTTCTTTGCCCAGCAAGAGGATACAGAAATCACAGATGAGCCCTTCGAGCCTAAAACCTTCTCTTCAACCCGAATCATCTGTGGGCATTCGGTGGAAACACTTCCGGCGCGTACGATGGAATTTAGAATCGAACACCGCTTTGGTGATATGTTTGGAACGAACGGTGGCGCACAGAATATGTTCGGTTTCGATAATTTAGCCGATATACGAATTGCCTTAGAGTATGGAGTAACCAAAGATTTAATGATTGGCATGGGGCGAGCTAAAGGTACCGCTACACCATATCGGTCTTTGCTTGATGGATTTGTTAAGTATCGAATTTTAAGACAAGGTAAAAAAAGTCCCCTATCACTTTCGGGTATTGCTGGGCTATCATTTACCTACATGACAGCGTCTACTGACATTTCTCAAGTAAGTCATTTTCCTAAAATAAGTCACCGCTTTGCTTACTTCACCCAGTTAAATGCGGCAAGGCACTTTGGTGATAGGCTTTCCGTGGCAGTAATGCCAACCTTTGTACACAGCAACTATGTGGCTGCTAATGATCAAAACGATTTGTTTGCTCTTGGTGCGGCGGCGCGGGTAAAATTAACAGGTCGTTTTGCGTTGATTGCAGAATACTATCATACGTTTGCCTCCGAAGGCCTGAGACCAAATGATACGTATAAGAGAAGTTTGGGACTTGCCTTGGAATGGTATACATTTGGACACAATTTCACAATTAACCTAACAAATGCTCAAGGAATTGGGGAGACACAGTTTATCCCTTATACCACGTCGGATTGGCTAAAGGGCCAATTTCGGCTAGGTTTTTGCGTAGGAAGAAAATTTGCATTTGAAAACGAATAATAACATAAGTATGAAAAAAGCACTCTTACCCATCTTCTATTTCAGTTTATTAATTGCATCAACATCAATGGCGCTTGCACCAGCAGGTGACTATGAGGTAACGGAAGGACATTCGATTGCCTTTAAAAGTGCTGACCCCTCCGGAAAGTTTACGGACATTAGTGGGGACGTAACCTATACATCTGGTTCTCCTACGGAATCGACGTTTAATTTAAAAATTCCGGTGAATACCATAAGTACAGGGAATGGAATGATGAACAAAAAAGCCCTTACCAAGGAATGGTTCGAAGAAGAAACGTATCCTAACATAAAGTTTAAGTCTACAAGTGTTACAAAAGATGAGAACGGTGAGCTCCAAATTAAGGGGGACTTAACCATAAAAGGCACATCAAAAGAATACACCATCCCTGCAAAAGTTTCGGGAAGCGCTTCAAAATATACATTCAAAGGGACATTTTATGTTAACCGAATTGATTTCAAGGTCGGAAAGAAAAGTGAAACAGTTCCTGATAAAATGAAGATTGTTTACGAATTACCAGTAAGTAAAAAGATAGACAAATGAGAAAGTTCATGTATCTCGGTTTATTAAGTGCGGCAATTTCTTCTGTGGTCATTGCTGCATACCTTTATTCAATGTATAGTTTTATACCAGAAGGATCACCGGATCCGCTGGTAAGCCTAGATTCGCCAATGCGCAAAGAGCTTAGTACGTTCAATCTTGTTGCTATTTATATTTCTATGTCCTTAATCGCTTCTTTACTTCTTTGGGTATTTAATAAGTATGCAGGTAAGTGGGGTATTTTCGCGTTGAATGCACTGATAAGTGCTGCCTCGATTTTAGGGTTCTATTTTGTGCTTACTTATTTACGTGATGGATGGGATGTGTTTCAAATTATTGGGACACCCTTGTTTTACATTTGGCCCTTAATATGGATGGGCTGTCAACCCTTGTTTTTAATGGAAATAAAATCCAAGTAATATGGCACTAAAATCCTATACATTCATTTTTGTATTAACGCTGTGCCTTTCTTTGACTTTCTCTTGCGCTAAAGATAAAGTGTCTTATGTAGCCCCACCAAATTGTCCTGATACCATATCATTTAACACACATGTATTGCCAATGATACAATCGAATTGCACGGGGTGTCATAATGCGGGTAACGGAACGGGATATACCTTAACGAATCATTCGAATATTAGCGCCTCGGCTGATGCGATTCTTGGTTCTATGCATGCCAATGGATACCAATTGATGCCACAAGGTGGTCCTGCCTTGCCCGATTCTTTAATCCAAAAAGTAGAATGTTGGATTTACCAAGGAAAAAAAAATAACTAATTTAGTCAGTAATTAAAAATTTCGAGAACATGCGTATTGTTTTGATTTTACCTTTAGCTGCATTATTAATGTCTGGCTTCGCTTATTTTTCAGTTGATTCATCTCAACATGGATTTCTTCGGTCTCCCTTAAATGGAGGTGGTGCTTCTCCGGGTATGACGGGGGCTCCTACCGAAAGCAATTGTACCCAATGCCATTCAGGATCTGTTCAGAATGGTGACACAGAGAATTTATTGACTATATTAAGCGGTGCAACTCCTGTTAATAGCTACGTGCCGGGGCAGCAGTATACCGTTAATCTATTAATGTCATCTAACCCCACAAAGCGAGGATTTCAGTCTACTGCACTAACTGCAACAAACACCATGGCCGGTGGATTTACGGGGCAAGCGGGAAATACTTCCATTAATGGAGGAACAAAAAAATATGCAAATCATACCTCCGGAAGCAATACAAGTGTTAGCGCGCCATCATGGACCTGGACCTGGACAGCTCCTGCAGCTGGGGCAGGCCCGGTTACTTTTTATGTTGCGACCAATAAAACAAATAACAACGGCAACGACAATGGAGATATGATTTATTTATCTCAGCATGTTATACAGGAAGAGTCGAATAATGGGGTGTTTGAAGGAGCGGAGCAGGCACTACAACTTATTAAAATAACAGATGAAAGCATTACGTTCCAGGTACCTAAAAGCATAGGACAAGTCAATGGAATAACAATTTTCAATGCAACGGGTAAAATGGTAGCGTCTATACCATACCTTAAAGTAGTTAATAATGAAATCGTGATTGAACGATCTTTACTTAATGAGTCTGGTCTATTTTTCATTTCAATGTCTATCAATAATTTACTTTATACCAAAAAGATTCTTTTATAGCAGAGGCTTATCGGCCTTTGAATTAGCCAAGGAGTCTATTTAAGTCTTTCATTTGCAGGGGGTTTCATCTCCCTGCATTTTTTTTGTAACCTTTTTAAATCTATTCCCGTTAAAAAAACATCAAATTTTGTGCATTAAAATTTGGTGAATGCAAAAGAGTGTGTATCTTTGCACCCCGCAATTGAGAAAAACATCACAAGCGAGTGAGTTAAATGAAGGGAGAGAAAAAGAAAAAATATTTTTTAGTTTTTTCTTGGAGAATTAAAAAGAGTGTGTATCTTTGCACCCCGCTAAACAAGATTAGAGGGTTTTGACAGGCAGAATAAGTTTAGAATGTTATCTGCAGCGAATGAAGTTCATTGACGTATTGAGAAACAAGGAAACAGCGTTTTAAAGAATAAAACAACATCTCGAGCTCTTACAAATTCAAAGTTATTATACAACGGAGAGTTTGATCCTGGCTCAGGATGAACGCTAGCGGCAGGCCTAACACATGCAAGTCGAGGGGCAGCACAGATTAGTTTACTAATTG
>Ga0315899_10003704_pt1 | contig 16623 bp, 16 predicted proteins | sample LakEriMetagenome_2_FD_203518 | JGI IMG/M metagenome (GOLD analysis project Ga0315899, IMG submission 203518) | Freshwater fungal communities from buoy surface, Lake Erie, Ohio, United States - Buoy 4 MA112 | ecosystem: Environmental > Aquatic > Freshwater > Lake | place: USA: Lake Erie, Ohio... | reverse complement strand
GCCCGAGATTTGACCGTGAGCCCCGCCCCCACAGACCTCGCCTTGCCACCGTTGGCGAGCGAATGGCAGCAATGGCCAGCAATGGCCAGCGGTGAACCAGCAATGGCCAGCAATGGCCAGCGTGGTGCGAGCAATGGTTCCAGGAGAAGCGCAGCTTCGACTGCGAGCGAAGCGAACAGCAGTGACAGCAGAGGCCAACAGCGAAGCCCCAGCCATCCAGCAGGTGCGAGAGCAGCGAAAGGCCCGAATAAAACCGGTTATAATTATAACTGGTTTTACCCATGTAGCGGCTGGCCGCCTGAGGCGCGACCTGGCGGTGCAGCACTAGCAAGCGGGTGTGAGCAGGTTGCTGGTGAACAGCTAGAGCGATGCGAAGCGAACCGATGCCGGCGCAGCCCGCGCTAGCGGGTGAGCGAGGCGATGGCTGTTCTTCCGGGAGGTGGTCCGGAGGGCCACCGGAGGAAGCAGCAGGTGTTGGTGAACAGCCAGGGGTGCTGCGTTTGGGAGCCCCTATCGCCTCCTGTCACCGCTTCGCGGCGACCCGGCGAACAGCCTCCGCATGCGCCGGCCCTAACGGGCCGTGCTCGCGACGGGTTGTGCTTCGCCGGGAGGGGCAAAAGGTGGTTCCAAAAGGCTGGTCAGTCTCACGAAATGGGGGTTGAGATGAGACTGAGACAGAGGTTTTGAAACCGACTGCGCTGGAAGGGATTTCGCTAACTACCAGTTCTATTGGGAGAAAGGAAAAAACGGCAGGTAGTTAGGGGGTGATGAGACAGCCCCGCCAGCGCCCTGATGAAGGTGATTGCAGGTGCCACCGCCAGCCAGCAAGTCAGTTGCCAAATAACAGCAAGGCACATAGCGTCTGTCAGTTAGTAAGGGGATAAAGGTTGACGGCTGGGTTTGGCGCTGGCGGGTCACGGCGATCACGGGTTGGGGTCCCACCGCAGCTGCTGGCCCTGGAGGCTGAAGCTGCAATCACGCCGGTGCAGCGGTGCCTGAACGCCTGGGTGGCAGCAGGTCGTCGATCTGATGTGTTCCGCCAGCTGCTGGTGACCGGGCTGCAGGTCGAACAGCGGGTCACAGAGGTGCTGAAGCGTTCCGGTCCGATTGGTGACGACCACGGTGCGTTGTTGCGCCTGATGGCCCTGTCTCTCACCTCTGGCCTGCTGGATGAGCGGGCCATGCATGAGTGCCATGCCGTCTGCCCAGCGCAGGAATGGCTGGATGCCGTTCCAAGACGTGTGGCCTGGTCTGTTGCTGTTGGTGGCGGCAAGACCCTCACCGCAGCCTCCCTGTGTCGTGCAGTAGCCGATCAGGTGGCAGCAGACCCAGCACTGACCGGTCCGTTGTCACGTGGTGTGCTCTACAGCTGCCGCACCCACAAGCTCATCGAAGGGATGCTGCAGGCCCTCGAGGTGATGGGCGTGCCCCGCGACCTGGTGGGTGTGTTCCACGGAACGGACGGTGCGGCTGTCCCATCCATCCGGCGGCAGGACATCGGCAAGTTCCCAATCCTGCTCACCACGCAGGCCCAGCTTCAAAACGGTTCCGCACGTCATGACCGCCCATGGACGGGCCGGAAGGATGAAGGCCTGGACCTCGAGGAACTGCTGCTCTACGCCGGTCGTGATCGCCTCACGATTTGGGATGAAGCCTTCCAGTCCTCGCTGGCGGATTCAGCCAGCACCAAACGCCTGAGCATGGGCCTGGGAAGCCTCAGGCAGACCGTCAGCGAGCTGGGTGATGGCGAGGTGTTGTGGCTCAAGAGCAAGCGAGACAAAGGGCGTGTCGTGACAGCCGATGCCCTGAACAGAGGCGATGGTGAACAGCTGGTGCAGTTGCTCGAGCAGATCGTGGCCGGTGCCCATGCCGCTGTTGTTGGTGCTCTGAAACAACCGATCGAACCCATCCGGCTTCCAGTTGTGACTGAGCGACAGGTGATGCAGCTGAAAGGTGTGGCGAAATGGATGCGGTATCAAAAGTCCAGAGGGCCAGCGGAAGCCATTGAGGCAGTGGCTGCCATGTCAGCTGCCGGTGCCCTGCAGGTCTCGCTACTGAAGGGGCCAGAAAGCAGCACCATCGTTCGCCCGCGGGTAGTGATCAGTGATCGGCTCAAGCGGCTGGCGATTTTGGACGCGGGCTACACCACCGGGTTGATTGCCCAGATGGATCCAACAGTGCAGCTGGCCTCTGGTGCGCTGTATGCAGGCCGTGAGCTCACACCCAAGCTGTTCAACGCAGTAACCGTGCACTGCTACGGGGACCCGTCTGGTCGTGGCTGGGCAGAAGAGGGTTCAGGACTGGGCGACACCCGCGTGAGGCGCCGGCTGATTCGTGATCAGGTGGATCGCATCAACCGCGTGCCCCTGGGTGAGCTGTCGCTGGTGGTCACATACAGCAAGGACGATGGCGGCGCTGATTTTGTCGGCGAGATCGAGGCCGAACTGGATGAGCGCTGCAAGGGCTGGCGGGACCAGGTGAATGGCCAGCAACGGGTCACGATCATCCACTGGGGTGAGCACGTTGGTGCCAATGACTGGCGTGCATGCAGTCACCTGTTCTTCGTAGGTGTGCTGCGCCGGAAATGGATTGGTGATCTTTCTGGTGCGGCCTATGCCACCGCCCGCGAGGATCGCGAGGCATGGCTGCGCATCAGCCCGGCTGAGGTGGAAGTCAATCAGGCCGCGCAAGAGATCATGCAGGCCATTGGCCGCGGCCATGCCAGAGCAACGATCAATGGCCAGGCCGGTCGGATGACCGTGCACCTGCCGTGGAAGGAAGGGCCGGGTCGTTTCGTGGGGCGAGGCATCTGCGATGGGTCCCCGATGTGGATGGAATTGCGGCGGATGATGCCCGGTTGCGTGATCAATCCCGCCAGCGCACCACCGAAAGCCAGCGGTGCGGACCTGGTGGAAACAGCAGTGCATCGAGCACTGGATGAGGTGACCGGCGATCGGATCCTGACGAAAGACCTGAAGGCACTGGTGATGAAGCACCTGCCTGGTGGAACTGCAACTGATCGTGTACTGGGGCTGGGGTTCAAGCAGGCGGCGAAGGCCAACGCCAAACGCGCTGCAGCTGGAGAGCCCTGCTGGGTCAAGCCAGATGCCACGGCCCGCAGCTGGGTGCGGGCAGGTGCATTGCCTGCATCGAACAGCTGATTGCCGCGGCCAACACTGTCTCCGCAAGCAAGGGTGGACAGAGCGCTGGCGGATGCCCTACAACAGGTGTCTCCTTGAATGAGAAGAGTCACTGTTGATGGCGATGTTCCGTCAGCCCGGTCTGCCCGCCGGCAAAGCACCTCTCTCCAATCTCTCCAGGCTGCGTGATGTAGCAGCACTGGGCTGCGTAGACCCTGATCTGGCGGTGCGGCAGGTGCAGGTGTACGACTGGTTTGAGCAGTGGAATCAGCGGTTCTTCTCCAACCGCCTGAGACCTGTTCACATCAACGTCTCCCTCACCAGCTACGGCAAGACGTTGGGGTTGTGCCACTACAGACCGGTGCAGTACATCGAGATCCACCCACGCTGCTGGCGATCGGCCCCGCAGCACGTCGGAAGCATGGTCATGCCATCAGCCGCCTGGGTGGTGTTGCACGAGATGATCCACCTGGCGGAGGTGCAGACCCGCGGTGATGTTCCAGGCAACTGCCATGCCACGCCCGACTGGGTGGGTTGGTGTAACTACATCGCGGAACAGCTGGACATGCCACTGAGCTATGCGCAGATGGCCCGCGGCAAGTCGTCTGTCGCTGAAGGCAGGAAGAACGTGTGGAAGCCTGCTTGCGGGGCGAGCGTGCTGATTCGCCCTGGCACCAGGCTGGCTGATTACGACGAGACGAGGTGCTTCCCGTATGTGGCAGCGGACCCACTGATGGAGGAGAACTCGGAAGAGCGCGATGGCCAGACCCAGCTGCCTCAGTTCTGATCCTGTCTCCTCTCGCATTGGGAGACAACTGCTGGTGGCATGGCCGCCGGTGTCCCAAGTGCGGGACGCTCAGCCTCTTCAATAAAGGCCTCCAGATCCTCAGTGCTGCCGGCTCGGACCTGCACCACCACGCCATGGATCATGCCGCGTGCGTCGATGCGGTCAACAGCAACAGCAGGGTCTACAGCGCCGGCTTGCAGTGCAGCCTTCCGTGCAGCCGGTGCCAACGGCTTCCACTGCAGTGCGGCATCAATGCCAAACCGCATGCCAACCCGCCGGTTATCGCGGTCGCTGTCATCGAACACCACCTGCAGGCCAGCTCTAACGAGGACCTGATGTAGGCGCTGTCGTTCCGCCTGGGTGTCAGTGCCACTGGCCAATGCCTGCAGCAGTAACCGCACCGGGTCACCAGTCAGTTCAGCGGCAGGGTTGGTTCTGGCCTGAAGGTTGCGCAGGTCCTGCTGTAACTCATCCACCTGGGCCTGAGCACTGCGTTGGGTGGTGCGGCGCTTCTCCAACAGATGGCTGAGGTTCTCCAACAGGTCCAGCTGCGCATCAGCATCCACTGCCTGTTCCATGGATGCCGCGGCCTTGTTCACCTGGGTGGTGGCATCAGCCAATAGCTGACGAGCAGCTTCCAGCCGTTCCTTGAGGGCCTCCTGCTCATGGCGGTGATCATGGCCAGGCAGCACGGCCTGACCCAATAGGTGTGCGCTCAAGCGGGTGGCGACATGGGCATGCACGTCTTCCAGCCGCCAACCCGTACCGGTGCACCGACAACCCTTGCCACCCAGCCTGGCCCGGCAGCGCAGGTAGTAGATGTCATCCCGACCTGGCTTCCGGCTGAGGTGTGCACCCAAGGTTCCACCGTGCTGGCACTGGGCAACACCGGCCTGCAGGAAGGTGTGGGTAGCAGCTTTGGTGGCTGTGCGATTGCCACCTGAACCTTTGCTGGCACCACGGTGGGCCAGGGCTGCAGCAACACGATCAAAGGTCTGCTGATCGACTACCGGCGGGTAGTGATTCGGGATCAGCTCAATCGGTGGGATTTCAGGTTCTGGTTCACGGAACCGCTGGCCTGCAGCTTCTGCTTCAGCCTTGGCCTTACGCCAGCGGTGGTGAGCAGCACGTGCCTGGTCATGGTCAAAGATGCCCAGCCGCAGGGCGCCATAGGAGGCAGGGTCAGAGGCAATCTTGCGGACGGAATAGTGCGCCCATGGTTTGCCACCTGGGCTGCGTGAACCCTTGAGGTTGAGGGTCTGGGCTACCAACGTCAGACCGTGGTGCTGGAGTTCATCGAAGATCAGGCGCACATCCTCGGCGGCGTGATCGTTCAGTTCCCATTGCCTGGTGGTGGGGTTGAAAGCCAGCCAGTACGGATGCTTGCCACCGTTGGGACCACGGCCTGATTCAGTGCCATCACGCATGGCCTGCTTGGTGTTGGCCCAGCTGTCACGGATCCGGCGACTGAGGCGCTGGCTGTATTCGTGAGCTGCCTTGCAGCGCAGCACCAGCATGATCAGCGCATCGCCGGCCAGCGATTCACGGTCATAGATGCGGCCATCCTCCAGATCGACGATCTGAGCGCCTGCCTCCACCAGGGTGAAGACAATGCGCTGCAGGGCTCTCATTGGTTCCTGCCGACTGAGGCGATCAACGGCCTCGATCAGCAGCACCGGCGAGGGCCCCAGCTCACCAGCTTCCGCCAGCTTCAGGAACTCGCCCAGGGCGCCGTGAGTGACGTTCTTCCCCTTGAAGGCTGAGGTGCCGGCGTCGCTCAGATCGAGCTTGGTATCCAGCCGATAGCCGTGGTGCTTGCACCAGTTCGCAGCCATGTCCGCCTGCCGGGATAGGCCGCGGCCTTCCACCTGACTGCCGGTAGAAACCCGCTCGTAGCTGTAGGCGACTGGCTTGTTAGCGGACATGAGCAACCTGCACAGCGGCAGTGTTGACGCTAGGCAGCGGGTGTGTCAAGGTTGAGTCATCAGCCAGGTGATGCCGCATCGTTGGCACACCTAGCTGCCCCACCACTGCAGCAATGCAATGACTGCCAACGCATCCGCCACCGACAGCGCAACCGGCGCGGCGACCATCTACCGCCTGGACCTGCCTGCCGATCTGGCGGAACCGTTGGCCCGTGATGCCGAACTGAACGAGCGCACCCTGCCCGGTCAGATCCGGTTTGCGCTGCGGCAGTGGTTGGCCAGCCGTAACGGCTGATCACTCGCCAGCTGATTGCTGACGCCTGGTTACCCCGCCACAGGGGGCCCCATCCCAGTTCCATTTCAATCCGATGACCACCGATCTGTCCTTCCAATACCGCGGCGTTCTCGTCGCTGATCAATGGCCAGTCGGCGCCCGCTTCCAGGGCAGCCAGACCCGTTACCAATCCCGCCAGCGCATCGATGGCACTGAGCGTTACCGCGCTGAACTGCCCAGCGGTGAGGTGTTAGTTGCTCGCAGTCAGAGCGGCATCAAGGCTCAGATCCGTGAGGCGCTTGAAGCTTCCACTCCTGCTGATGTCCGTGAAGAGCGCGAGCGCATCAATGGGCTGATTCACCGTGCCGCTGATGGCACCTGGGTGGTGGCCTCGTATCGCGATGGCCGGTTCTACGCATCGCTCAGCCCCAGCGCTCAGCGGATGACGGGCTGCTCGCAAACATTCAGCTCGGACCTGAACCGGGTGGCCGGCGAGCACAACACCTATCGGCATCGGGCCAGCGCTGTTCGGGCACTGGTTCGCAGCAACGGTGCCATCTGATGGCCATGGCTGCCGTTCCTTCTGCATCGACACCCGCATCTCCTCTGGCAGTTGGGGAGATCGTCACCGAAACAATCAGCGGATGGGAGTCCACTGAAGTTCGCTTCCATGTCGTGGCGGCCCGCACTCCGTGCACCGTGACGCTGGCGCGAATCCCCTCCACACGCCTGGTTGAAACCGGGTCAGGCGGAGCCGGCAACTATCACGGCCACGTGATTCCAGGCCCTGCAGAAGCCGTCATCCCAGACCGCCCGCCACTCAAAAAGCGGCTACGGGTTGTTGATGGATGTGAGTTCATCTGCAGCTCAAACAGTCGCTCGCTGTTTGGTTCGTCATTCCAGCGATGGGACGGAAGGCCGGTCTTCGTTTCAAGGACTGATTAACCCGCGCCGCTGAACCACCTGGGCAGTCGCAAGACATAAGTCCCAGCTGGTTGATCGGCTCCACGTCCATCTGTCCATCACAACCTGACGATGAAAACCGTTGAGAAATCAAAGGCCAGCTTTGCTGTGCCTGAACACGAGAACAAGCCAAGGGTGATCGTCCCAGGCGTTGTCCCCGAATGTGTTGAAGAGTTCGCCCCCTGGGCCGATGCCTTGGGCGCTGACGAGGACCCCTGTGAAGACATCTTCCTGGACCGTTCTTCCCTGGAGGAATGGGCTGAAGAGCTGGGTCTGAACTGGGTTCGCAATGAGGCGCCGCAAGACTCCGAGCTCTTGGAACTCGTTGACATTGCTATCGCCGGTGGCGTCGTTCGTTTCTACATAGACACCCACATGCGCACATTTGGTGCCACCTGCTTCGGCGTTTACGGAGACGACCTGCTGGCATTCGCCTGCGATGAGACCCCACCGGAAACCGCTGATCAGCTGCTGGCACTGCTTAAGCAAATGGCCGAGCGACTGGAGGCCTACAAGTGGGCCAACCCCACATTGACCGAAGTCGAGCTGCAACAGCAAATGAATGGAGGTGCTGGCTCATGACGGACGACATCAACACGACTGAAGCCATCGACAACTCCAACAGCCCTCAACCATCCATGAGTTACGACCAGCAACCCAAGAACGAAACCCACAACTTCAACGGTGGTGTTTTTGTGGAACGCTTCGGCGACGAAGCTGATACCAGCACTGACGACACCGCAAGCGCAGAAGAGCGGGTCGTGATCGTCGCCGGCGAAGAGGTGCCCCTGCAAGGCGAGCACCTGTCCAAACCCAGCTGGTGCAACGCCGAGAACTGGGTGGAGTTCAGGCGGAAATACCGGAAGCCGGACATGACCTACCGGTGCGAGATCACGATGAACAGGTGGATCGAGGAAGGCCGGCCCTTCGAGTACACCGACCTGCCGCTTGCCGAAACCGTTGATCACATCATCCCCCAGGCCAAGGGCGGGCGTCACAACTACAACAACCTGCAGCCCGCCAGCTGGAAGGAGAACCAGCGCAAGTCCGTCAAGGATGATCCCAGCTGGTTGAAGCGTGGATTCTTTGATCAGGCGCTGAACCTTGGTTCTCTTCGCGCCAGCCAGTCTGATGCTGGCTACGACCAGATCCGCGCACACCACGACATCTGGGCTAACCGGATGCACGAACTCTCAAGCAAGAACGTGATCCTCTTGCTCGCCTGGGTGGTGCGTTCAGGAAAGCTATTCGGTGGTGTGACTACCGCTTTCGGAATCAACCACTGCATCATCGAAGAGCACGGCTCAGCGTCTAAGCGCATCAGGCGCATCCTCATCCTCACCAAGGACGAGACTGTTCGCTCGCAGTACGCAGCCGAGCTGGGCGGGCGGCTGATCAAAGGAAAGAAGACGACGGGCAAATGGGAGGACCTTGGAATCACCGCCGTACCACCCAAGGTGCTGGAAGCAACGGAAGGCCATCAGCTCAAAGATCTGCGCGGCGTTTCTGAGTACGACATTGTTGTTGCCTGCTCGCCAATGATCTGGCCGAAGAAGGGCCAGGAGTTCAGCGGCGATGAGTTCTCAATGGTCATGAGCGCCTACGACTTGATCATTGTCGATGAACCTCACTACGCGACAGACCAAGCTGAAGACCTGTCCGGCAAAGTCACGTGCCCTGTCATCGGCACAACAGGCACGCCGCACGACGCAAAGATGCGGTTTGATCCGACTCGCTACGTCAAGCTTTCTGTTTGGAGCAAGCAAGATGCCGATGCTCAAGACGGATCCCTTAAGTATCTGCCTGATGAGGAAGTCGTCGAGCCTGTCCTGAACGATGCAGGCGAACCAGAGCTGGATGTTAATGGCGAGCCCATCACCGTTTCTCGGATGCGTGCGGCTGGGCCTGAACACCTGATCGTGGTGGACAACCTCAATGCAGTTGTCCTGACAAGCGATGGCGAAAACGTCGTCTCGCTGGATGCAGAACCACTCCCTTCTCACGGAGCCCAGCAGGTGCCCATCGTGGAAGTCGCCATCAATACCGCTCGCAAATGCAAGCAGCTGGACAACCTGATGAGGCGCCTGCCAAAGGGCTTTGCGAATGTCTCAAAGGCCCGGCATCGCGGCGACGAATGGACTGTTGGCTACTGCTTCTACTCTCACGCTCTTGTTGCCGTGAAAGGAGTCAGCCGGGTAGAGGAAATCGTGAACCAGCTGAATCAAGAGTTTGAAAGCAACCGCGCCCTGTGGCCGCTTGAGGATGGCTGGCGGGCAGTGGGTGCCCACGGTGGTTCAACAGGAAAGAGCGGGGCAGAAGGGAAGATCCAGGCCAGGCCGCTAACGCAAGACAGCCCATGGCTACTCAGTGATCAAAAGTACGGCGGCTTGAAGGTCACCTCGAAGTGCGCGCGGATCCTGGTTGTGGATGCCATGGCGAGAGAAGGCGTCAGCAACTCGACCTGCAACGTGGTTGGCATCGGCATGCCGCTGGGCTCTTTGCTTGAGCCTGGCCAGCGACTGCCACGGGCCCTGGGATCTTGCCTTGGCCTGCTGAAGAAGCTCTGCCCGCCGTCATTCCTGGACACGTGCTACTTCATCACGCACGCTTCTTGGCGCCAAAACCCAGAGCAGATCGAGAAGACCTTGCGCTACATCATCAAGATGAAGGAGTACCTGTCCAACTTGCAGCAGGTCGATGCCTTCATGGGCGCAAAGCCTGGCAGTGATGAGATCGAGCGGAAGAAGAAGGAGTCGGTGGTCCTGTCGCCAGAAGAGAAGGTTGAACTGATCTCTCGGATCGCCGGCCCGGTTGCAGGCAGCCACATCAGGTTTGAAGAAGAACCCGAGATCAAGGAACAGGTCAAGGAGGACGTGACCGAATGGATCTCAACCCAGTTCGGCAGCGAAACAAGGAAAGGCAAAAAGGCAGCCAAGCTGCTGGAGGCAACCCTGGAGTCGCCTGCCGTATCAGCCAGGATCCTCCGCGCTGATGTCGAGATCCCCCGTTACAGCGAAATCCTGATCGCTGAAGCAGGCAGCCGGAACACAACGATTGAAGACCTGTTTGATTGGGTTGATCGCCGCTACCCAGGCGAACACACTCTTGATGAGATCAAGGAGAACCAGGCGTTCCGCAAGTTCATCACCAATGAGTTCCGCAAGGATCATCAGGTGGAGATTCGGAGAAGCGAGGAGAGCGAATCCATCAACAGGATTTGCGCTCGCCTTGGTCATCACGCCCTGGACTCGGTTCTCAGCGAGAGCACTGTTGGCAAGGAGGCCGCCAGCCGTAGCAAGTGGATCGGGATGGCCTGCGCGATCACCAAGAACGCAGTGAAGGCCATGCTGAATGTGCCAGAGAACCAGAAGCTGGAAGACGGCGGCCCCTACGACAGGCCCCAGGCCAAGCATCTGGTGTACGCGGAGTCGGATCGCCTTGGCTGGTACGTGCGGAACCGGCTGATCAAGAAGATCCCAGACCTGGCCTACCTGGCGACATTCATTGCCGGCGGCGAAAGCGCTGAGGGCGCTGACTTCGCGGATGGCTCTGCAGTACAGGAGGCAGCGTGATGAACGGCCCCATCCAAGTGAACCCCAGGCTTGATTCGCTGACCGGCGATCGAGCAGTCAAGAACGCTGTTGTTGCAATCAGGACTAACTGCCTGAGTGTTGGTGAACTGCGGCAGCGGCTGAGCGAACTGCGAACTGTGTTTGGCGATCGTCCGCCAGCGGTGATCGCACCCATCGCTCACAAGCTGCTGGCGGAAGCGATGAACCTGGAGTCGCTGCGCTCTGAGTTCGTGCAGCAGATCCTTGAGGTGATCGCCGAGCGTGGCCTATGGGTTGAGCCGGACCCTGAGATCGCCAAGCTGCTCGGTGGCTCTGTTCAGGGCGTTGAGCCCGCTGAGTCCTTTGACGAGTTCGTTGAGAAGAACAGGATCAGCGACCGGCTGGCAGATCGCCCAGCCGCTGCAGCGCGAGCAGAGGCGACTGAGCTGCAGCCAACTCCGGTTGGGACTGGTGTTCCCGGTCCAGGGAGAGGCAATAAAACCAGTTATAATTATAACCGGTTTTCCGAGGGCGAGAGGGGCAGCGGCGCCGACTACCTGCGGGCCCGCCTGGCCAGAGACTTTCCCGGCCACCTCGAGCGGTGGAAGAACGGTGAGTTCAGGTCAGTCCGAGCGGCCTGCATTGATGCCGGCATTGTTTCTGCCTCTGCGCAGCTGGTGCTCACTCGGGATCCGTTCACCTCGGCCCAGCGGATCCACGAGCAGCGCAGCCAGGACTGGATCGACGACCTGATCAGGGCGCTGTCGCCCGGCGGGGTTCTTGCTGACGACCGCCCCGGCGATGTTCGCTGCTACTTGGAGGCATTGCCTCCCGATCGGTTGCGGTACGTGCTCAGCACCCTCTGCACCACCAGGCCGGAAGTTCTCAGCCAGCTGCTGGAAGACATGGCCGATGACTACCAGCCCGATCTGGCTGATGAACCAGCTGCGACAGCCATGCCTGAGTCCCCTGCACCTGTCGCTGCACCTGCAGCCCCGGCGCCTGCACCTGCACCAAAGGCCAGCAGCAACGGCCACAGAAAAGCCGTCATGGCGCCCAAGCCAGCCCCTGCCCCTGGCTTCTATGGCGCCACTGCACTGGCGGGCGCCCTAGGCAGCGAACCGCGAACCGTCACGGCGGCATGCAACAGAGCTGCATGCGACGGCGAAATCCTGAAGAGGCTGTTGGCCGATGCGCCGTTCAAGGTGCTGCTTCACAGGGACAACCCCAGAGAGCGCAGGTACGAAGTCGTTTACCGCTGAATCCATTCAGGCCACTGCGCCTATCAATCGCGTTCCACCCATGACTGCCACCATGCCACGACCCACTGACCCCACCAGAGAAGAACGCTATGCGCGCTTCCAGATCCGCAACGCAGCTGAGCGCCGCATCAGCAGCGACGAGCTGGGCGGCACACTTGAAAACATCATTGAGGACCTGCGTGACATCAACGATGAACTGAAGAAGTTGATGGGCGCACGGAACGTTCCGCATGCCATTCAGCCGCTGATGTCGCAAGGCATCCGCAACTGCGGCTGGAGTGCTGATCACCTGAGCAATGCGCTGCTGATACTGAAGGCGAACGCGATGCAGGCGGGAGAGGCCTGAGCAATGACCCTCACCATCGCAAGCCTCGCCGAATGGCTGGTTATCCACAGCTGGCAGAAGATTGATGCCGACGATCGCTGGATTCCAGAGGAGGGTGAAATTATTTTCACCCCATCACGCGAGCAATACTGGATTCATTGCATCCACGAATCCGGCCAATTCGTATCCGTCACGCCGGCGTACGAATTGCTCGATGAGTTTCAAGACTGCAGCTACAACGATGCCTGCGTCACCTTCCGGTTTGATCACACCGGCGTGTTGGAAGACATTGCCTACATCGAATCACACAGCAACAACGCATTTGCCATTACTGATGCGGTCAGCGGCTTCACCGCTGCAGACATGCCAGCCTTGATCAAGGGGCTGAAGACTGCCTACACCGCAGCAATCCGCTGCCTGGATGCCGGGCAGGAGTTCACGCAGGAAAGGCTTGAGGAATCGCTGCAGTTTGACTTGAAACTGTTTGCTCTGTTCGATGTTCCCGAGAGGGAGGAGGCCAGCTGATGACCAGCTTTCTTGTTGCCGGCGCGCTGATCGCCCAGGCCGCAACCTGTGGCTTGCTTGGTACACCTAGCTCACCCGGCGGCTGCAGTCTTCCATCACCAGATGGCGGGAGCTATTTACTGCAGAACGTCAACGGGCAGATGTGGGTGCAGGAAACGCCGAATGGGTTCGAATCTGACGATGGAGGTGGTGAGTAATGCTCAGCAGCAGCAAGGCACACCCGTGCCCAATTTGCTCACGCGATAACTCGGATCACTGCAGGTTCGATCTATCTCAAGGCGTTATCTTCTGTTTTCGCGGCATCAGCCATGGCCCGCCTGATCTGAAAATAGGCGACACCCTAGATGTTGATGGTGTCATCTATGCCTACGTCAAAGACATGGCGGGCTTCTCGGGGAACTCAGCAATGTTCCGCATTCATGAGGAGCGCGATGGCATTGCAACGGCACCCAGCTACTCCAGCCAGCTACGGCAGGCGGCGGTAGCTATGCAACAGGTGGATCGCTTTCAACAGGATGCCGAGCTCGCTGATCACGCCCATCGCTTGATCGTCGACCTGCCGCTCTACGAGCAGATGAAGCCTGCAGCAATCCGAGAGGCCATCAGCCTCTGCCGTGATGGCTCTGCATTGTTGTCATCGCTGGTGGCTAGGGCCTACAGACTCAGGCGCCACAGCCCCGACGTGGAGCCCGTTCGAGAACGAATGGTGCAAGCGTTGAAAGAAGTGAAGTACCAGGAAAAGGATTTGCACTCGCTCTGGCACAACGTGTTGCTGGATCCAGCAGCAGGCACGGGCCAACGGCTGGCGCAGTGGTTCATCAACAAGCACCACCAGGAGGCGGCATGACCCTCACTGCAATCAACGCTGCTGGGCAGGTGGTTGATGGCCGCTTGCTGCTGGATCCCCGGCAGCGCAGCGACTTCGACCAGCTGAAGTGTCCGATCTCAGGCGAGCTCGTATTCCCAGTTCGGGCCTACGCCCGCTCAGACAGGGACAGCATCACGTCGGCTCACTTCCGCCACCGCCGGCGGGTCACAGAAATCCAATGGCCTTCAGATCTTGAGCCCGACATTGAATACGGGCGCGATGGATTCCTGATTCAGGAGTCGCCCCTGCATCTGGAGGCCAAGCGGTTTGTTGCCTCCCACCTAGAGGAAGAAGTTGCCAACCTCGCCGGCGCCCAGGTGCTGGTGGAACACCGCATCGAAATTGAACCGGGCCGCTTTCGCATTGCCGATGTCGCCCTGTTATCCCGCGGCAGGGTCTTGGAGGTGCACGAATGCCAGGCCTCCCTCCTCCCCCTTGAAACAATCGCTGCTCGAAACGATGACTACGCCTCCCTTGGAATCGCCTGCTACTGGTGGGTCGCAGGCGCCGCGGCTGACGCTGCCGAAGTTCGTCGGGTTCTCAGAGAATCCTGCGGTGGTTTTTTCGAGCTGGTCGTGGATCCCAACGATCGGCTACGCGAACCATCTCGAGCACAGCCTGCCCCCGCTGCGTCTGCGAGGGGCAAAAGAAAGGCATGAGGTGCGCTTGCAGCCTGGGCGAACCATGGCCAGTTGGAGCCGATCACGCGGAGCCAGCAGTGCATGGGGGCAGGTTCCAAACATTGGACTGCTGAACACGTTTTCACTGCTTGAAGGGAACCTGCAGCGACTGGCTGATTACAGCGGCCTGCGCCATGCCCACTACCGACTGGATGCCATTCAGCAGGTCAGAGGCAGCTGGCAACACCTGATCCAGCAAGCGGTGCAGCCCGATGAGGCCGACACATTGCTGGACCTGCTGCTGGCAGCGCAGACCGTGCTGCAAGCCAGATCACCTGATGGGCAAATGCCTGGCGGTGTTCGCATCGAAGTGACGTTGCAGGGCCAACCACCACATCCACCAGCACCGCACCCCAAACGGCGGAAGCTGAGAGGGGGCCGGCGATGACGGGCACGTGGTGGTCAAGGGCTGAAACCGACGAGCTGGAACGACTGGCCGGCGACTTCCCCTGGTCAAAAGTGCTCGAGCACTTCACCGTCGCCGCTCGCGAAAACGGATGGCCGCAGCGCACTGACAGCGCCATCAGGGTGAAGGCTGAACAGATGGGCAGTCGCATCGCCTGCGGGCAGTGGATTCGCCTAGGCGTGGTCAGGCAGATCCTTGGTGTGGCACCAACGGTCACCAACCGCTGGACCAGTCAGGGCCTGCTGCCCATCCACATTGAAGGGCCAGGGCACGGAAGCCGGGCGCGGTTCTACGTGCACAGGGACGCCCTGAGGAAGTTCGCAAAGAAGTACCCCGCCTATTTCGCCGGCCTCTCACGGCAGGACCTGGCGATCCTGTTCGACCCAGGCAGCCCGATGGTGGAACGCTTTGCCGCCATGCCACGCCAGCGGCTGGTGTTCGTCACCCCTTCTGCCGTGAGAGCTGCGATCTACAAGCAAACGCCAGCAGCGGGCAGGCATTGGCAATACCTCGATCAGGAGGCTGCCTAGATGTGCCACTTGTAGTGCACCTCTGCACAGCAGATTCAGTTATTCCAGTGACACCCGGCTGTGCACGCATTGCACCTGTGCACTACAGAAACTGAGCTGAGAATAACTGGCACAACAGGGCTCTCAGCTTTTGCATGCGCCGGCCACGCTTTCAATGTTCAACACCACAACACCATGAAGCCTTTCACCATCGCAGACGTTTTCCATTCCCTTGATTGCGAGGGGCTAGCAAAGACCATTGCGCTATACGATCTGTCGCAGCACACTGAAATCCTGCAGCAGATCCTTGCAGTGCAGGATGAGATTGACGCTGTGGAAGAACGGCACAATTCACTATCGGAACAACTCGGTGAGCTGGAAGCCCAGCTGGCAGCAGCAGGGGTGGGCCAATGAATCGCCAATCACCACCTCGCCAGCTGCTCACGCCAATCACCCTGGGGGAACGCTTCTTCCCCGATGGGGCACCTTGCGGGTTCTACCCCGATCCACTTGGAAGGCTGCATCCAAATGTGACTTCGATCTTGAGCCATCGCTGGCCTTTCAAGATTGAAGACTGGGCCAAATACGAGCCCGCGGGATTCGACTGCAAAGCCGCTGGCGAGGCTGCTGCCAAAGCTGGGACAGCTGTTCACGGAGTCCTCGAACAGTTCCTCCTCGGTGAAGACATCTCTGGCTACGACAAGGATCTGGCGACATGGGTGGAACCGCTGCTGGCATCCGTTAGCCGGGCGAAGGCAGTGGTTGGTGTTGAGCTTCCCCTGCGAAACGAGATCGATGGGATGCGCTACGCCGGCAGCTGTGATGCAGTCCTCGAGGCTCCGGACGGTGAGCTTGTCGTAGTGGATTTCAAGACTCGCAGAGATGTCAGCTACAAGAAAGATGAACCTAATCGGCCAAACCTAAAATACCTCGCTAAACAGAAGACACAGATTTCGACGTACGTTTTCACCATCAATTCAATCTATGCCGATCAGTTACGCAAACCCATCAGTCGCGGAACATTGCTGTTTGCCGTGCCGGGCCTGGAGAAGCCGATGCCCGTGACCATCGCCGGCGATGAGCTGAACCGTTACATCCAGGAATGGCAGGACTGTCTGAGCAGCTTCTACAAGACTCACGGCGAGGCCATTGAGCAGGCGCAGCAGTCGTACGAAGCCAACCGGATGGAGGCCGCTGCATGAAGCACGTCATGGACTATGTGGTCACCCACGACAAGGAAGGCCGGCGCTTGGTGATCGCCACCGGTTGCGGCAGGGCCGAACTGGACCGGCCTTGGCCGATCAAGCGGAAGCCCGCACTCCGCGATGCCGCTGAAGCAGTTGCGCGACTGCATTGGATGCTTTGCAAAGCGGTAAGCGTGCAGCCGTGGGACGTTGAAATTGGCACG
>Ga0315899_10003699_pt1 | contig 16642 bp, 15 predicted proteins | sample LakEriMetagenome_2_FD_203518 | JGI IMG/M metagenome (GOLD analysis project Ga0315899, IMG submission 203518) | Freshwater fungal communities from buoy surface, Lake Erie, Ohio, United States - Buoy 4 MA112 | ecosystem: Environmental > Aquatic > Freshwater > Lake | place: USA: Lake Erie, Ohio... | reverse complement strand
GCCAGCCATCATATTGAACAGTAATTTACCACAGGACCACATTGTCCTGAAATGTCTCAAATTGAACTCGTGTGTGTGTGTGTGTGTGTGTGTGTGTGTGTTTGTGTGTGTGTGTGTGTATAGACCCACAGGACCACATTGTCCTGAAATGTCTCAAATTGAACTCTACACCTTGTGTCCAGTGTTTCAAATTGAACGCTGACATCGTTTAGTTCAACTAACTACTACTCATATTGTACAGAAATGTCTCAATTTGAACTCTACACCTTGTGTCCAGTGCGGTCTTTGCGGAAAAGTGAATGTTTCATGTAGCCCAAGGTGGGCCACGGAACACGCCTTGAAATACTTACCAGTCGCAGGCGGCAGTCCTGAAAAGAGTACTTTTCACAAAGTGCTACGCTGAAAAGACTTTTCAGAATGTGTGCCTACTCCCAGACACAGCTATCCAGTCCTCGGTTTCGCTTGAGATGTACGTCACACAGTCTGTCACCAGTAGCGTCCTACACATATGTGTGCGCGCGCATGTGCGTGTGAGTGGGGGGGGATACTTCACAATTTCGGTCACCGGTAGCGTCCTGCGCATGTGCGTGTGTGAGCGTGCGAGCGTGCATGCATGAATGCATGCATGCATGCATGCATGCATGCGTGCGTGCGTGCGAGTGAGCGTGAGAGTGAGTGAGCGAGCAAGCGTACGTGCGTGCACGCACGCACGCATGCGCGTGCGCACAGGGACCCTAAACCATAAACCCTAAACCCTAAACGGGGTATCATACCAGACAGACAGACCTGGTGCGCTTGTGAAACATGGCGACCTCGCACGCGGAGGCGATGGGCGGCGCATCAAACATGAGCGGCTCGTGCGACAGTTCGTCCGCCCAAGATGGCACGGGCGACGCCGGGTACTCAATGCCATTGAACGTCGTGGCCTCGAAATTCTTTGTTAGGTACCCATCGATTTTGAGCGGGCGGAGCAGGTCGACAAAGAGCCCAAGTCCTGGGGGCGACAGGTCCACGCGCCCCGGAATGAGATTGAAGATGCCCGGAGGCACGTAGATGGAGGCGTCTGGGAATTTGTCCGCGAAGGAGCGGCAGAAAACCTTGTGCTCCAGGGCCGTGGAGCCCAGGACGATGTGCCGCACCGGGCCGAGCCTCTCGAGCTCGCGCAGGCATTCGCCGGTGGGTGCGATAGGGTTGTAGACGAGCAGCGAGTCATCGCGCAGCTTGATGACGGTCATGCGGATGTTGACTGTGATGTTCAGGAAGCCGATGGGCTGCCCAGCGCGCAGATTTTCAGCGCTAACGCTCGCAGACGCGGAGGGCACGCATGTGCACGTTTGCGGACCCCGCATGAGGACAAAGGACGCATGCGTGCCCCTAGCCAGCGCGTGCGTGCACACCACCTGCTCAAACATCCACATGCCCGTACTTCTGGGGGCTGACCCCAACCTGGCGCCCAGAAACGCAACCCACGGCTGGGCTCCCTGCGCCGGAACAACTTCCTCCACGTGCGTCGGCCGGGCAAAGTATGGGAACCAGACAGGATTGAAGAAGCGCTGGTCCCCGGGCGCAAAGAGGAGGTTTCCTACGTCTGGCGTGCTGAAAAACATGCGCGCGCCGCCGGCCTGCTTACTCGGCCGTGCGGCGCGCGCAGGCAAGCCGGCCGTGCCGGCGCAGATCCGGCTCGCAAAGGCCAAATGCGCGCCGCCAGGGGGAGAACATGCCAGCCAAAAGCCGCCCGCGGGCGCCAGCGCCAGGGCCATCAAGAGACCCCAGAGCGCAAGTGCAGTCCCCATTTGCATATTGGATTTTCGTCTAGAAACCGGGTTTTACTACAAGTGTTTATTATTCACTTTTTTCGAAACCTTCTTTTCAAACCCCTCTCAAACCGCAACGAGGGGTGCGGCGTCATGGACAAGTACGACATGGGCACGAAGCTTGGGTAAGTGGTGCACGCCATGACGCCTGCTGGCTCTGTCCTGCGCCGCAGCTGCCTCCGCCTGCGTTACGGGAGTTGCCGCTGACGTCGTCGCCACGGCGCTTGCAGGTCTGGCGGGTTTGCCACCGTGTGGCTGGCAAGGCGAAAGTCGGATGGCAAGACCCTCGCCGTAAAAAAGATCGAGGTGCGCACGCCGTGACAATTTCCCGGCACGGCAAGCGCAGGCGAGGTGCCTGATCCTCCGTGGGCTTGCGTGCTGTATGCGCAGTGCGAGAATTTCGACGACGCCAACCAGGCGCTCACAGAGGGCAAAATGCTGCTGGAACTCGGTGAGACTGCTCGCCGCAGCACACACCGCAATAACATGGGACCGCCAACTGCTCGTTCTCTCTCACGCGCCAGTGCCCAAAACATCGCAAGCGCAGTGTGTGTGTCGCACTCTTGCTGCTCTGCCACATGTGTGCGTGCATGCACGCCTGTAATATGCGTTAGCATTTACGTGTGTGTTTGTATTTTTCTTTGTGTCTCTGTTTGTGTATGCATGTGCATGTATGTCTCTGTGTGTGGCTTACTCGCCCCAGACCACAACAACGTCATCAAGTATTACGACTTCTTTCTACACCAAGAGAAAGGTGGCGGCGCTCCACGCGGTCCGTGTCTGTGTCTCTGTGTCTCTGTCTCAGTCCCTCTATGTCTTTCTACACCAAGAAAAAGGTACCGGCGCTCCACACGCGGTCTGAGTCTCTCTCTGTCTCTGTCGATGTTTCCATGTGTTTCTCTCTCTCTGTCACTCTATGCCCTGTCTCTGTCCCTGCCTCTGCGTGTGTCTCTGGCGTGGTCTTGCTCTGTGTCTGTGTCTCATACACATACAAACGCAAAAACATAAAACACGCAGGGGGCAAGATGTTTGTGGTGCTGGTTATGTCCTATGCCCCGGACGGGGATTTGTTTTCGAAACTCGAGAGAGCACACAAGGAGCAGCGGCACATCCCTGAGGAGGTGTGCGTGTGTGTGAAATGAGACACGGGTGGGTGGAGGAGGTGTGTGTGTGTGTGAAATGAGACACAGGTGGATGCATGTCCTTTTTATACACACACGCACACCGATGCATTTGCATGTGACAGAGAGAGAGAGAGAGGGAGATAGAGAGATCCATAGATAGAGAGATCCATTTGCCACACACACACAATGCGGAGATGGCTGTACCAGATAAGCCAGGCGTTGGTCTACATTGAGGTGTTGCTAATGTGTTGCTAATGTGTTGCAAACACACAGACAATCCGGCGATGGCTGTACCAGATAAGCCAGGCGTTGGTCTACATTGAGCGCAAACATATCATCCACCGCGACATCAAACTCGCTAATGTCCTCGTTGATGGAGGTCTCTCTCACACACCGAACAATAAGATCCCTAATCCGGGGTTGGTTGGAGCCGGGACATTTACGTGCATAGTACATAAATGTACTGCCGGGGAATTCACGTGCATCATACAAACAGAGACGCTCAAGCTCGCAGACTTTTGAAGTCCCTATCTAAATAATAATTTCCTATGTGAATAATAATTTCCTATGTGTACAAACAGATACGCTCAAGCTCGCAGACTTTGGCATCGCCAAGGTTATGCATGGCAAGTTTGCTCAGGTTTTTTTTTTTAAATATGTATTTTTTATTTTTACTACTGATAATTGTTTCAGGGCTCGTGGGTGTGTGCATACTCACATAACACACGTGTAAGTGCTCAATTTTAGGGGGGGGGGGTGTAGGCCTGTGCCCCCACGTGTGTGTGTACATACTCACGTAACACGTGTGTGTGCACAGGCCTATAGTAGTGGGTACGCCGTGCTATATGGCGCCGGAGCAAGCACTTCTAAACTAAACCAAACTAACTACTAACTAAACCTCGAGTGCGCAGACTATAGTAGGGGGTACGCCGTGTTACATGGCACCGGAGCTGCTGTACAAAGAGAAGTACAACACCAAGTCCGACATCTGGTCTCTGCGTGTCTAGTCTCGAGCTTTCGCAGGCTGCGGCACGAATTATAACTAAACTAAACTAAACTAACTACAGGTCTCTGGGGTGTCTAGTCTGGGAGCTTTCGTGCCGCAGCCTTCTCAGCCAAAACAAGGGGGTTCTCGGTGCACAGGTGCTTTGTTATAATTATGATTTTTATTTTTATTATATAAATAAAAGACCCGGGGGTGGATAATTTTTATTATTATTATTATTATTTGTGCCACAGCCTGGTCAGCCAAAACGGTGCACAGGTGCTGAAGGACCCGGGGGGTATGATTGTTGAAAGACCCCGGGAATATTACTATATATTTATAATGAGAATATCATAATATGTTTCATTAATTTTTGGTCTCGGTGCACAGGTGCTAAAAGACCCGGGGAGGCTGAGAGAGATGTGGACCAAAATGGAGCAGTGCGGGCGAACGGCCGAGTTAATTGCCTTGACAAAACGCATGCTCCATCCCGAAATTGAGGACAGAATTTCAGCGCGGGAGATTCTGGAATCTCCTCTGTTTCGTAAGGAACGGCCGCGTGCTGCCCCCGAGATGGATGATGCAGTAGGACACATGCAAACACTGGGCTTGACGCGTGCGGCTGCCGACACGATGATCCCGCAAAGGGCGCCTGCACAGCAGCAGCAGCAGCAGCCACGTCAGATGCCCGATCGGCGTGATATGCACTCGGCAGGGCGGAGCAGGGGGGGCGGGGAGGATGCGGGGGGTGACGTGGCGCGGCGGCCTGATGCTGCTGCTCTGGAAGAGGTCTCTATCAGTAGTACAGTAGCAACGCAGTTCAGTAGTAAAGTAGTAAAGTAGTAAAGTAGTTCAGTAGTAAACATCAGTAGTACAGAAGCAGCGCAGTTCAGTACTAAAGTAGTTCAGTAGTAAAGTCCTGATGCTGCTCTCGCGCTCTCTCGCTCGCTTTCGCGCGCTCTCTCTCGCGTTCTCTCTCTGTGGGTGTGTGGGTGTGTGCGCGCGCATAGGCATTGGTACGCATGTAGCAACACATTAGCAACACATTAGCAACACATTATGAACACATTATGAACACATTAGCAACATGTGTGCGCGCGCATAGGCATTGGTACGCATGTGTAGATATGATACACATACGTACGTGTGTGCGCGTGCATGTATGTATGTGTGTGTGTGTGTATGCATATGTGCATATGTAGATGTATATACATAATGATGTATGTAAAGATATATTTCCATGTATGTATGTCAAGGTATGTAGCCATATATTTGCCAGCTTGAGTAAAGATATGTATCTATATGTATGTATGTAAAGATATACATCTATATATGTATGTCAAGATATGTAGCCATATACATGCGCCAGGTTGCCAATGTGTTGCTAATGTGGTGCTCAAGTGTCGCTAATATATCCATACACATGGCAGGTGGAGGCGCTGTGCAGCGAGGCGGACAAGTTGCAGCAGGCGCGCGACTACGACCGTGCTGAACGGTAAGTTAATTTGGTTAGGTATGTTTAGTTTGTTTGTTCAGTCCTCGGAGCGTATTTGTGCGCGTGCGCGCGTGCCTGCGCGTGCGCGCCTGCGTGCGTCAGTCTCATCTGCCACATATATTGAGTATGAACCTACCCATGTGGGTGTGGGTGTGGGTGTGGGTGTGGGTGTGGGCAGATGTTTCCGCAAGGCACTGGCAATGCACCCTAACCCCTAAACCCTAAACCCAAAACCGGGTGTGGGCAGATGTTTCCGCAAGGCACTGGCGATGCACCCAAAGCACACGCGGAGCCTTTGTAACTATGCCTACATGCTCCATGTCGGTAAGCGCGACTTTGCCAAGGCTGAGGAACTCTACAAAAAGGCCCTCACGGTGTGTGTGGTGAACGTGTGTGTGTGTGTGTGTGTGTGTGTGTGTGTGTGTGTGTGTGTGTGTGTGTGTGTGTGGACATCTCTGTGTTGCCCCGTCTTTGTGTGCAGTGGTCTCGACGATGCTCTCTCTCTCTCTCTCTCTCGCTTTCTCTCTCTCTCTCTCTCTCTCTCACACACACACACACACACACACACAATTTTCATAGCATTGTCTTTGTGTGTTTGTGTGTTTGTGTGTGTTTAACGGGCACACACACAGGTGGAGCCAGGGCGAACAGCAACGCTGTGCAACTACGCGTACCTGCTGCACTCGGACAGACGGCTGCAGGAGGCGCGCCAGATCTTTGCGCGCGCCCGCGAAACCAACCCTGAGCACCCGTGGGTCCGCAAAAACGAACACCTCTTCACTTGATGCATCCAGACACCCAGCGCCTCTATAACCCGCCCTCCTCCTCCCTCCATGAGCAGAAGGGGGCTGGGGTGACCAGCGTCGGATAGCCGTGCATGCTGGCACACATGCGACTCATGTCACGTCACTGGTGTCACACATGGAAAGCCGTGCATGTTGTCACACATGTGACTGTGCGTGGGAAGCACCTCCATGGGGCGGCGCTGGGGGAACGTGTGTCGTGACGTGCGAGATCGAGAGTTCCTGACGTGCGAGATGCGAGAGCAACGAGAACGCTGCCAGCAACGCGCCTGGCCCCTCGTATCGTCAAGGGGGCTTGCGAAATAAAATGCCCTTGTGAGGGGACCTTAGAAACCGCTTACACGTGTACCGGTAACAATGGTTGTTGTTCCTCCTCCTTCTGCTCCTCCTTCTGCTCCTCCTTCTGCTCGTCGTTCTGCTCCTCTGCTCCTCCTCCTGCTCCTCCTCCTCCTATGTTGAAGGAGTCGTTGGCCCGCCTCGCAGACACCAGACAGCAACAAAGGTAACACCCCAACTCTTACACCAGCGGGAGACGCTCAGCAGCCGAAGAGCTCCAGTGCGTGCCCACAAGGCTTACTTGGGGCTTGATCGAAATACAACACAAGAGGTGTGTGTCGAGTCTTTATTTTTACTGCACCGGGTTTCAGGGCCTTACGGGGCCAGCCAGGTAAGTCAGTCACGGGGCGAATGTGCTGTTACTACCGCTTTACTTGTGTCCCGCGTCTTGCCCAGGCGCCAGCCTTGACAGAAAGCACTAGCGAGAGACGCGATAGACGCATAGAAGTGTCTGCTACGCATAGAGTGTTCTTCTCTACAGAAAGCACTAGCGATTGACGCGATAGCGCATAGAAAGCTAGCGACTCACTAGCGATAGACGCATGAAGAAATGGCGCCAACCATGGAGGCTAGCTCCTCTGCGCTCGCAGCCTCGAACGAAGTATCCCCCAGAATCTCTTCAGCTGCAGCATCCCGCCTACACCCGCCCGCGCCTGAAAGGACGCCGCTGCTGCTGCGTGGGTAGGCAGGGCTGGGGGAGGCGTGCAAGAACCACGCTGCCGTGTTTTTAAGTGCAGCCTCCTCGTCCATCCAGACAATGTGCGCAGAAGGGTACCGCCAGATCTCGACGCGTGCGGGTCCGAACACAAAAGAGCGCGGCTGGTCAAGACAAAAGAGGGTAGCGTGACCGGCCATCACCTGCAGCTCCTCTTCGGCAAATGTGCGCATGCCGCAGTTGCGGAAGACGAGCTGCACATGATGGCTGCCTGGACCAACCCGTCCAATTGCCCGCAGTGTGCAGCCTGAGTCCGACGAATGCACGACAAAGTCGGGGACGGCGCGCAGTCCGTCAACATGCACCTGTGCAGAGATGCCGCTGCCAACGGCCTCAAAGCAGGCGTGTATGGCAACGACGCAAGGCCCGTACACAACCACCGGCTCCGCGGTGGGGAGCGAGGCAGTCTCGCCCACGCGCATGCTCACGAGCTTTCCTCTTCTACTGTCGACGGCTGCCTGCAACAGCCGGTGCCCCTCGCGCTCCTGGATGATGCGCGAGGCCTCCTCGGCCAGTGCTTGGAGCTGGAAGAACTCAGCCTCGGCCCTGACGCCCTCGGCGGACACACCACCCTCGCACACGAGCTCGCGTGAGCGCAGCCAATTGAGCACCGCACGGAAGCGCTGCCAGGCACACGAAGTCGTACGCGTTTCAGAGCGACGGGGCGGCCAAGCGCGCGCACGGCGTGCGTGCGGAGCGGAAAGGAAGCAGAGCGCGTGCATCGCGTGGCGCCTGCGCTGAGACACCGCCGGACATCCACTGCACACTGTCGTGGCTCCCCCCTGCCGAAACTTGCCTGGGGATCGCGGTCAAACACAATACTCTGCGCTTGAGCCCACTCCCCGGCGAGCATCGCGACAAAGACGGAGTCGGGCTCGGACAGCAGCACGTCTCGGGACGCCTCAAAGGTCTCGCCTCCCACGCGCAGCCTCACGAAGCCGGCAGGTGTGCCGGAGTCTGTGTCCATCACTCTTTGTCACTAGTCCTTCTTCCTCTACACCTTTTCCTTCTTGCCGTTGTCTCAGCGCAAAGTCTGGCCGTGATCAAGGAACCTAGGAACGTGACGTGGAATGCAGCGGCGGCTGGGGTGATAAGGACTGAAGTGGGATTTGTGAGACATAGTTGTCGCTGATGTGTGCCGCACCGTGGCAGGCCTTTCAGCCTCATCTCTGTTTGGTGGCGTGACCATTCGTTGCCCAGCCCGTTGGACACGCGGGAGCCTCGCGCTCAGTCTCTGCAGTAGCGGGAACACTCACTAAAGGCGAGAACAAAGTACATGCAAAACACGATGGCCACCTCCCCCGCAAGCTCGAGGGTGATGCTTTCGGCGACGTTGGCCCACATCGTAGTGTCCCGTGTCCCGCGCTGCTGCGTGCAGACACTGGATAGAGAGATGGGTTCTGGATAGAGGTCCCCCGCGTACCTGGGATCAAAGAACCAATCGGCGAGAGGTCAAAGAACCAAACACCTACGAAGACGATCATGCCGTTGAGGGTCTTGAGTGTACTGTCCCACAATGGGAGAGAAGATGGGTTGGAGGTCACCAGAAGTGGTTGGGGGCCAGACTCGGTCGAAGGATACTTTGATAGAAGGGATTGCCAGGGAACGCAGCTGCCCGGGACAGGGTTTGGTTCTAAAATAAACGGAACACACACATGACTAAAATAAACGGAACACACACATCCTGATCAGCACAGTCAGCGGCCAGCAGATATCCCATTGCCAAACAACGTAGTAACGTTGTGAGTCTAGGCCACAATATTCACGCATTGTCTGTGCCTACACAGCCTGCACTCCGTAGAGCGAGTCTTCGTTTGCTACGTAAGTACGAACGCGTCTGGTGTCCACTGTCCTGCCTCCAACGTGGAAATGCGTTACAGGACACATTGCAAACTCAGAGCATCTGCGGATCTCTGCTGCATCGCTATGTAGAGTGCCGCTGTCAGGAAGATATGGGTTTAAGAAGCCTGTTGTGTCACTTCTGGGCCGTATGTCGCAAAAGCGTGCGTACCACTCATCATCTTTATTCGACCACGTTTTCGTGACTGTCACCTCGTCCGCCACGACAGAGTCTGTGTCTGTTTTCACAAGTGCTGGCGCGCGACAGACATTATAATCCGTGTGTGCGTAGCTCCTGTCGCATGGATGCGGCAAGGTCTGCAGCGCACGCATCTCGCTGAGCAGCTCAGCGCTCTGTCTGTTAGTATAATGCACCATTCTGTCACGTACTTTGATAATGTTTTGAGCAACGGTTTCGCCTGTAGTCCACAATTATCCCTGCATTCTTGTCAGAGCATTGCCCCTGCGCTCTTAGTGTTGTATCGCGCGCAGCGCCGCAGTCGACGTCTGGAAGCAGTAAATGACTCTCCCAGCGGGCAGCGTTAAGCATGGTCACGTTCTGAGCACGTGCTCCTCCACGCACAACACCCATGCACCACGGAAAGCAATTTTCTGCTGCAAGAGCGCATGCAATGTTGCCGTCTCCGCACAGAGGCTGTACAAAGATCGCTGCCTCTACAGCACCGGCAGGTGTTGCTCTGTGATGTTGTTCTAACTGTTGCAAAGTGGCCGTCGCGTCTGTGTCTCCCTGCAATCGACGCCCAATGTCAGCATATGAAAAACGCTCATAGTTTCCACCTCCTGCATTCGCAAGTCGTCGCCGTGGCCATCGCAGAGGCAACACACGCACACCTGTGCGAGAGCATGTCATGCCAAGAAGACTGAGCTGCGGGAAAGAGACTGTGTGTGTTGCCTGTTCCTTCAGTCCTTGTGTGTCGCTGTCCACGTGCTGCGCATACCGGGGCAGTAGCACAAAAAAGCGAGAACGTTTGCTGCTCGACACAAGTGCACCCAAGCAGGCCTGTGCGTGCGTCTCCAGAACTATCTGTTTCAGTATCACTGCCACTGTACGACACAGCTGCAAGCCCTAGCCGCACATCAGCAGCAAACGGCCACGCGCCATAAGCCCATACCTACCCGTGATGCGCTCCGCGATACAGCACAGCTTTGCCATCAGTAACGCCAAATAGACGCGGCGTCACACCGACAACTCGCACGCGCAAAAGCGTCTCGCTGTCAGGCAGACCTTCATTACCCTGCAATCTTTCTAATGCCTCCACACTTTCCAGACCTTCGATCGCACGAGCTGCATCAAGAACAATACTGCTCATGCGCACAGACACTTCACATCGCGCAGTTTCCTGCCCTTGAACACCAATGCTCTGCTGCGCCAGTAGCGCTGCTGCGTTAAGCCAGCTATTAATAAGCTCCCCCCAGCTCTCCAGCGCAGACGTCATCATTTGCGCAAGAGGCTGCCAATCCGGCGTGCACGCCACAACCTCCTGTACGAGACTCAGATCTTGATCCAATGATCCTGTTCGCCGCTTGGCAACCTCGCACCTGCGTATTGTAGTAAGCGGCAAGCCAATGACGCCATAAAGCACGCACAAGGTGGACGTGGGGGATACCGACACTCTTCGTGTCATGCTAGGTGTGGGTCTGTGTGTGCGCCGATCAGTGTTTGCGAGAGAGCAACAGTGCGTGAGTGAGACAGGGAGGGAGGGAGAGAGGGGGAGAGATGTGATTATTATGACGGATGGAGGCTGACGCATGCTGTCCTTCTCTCTCTCTCTCTCTCTCTCTCTCTCACGCAACTCACACACCGCAGGCCCTATGTCAGCAAGTTCCATGGGCTTGCTAGGCCACCGGCTCGTAGCCGTTGGGGGCGGCGGCGGAGGAGGCGGAGGAGGCGGAGGAGGCGGAGGAGGCGGCGGCGGAGGAGACGGAGACGGAGGAGGAGACGGAGGAGGAGGGGGAGAAAGGGGCAAAGGATGCTGTATCGTGTCATAATGTATTTCAAGCTTTTATGTGTGTGTTTGTTTGTTTTATGTAATCGACACTGGTTCAACAAGGCCCCGGGCCCGGATCAGGGTGACCGAACTGGGGGGTACCTATGTACCCTCCGCTTTGAGCTCAGACGCTAGCTGTGCCTACCCCTAGCCTTATCATTGTCGTACTTATCGATTTTTTAAATTGATTTTTTAAATTCCCCACACCCCGCTTTCCCATTTCCTCTTGACCACCATCCAAGAGCCTGGAGCCACTTTGCCGCGGTGCCCGAAATAATTGATGTTCTGACTTGGAACAACAATTCAAGACCGCGTGATAGCTTTATTTGAGGGGGGGTAGTCGGAAGGGGGCGGAATCGGACAGCATATTTCGCACCTGTTCGGACCCGGTACGACTGTTCTGGTAGGGAGATGTCCGTTTGCAAGCCTCAGTGCCCCTGACGGAATAGTATACGTACGGATAGTGGAGGACATGTAAGGCTGTCTCTTGCTTTAAAGTTTTATATAAAGTCATTGCAGAAACCTCAGAATGCCTAGATCAAATTACCCGGCGCTCACACAAATCCGTGCCACCGCTTGCTAATGTTGCACACACCTTAAAATGTGTGTGTAGAATGTGTTCTCGTAGAAAAATGCCTTCTCTTATATCTAATATTACACACGGCTTACACCTTCTTACAGACGCCTTCAAGGGGCAACCACCCGCACACACACACACACACAAACGACATTGGTCTCAACATGCACATACGCATGCACATTGAAATAAGGTACATATCGCCATTACACTCCCAACCGCACCATCCGCGCCCCTTTCAGTCTTTTTTTCGCGCTCGCGCGCGCTGTGCTCCCCCACTTAATCACACTCCACTCCCATCTTCTCTTGCGGTGTGACGCTGCTGCCCTTGCTACCACCTGCGACGCGCAAAATAGAACAAAAGAAGGATGAATTTTTTGATTATGTTGGTTTGGGCAGGCACAACACACAAGTCTGACTGCAAGACAAAGACACGTCTCCGTCCTGCGCACTACGCCTCCTCTTATTAATTTGTTCCCTTATGTACACTAAACACACAAGTCTGACTGCAAGACATAGACACGTAGTTTAGTGCATGTAGCTCAGTGTGTTTAGCTTAGAGGCATGTGTTAGTCTGTCCGTCTCCTCTCCCTTCCACCCTTCTCCCTCGGCAGCACTAAAGTCCCGGGGTTCGCGTTCAAGGGTTCGGCACGGCTTTGGTTTAGCTTTGCTGGCATTAGTTCTGACGGCTTCAGTTCAGTTCATTTTACTTGAGTTCACTCACTCCGTTGCTCGATTTAGTTAACTTTATTTCAGTTCACTCACTCCGTTGCAGCGCGGCGTCGGCAGGCGTCTTCCCTCCGAGCAATGCCCCTCCGAGCAATGCCCCTGATCCATCACCATGCCCACGTTCGGCGGCCGCATCGCTGTTACGTACATCGGCATGTGTGGCTCCCCGGTGGGAGGGAGGGGGGGGCGTGTCCTCGCGCAGTCTACTTGTCCTTTGAGATCGAGTGTGCGCAATCTCCCCTCCTACATCGGCAGCGGAACCACCGGGGTGTGGGAAGAGGAGAGGGGGGATTTCGTGAATATGCGCGCTATCTCTCTCTATCTCGCTCTATCTGTCTCTCTCTCTCTCCATCTCTCTCTCTGACTCTGAATCTCTCTGACTCTCTCTCTCTCTTTCTATCTATCTCGCTCTCTCTCTATCTGTCTGTCTCTTCTCTCACTCTCTCTCTCTCGTATGTCTCTCTCTCTCTCTCGTATGTCTCTCTCTCTCTCTCTCTCTCTGCTCTCACAGTCCTGACATATTGTGGACAGTCCCGAAGGCCGCACCTTCCTCGGTGACTGGGTCTACACCCCAACCCCCAAAACCGGGTATCCGTCCGCGCCCGCGGGGATCGGGGGCAGGAAAAGGGGGAAGGCCTCTTTTGGCCTCTTTTATTTTGCAGACAGGGCGCGCGTTGAGAAATCAGGTAAGTGACCTGTGGGCGCGACGGAGTCCTGGCGTGGTGGAGGTGTCATGCTGCTTCGCTCCATTGATTCCAATCTGCCGTGTGCATGTGTGTGTGTGTGTGTGTATGTGTGTTTCACAGCGCACTCACACACCGAGATACAGTGTCTCACCCACACGCAGACACGGGACACAAGCCACACAAGGACAAACAGACATCAGACAAGCACAGACACACAAACGACACACACCAGGACAGTTACACACAAGCATACCTCCGGTGGAGCTTGTTACGCGTGGCGTCAGCCTGCCGCTGCAAAAACTGCTGCCAGGCCACAGACGCCCTCTTTCCGTCACCATCGGGCGACAAACTTTCGCCCGCCCCCGCCCCCGCCCCCGCCCCCGCCCCCGCCCCTGCTGCCCCTGCCACCCCATGCATGCGCCGCTCCTGGTGTGTCCGCTCTTTTGCCCGGGCATCGGGCTGACGACAGGCAAGGGCCGTGTGGTCAGCATCTTTGCGCATGGCCAACTCCTCCAGGGCCTCCTCCACGCCAGCGCGCACCTTGGCGAGGGTGGCGCGGAGCGAGCTGCCGTTGCCCACGCGCAGCTCGCCCATGCCAGCCGCCGCGTGCAGCTGGTCTTTGATGTCGCACTCCTCTTCCAGCGCCTCCATTGTGGCCCTGAGGCAGTCCCGCATTGCACTCTGCGTCTTGGCCGTGACGTTGTGCTGGGCCTCGAGAATCCTCTCGGCGAGCGTGGGGTCGACGCAGTCTTTGAGAACATGTTCGGTGCGCTGCGAGGCCTTGAGCTGCTGCCGCGCCGCGCGCGTGGCGTCCTGCAACTGCTGCGCAAGCCGCTGCAACTTGCCTTTTCGGTCCACATCCGACGTCACCTGCATGCGCAAGACCACCAGCCTGAGCAATTCGTCCTCCAGCCGCGCTGGGCCCACGCTCGAGGCTCGCCCACTTGGCCCTACAGACGACGCGCGCGCTCCGTGCCCAACAGAAGCAGCGCGTCCACCGGGCTCGCGGCGCGGGCCAACACTAGACAGGCGCGGTCCGGGAGTTTTCCGCGCTCTGCCGCTAGCCTCCTCGGGCACGGGTTCAGGCGTGCGCGAGAGTGCTCGAGATCTTGGTCGACGCGAAGGCGCGAGGCGGCTGGGCACAAGTTCGGCCGACGGAGTCATTGACCGCGTGCAGCCCGGCGGTGGACGCCCGACGTAGCCCAAGTCGTTGGCTGGCGTCATGGACCGCGCTGAGCGAGGCGGGGGGGTGGCAGACCAGTCGCGCGGCGCTACTGACGGCGGCCGGATGCCAGACCGTCGCCCTGGAATGTCGCCTGCCACCGCCAGTGCCCCTGCTCCTCTCTGCACCGCGCCTAGCTCACCCACAGGCGCCGGCGATAAAGACGCCGGGCCGGGTGTGCGCGGAGCGACGGATGGAGGGCGGATGCCCGAGCGGCGAGAGCGGCCCGGGCCCGGCGTAGTATGGCGTGCGCTTGCATGTCCCCTACCTCCGCCTGGGCGCGAGTCGGCCGACTCGTTGTCCACGCGCTCTATCCGATGCCGCACCAGGTCCAGGGCCGCTTTGACGGCCTGCTGCGCCTCCTCTGCCGTGGCGTTGCCCACCTGGGCCGCAGCCAGTTTGTCGAGCAAAGGCAAGAGCGCCCTCACCGTGTCCTCCTCGGCCTCCCCCGCTGGGCCGGGCGTTTGCGCGCGGATGAATGAGAGTCCGCTGATGAGCTCGCGGAACGCTGTAATGGCATCCGAGCTTTGCTGTCCATCCTGCACCCCAGCGGCGACGGACGCAGAGGCATCGTAACAGTTGGCAGCAAGCTGCTTGAGCTGCTGGCGCACATTGCCCGAGTGCACGAAGACAGGCTGTGCGTTCTTGACGTGCACCGGCCTCACCGCCGGCGCTTCGACCTGTGAAAATTGCGCATGCAACGCCGCATGCTCGGCGAGCGCAGCATCGTGGCGCTGCTGTATGGCCGCCAGCCGATCGAGCCGACGCCCCCCCAAGATCTTGCCGAGCAGGTTCAGCGCCGCACACGACACTGCACCGCCTACAGATATGCTCTGCAACGGTGCAAGAACACCCGGTGCCGTGCCAGCCACGTTTCCGGCCAGGGCCAATAATATGCTTACGATGCCCCATCGCAGGGATCGGTGGCCCAACATATTGACGTCTCGAGACGCAGCAGAATGCACCAGATCGAGGTTGCTACGCACGTTTGCGAGCTGTACCGCGAGATCGTGCTGCTCGACGCTAAAGAGATTGATGTCTTTGTTTGTCAATGGGCGATCGGCGAGCGCATCGCACACGATGCGATCGAGCGCACACTGCGCTGAAACCACATCGGATTCCGCGCGATTGAGATGCTGCAGGGCCTTTTTCATCAAAGCGCCGGTGCGGCCCTCATCCGCACAGGTCGCCTTGATTCGAGCCACCACGTCGGCAACCTCCACCAGCGACGACAGGCCGGCGAGCGCTTGCAAGTTAGCGACTGCCGAGACGACTGCAGGCCCCAGGATGACCTTAGTCATTTCATTCGACACTTGCTGCGCACAGGATTCTGCCAGGTTCTTGAGCGGCGCCAGACTGTTGCCAACCTGCTTCAGCACGTCGACCACCAGCGGCTGCAGGGACCCGGTGTGCCGTGAGATCTGGCTGGAAAACTGGGCCTGAATTTCGTTCAATCGCGCATAGCGCTGCCAGAAGTCTCGCAGCATCTGCTGCCTCTCCTCGGCCGTTACTGCCGACTCCTTCTGCAGCTGGGTGCGTATCTGCTCGATGCTGGCGGAAAGCCGCTGCCCCTCCTCCAGCAGCAGCCGCTCGGTCTCGGACAGCGCGTCCTGCGCAATCTGCTCGAACGATCGGCAGGTATCCACGGCAGGCAGGCTGGCAACCGCCTGCTGAAAGGGCGTGTCCGACACGAATGCATTTGTGGCCGCCAGCGTGCTAGCCGCGAGAGGGCTTTGCGGTGACTTGCCTCGGAGCTGGATCAGCGCTGGGTCGGCATCGCCAACCAGCTCCCGCCCGTATGTGTCTCCTGCCCCGTCTATGCTCGCCCCATTCAGCGTCAGCCCGCCCACCAGCGCTGCCGGCAGGAGCTCCGGCCCGCGTCCGTCGCTTGCCAGCACAGGAACCGTGCCGGCCCAGAGCTGCGGGTTGGTGATGGCAGTATGGCACGGAAGCCGCGCGAGCAACAGCAATCCTGCAACGAATGTGCCTGCACTGCTCCTGCGCGCGAGCGCCCGTGCCCCCGACATTGCCCTCTCACGTCATTCTGCGCCCACCATTTGAATGGATGGCGGCAAAGTACAAAGCACTACGCCCTGTATCCTTCCAAACGAGCGCCATCGAGTGCGGCAACGCCGCGTGCTGCAAGACGCTGACGCCGCCTTTGCTGCAGTGCGCCAAGTGCAAGGCCGCGGCCTACTGCAGCAAGGAGTGTCAGGTGCCCCCCCCCCCAAACACGTACATGCAGCGCGCTGCGCCCGAGCCTGCGCGCACTGACCCGAAGGAGAGAGAGAGAAAGAAAAAGAGAGAG
>Ga0315899_10003698_pt1 | contig 16645 bp, 14 predicted proteins | sample LakEriMetagenome_2_FD_203518 | JGI IMG/M metagenome (GOLD analysis project Ga0315899, IMG submission 203518) | Freshwater fungal communities from buoy surface, Lake Erie, Ohio, United States - Buoy 4 MA112 | ecosystem: Environmental > Aquatic > Freshwater > Lake | place: USA: Lake Erie, Ohio... | reverse complement strand
CGACGTGAAATATTGATCATGATGCCACCGCTGTTCCAATTGCAGCCGCTGCCAGAAGGCCTTTTGCGAGTCGCTCGAGATTCTGAATTGCGATTCGCTTTACATTTTGAGTGTAGGCAGATACCCAGGTCAACACGTTGAATACAGACCAAGCGATGAGCGCGTTGTCTTTGATGTTGATTACCAGCATGAGTTCAAGCACAAAGTAAAACAGCGTCCATGCATAGGCAAACGTTCGCAGCGTGGGATTCCAATTGGACAACATGATGGTGGCAGCAATAAACGAGCCAATTGGGACAACGAAGGTGCCGAGGAACAACGGCACGTTCAATGCCATGGACATCTTGATTGATTCTTCAAGCCCCGACGTGCTGAAAAATACTCTCAACGAGTTAAAGATCAAACTTCCACACAGACCAATAGTTGGTCCCCAGTAGCTCCAATTGATCTTATTTTCTTTTGATTTATTTTTTGGTTGATTTGACATGACAACTCTTTCTGGTTTCGTACAAATTTGAATGAAAAACTTTTATGCACATCCGTGCATTGCAAGGTGTGAACAGTCCTTAGTGATCCATCCCCACCATTGGTCGAGGGGTGCCTCGGAAGCATCCAATTGAGTACGGGTACTCGTTGTTGAGCACATAGTGATACATCTTCTGCTTCTTGCCGTTGAACACGACCTCGCCCACTCTGCCGTGGCACTCATCGAGTTGAGCATTAGTTACGAGCTTGCCGTCAGCACCACGTGGACCGTAGATACCAAAACCATCTAGTGCGTATCCAACTAGCGGAGATGGTTCGCCCGGCTTGCCCTGGTCCAAACACTTCCAGGAATAGCCGTGGTAGTGATACTGAAAATCAAATGGATGCCCAAAGCAGCGGTCGGTTGGCAATGCGGCATTTGGGTCAACTGCATTGAATTGTGGATCCAACGCAATCTCTGCGTGCCATCCAGCACCAGTAAGCGAAACGCCCAACATCAATGAACGTATGCAACTTGGCTTTGCCGCAATTTTAGGGTTCTTAGGAAGTGTGATTTCCAAGTGATAAGGCTTGACTGGAATCTGTGCGGCGTTGGCGAAACCTGACTCCTGGCTCGAAGGAAGAGCGGCATACCACTTGTACGCATCTGAATTGCTAGGAATCGGGAATTTACCAATCGGATGATTCGGGATGCCATTGCCCTTGAGCGTACGAGTGTTTTTGGTCTCGGTGACCTTGAATTCACTCTTCATTCGCACTGCACCCGGCACCTTATGAATCTTCGAAATTGTTATCGTGTCATCTTTTTCCCAAGGTGTAACTGCTTGTGTCAATGTGAAGTCAAAGTCCTGGCCAATGGAGATCGGCAAACCCGTTGCGCCGTTTGTTATCACCAAGCAAGAAAAGATGGTGTTTTTTGCAGGGGCATTAATAGGAGTTCCCACTGGTGCAGTTTTCAGGAAAGTTGGGGCTCCATTGCCATCCCATTCCGATGATTGTGCTGCAGCATTTGTGCCGACTGCGATCGAGCCAACAAGGCTGGCTGCGATTGCCAGGGCACCGATGCCTACCAACTTCCCTTGACGTTGAATGTGTTTGCGTTTCATTGCCTACTCCTTGTGAAATTAATTTTCGGAACTAAAGGTTTGATTTCTCTATTTACTCACTGCTGTATCAAGTACCGCTGGGTGGAAAGTGCGCAGCGGCATGCTTCGACTCTCATTTCGCGAGTCAATATCGCGCCCAAGTGCAATGAGTGATTTCTGGAACTGCTGGAAAACCTCCACTGCTTTTTCTTTATGGAGATCCAAGTAGACGTGCGTGAAGTCATCGAGCAACTTCGGCTGGTTGAAACCAGTTACGGCATTGAGACTGTAAATCAGGATTGTGGATTGAATATCGGCTAACTCAGAACCGGAACGGACCTTGCCGCCAAAGAAACTCGGGTCACCTAAGTATCGAGTGAGGGCACCTACTTGGGAGTGCCAGCCGCTTACAGCAAAAATGATTTGCGCAACCAAATCGACGACTTGCTTCCTGGTTTGCAAGGTTCCTAGCGTGCTTCCCGCAGCAGATGTTTCAAGTTGCTTCCACCAAGCTTGAACTTCAGGATCACCCACGATGGACTCACCAGGGAAGTAAATCTCTACGTAGTTTTCTACATAATCTCGACAAATTTTATGAAACGCCAATCCATCGGTTGCAAATGGGTACATTTCATCGCTCAAATTCGCTAGACCACTGCTCTTCAACCGCGTTGGGTATGGTTCAAAGGGTGCCGTTTTTACTCCTTGTTTGAGCAACGTAGCCAAACCTTCAAAGGTAAACGGCCACAACCTCTCGGCAATTCCACCCTGCGCAGCCAAAATTTTGATGGCCGTCATTTGAACTTGCGCAGCACTGTAAATATGCGGCTTCAACAAACGGCGCAATGGATGATCTGCATTCAACTGCTCACGGCAAGCTTCCATTGACAGCTCAGAGATAGCAAGGTGCAAGCCTCCTAGGTGGTCAGTGATAGTTACGTATGCAAATACTGCAGATCGGAAATGCCATTTTGCATGTTCCCAACGATCATCTCCGGCAACGTAAGTAGCGTCATCATTCGACACGTAGATGCTCAGCAGCTTTCGGTCTGCGCCAAAGAACGCTGTAGCGCCCAAGCGCTCATTGCCGTCTCTAACAGGAAATTCGCCCAACGACGAAAGATCAACTTTGAAAGCCACTGGCCCTTGTCCTGTCACAGGGGTCAAGATGTGTGCCGCCAACCCTTGAAACGCAAAGTTGGTAATGGTGGCATCTGACGTTACGTCCTCCCACATTTCCAGCGCTTCTGGTTGCATCGAAATGAGATAATCAGCAATTACTTTTTCTGATGCCTCTTTATTCTCCCATTGTCGGAAATCGTCAACGATTGGAGTGGAGAGAATCGCTGACAAAATGTCGTCAACCGGTGGCATGTCCGCATCGGCTGATGCAGGGGGCGCATCTTCATCTTGCGGAACATAAGCGATGTAGCCCGGAATGAAATCAATCTTCTCAAGCTGCCCACTCGTCGACGGAACCACAATGTCCTTCGCCGTTTTTGGAGGAGTGATCTTGACCGCAGTTGTTGCTACGAAATATAGAAAGCGGGTAAAGGTATCGTTTGCATCAATGGGCAGGTTGCCCTCATTTTCCTCGACCATTTTTACGATGTCTTCTGGGAAAATAATTGACAATTGTGAAGCTTGATTACTCATAATTGGTCCTTTAACAGTTGAGATTTGTGGAATGTTTATTTTGAATTAGTACTTAACGGGCATGTAGGAAATGGCTGCAACTAAATTGGTTTTCGCCCGTTCGATTTCGCCGTTAGACGTGATGTTTGGCATCATCGTTAAGAGTTCTTTGAACATCACTGCAATTTCAACTCTGGCAACGTGCTTTCCGAGGCATTCGTGTGGACCAAAGCCCCCAAAGGTGACATGAGGGTTTGGGTTACGAGTGATGTCGAAAGTGTTCGGATTTTCGAAGATGTCTTCATCACGGTTAGCTGATGCATAGAACAACATGACTGAATCGCCAGCCTTAATGTTCTGGCCACGCATCGTCACATCTTCCACGGCTGTTCGCTTGAAACATGGAACAGGGCCGCTGAAGCGTAAAATTTCATCAACTGCGGTTTCGATGTGACCATCAATGTCTGACATCAAGATTTTTAGTTGATCGGGATGATCAAACAACAACTGCAGCCCAGATGCCATGGCGACACGGGCGCCTTCTTCCATGAGGAGGAATACGAAGAACCACGTGAACTCTTCAGCAGTAAGACGATCACCATCAACTTCGCTATTGACCCAGAAGGACGCGAGATCATTTTCGGGCGACTTGTGCTTAATCTCGGCAATTGACTGTCCGTAGGTCAACTGTTCCATAAAACTGCTCATCATCTCATCTGGAGAAGCGACGGTATCGTCGTTGGCATGCCTAGATGGAACGAGGTCAGTCAGATGTTCGAGTTCTTGACGAGGCATGCCCATCATTTCCGCGATTAATCCCGCAGGCAGTCGAAGAGCGATTTCACTCACGAAATCACCAGTCCCCTTTTGCCTTGCTTCAGTCAGAATTTCGATGGCGATTTCTCGAATACGCGGACGAAGGACAGCCAACGTTTCTGGAGTAAATCCGCGCGCGAGCAGCTTCCTATATCGCTCATGCTGAGGTCCGTCCATAGCAAAAACCATCGAATCTTTTCCGAAAAAAAAGCTCGGATCTCGATCTTGTATCAAAGGTCCGGTTACCGATGAACTGAAAACTTTTGGGTTCTGACTAACTGCGCAAAGATCTACGTATTTCGTAATGGCCCAAAATCCAGGACCATTTTCTTCTTCGTGCCAAAAGACAGGAGCATTGGCGCGCAACCATTCGTACTGATCCCATGGGTGGCCATGCTTAGCGAGGTACTCGACATCAATGAGATTTATTTCTGGTTTCATTGCTTAAACCCTTCCGTCTAATTGCGAACGAAAAGAAGATACACCAAATTAGAGATATTTATCTACATTTATTCTCTATTTTTAAAGAATTTTTCATGAACATCTGGTGACTTGGCGATTTGGGCGGCCAAAACCAGCCAGTCTCACCGCACCAATATCCCGGAAAACACAAAGGACCCATCGCTCTCATGATGAGGGGCATCATTCGAACAATGGGTCCTTGTAGACCACCTTGTCGTAGTTAGAACTGAGACTGACTACTTGAGAAGCTTGAACTTGTATGTGTACGTGCCATCTGCATTTCTGGTGGACGTCACCTCTCCGCGTGCGCCGAGATACTTGCCCGTGCCACCGACAACCGCAAGGGTGATCGCTGCGTTCGGGTCGATCTCCGCCGCGCCGCCTGGGTACACGCTGTTCCCCATCGCAACGATCTGACCAGCGGGCAATCTGAAGATCAATGTACGAAAGTGAGCCTCTTCTGGGTTACCAGGTACTGGTGCGATAGAGCTGGCATTGCCCGTCATGAGGCCGAATGCCTGACCTGAGGGCTTACTGAGCGGGGCAACGAAGTAGGTGCTCCTGCCTGGAATTTGACCTGGGAGATTTTGGTAGGAGAACAGCGTTGGTTTTGCCTGCACCAGGGTCATGCGCGTGATAGACGAGCTCTCCGCATTAACGGGAGATACAAAGGCGACGCTAGCCACCACAACTCCGAATAACGCGAGTCCACCAATACATGCTTTACGTAGTTTCTTCTTCATTGCAAACAACCTTTCAATGGGGGTTCTGTAGGAAGGTGGTCACAATAATAGAGAATTTTCTCTTTTGCAAAATCAAGACGAAACAGTTGTCATTTGGGAAACAAGTGGGCCAGGTGGGGATTGAACCCACGACCAAGGGATTATGAGTCCCCTGCTCTGACCACTGAGCTACTGGCCCCACTACTCGTGCAAAACCTATGTAGAAACTCACTAAAGACTCATGTGACGGCGCACATGAGAGGAGCTTTCGCTCCGAGGGTGGGGATCGAACCCACGACCCACGGATTAACAGTCCGTTGCTCTGCCAGCTGAGCTACCTCGGAAGGACGGGCGTCAGCCTATCGGGGTTACCTGCGCAGTTCATCCATCGCAGCAATGACCGAAATACATTCGGGGTTAGCAATTGCCTCGCTATTTCGAACCGGCCGGCCATTCACCGCGTCAGCCAGAGCCAATTCAACCAACTTGTTGCTGCGCGTTCGCGGCAAATCCTCGACCCGCACAACCAGCGCCGGCACATGGCGCGGGGTGCACGCGACTCGAATTCGTTGCTTCAGATCAGCAACGAGATCAGCCGTCAATTCTTTGCTATTCGCCAGTCGAACAAGGAGGACAATGCGCACATCGTTGTCCCAATCTTGACCAAACACCAAACTCTCCACAACGTCTGCGTGCTGCTCTACCACTCGATAGATCTCGGCGGTTCCAATGCGCACACCACCAGGGTTCAACGTGGTGTCACTGCGACCATGAATGATCATGCCGCCATGCTGCGTCCACGACGCAAAGTCGCCTTGAGCCCACATTCCCTGCAGACGCTCGAAATATGCCGACAAAAACTTAGAGCCCGGTTGAGACTGAACCGGAAAGCCTTCGTTTCCATCGTTCCAAAAACCAATCGGCATACTTGGAAACGGCTGACGACACACGAGTTCTCCTGGCGTGAGCGGCTTGTCGTGCAGCGAACTCAACTGTTCGTCAACAACATCAACCGCCATACCAAGCATTGGGCCTTGAATCTCTCCGCGATACACAGGCTTCGTTGGGTCACCGCCAACGAAACATCCACACAAATCAGTACCACCGGAAATTGAAGCAAGATGCACATCGCTCTTTACCGATTGATACACCCAATCAAAACCTTCAGGTGCAAGTGGTGAGCCTGTTGAACAAATGGTTCGCAGTGACTTCAACGCATGCGTGTTCTTCGGTTGAAGATCGGCTTTACGCAGCGAGTCAATAAATTTTGCAGACACTCCAAGCAGCGTGATGTGTTCTTGATCAACAATGTCGAACAATCGCGACATGGTCGGTGCAGTTGGTGCTCCATCGAACAACACAGCAGTTGCACCAGAGGCCAACACTGACACCAGCCAGTTCCACATCATCCAACCAGTGGTAGTGAAATACATAACGCGGTCGCCTGGTTTAACGTCGCAGTGCAACTGATGCTCTTTCATGTGTTGCAACAACACACCACCGGTGCGATGAACGATGCACTTTGGAATTCCTGTTGTGCCAGATGAGTACAACACGTACCACGGGTGATCAAATGCAAATCGTTGAGGACTCTCCGGAGTGTCGGATCCGCTAGTAACAAAAGTGTCGTATGCAACAGCACCTTCTGGAATCGTTGTTCTAATATTGCTGACTACAACTGTTTCAACAACGGTTGGTAGCCCTGTGGAAATTTCCGCCAATCGCTCGAGACAATCAAATTGCTTTCCGTTGTACAAATAACCGTCAACCGCGAACAACACCTTTGGCGCAATCTGCCCAAAGCGATCAAGCACGCCATTTGTTCCGAAGTCTGGCGACGACGACGAAAACACCGCACCGATAGATGCAGCACCAAGCATGACTTCGATGGCTTCGATAGAGTTTGGCAACCAAGCGGCGACTCGGTCGCCCGCCACCACTCCACGGGCCTGCAACGCCGACGCAATTGAAGCAACGCGACCGCGCAATTCGTCCCACGTGCGAACTCGCCGCACGCCTGCTTCATCAATTGCTACGAGCGCTTCCCCGCTGCCTGTCTTCGCCAGAAGATTCTCAACAATGCTGAGGGACGCATCGGGGAAAAACTGCGCAGTCGACATTGACGCACCTGCCTGCGGAGCCACGAATGCGCGCGCACCCTTCTCGCCAACAACCCCGCATTGATCCCACACCAACGACCAAAACTGCTCTGGCTGGGTTATCGACCAACTATGTAGATGTGCCGTATCAATTGAATACGCACTCTCTGCTGCGCCTTGAAAAGATTTCAGCCGTGTCTGGCCTACCCAATTAGGGGTCGGCGACCAAAGTGGCGAATTCACAGCCGAATTTTTCACTGTTTCAAACTAGCCATCGGCTCTAGAAGTTAGACCCGACTTGGACGGATATCCCCTGCAGACCTAGTCTGCTCTTGCTGATATATCTATCGTCTCAACGGGGAATACGAAGGAGATAAGCATGAACTGGGGAGCTTTTATTACGTGCGCTGTCACGGGCTCGGGAGAAACCGCGCATAAGAGTGACAAGGTTCCGGTCACTCCGGAACAGATCGCAAACTCATGCATCGAGGCAGCCAAAGCTGGCGCCGCGGTCGTGCACATTCACGTGCGCGATCCGAAAACTGGACTTGGCTCACGCGATACCGACTTGTATGCAGAAGTTGTTGATCGAATTCGCTCGTCAGACACCGACGTGGTCATCAACCTCACTGCAGGTATGGGTGGCGACTTGGTTCTTGGCGGAGACGAGAACGTGTTGCCACTTGCTGCAGGCACCGACATGGTGGGTTCAACCGAGCGCCTCGACCATGTCACGCGTTTGCGCCCAGAAATTTGCACACTCGACTGTGGCACCATGAACTTCTCGAGCGGTGGCGACTACATCATGACCAACACGCCAAGCGTGTTGCGCAAGATGGCCAAGATCGTGCAAGACCTTGGTGTACGTCCAGAACTTGAAGTGTTCGACACTGGTCACTTGGTGATGGTGAAAGATTTGTTGAAGGAAGGTCTGCTGGATGATCCAGTGATGATTCAGTTGTGCATGGGCATTGCCTATGGCGCACCAGACGACCCAAACACCTTTATGGCCATGGTGAACCAAATTCCTGAAGGCGCAGTGTTCTCTGCATTCTCCATTGGCCGCATGCAGATTCCATTCGTTGCACAGTCCGTGCTTGCCGGAGGAAACGTTCGCGTTGGTCTTGAAGACAACCTGTACTTGAACCGCGGCGAACTTGCCACCAACGGCAAACTTGTTGAGCGTGCAGTGAACATTCTCGAGAACATGAACGTGTCCATCATGGGCCCGAATGAAGTTCGCGAAAAACTCAAACTCACCAAGCACGCGTAAGGAATAGCCATGAGCAACATTCCTGGTTTGAAGACCGTTGGCCTGCTTGGCGGTGGAGTTATCGGCGGTGCATGGGCAGCGCGCTTTGTGCTGAACGGTGTCGACGTGAAGTTGTACGACATTGACCCACAAGCAACTCGCAAAATGAACGAGATCATGGTCAATGCGCGTCGTGCATATTCCAAGTTGACGCTTGCTCCCCTTCCCAAGGAAGGAACCATCACCTTCGTCGCCACACCTGAAGAGGCGGTAACCGGAGTTGATTATGTGCAAGAAAGCGCACCAGAACGCCTTGAGCTGAAGCAGGAATTGCTCGCTCGAGCCAGTAAAGCCGCATCACCAACCACAGTGTTTGGTTCATCCACGTCTGGACTTCTGCCAACGCAGATCCAAAAAGACATGGTGAACCCAGAGCGTTTCGTGGTGGTGCACCCCTTTAACCCCGTATACCTCATGCCACTCGCAGAGATTTGTGGTGGTGACTTAACCACCGAAGCAACAAAATTGCGCGCAAAAGAAGTGGTGACTGCTGTTGGCATGAAGCCGCTCATGTTGAGCAAAGAGATTGACGGGTTTATTGCCGACCGTTTGATGGAAGCGCTGTGGCGCGAAGCATTGTGGTTGGTGAATGACGGCGTTGCTACCGCCGAAGAGATTGACGATGCCATGCGCTTTGGCCCCGGACTTCGTTGGTCATTCATGGGAACGTTCTTGGTGTATCGCATTGCTGGCGGTGAAGCCGGAATGCGTCACTTCATGGCACAGTTCGGACCATCGCTGAAGTGGCCGTGGACCAAGTTGATGGACGTGCCAGAACTAGACGATGTGTTGCTCGAAAAGATTGTTTCGCAAAGCGATGATCAGGCAGGCACCGCAACGATCCGTGAACTTGAAGCACTTCGCGATGATTGTTTGGTATCGGTATTCCAAGCGCTGCGCGGCAATAACTACGGCGCTGGAAAAGTACTTGCCGAGTACGAACGCGAACTCGTTGGTCGCGGACCAGTACCCGTGCTTGACCCGCTTGGCCCCTCGGTATCGCACGAGATGATCATTCCAGCCGATTGGACTGACTACAACGGACACACAAACGATTCGCGATACTCGCAACTTGCCAGTGAAGCAAGCGATACCTTCTTCCGCGCGATTGGTTTCACTCCAGATTATTTGGCAACGGGTCGCACCTTCTACACCGTTGAAGGCCATACACGCTTCCTTGACCAAACTCATTCAGGCGACAAGATCAAAGTATTTACTCGTGTTGCGTCATACGACGAGAAGCGCATTCACTTGTGGTCTGAAGTGGTTCGCGAAGACGGTGTTGTTGCATTTACTGCAGAGCACATTTTCTTGCATGTGGATACCAACACTGGCAAGTCATCGCCAATGGGTAGCGAGATGATGACGAAGCTGAAGCCAATTGGCGACGCACATGCAAAACTTCCACAGCCAGTTGGCATTGGCCGACGCGTTGGCGAAAAGCCAGCAAAGTAGGCAGTCATGACTGCAGTGGTGTGGACTCCAGGCACTGTGGTTCCTGCCCCACTCGACTTGTATACCTGCAAGGTTGAACAGGACTGGGTGGACTACAACGGCCACATGACTGAAGCCGCGTACCTCACGGCAATGGGCTGGGGCTCAGATGCATTGTTTACCTACATCGGCGACAACGACGAATACCGCGCTGCTGGCAATTCGTTCTACACCGTTGAAACCCACATTGTGTACGAGGACGAAGCATTCTTGAATCAGCCTTTGCACTGCACCACCCTGGTTCTCGATATTGACCCAAAGCGCATGCACATTTACCACGAGTTGTTCAACTCGGAAAACGGCAAAAGACTGTCAAACTGCGAGCAAATGCTGGTGCATGTGGACATGAAAGCTGGAAAGTCAGCGCCAATTCTTCCCCATGTTTTTGAAGCGCTTTCAGCGGTTTACGAAGTACACAAGCACGTGCCAACACCAGAAAATGTTGGTCGTGTCATGAAAATCAAACACAAGTAAAGGAACAATATGAATTTCGAACTCACCGACGAACAGCAAGCAATTGTTGACACCACTCGCACCTTCACCGAGAAAGAGCTCATCCCGCACGAAGAGCTTGTTGAAAAACTCGGAAACGTTCCACCAGACTTGGTGAAGCAAATTAAGGAGCGTTCGATCGCTGCTGGAATCTATGCATGCAACATGCCTGCCGAATACGGCGGTGGTGGACTTGACTCATTTGATTCCACCCTCGTAGACCGCGAATTTGGCGCAACATCGTACGCACTGCACTACATCGTTGCTCGCCCATCAAACATCTTGCGCGCATGCAAAGACGAACAAATTCAGGAATACCTCATTCCAACCATCACGGGCGAACGAGTCGACTGCTTGTCAATGAGTGAGCCGGACGCTGGTTCTGACGTGCGCGGCATGAAGTGCACCGCAGTGAAAGATGGCAAGGACTGGGTGATTAACGGAACGAAACACTTCATTTCGCACGCCGACCTTGCCGACTACACCATCTTGTTTGCAGCAACTGCTGAAGAACAGACTTCAAAAGGGCCAAAGAAGAAGATCACCGGCTTCTTGGTCGACTTTGACACACCAGGTTGCGAAAAGGTTGCCGGCTACAACAGCGTTTCGAACGCTGGCTATCACAACTTGATCATCAACTTTGATAATTGCCGAGTGCCAGAGAGCAAGATTCTTGGCGAGCTGCACGGCGGCTTTGACGTTGCCAACGAATGGCTTGGCTCCACTCGCCTGCAGGTTGCAGCGGTTTGTGTTGGTCGTGCACGTCGCGCACTGCAGATGAGCATTGAGTGGGCAGCCACTCGTGAGCAATTTGGACAACAAATTGGCAAGTTCCAAGGTGTGTCGTTCAAGTTGGCAGACATGCAAACGCAACTTGATGCAGCAGAACTCCTCACATTGCGTGCAGCGTGGAACGACGCTCATGGCAAGTTTGATGATGCAGAAATGGCAATGGCCAAAGTATTTGCAAGCGAAATGTGCCAGTTCGTCACCGATGAAGCCATTCAAATTTTTGGCGGCATGGGACTGATGGACGAATTGCCACTTGAGCGCATGTGGCGCGACACTCGTGTTGATCGCATTTGGGACGGCACCAGCGAAATTCAACGCCACATCATTTCGCGCCAGCTTCTGCGCAAGTACGGCGGCTGAACTCAGCCATGCCTGATCTTTCGCTCTTACTCAACCCACGCAGTATTGCCGTCATTGGCGGCTCCCCTGCAGCGCGTGTGGTTGAGCAGTGCCTGAAGTTGGGCTACACAGGGAAGATCTGGCCAGTACACCCAACCAAGAAGGAGATGCACGGTGTTGCATGCTTTCCTTCGCTTGCTGACCTACCTGGGGTTCCTGACGCTGCATTCGTTGCAGTTAATCGCCACCTCACTCTTGATGCCATTTCGCAACTGAGTGCGATGGGTGCAGGAGGTGCGGTGTGTTACGCCTCTGGGTTTGCAGAGTCGGGCGATGTCGAACTGCAAGCCGAACTCGTTCGCCGTGCTGGGGACCTTCCCATTCTTGGCCCGAACTGTTACGGATACATCAACGCATTAGACGGAATTGCACTGTGGCCAGACGAACACGGCTGTCGCCCTGTGAAACATGGCGTTGGAATTATTTCGCAGAGCGGCAACGTAGGAATCAACCTCACCATGCAGCAACGCGGATTGAACATGGCGTACATGGTCACTGTGGGCAACCAAGCAGGCGGTGGTGTTGAAGATGCGCTGCAGTCATTCATTGACGACGACCGCGTGACTGCAATTGGCATGTTTATTGAAGCCGTGCGAGAGCCAATTCGCTTTGCTCAACTTGCACAACTCGCGTACAACAAGGGTAAGCGTATCGTTGCATTGCAAACCGGCAAGTCTGAAGCAGGTGCACTCATTGCTGCTTCGCACACCGCTTCGCTTGCGGGAAATCGTCAGGCTTACGCCGCATTGTTTGAACGTTGCGCAGTTGCCACAGTGGAAACACCAACAGAGTTGATTGAGACATTGAAGATGCTTGACAACGGTGGTGTGCTGAGCGGTTACCGACTTGCATCGCTGTCATGTTCTGGCGGCGAGGCATCGCTCATTGCCGATATGTCGGAATTTACGAACCTGAAGTTTGAGCCATTCCCGGCAGAACAAACTGCACGCATTGAAGCAACACTTACCGAACTGGTGCATGTTGCCAACCCGTTCGACTACCACACGTTCATGTGGGGTGATAAGCCAGCAATGACCGCAACGTTTGGCGAAACCATGCGCGGCGATCATGACGCAACGTTGTTATTGCTTGATGCCCCACCACGCGACGACCAAGACGCAAGCAGCTGGCTTGTTGCTGCAGAGGCCTTTGCTGCAGCGGCCGCCGCAACTGGCCGACGCGCAGTTTGCGTAGCAACAATGTCTGAGAATTTTTCGGAAAGCATGCGTAACTCGATCATGTCGCTTGGCTTAAACGCAGCTCAGGGACTACGCGAAACATTGGTAGCCCTCGACCGTGCAGCCTGGTTGGGAGCTCATTCCCCCATGGGGCTTCCTGCTCCGGTTGTAGCGCCAGGCGAAACGGCGCTAGTAGATGAAGCAAACAGCAAGACCATGCTTGCTTCATGGGGCGTTCCCGTTCCGCAAGGTGCTCGATGCACACGCGACTCGGTGGTTTCCGAGTCTCAGCGCATTGGCTACCCCATCACTCTGAAGGGCCTTGGGCTCGCCCACAAGAGCGAAGCAGGCGCTGTTGCAGTTGGCTTGCGAGATGCCGAGCAACTCACCGCAGCATTGAACGCAATGCCGTCTGAAATCGGCGAGTTTTTGGTCGAACAGACAATCACCGGAATTGTCGCCGAAGTACTCGTGAGCATTCGCAGGTCTGCCCCGCTTGGCTGGCTCATCACCGTTGGCGCAGGTGGAGTGCTTACTGAGCTTTGGAAAGACACACAGTGCGTACTTGCACCAGCAACTGCACAAGACCTACATGGTGCATTACAGAAGCTGCGCATTGCCCCAATTCTGAATGGCTACCGCGGAAAGCCTGCGGCCAATATTGATTCGCTTGTGAGCGCAATACTCACGCTGCAACAACATGTTGTTGGGTCGAAGCTTGCAGAAGTTGAACTAAACCCTGTGCTTGTCACGACCACGTCTTCTGTTGCAGTCGACGCATTAATTATTGAGGAGAAATAACCCATGTCCGTTCACACCACCACTTCTCTTGATGGCAAGGTGCTCGAGATCACCCTTGACCGCCCTAAGGCGAATGCAATCGACGCTGCCACCAGCCGCGAAATGAGCAACGCATTCGTCGCATTCATGGAAGACCCAGTGCAACGCGTTGCCATTCTTACCGGAGGCGGAGAGAAGTTCTTTTCTGCAGGATGGGACTTGGGCAGTGCCGCAGATGGTGAGTCATTTGAATCGGACTACGGCGCAGGTGGTTTCGGAGGATTCCCCGAATTGAAGCATCGTCCAAAGCCGATCATCGTCGCCGTGAACGGTATGGCTGTTGGTGGTGGATTTGAAATTGCCATGTCGGCAGACTTCATTGTTGCTGCAGACCATGCACAATTCTTTCTTCCGGAAACACGCGTAGGTGTACTTCCCGATGCGGGCTCAATTCGCTTACCACGACTGTTACCACGTCAATTAGCGAATGAAATCATTTTTGGTGGTCGACGTTTAACGGCGCAGGAAGCAATGTCATGGGGCATCGTGAACAAAATTGCGCCAAGCGCTGAGTTGATGGATGCAGCGCGTGCACTGGCTGCTGAAATTTGCTTGTCCGCCCCACTCAGTGTTGCTGCAGTACTCGACATCATGCGCGTCACTGAGGACTTGAACATTGCGGACAGCTATGCCGCAACGCGCAAGAACGAGGCATACATCAAGGCAATCAATTCAGAAGATGCGATGGAAGGCCCAAATGCTTTTGCCGAAAAGCGTGACCCTGTGTGGAAGGGTAAGTAAGACTTAATTCGCTGATTATCGGGCTTTTGACATGCACTCATCGAGCACGTCAAGCAACTCGATGCCGCGGCTGTCTGCGTTTTCAGACTGAAACTCGCGCATTGCATACGAAAAACTGCCATGCAGACTTGGCCATGCGCCATGAGTAGACCCACCTGCACCCGTGTGGCCGAACGCCAGTTGATCCATTCCCAGCCGCGAAGGGTTGGGGTTTAATTCGAAACCGACCCCGAATCGCAAAAGCCTTCCAGACAACGGATCGTTACCTACTGAACGCTGACGACGCGCGATCTCAATGGTTTCAGGCTTCAGCAGTCGAACACCGTCAAGTTCCCCACCGTTCACCAACATGGCATACAACCGCGACATGGCATGCGCGCTAGCCACCTGGCAGTTCGGACTTTGCAAACATTGAAGTTCCACGTTCGGCAGGAATCATTCCGTACACGTATTGCAAACGGGGGTCAACATCGTCGCCCGCCATCGCCGAGTAGTTGTAATTGGCAGCACGCGTAGTCTCGCCGATTCTTGGCAATACCGAATCTGGCGCACCAATATGCAAATCAAGTTCTAATGGCCCCGCAATTTCATCGCGTACAAATGTTCCGATACTTCTGCCATCGACACGACGCAATAACTCACTCGCAATCCATCCGTACGTCATGGCGTGATACGACGGAATACCAATTGGTGTAATTGGATGCTGCGCTGCAACATATTGCGCCATCAGGATTGGGTCAGAGATTTCTTCAACACTGATGGACCGCTCTAAGCCGGGAACACCAGCAACGTGTGCAAGCGAGTCACCAACTGTTACCTGTCCTTTGCCACCCTCTGCAAACTCGGGCCACACGCTTTCAATCGGTACTTCTAAGTCAAGCAACCCACGCTCAACCAACATCATGATTGCGGTTGCGCAAATCCCTTTGGTTCCAGATGCGATTACACACACCGTTCCGTCGTCCCACGGCTTTTCATCACTGCGAACGCCACCCCACAAGTCAACGACTTGTTTGCCTTTGTGGGTTGCCGCGAACGAAGCTCCAGCTTTATCTGCACCGTGATATTTATCGAACACTTTGGCAACAAGTTCGAAACCAGGAGCGACAAACCGTTGCCTCGACATGGTTACTCTTCGATTTTTGTACGACGACGTCGGGCGTCGCGAGTGCTGGTATCCGACTCAGTAGGCACCGTATTCGTCAGCGGTCCAAGTTGATTCACGATCTGTTCAACACTTGGCACGCTTACGCGTGTATGACCATCAATTGCTTTGCGCATTGATGCAACATGTTCTGGCGAGTTGCCACAGCATCCGCCAACAATGCGCACTCCCGCGTCAATCGCCAACTCGGCATATGTGGCCATGAGCTCTGGAGTACCTGAATACGTAATGGTGGTGCCAACGAACTTCGGAACTCCACAATTTCCCTTGGATACCACCGGAGTGGAAAACGCTGACATCTCGGAAACCGAGACCACGATGTCGGATGCCCCGACTCCGCAGTTTGCGCCTATGGCGAGTGGCTGCGGATCAATACCGGCAAACACTTCTTCCAACGCATTAGGCATAATGCCCATCATGGTTCTGCCCGCTGTATCAAACGACATGGTGCAGACGTACGGCATGCCAACACGAATAGCGGCAAGTGCCGCCGCGCGAGCCTCTTCGGGTGCCGACATGGTTTCGATCCATGCGACATCGGCTCCGCCCGCCTTCAAGCCTTCTATTTGCTCTGCAAATGCATCAATTGCTTCCGCTTCGGTAAGTGCACCAAGTGGTTCAAACAGCTCGCCTGTTGGCCCAACTGACCCTGCAACTACAACGGGCCTTGGTGACGCATCGGCAACTTTACGAGCGATTTGAGCTGCACCCTTTGCCAACTCAAATGTGCGATGTTGCGCGTTGTGCAACTTCAAGCGATGGCGATTGCAACCAAACGTGTTCGTGAGAATGATGTCAGATCCCGCATCAACAAACTGCTGATGCAACGACTCCACACGATCTGGATGATCGGTGATCCAAAACTCTGGCGGCTCACCCGAGGTGAGGCCCATGGCGAAGTAATTCGTTCCCGTAGCACCATCTGCC
>Ga0315899_10003696_pt1 | contig 16657 bp, 15 predicted proteins | sample LakEriMetagenome_2_FD_203518 | JGI IMG/M metagenome (GOLD analysis project Ga0315899, IMG submission 203518) | Freshwater fungal communities from buoy surface, Lake Erie, Ohio, United States - Buoy 4 MA112 | ecosystem: Environmental > Aquatic > Freshwater > Lake | place: USA: Lake Erie, Ohio... | reverse complement strand
CCATCTTCAATATATCCTATGGTGTTACCCGAAGAATTTTTCAAACGCTGAGCCAATGAATTATAGCTCAGGGAAATCATTACAATTAAAGAAAGTCCGATTTTCATATGAATTGTTTTATTGAAGTTAAGCATTAGTTTCTATAATATTTTCTTTCAAATGAAATGAATGTGAGGTCTCCCATGACTCACCAAGACTTGAGCTGCTCTCTGGTGAAAGTATATCCCGATGTTAAAAATTCGGCATCATCTATATCAAACCACGGATTTCCGTTGTCGTTCAGATTGGTGACGATATGCATACTTTGAGCCGGCATATACCCTTGAGCGAGCATGAATTTTTTATGGCCATGATTGTTTATCGCCACATCTACAACGATTTCTGCATGACCCGGAAACCCGCCTTTGATCAGCACATCTCCAATTTCCAGATCGCTGATATTTTTTGCATTCAATTGTTTGGATAAGGACATGGTACCGCACATAGAAAATACCCTATACATATAGCTGTTCCATTCATTGTATGGAGGAGCGGTACTATATGTTCTGTTGTTGTTGTCAAAAAAAGCTACCGGTTGATTGTTTGCCTTCAGATAGAGCATGCGCAGTTTCATGATGGCATCTGCACATTGCATAAGATCCTGATTACCGATTTCCATTTTCAAAACCGCATAATGTCTTCCCTGATCAGGCTTTTTTCTGCCGTCGAAATAATACACCGTGTTGTCTTGCGATAATTCAAAGTTCCTCAAAAAAGCGGCGAAGGAATTGGACGTCAAGGGTTTTCTGTAATATCCTGAAGGAGCTTTGATGTCTGCAATCTTGCTTGCCTTCTCTGTTTTTTCATCAGGTCTAATGCATGAAATTGCAGCGAATCCAGTTATCAGTATGAAGAACAGACTTCTCATGAAAGCGGTTTTGTGTAAAATGCTGTGTTGATGTAATTGAGCTGCGGCCTGCAAAAACAGCTCAGTACTAAAGCAAAATCATTCCTAATTTTTAACAACAACAAATCTCACGATGGAAAATGAATGTCATGTAGGCGCTTGTGTTAAAAATTGTAGAAACTTTTGATCAAAATTCATTTGTAATCGCCTGATGCTTTTTTTCGGGTATAATGCAATACAAAATATACCATATACAAGCATGGGCCTGTGGTCGTATGTTTTGGATGAACCGATGTTGGTGTTTGCAGCCGATGTTGGTGTAAACACCAACATCGGTCATTCTTGGACCTGTGTTGGTGTGTAAGAGATGGATCCATGTTGGTGTAAACACCAAAATCGATAAGGATCATCGGACGATACACAACTCGTCCCACCGTGTAGTGAAACGGTTGCTTCTCATTTCCTGCCGCATTTTCCAATTTTTGGCAGTACCTGCTGCTGCAAATTTCAGGATGTCGGTTTGTATGCCAAAGTTAATGTTGTCGATGGTGTGCATGAGTTTTTGAAGCTGAGGAGATTCCGGTTCTTCAAAAAGATTGAATTGGATATGGTCGCAGGGGACGATATGACTGAGGATTACGCCAGCTTTGATGTAACGCTTCCCCTGCTGATAAAGTGCTTCTACCAGTGGCATGGCCTGAGCGATGAGTGTGTTGGTCAAATAAGTGGGTGTAGGCAAAATGCGATAAGCGGAGCGCGATGAGGGCGTGTAGTCGTTGACGTGGTATTTGGGCTGATGATTGACTACAAAAACGGTGATCATACCTGCCGCACCCTGCTGACGGCGGAGTTTTTCGGCTGCCCGACCGATATAAGTGGCTACGGCCTGGCGGAGTTCGGGAAGTTCATAAACCGCTTTGCCAAACATACGCGTGGTAGCGATCATTTTTTTACTGACCAGCGGGTCTTTCATTTCAATGCAGGGGTGACCCTTCAATTCGCGGACGAGTCGCACTCCCGTGACACCCCCAAGATGGTGGCGCGCCCATTCCTCGCTCATGAGACTGAGATCCCAGGCAGTATGAATATTGAACATGTGCAATTTTTGGGATCCTGCGTTGCCCACGCCCCAGATGTCTTCCACTTGCACTTGCTGCATCGCCCGCATCAGTTGCTCCCGCGTTTGCAACACCACTACCCCGCCGGTACCTTTCTTGTCTTTTTTCGCCAGCCGGTTCGCCAGCTTCGACAACACTTTCGTCGGCGCAATGCCTACCGAAACGGGAATGCCCGTCCAAAGCTCGGTGGTATGTTTGATAAAAAGCGCGTAGTCCCTAAGCTTCGCAGCATCGATACCGGTGAGGTCCAGGAAACATTCATCTACAGAGTACACTTCCATCTCCGGCGACAACAAACGAAGCGTGTCCATCACCCTCCGGCTCATGTCTCCGTAAAGATGATAGTTGCTCGAGAAGACCGCGATTTTATGCCTGAGAATTTCCTCGCGGTGCTGAAAATACGGACCTGCCATGGAAATGCCCAGCTGCTTCGCCTCATCCGTACGCGACACAATACAACCATCGTTGTTGCTGAGCACCACCACAGGCTTCCCATGCAGCGCAGGCTTGAAGACCCGCTCACAGGCGGCATAAAAACTGTTGCAATCGACGATGGCTTTCATGAATTCTTTGTTTTTTCGCTTCGCGAGTTTGTGGTTTGTCGTTTATTATTTGCGATTAACTACTTCCATTGTTAGTGTTAACACCAACAATGGGCTGATGAAACCCACCAAACCTTTGAAACCGATTCGACCTCTGCAACCTTTTGAACGTATTGAACTTATTACCCATCGGGCAGATAAACACCAGCACTGGAGGAGGATTTTCCCGCAAAATGACAAAACCACCATTTAAATGGTTTAAATGGTTTAAACGGTGAGTTAAGTTATCAAACGTCTCAAACCTCTGCAACCTATTGAATGTATTGAACCTTCTCCCCTCAAATCCCCTTGATCACATAAGTCACCACGCCCCAGATACTGAAGTTGCTGTACTCGGTGATTTCCATCGGTGAGAGGCGGGACGTTTCGGGAATGAGGCGGATTTTGTTCAGCGTTTTCTCGAGCCGTCGGATCAGCATTTCCCCGTCCACCACGGCGATGATGATTTTTCCGCTTTGGGGTTTGATACTGCGGTCCACAATCACGATATCACCATCGTGAATACAGGCATTAACCATGCTGCTCCCCTGCACCCTCATGAAAAAAGTGGCAGGCTTGTTTCGAACGAGCTGCTCATTGAGGTCGATGCCGCGATCCATATAATCATCAGCCGCAGAACCGAAGCCGGTGGCGTTAGCAGTGGGCACATCCAATTGCTTAAACTCCTTGCTGCCGCGGTATCCGGCAGATAAAAACTGTTCGATTTCCATATGTCAGATTTTTTGTTTTGCTAAATTATTTAGTAAAAATAGGCGGGATTTTAATTCCAAACAATTTTTTTATTCCTCTCCGGAAACGAAAACACCCCGGCGTGAACCGGGGTGTCTGAATATGGCTTCGATAAGATTACGTTTGTGTTTGTTAGGATATTGAAGCCATCGGTCTTTTCATTGGATTGGATAAGTTGGTTTTCACAGGATCAATGGTTTTCACAGGATAAAGCGGGTGTTTTTTACAGGTATTGGATATCTGATACAAACATACATTGCCTATGACAGCAATCACAATCTTTCATGATTGATTATAGAAAGTCACGTATTTGATACGTATTCGGGTAAGTAGGTTTACTTAAATCAAGCCGAAATTGAGGCTGGAAGGGGCGTTTCAGCGTTGTAATTCGGGATAGGAAAAGGGCTCCGTGACGGCAGGAACATTGCTGTTTTCCCTACGGGAGGTGATGAGTTTGCTGATGGTATGCGCCTGCATGTCTTCCGAAGAATAGGGCCGCATCAATGTTTGCATTTTTGCAACAGACAACGCATTATCGAGCCAGACTTCGTAAGACTCGGGGTTCAAAATCACGGGCATTCTCTTCTTAAGGTTATGAATCCGCGCCATCATCGGGTTGGCTTCGGTGGTGAGGATGGAGAAAGTGCTAATCAATTCACCCGTTGTTTTGTCGGTCCATGTGGAATAGATGCCGGCAAAACAAAAAATACGATGCGATGACAGATAAATATGATGTGGATATTTTTTACCGCCCTGATCCATCCACTCAAAAAAACCATCTGTGGGAATCAGACAACGCTGACGGTTAATCGCCGTACGAAACGAAGGTTTTTCAAACACCGTTTCCGACCTTGCGTTTAATGTCTGTGCCTTGAGTTTATTAGCATCTTCAGCATTTTTCACCCAATGCGGAATCAGTCCCCAGTGAAATAGCTGCACTTTTGAAGGAGCATCCATTGTTATGACCGGCATTTTCAGAAACGTGAACGCATCAGCATGATAGACAGGTTGCCACTCCGCATCATCCCATACCACCCGAAGCTCTGCTTCGATGGCAGCCATTTTTTGCGTCAGGGAATAATGAAAACACATGAGGTAAAGGTAGGAGAATTGTTTGTTTGGTTGACTGTTTGTCGCTTCGCTCTTTTGAGATTTAAGGGTTTGTGGTTGATGGTTTGTTGTGGGGGTGAGGACTGCCTTTGTTGGTGTTAACACCAACAAAGAGCTGATCTAATCAACCCTGCCAAACATTCCGAACTTACGAAACTGATTGAACTTATAAAACTCCATCAAGAAGATAAACACCAGCTTGTGATGAGGGTTTTCACTGAAAATGACAAAACCACCATTTAAATGGTTTAAACGGTGGGTTAACGAATCAAACCTCCACCTTCGGCATGTTGGGTCGCTACGCTCTTTTGAGGTTTAAGGGTTTAAAGGTTAGATGGTTTTACGGTTTGATGTTGCAGATTCATTAGCTAATTTGCTGCAACCTCTGAAACTCATCGAACTCATTCAACATATTCAACCTGTTCAAAAAAAATTAATTTTTGATGCTTTTGTTGGTGTTCGTACCAACAAAGAGACCACATCTTCCTCCGCAAAAAACATTAATTTTATACCCTAAACATTCCTAGTGCAGCAAATTTCTGAAGACATTCAATCGCTCCTCAATTATGCCGGTTATGGCGAAATCGACCGGCTGGATAAAATACCTCAAAGTGGCAGCGACAGAGCCTATTACAGGGTATATACCAATGACAACCGATCTTTCATCATCACGCATAGTCACAACATACGGGAAAACCAGGCCTTCATCGCACTCAGCCAACACTTCAAAAAAACAGGTATTGCTGTACCGGGGCTGCTTGCAGTGAATGCTAACGAAGATCTATACATGCAGGAAGACCTGGGCGACACTTCATTGCTACAGGTATTAGAAGCTGAAGGATTTACAGATCATGTGTATTCGCTGTTCAGGCAAAGTCTGCAACAACTCGCAACGCTTCAGATCAAAGGCCATGAAGGATGGAACTATGACAATTGTCTCACCAACAAAGCATTCGGACAGCAGGCGATTCTTGCTGACTTGCTGTATTTCAAATACTATTTTCTCGACACGCTCAAAATCGCCTACGACAAACAAAAACTGATCGATGAGTTTGAGCAACTCAGCACTTATCTCGCTCAGTCCGATCACCAATATTTCATGTTCCGCGATTTTCAGAGCCGCAATATCATGATTCAAAACGATCAGGTACGTTTCATCGACTATCAGGGCGGCATGCAAGGCGCATTGCAATATGATGTGGCTTCGCTCTTATGGCAGGCCAAAGCCAATCTTCCGGAAGAATGGAAAAATAAATTGCTTGAAGATTATATCGGCTTCGCCAACGAATTGCTCAATCAGGAAATTGATCGCGAACGTTTTATAATGCAATACAATGGTTATGTATTGATCCGTCTCCTGCAAGTACTCGGCGCCTATGGGTTCCGTGGTCTTTTTGAAAGAAAGGCGCATTTCCTCAGCAGCATTCCGCAAGCACTTCAAAATTTGAAATGGTTTGTGTCTCATCATACTATCGGTATTAGCTGCCCGATTTTCGAATCACTTTTGCAACAGGTAGTCTCTGAGGAAACCCTCCACCGCTTCCTCATCACCAAAGCCAGCGACAACACACCACTTGTAGTGAACATCCACAGTTTCTCTTACCTGAAAAACGGCTATCCTGAAGATAACTCCGACAATGGCGGCGGCTTCGTCTTCGATTGCAGAGGCATCCTCAATCCGGGCAGAATCGACGAATATAAAAAACAGTCAGGGCTCGATAAACCAGTGAAAGATTATCTCGAACAACAAACGCTGATGCCTGAATTTTTAAACAGCATTTACGATATCGTGGACATCGCTGTAGAGAATTACATTCAAAGAAATTTTGCACACCTCCAAGTCAATTTCGGATGTACCGGAGGCCAACACCGAAGCGTATACGCTGCCGAAGCGGTAAGTCGGCATTTGAAAAATAAGTTTGGCGTGAAAACTACCATCAAACATTTGAATCAAGAAAACTGGGTACGATGAAAGCGATGATTTTTGCTGCCGGATTGGGCACACGTTTCAAACCATGGACCGACAAACATCCCAAAGCTCTGGCGATGGTGAACGGTAAATCATTGCTGCAAAGAAATGTGGAGTATCTGCAACAATACGGTATCACCGACCTGGTGGTGAATGTGCATCATTTCGCTGATCAGGTGATTGAGGCTATAAAGCAACATGATGGCTGGGGCAGCAAGATTGTCATCAGCGACGAGCGCGACGAATTGCTTGAAACCGGAGGCGGATTGCTCAAAGCAAAACAACTGCTTGAATCAAATCAGCCCTTTCTGACATTGAATGCCGATATTCTTACCCGACTACCTATTGATGCACTGCTTGATCATCATCATCAACAACAGGCATTGATTTCTTTAGCAGTAAGCCATCGTGAGAGTTCAAGAAATTTTTTATTTGATGAACACATGAAGCTTTGCGGATGGCAAAATAATAAAACGGGCGAAGAGATTATTGTCAACAACCATCAGCCCTTGCTTCCGATGGCTTACAATTGTGTGGCTATATTTGAACCGGCAGTTTTTGAATTGATTCCACAACGTGGTAAATTCTCACTCACCACAACTTATCTGAGTCTGGCGGAAAAACATATTGTTTCCGGATTCGATTGTTCAAGGGATGCATTCATCGATGTAGGCAAACCGGAAAGTGTAGCCGAAGCGGAGCGGATGTTTATATAATTTAAAAAATGGCCTCGATCTGAGGCCATTTTTTAAATTATTTTTTTTTACGCAAGACTATTTTTGTAGCCTCCCATTTTGGACCAATAGATAATCCAGATGACCAAATTGGCAAGACCTGCAAAGGTTCCTAAAACGGGAATGAATCCACATAGAGAAAGAATGGGCATTACCGTACCTAACGTTTTTCCAAAATCTCCATCTGGGCTCATCTCTCTTGCAGCATACTCTCTGGCAATGGATTCAGATATTTTCGGATATAAGATGAATGCATAAATCAGATTGAACAGCGGAATGAGCATCAACCAAACATTGCTTGGGTCTACCGAACGGTTTTCGGGTCTTACTCTTTTCAATACATTTTGAAGTGTAAGTAGGTATAGGATACCCACAACTAAGGCGATAAGGCCAATAAAGATTAGGACAAAGATCATTCCGGCAAGAATTTCATAATACGCACTGCTATACATAGATTTTTAGTTTTGGTTAAAGATCGTCTAAGATAAGAATTTTTTTAATTTGAAATCACTCTACAAAAATTCACTTCTCAGCTTGATTCTCAAAATTACCAAAGCCTTCTTTTTTCTCTTCCTTAGGTTTGATGCCGAAATTGTAACGCAAGGTGAGTCCCAGTCTTCGGGTGTCGTTGATGCGTCGGCCTTCTATGTGCTGTCCGTTTCTATCGAATTGAAAACTGACGCGATTGGTTCGGAAGACGTCGTTCATGGCCAATACCGCAGAGAGTTTGCGGTTGAAAAAATGCTTCGTCATCGATAAGGTCATGCCTCCGAAATTATTCAGTTCATAAAAATTCTGCAATCCATTGATTCTCATAAAAGCCTGCATACTCGCGGAAAATGTCTTCGTGAATTTATATTCATGAAAGGTAAAACAGGTAACGCTGCCACGCTTGTAATTGAGTGGAAATCCCTGATAAAAACCCTCAAATTGACTCCAGGTAAACACCCCTCCGAGATAGAAGAAATATTTTCCTCCGGGCGGAATGCCACCAATCAAACGGCCATAAAACTCTTTGTTGGTTCCCAGATTATCGAAAGTTCGAAAACCCACTTTCGTGATAGTGTCCTGATAAATCACATTCGAAATAAGGTCTCGACTGTTGTTAAGTCCGGCCGCGAGCACTGGGATTTCATTGAAGGTGACATTGATTTCGTAAGTAGTAGTGAACTGGGGCTTCAGCACCGGGTTTCCGGATTCGTAAAGAAACTGATCGACATATCTGGGATACGGATTCAAACTTTCATAATAAGGTCTTCTGATGCTTTTTCTGAATATCGCACTACCCATCAATGTTTGTCCGTACATTTTGAACAATTTATGTCTCACATAGAGATAGGGAAAAAGATCTGTCCTCCGAATCAGAAATCCCGTGTCTGTGGGAATGCTTTGTCTGCCATTGATATAAGTATACTCCAATCGAAGTCCCGGCTTGATAGTGAAGCCTCTTACGGTACGGGATAGCTGCCCGTAAGCGGCGCCAATCACTTCCCTGAATTGATAGGTATTGGTTTGAAACAAATCGGGCGTGCTGATGTTCCCTGATAAAAGCTGAAAAAAATCGGCCTTGTTGTTGCTTTTGCTGTAACTTATTTTCAATCCGGTCTCGATGGTATAATGCGGGACAGATTTCAAAGTAAGATCGGACTGATAGGAGAAATTGTTTTTTCTATTGGTGTTGTTGCCATTGCCGCCAAGAATCGCATTCGGCAAAGCCGGTGTATACTGATAATCGTACTGTTGGTTGTTGCGATAGTTGAAATGCAGGAATTCAAGCGCCTGGATCCATTCGCTGCCCATGGTGTCTATTTTGCATTTGCTGTTGAGCACATTGGAGAGCACATAAGAACGGTTGTTGTTGAGAATGGTGGAGGAGGTTTGACGAAAAATCGCAACACCGGGATTTTGGATATCAATATTGTTGAAGGTACTGTTGTGATTGGCGTTTAAAGTAGTCTTGTGGTCAAAACTCAGATTCCATTTACTGTTGAAGGTATGATCAGCACCCCAGCTAACATAATGTACATCGCCAGGATATCTTGTGTAAGATTGCTGTGTAAATGCAATGCTGTCTGTTTCGAACAATCGATTGGTGCTTAGTTCTTCGAATGCTGATTTGCCCGTATACTGATAATTGATATAGCTGTTCGTCTTTTCTCCACCGTTATTGATGGAGAAACCGGCGCTCATTGTAGCATATACACCCTGAAAATAAGAAGCGTTGACACTTCCGTTTCGCCCGAGCTTGACGCCTTTCTTCAAAACAATATTGATAATGCCTCCGCTACTGGCAGCATCAAATTTGGCGGAAGGTGACCTGAGTATTTCTATTTTCTCAACACTATTGGCAGGTAAGCTTTTCAGCAGTGAAGACAAATCAGCACTGCTGAGTTTCATTTCTCTTCCGTTGATGAAAACCGTTGCCGGCGTTGTACTTGTGAGATAAATATTACCGTCCTGATCGATCACCGCTCCAGGTGTTTTCTCCACTACCTCAAAAGCGTTTGTAGAACTGACTGACAGCGGCCCTGCATCAACAATAGTCTTGTCGCCATCGTCTTTCATCAACGATTTTCTTGAGACCACAGTGATGGTTTCCAAGGCTTGTTGTTTTTCAAACAACACAACATCCAATTCCATAAGGTCACGCTTGACAAGCATCAAAGTATCAAAATCTCTTTTGTTGATAGCAGTGATTTTAAAACGATACATGAAGGTGGATGGCAACTGGACTGTATCGTTGTCTTTGATTACTTTTTTGAGTAGTGTAATTTTTCCTGAACTGTCAGTCACCATCAGACTTGCTCCTGAATAGGGATGTGTTGACGGGTCTTTAACGAGTATGCGAATCCTGGCGTCCTGGCCTGCTGCCGAAAATGCAAGCAGCAAGAAAAACAGCCACGACAAATTAAATTTTTTCAAAACGATGGGATCAAAATGGAAATTAATCTTTCTTCTCAAACAGGTCTTTTGGATCCACGACCTTGATGTCCATACTGTCTTTCAATGTCTTACTCACTACATCATAAGGGCCGGTAATTACCTGATCTCCTTCTTTCAGGCCATTGGTGATTTCAAAATGATTGATATCCTGAATGCCTGTCTTTACAAGCTTTTTACGCACTTTACCATCTTTGTCAATAACAAACACGACTACATCGAGATCATCGATTGCGATGGTCTTTTCAGTTGGTTCCTCGTCTTTTTGAGTGGCTTCTTTTTTCACAACATTTTCTTTTTCTCTGGTGGTAACCGCATTCACGGGCACGCTTAGCACATTCGTTCTGGTTTGTGTTTGTATATCCGCATTCGCACTCATACCCGGCTTAAAAGGAAAACTGCCTTTGCCAAGAAGATCGGTGTAACTTTCCGGCAAAAGTCTGATGTAAACTTTGTATTGTGTCACGTCTGTGGTGGTTGTGGAAACACCTAGTTGAGCGGAAGCGCCGTTATTGCTGCTCGCAATCTGTGTGACAATGCCTTTGAATTTTCTGTCGCTGTAAGCATCGATGGTGACAAGTGCAGAATCACCCAATTTTACTTTGGGAATGTCATTTTCACCCACATCCACACGCACTTCCATCTGCCCCATATCTGCAATACGAAGGATTTCTGTGCCCACATTGAAGCTGTTGCCGGCCACTTTTTCGCCTTTCTTCACATTCAGCAAACTCACCACGCCATCCATAGGAGCAATGATGATGGTGCGACTGAGGTCCTTGGAAGCCCTATTAAGTGTGGCTTTGGCTGATTGTACCGCAGCTCCGGTGGCATTGATGCTCTTGGTGCCTGCCTCGTAGTTGGCCTTGGCTGTTTTGAAGGCTGCCTCTGCGGCAATGAACTCACTTTTGCTGATGACTTTCTCGTCGAATAGTTTTTGTTGCATCCTGAAATTGGTTTCAGCCTGCTCATATTGCGCTTTCAACGCTTGCAGCGAGGCTTCCACATTGTCGAGCTGTGATTGCGATTGTGCCACACCGTAAGAAGCCTGGTCTTTCTGGATGCTGTAGATGTCTTCGAAAATCTTGGCAAGTAATTGTCCTTTCTTAACCGTATCTCCTTCCTTCACCAAGAGCTCAGTGATCTCTCCGCTAATGTCAGGACTGATTTTCACTTCAGTCACGGGATACACTTTGCCACTCGCATTCACCACTTCGATGATGGTTCTCCGTTGTACATTCTCAGCAGTTACTTTGGTTCCTTCTTTTTTTCCAAATACTCCTGTTTTGGCCAATACCACAAGGAGTATCGCGACAAAGAGCAGCAGCAAAAGAATCCATTTTGTTTTTTTCTTCATATTGTTATGATTACTCAGAGTTTCAGTCCTTTTCCTTTGTAAAATTCAAGCACTTTCATTTTGAAAACATAATCAAAGCGATTAATGCTGTTTTCAAGTTGCGAACGCAGCAAGTTGTTTTGTGTGCTGATCAGTTCAAAAATACTGAGTGCACCTATCTCATATCGCTTTTGGGCAAATACCAGCGCTTTACTGTTGGCCGAAATCGCTTTTTTTCCAGCCTCATATTTTTGTAAGGCTACCAATGCGTCATTATAAGCCAGATAAATATCCTGTTTCAGCTTCCGCTCGTCCTGTTCGGTCTGCAATTGGGCATTTTCAAGATTGAGCAAACTTTTCTTGTAATTGATTCGGGCATTGCCGCCGTTGAAAATAGGCACGCTGAGCGAAAGGCCGAAGGATTTGCGGAAGTTGTCTCCGAGCTGACTGGCCAGTGAACTGGATTTGAAATAACCTTCAATGTCTCCTTTAGTAAGAATTGGAGACTGCACATCATACAGTACCCCGCCACCTGCATCGGCCACGAGACCGGTAGATTGATATCCCGTGATGATGGCCCTGTAGTATGGTCTTTTTGAAAAGGCGAGATAATTGGAGCTGAGGTTAGCGAAAGCATTTATGGAAGGATACATTGTAGCCTTCATGGATTCGGCCATTTTTTTGGCAGCTGCCATTCGAAACTGATTGCCGATTTGCTGTGGCTGGTTTTGCAATGCTTCACGATATACAAAATCCGGTTGCAGATCTGCGATAGCCTCCACCGGTATGGTTTCGACTGGTGGAGTATCGATGCTTATCGAGCTGTCTGCGGAGAGGTTCATCAATGCCTTCAGCGACAATGCTGTGCGCTGAGTATTTCCTTTAGCTGAGATGATATTGCTGCTGTCTTGTGCCAATTGAGCTTCCAGTTGTGTGACACTGAGCTCGGGGAGGACGCCGGCATCTGCTCTTTTTCGCGTTGCCTCGAGTTGCGTTCGCGTCTGATCGCGTTGCAGTTCTACAATTTTTTCCTGTTCATGTGCCAAAAGAAACTGAAGATATGCATTGGCTGTGGAGAGCGCGATATCATATTTGATCTTGTTCACGTTAGCCTGCGCTGCAGCATAATCCCAGCTATTCGCCAAGACCTGGTTTTTCTTACTGAAAAAATTAAAGACGGAAGCGCTCGACTGCAGCTGCATCCCCATTGAAAAATAATTTTCGGTTACACGACTGAAAGTCGCCGGATCCTGGTTGTTGCCCGTATTGAAAGCTGCGCTGCTACCTGTGCTGAGCGTCGGATACAAAGACCATTTGGATTGCTGCAAATTCAATCCGTTTATTCTTGCCTGAATATCTGCCTGACCAACCTGTAGATTGTGCTCCATGGCATACTCCACACATTTCTTCAGATCCCATTTTTCCTGGGCCTGCGATGACAGTGCTGTCAGCAAAAGAAATAAAAAAAGTAAAATATTGTGTTTCATGAGCTTGAACAGACGATTGACAAAAAAAGGAACGACTTGAATCCTCCCTGCAAAATTATACTTAATACCATGAAAACGAAGGAGTTTTTGGGTGTAGCTGATCTGAATCAATCATCTGTATATAATTTGTAGCTGGCCTGGGATAAAACTGACATAAAAATCTTATGTTTGTTGTCAGAAATTTCGTTAGGAACTATAAACAAATAAAACATGAAAAAAATCGCATTGTTCGTCCTGGCCACTTTATTCTTCGCTGGAACAGGATTTGCCCAAACAGAGAAAAAGGCTGCCTGGCCTGAAATGAAAGCTTTCCACACGCTGATGTCCGGTACTTTCCATCCTGCCGAAGAAGGCAATCTCGCTCCGCTCAAAGAAAAAGCTGCTGATCTATACAGAGCTTCCAAAGTTTGGTATGCTGCTGCCATTCCAGATACATATAAGCCTGAAGAAACCAAAGCCACTCTGGAAAAACTGATGATTCAATGTCATGACATCTGGGCACAGATTGATGCAAAAGCTACAGACGAAAAGCTGAAAACCATGATTACAGAAGCCCACGACATTTTCCACAAAATCGTAGGTGAGTGTAAGAAATAATGATTACTATCTGATTGATTAAAGCCGCATCCTCCGAGATGCGGCTTTTTTATGCACACCATCGGCATAACTTCATTTGAACATCTGCCGATTCCGATTCATCTTCGTACTGATTTTGGTTCCCGAGCGATCGGGATGAAAAGGGAAGCCGGTGCAATTCCGGCACTATCCCCGTAGCTGTAAGCTCAGTACACATTCACCCTGCATGCCACTGGTCCAATTCAGGATTCGGGAAGGCGGTGAATCAGGAGTAAGTCAGAAGACCTGCCAAATTTCAACTATTCATCCATAAGCTTTCGGGAGAAAAGGCTTGAGATGTAAGATGTCTTGTTGCATTTTATATTTCTGTACTGTTTATCAGCACAAAGCTGTTTCTTCCGTGCACCAAAAAAAAACAATGAAAAAAGGACTTTCTCTTGCAGCAGTCTTGCTCATGACCAGCTTCGCATTTGCGCAGGACACCACCAAAACACTTGATGAAGTAGTAGTAACCGCCAACAGATTTCCCAACAAATCACAAAACACAGGCAAGGTGGTGAATGTCATCACCAAAGAACAAATTGAAAGAAGTGGCAGTAAAGATCTTTCTCAAATCCTCAGCGAACAGGCCGGACTTTATGTGAATGGTGGATTTTCCAATCCGGGCAAAGATAAAAGTGTTTACCTCCGCGGTGCCAAAGTAGATCATACGTTGATTACCATTGATGGCATACCCGTTTATGACCCTTCAGGCATTGGCAGTAATTTCGACATCAGATGGCTCAGCATCGACAACGTAGAACGCATCGAGATCCTGAAAGGAAGCCAATCCACGTTATACGGCTCTGATGCCATCGCAGGTGTCATCAACATCATCACCAAAAAAGCCAACAAAAAGGCTGCGGCATTTTCCGGACGGGCACAATACGGCAGCTTCAACACACTCAATGCCAACGCAGGCATTTCCGGCACAAAAAATCGTTTTGATTATACCGTCAACCTTGCGCTACTTCAATCAAACGGAATCAACGAAGCAACAGATACCACGCCCTCCATTCCTCCAACAGACCGTGATGGTTATACTCAGAAAAATCTTTATGCATCATTCGGCTATAAACCTTCCGAAAAAATAAGCATCAGGCCCTACATCCGTTACGCAACTTTCATTCAAAATTACGACCAGGGAGCTTTTGTAGATGAGCTTGACCTTACGGCAAACAGCACCAATCTGCAATACGGACTGAAAAACGAATTTGTAATCGGCAAGGCAAAACTCATGGTGAACTACAATTATAACAAAATCGATCGTACTTACGTAGACGACTCCACGAAGAGCAGAAACGGCTATGACATCTACAATAAGGGCGTATACAAAGGAAGCGAGCACTTTGCGGATGCATTCATGATCTACCCTCTCTCCAATCGAATCAAAATCACCGGAGGCCTCGAATGGCGCGCCTCTTCGACTTCTCAGCAGTTTGTATCCATCGGTGCCTGGCCCTTCAGTAGCGAGCTCGGAGCAGATAGCTTGAAACAGCAACAGATCAGCGGTTATCTGTCAGGATTGTATCAGAACAACAAAGGCCTCAGCATCGAAGCGGGAACAAGATGGAACCATCACGATGCCTATGGCAATCATCTGGTGTACAACTTGAACCCATCATGGCTCATTGACAATAAGTTCAAACTTTTTGCCAATGTATCAACCGCTTTTAAAACACCTTCTCTTTATCAGCTCTATTCGGAATATGGAAACCAACAGCTGAATCCCGAAACAGGTTTGACATTGGAAGCGGGCACGGAATATTATTCAACAGACGGTAAACAAAAATTGGGGCTCACCTTTTTCGACAGGAAAGTAAAAAACCTGATTTTCTTTTACTACGACCCAGCAAGCTTCAGTTCATTTTATATCAACCAAGACCGTCAGCATGATCACGGTTTTGAACTGGAGCTGAACAGCAATTGGGGAAAACAATTTACCACAAGAGCTTTTCTTTCCTATGTGAATGGCCAGGTCACTTCGGTGAAAGACGGCAAAGACACCAGTTACTTCAATCTGTTGAGAAGACCGAAATGGAGCGGAGGTTTCACCCTGTCTAAAGAAATACGCAAGCGCTTCTTCGCATCGTTGAGCATGGTAGCCTTTGGAGAAAGAAAAGACGTTTCGTTTGACGCCTCATTCAATACCGTTGAGGTGCAGATGAATGCTTATGCCTTAGTAAATGTGTATTTGGAATATAAGATGATGAAAAACAAATTGAACATTTTTGCAGATCTCAAAAATATCAACAATGCAAAGTATGCTGAAGTATACGGATTCAATACACCTGGCTTCAACGCCTATGGTGGTGTGAGATTTACATTTTAAAACACGCACTGCATTACCTTTGTCAAAACAAAACACATGTTTGATTTTGGCAACATTCTCATCAAAGAAATCATCACCATCAGTTTTACCCTGTTTGCGGTGATCGATATGCTTGGCTCCATCCCAGTATTATTGTCGATTCAGGAAAAAATGGGCGGGCACATCAAAAGCATGCAGGCGACACTGGCATCAGGCGCATTGATGGTCCTATTTCTGTTTCTGGGTAGAGAGTTTTTGAACCTGCTGGGATTGGATGTGCGGTCGTTTGCTGTAGCCGGAAGTATTGTCATTTTCATCATCGGACTGGAGATGGTCTTGGGTATTGAATTTTTCAAATCGGAGGGGAATGCAAAAAGCAGCAGTGTGGTGCCTATTGCTTTTCCGCTAATCGCAGGATCTGGCACGCTCACCACCATCATGTCGCTGAAGGCCAACTATCAAGACATCAACATCATGATCAGTATTCTTGTGAATCTGCTTGTGATCTATGTGGTTTTGAAATCGCTGAATTGGATTGGCAGGGCCTTGGGGCCGGGCGGACTTTTGGTGCTGAGGAAATTCTTTGGTGTGATTCTGCTGGCAATTGCTGTGAAAATTTTTGGCACCAACATTCAAAATTTTGGAAAGTGATTGTATTGACGCTTCCGGAATTTTAATTTTTCAAAATAGCTTCACAATCATATCCTTGACAACTCGCTTTCAATGAGTATTACGATGAAATCATAGTTGGTCGCTTTTGCATCAATATCCTATTCCTCCGGCAGAACACGTTAACGCTTTCAAAGACTTTATCGATAAA
>Ga0315899_10003695_pt1 | contig 16657 bp, 13 predicted proteins | sample LakEriMetagenome_2_FD_203518 | JGI IMG/M metagenome (GOLD analysis project Ga0315899, IMG submission 203518) | Freshwater fungal communities from buoy surface, Lake Erie, Ohio, United States - Buoy 4 MA112 | ecosystem: Environmental > Aquatic > Freshwater > Lake | place: USA: Lake Erie, Ohio... | reverse complement strand
TGATCCTGAGCGTTATGGGGTGGTTGAATTTGATGAAAATAATAACGCTTTATCATTGGAAGAAAAGCCAAAAGCGCCAAAGTCAAATTTTGCGGTGCCTGGTTTGTATTTTTATGATAATCAAGTGGTTGAAATTGCTAAAAACATACCTGCATCTCCAAGAGGCGAGTATGAAATTACTGATGTCAATAAAGTATATTTAGAACGAAAGCAATTACAAGTAGGTATCATGAATCGCGGTACGGCCTGGTTGGATACCGGTACTTTTGAGTCCTTGGCAGATGCTTGCGAGTTTGTTCGAGTTATTGAAAAACGTCAAAGCCAAAAGATAGGCTGTATCGAAGAGGTTGCCTTTAGAATGGGCTTTATTGATAAAGCGCAGTTATTGGTTTTGGCTGATAAATACGCTAAAAGTGGCTATGGGGAGTATTTGAGAAATTTGAAAAAGTAGGGGTTGATCAGCTTCTCATACTATTCCTAAGCACCAGCATTAGCCTTCTTGTGTCAGTATAAATTACATTTTTCATCAAACAATGAACAATTTTTAAAAATCATTGTTTATATAGCATGTCAAGTTATTCCATCAAGGATTTAGAACAGGTTACGGGAATTAAAGCCCATACAATTCGTATTTGGGAGCAGCGCTATAATTTTTTACAACCATCGCGTACCGAAACTAATATTCGTTCCTATAGTTCCGAAGAATTGAAGACCATTTTGAACGTTTCCTTGTTAAATAAATATGGGTTTAAAATTTCTCATATTGATAAGATGTCGGCCGATCAAATGGAGGAAAAAATTCTTTCCTTGAACCAAATTGATGCAATTAGGGAAAGGGTAGTGAATGTATTAATTAAGGAGATGGTTTCCTTGAACATGCATGCTTTTGAAAAACAATTAGATCTATATTCTGGACAGAAAGGTGTTGACAAAACGATTACAGAAATTGTATTTCCATTTTTAGAAAGAGTGGGTATTTTATGGATGACCAATCATATCAATCCGGCACAGGAGCATTTGGCAACCAATCTATTGAGGCAAAAAATAATTTTAGGAATTGAGAGACTGCCTGTAGTTTCAGAGCATAATAAGAGCGTTATTTTATTTATGCCTGAAGGTGAACATCATGAAATTGGCTTGTTGTTTGTATACTTCTTATTAAAACAAGAAGGGATCTATGTTAATTATCTAGGAGCGAATGTTCCAATGAAAGACCTTGTTTATTTAACTGCAGTAAAGAAGCCTAACTATGTATTTTGCCATTTAACATCCCCGTCAAAAGTGTTTAAATTAGACCGTTTTATTTCACAGATAGGTCAAGTAAGCAATACAACCCCCGTGATGCTATCAGGATTGTTCATGAAGGATTATAAAGGAAAACTGTCCGAGAATATAGCAGTCAAGAAAAGCCTAGCTGAAGTCATTCAACTAATTCAAACCATATAATTCTGTTTCCTTAGGATTTATTTACTCAATTACTTTCATATAATTAAATATCAGTTATATAAACGTTATATAAAATATATATATAATGTTTATATTAATCTCTTTTTTAATTTTGTTTAATAATATTTTAAAAAAATTAAACAAAATAGTTACTAAAGTCATATTTTTGTTTAACTTTATACATTAAATGTTAAACATAATAATATGTCAACCGCAGAATTTACACTCTTACTAACTGAAAATGCTGATTTTTTAAAGCCTTTTGCAATTAATTTGACGAAGGATCATGAATCTGCAAAGGATTTATTTCAGGATACTTTATTTAGGGCTTTGTCCAATAAGGACAAGTATAATGTAGGTACGAATATTAAGGCATGGTTATATACAATCATGCGTAATATATTCATCAATGATTATCGTCGTAAGGCAAAGCAAGCCACAGTTTTGGATAATAGTCCGAATGATTTTTTGATTGATCAAACCAGGGTCAAGGTATTAAATGACGGAGTTACTAATTTAAATCTAAAAGAGGTAAATAAAATGATTTATGATCTACCAGATTTGTTTAGAACCCCATTTATTTTGTATTTTGAAGGCTATAAATACAATGAAATATCTGATGCGTTAAATGAACCGCTTGGTACAATTAAAAGTCGTATTCACTTTGCGCGTAAGATATTGAAACAAAAAATTGAGCGATATTAATCAATGACAACAAAATCCAACAAAGCATTAGTGATCGGTGCCGGTTTTGCAGGCTTATCTGCTGCTTCTTTTTTAGCAAAAAAAGGTTGGGACGTAACTATCGTTGAAAAAAATGAAATGGCTGGTGGGCGTGCACGAAAATTTGAAGCGGAAGGATTTACATTTGATATGGGCCCAAGTTGGTATTGGATGCCAGATGTATTTGAAAAATATTTTGGTTCTTTTGGAAAAAAAGTTTCTGATTTTTATGAATTACAAAGATTAGATCCTTCCTATCGTGTTTATTTTGAAAAAGCAACCTGGGATTTACCTGCGAATTATGAGGCTTTGAAAAACTTGTTTGAATCCATAGAGCCGGGTTCGGGTAATGCCTTAGATTTATTTTTAGCAGAAGCAAAGTATAAATATGAAGTGGGCGTAGGTAAATTAGTTTATCAGCCAAGTATATCCATCACTGAGTTTATTGATTTTGAATTAATTAAAGGGGTGTTTAAGTTAGATGTTTTTCAGTCCATGAAAACGCATATTGCCCGTTACTTTAAGCATCCTTATATCCAGTTTTTAATGGAGTTTCCTGTATTATTCTTAGGTGCACTTCCTGAAAATACACCTGCGCTATATAGCTTAATGAACTATGCAGATATCAAAGGTGGTACTTGGTATCCCAAACATGGCATGTATAGTATTGTAGAAGCGATGGTTAAAGTAGCTATGTCATTGGGCGTGCAATTTAAACTAGGAGAAGAGGTTATGCAAATTGTGGTTGAAAACGGCATTGCAACAAAGGTTATTTCGAAAGTGAATGAAACGGGGATACAGGAAAATTATACATTTGATGTGTTAATTGGTGCTGGTGATTATCATCACATTGAGACCAATTTATTGGAAAAAAAATACCAAAGTTATTCCGAAAAATATTGGGACAGTCGGGTTTTGGCGCCAAGTTCCCTATTGTATTATGTTGGACTAAATAAAAAATTGAAGGACGTTACACATCATTCATTGTTTTTTGATTCCGACTTCTCAGTGCATGGCAGTGAAATTTATAGTCACCCAATGTGGCCATCAAACCCACTATTTTATGCCAGTGTGCCTTCTGTTACTGATCCTACCGTGGCTCCAGTTGGATGTGAAAATTTATTTTTACTCATTCCAATAGCAGCAGGCTTAGAGGGGGATACAGCGGATGTTCGCGAAAAATATTTCAACTTGATTATTGAGCGATTAGAAAAAAAATGGGGGCAAACAATCACTGATGCCATTGTATATAAGCGTTCATACGCAGTAGCTGATTTTAAGCAAGATTATCACTCATTTAAAGGAAATGCATACGGATTAGCAAATACCTTACTTCAAACCGCATTTTTAAAGCCAAGTTGTAAAAGTAAAAAAGTAAAAAACTTATATTACACTGGTCAATTAACGGTACCTGGCCCAGGGGTACCGCCAAGTTTAATTAGTGGGGAAGTAGTGGCGAATTTAATATGCAAACAATTTAATAAACTATAACAATTATGTCAACTTTAAAATTGTATGATGAGGCAACTGCCTACAGTAGTAAGTTTACAACCTTAATGTATAGTTCAAGCTTCTCTTCTGCTATAAAGTTATTGCATAAGGATTTGAGACAACCTATATTCGATATATATGGTTTTGTGCGTTTTGCAGATGAAATTGTAGATACTTTTCATGATTACGATAAAGTTGCGCTATTGCAACAATTTAAATTGGATACCTATCAGGCATTAGCACAAGGGATCAGTATGAATCCCATTTTACATAGGTTTCAATTAACTTTTAATAAATACAAGATTGATCCTGCGTTATTAGATGCATTTTTATTGAGTATGGAAATGGATTTATCTAAACAGCAGTATGATGATCAAACATACAACACTTATATCTATGGTAGTGCTGAAGTGGTTGGTTTAATGTGTTTGTATATTTTTTGCGAGGGTAATCAAGTGCAATTTGAAGAATTAAAGCCGTCGGCACAAAGTTTGGGAGCTGCATTTCAAAAAGTGAATTTTTTAAGGGATATCAAGGCAGATTTTGAAGGTTTGGATAGAATGTATTTCCCTAATTGTGATTTTTCGAACTTTTCACAAGCCGATAAAGATAAAATTGAGGAGGATATTCAAAATGATTTTTCTATTGCACTTGATGGCATTAAACACTTGCCATTAAAAGCGCGTTTTGGGGTGTATGTCGCTTTTAAATATTATTACTCTTTATTTAAAAAAATAAAAAAAGTACACCCGCATTCAATTTTGAAAACAAGAATTAGAATTCCTGATTATGGAAAAATTTTCATTCTAGCCAAGGCAAGTATTCGTAGTCAATTAAATTTATTTTAAAATTCAATAAGTGGAGCAAGTTATATTAGTAGATGTGGACGATTGTGAAATTGGTGTCATGGAAAAAATGGAAGCACATAAGCTAGCTGTTTTACATAGAGCGTTTAGTGTTTTTCTATTTAATCCTCAGGGCAAAATGTTGTTACAACAAAGGGCTTTAACCAAATACCATAGTGCTGGCTTATGGACAAATACTTGTTGCAGCCATCCACGGCCAGGGGAGACACTGGAAAATGCGGTTACAAGAAGGTTGACGGAGGAAATGGGTATTACAGCAAAGGTTTTTAAGGCATTCGATTTTATATATCAGGCAGAATTGCCTGATCATTTAAACGAACACGAATTCGATCATGTTTTTATAGGAAATTTTGATGATGAAGTGCGTCCTAATCATTTAGAAGTTGCTAATTTTGTATACCAAAGTATTGAAGAGATTGACGCCAACTTGCAATCACACCCTGAGAAATACACGGTATGGTTTAAAATTGCTTTTCCAAAAGTGGTCGAATGGTATCAAACTAATTCTTCATTAAGTTAAAATATATTTTTATGAGTTTTTTATTTGTAATGTTATTGACATTTTTAGTTATGGAAGGAATTACTTGGTTAACGCATAAGTATGTCATGCATGGATTTTTATGGGTTTTACATGAGGATCATCACCAACCTACCGGACATATCTTTGAAAAGAATGACGCATTTTTTTTAATATTTGCTATTCCAAGCATGCTATGTATATTTTTTGGGACATTTAAAAATATGCCATGGTTAGCTGGTTTAGGAACTGGGGTAGCGATGTATGGTTTTGCTTATTTTGTAGTTCATGAAGTGATCATTCACCAACGTATCAAATGGTTTACACGTTCCAATATTCGTTATATCAAGGTATTGCGCTGGGCACATAAAATGCATCACAAGCATTTAGACAAGCATGAAGGGGAAAGCTTTGGCATGTTATATGTATCAAAAAAATATTGGGATAAGGTTAAACGCGACGAAGCAATACAAAATAATGGGTAATTATTTATGAGTCATGCAAATTTGTCGAACCCAACTGGATTAACCTATGATTATATAATCGCAGGTGCCGGAGGTGCTGGCTTATCCTTATTGCATTACCTACTAGCTTCTCCTATTCTGTCAAATAAGCAAATTTTAGTCATTGATCAATCATTGAATAAAACCAATGATCGAACCTGGTGTTTTTGGGAGATCGGTATTAGTGAGTTTGAATCAATAGTGCATCATCGTTGGGAGGGAATTTCAATTCATTCGAAATCCTTTTCTAAAGAATTGCCCACATCCCCTTTTTCATACAAAATGATACAAGGGATTGATTTTTATAATTATGTAATGACTTCAGCTAAATTAAAATCAAACGTTCATTGGGTGGAAGCAGCAATTTCAAACATAAAGGAGATTAATGCTGGCCAACTGGAAAAAGAAGTTTTGCTTGAATGGGAGGGTGGTTTTGCCAAAGCAAAAATGGTATTTACAAGCATCCTTCCTTTTCAAATGAATAATTTAGCAAGTGCTACTAATTTTGATTCAAAAAATCAGTCATTTACTCAATTGCCTTTTTTATGGCAACATTTCAAAGGAAGAACTATCACTTTTATTCAACCAGTATTTAACAAACAGCTGGCGAGGCTAATGGATTTTAATGTGCCGCAACATGGGGCCACCGCATTTATGTATTTATTGCCTATCAACGAAATGCAGGCCTTGGTAGAATATACTTTGTTCTCTGATCAAATTTTAGAAATCTCCGAGTATGATAAAGTATTAAATGAATATTTAGCCAAGCATTATTCAGATGATACTTACACAATTCAGCATGAGGAGATAGGGGCAATCCCAATGACCCAACAAGTTTTTTCAAATTATAAAGCACCTATATACCCTATTGGTGCATTAGGCTTAGCCATTAAAGCAAGTACAGGATATGCATTTCAGTTTATTCAGCAACAATGTAAAAGTATTGTTAGACAATTAGAACAAGGGTCTGCAATAAATACGAATGTTCATAATACCAGGCATCGTTTTTATGATGCTGTTTTATTGCATATTTTATATTATCACAAAATGGAAGGTGCTGAAATATTTAAAAGAATATTTGCCAAAAATAAAGCAGCTACTGTTTTTAAGTTCCTTTCCAATACGTCTACTTTATGGGAAGATATTCAAATAATGCGCTCCCTACCCACGCGTATCTTTTTACCTGCAGCGATTACTGTTTTGTGTCGGCGGGGATAGGTTACTGCTTTTTCATTTTTATTTTACTAATTTTACACTATGGCCTTGTAGTATAACGGATAGTACATGAGTTTCCGAAACTCCAAATCCAAGTTCGATCCTTGGCGAGGCCACAAATCCTTTCAACGAAGTTGAAAGGATTTTTTATTAAAGAGTAAATCAAGCTTGCTTGAATTTACGAAGAAATAAAAAATCCCAACAGTACCGAGCATCGGGGCTGTTGAAAAGGTTTGGGTTAGTCCAGATTTTAATTTATTTTGTTTTAAATTAGTAGTTATGAAAAAGCACCTGCTGTTATTTACTTACCTTTTGTCATTCCAGTTGACACAAAGTCAAATTCCAGTTGTACATCTGCAAACGGAAGTATTAGTCATTGGCGGAACGGCGAGTGGTATAAGCGCGGGAATTCAATCCGCAAGGTTAGGCGTAAATACTTTAGTGGTAGAAGAAACGCCTTGGCTGGGGGGTATGTTAACGTCGGCAGGGGTGCCGGCATTTGATGGAAATAATGCCATGCCTGCTGGACTATTTGGTGAATTTCGCCAACATTTATATGATTATTATGGAGGTGCGAATGCAGTTTCAACGGGTTGGGTAAGTAATACATTATTTGAACCACATATTGGAGATAGTATTTTTAAATCAATGGCGCGGAATGAAAAGTATTTAACAGTGAAATATCATTACCAATTTAAAAATGTAATTAAAAATGGTAATTCAATCATTGGTGCAGCATTCTATGATATAAATACAGGCACTCCATTAGTCGTAAAAGCAAAAAGGGTCATTGATGCCACTGAGTTAGGAGATGCCTTGGCTTCCGCCAAAGTTCCTTATGATCTTGGTATGGAATCCAATGATATTACCGGTGAACAAGTAAATTTGGCGGGTGCCAATGACATCATACAGGATATCACCTATGTAGGTATTTTAAAAGATTACGGTTCTCCACAACCATTGATTGCCAGGCCGACAAATTACGATTCCACCGAATTTGATGGGAGTAATACGTCTTTTTATAAAGATACCAACCGAAAACGCCCTTCGGTGGATGCAAAAAAAATGTTAGAATACGGCAAGCTACCCAATAATAAATACATGTTAAATTGGCCCATTTACGGCAACGATATTTATTTAAATGTGGTGGAGAAAACACCAAAGCAAAGGGAGGAATTACTTGAACAGGCAAAGCAACAAACACTAAGATTTGTTTATTTTATTCAAAAGGATTTAGGTTTTAAAAATTTGTCACTAGCGGATGATGAATTTCCGACCAAGGATAAATTAGCGTTATATCCTTATCATCGAGAATCTCGAAGAATGCATGGGATGGTACGCATGCTGGTGCAACATATATCTAAACCATTTGACACACCACAGCCTTTGTATACAACCGGTATTGCTGTGGGGGATTATCCAGTTGACCATCACCATAAAAAAAATAGTGCTGCACCACAACATTTAGAATTTTTCCCAGTACCATCTTTTAATATCCCATTGGGGGCTTTAATTCCAAAAGCAGTAAGTAATTTTATTGTTGCTGAAAAATCAATAAGTGTTTCAAATATTGTGAATGGTACTACAAGGCTTCAGCCCTGTGTGATGCAAATTGGGCAAGCGTCAGGTTTATTGGCTGCCTTAAGTATTAAAAATAGGGTAGATCCAAAAAATATTTCAGTACGACAAGTGCAACTAGCTTTATTGGATGCGAACGGGTATATCATGCCCTATAAGGATGTGACACAAAAGGATCGCTATTTTAAAGCAATCCAGAAAATTGGGGCTACCGGCTTATTACGTGGAGTGGGTGTGCCAACTGGATGGGCAAATGCAACTTATTTTAATCCCAATGAAAGGGTCAAATCTGATGAATTTAATACATCCTGGACAAAAAAATTCCCTGATTTAAAATTATCCCAAACAAATGAGCTTTCCATATTAGATGCGATTTTTATTGCTTCTCATTTATCAAAAAGGTCCATCAAAATAATAAATAATGAATTTGAACAAAAATGGAAATCAATCGGGCTAGAAAATTATGATTTGCAAAGACCCATATTGCGCTACGAATTAGCGGCCATCTTAGATCAATACAATGTTTTTAATATTTTTGATGTTGATATTTACGGAAACTATACCAAGTTGTAGTGTAACTATTTTTCAGGCGCTAATTTTTGCGTGTAAGTTTTATTGAATTGGTAACTAATGGTCAATTTAAAATTTCTGACGTTAGTTATACTATAGCTATCAATGATAAAATTGGGGCCTTCTGTATGTCCTTTATATTTAGTTAAGCCAAAAGGATCGGTTGCTGAAACATTTATATTCACCTTTTTGTTCATTAATTTTCGCTGCAAACTAATTTGCATAGTTATATTACTTCTTGATATTCCCTGTGGCGTTGCAAAGCTGTTGTATTTATTGTTTGCTTCAATGGTGGTAAGACTATTGGGCATAAAGCTATAGTTGAGACCAGTATAATACGAGCCGCCATCCATATATTTATACATGATTTTATCAATCGGACTGTATTTGTTATAATGCATACCTGAGCTCAAATTAACTTTAAACTTTCTAGTGATGGTAATGCCTGACCAAAAATTAAAATGATATTCCTCTTGGTCAGAAATGTTTTGGTAGGTGGTTTGTGTTCTACCTGTAGCCACTAGCGTTCGAATTGTAGTAAATACATCTTTTACTTTATTGTATCCAAAACTGCTATTGATATTTAATTTATTGGAGTTGTAACCTAAATTATATTCGATATTTTGCGTTAATGTAGGATTGATTAATGGATTTCCAAAACGTATATTAAATGGATCTGTATAATCAATATTTGGATTAAGCTCCATAATGCTAGGCCTTCTAATTGTTTCTCTAATGGTAATCGTGCTATTTAATTTACTGCTAAATTCTTTCCTGAAAGAAATATTGGGTAAAAAACGCCAATAGTCATTTCTTGTATTTGGAGTAACGCCTTTAAGAAAATGAAAGCTGGTTAAGGTATACTCTGCTTGTTCTCCGATTGATATACGCCAACCTTTATTTAAAAGAAAAGTAATACCAATTCGACTTGTCGTTATACCTTGATTAAAAATAAAATTACTACTCAATAATTCATTATCAGTAATTGTATTGGTTACTTTATTTAAATAGGATGCATTTAATATAGTATGATCGTCGTTATTGGTAAAGTTAACTCCGGTATTCAGGAGAATTTTCTCATTTTTAACCAATGGTTTACTATAATTTGTTCTTATATAATAGGAAGTAGTATAAGTATCAATAAATTGGTTTTGGGTGGAATCCTGACCACTCGGTGTTAAATCATTTAAAAGAAATTGTTGATAAAATCGTTTGTCATTCACCCCTTTTCCAAAATTCAGTCCAGTATGAATATTTAATTTTTCACTCTTTTGTTTTGCTCCTTTCCAGTTATAGGTGCCAGAAAACCCATGATTATAAGTATTGCCATCATAATCGACGGTTCTTTTACTTGCTCTCCATATTTGTGCTTTATTATTTACATTGGTGTAATCCGCATTAGTCACATTGTCAATATTACTTATAATGCCCTGGTATACCAGCTCTATGTTTTTTCGTTTATTAATATCAATATTGGATTCCAGTCGTACAGTTGGACTGGTAGTTTTATTGTCGTAGTTACTCTTGGTATAGAAGAAATTGGTTGAATCTGTATAAATGTTTTGTCTTGTGGATCTGGAATTGCCAATTACATTATATTTAGCAATATTGAAATGTCCGTTGAACGTTATTTTTTTTGATTTATAACTTAAATAAGTCCCTCCTGTTCTTTGTCCATTGGTGCCCGCACTTAACCAAAGCTTTTGGTAATAGCCTACGCGCCCTTTTTTAGTAACAATATTAATGACACTTCCATCGTAAGTTGCATATTCGGGTGGGGGCGTTTGCATTAACTCTACTTTCTCTACCATATTAGCTGGTATGCTTTCGAGTAATTCAGACAGCTGTTGCGCATTCAAGTTGGAAGGTTTTTCATCTATTAAAATAAGCGGTGCTTTTCCTTTTACAGTAATACTGCCATCTGGATTGGCGTTGACCATCGGCATATTTTTTAACATTTCAGCGGTGCTCGCGCCATTGCTTAATGGGCTTTCGCCAACATTATAAGTTAGGATACCATCTTTTTCTTCAATTAACTTTTTTTCCGAATACACCACCACTTCTTGTAACATACTCGAAGAATCCTTCAATTGAATTTCACTAAAATAGATTTCATCTTTTTCCGCTCTCAACAATATACTGTCAATGGTAAATAAAGAAAACCCAAGTGCGCGTATATTTATTTTATAGTAATCAAATGGAATTTTTTCAAATAAAAATTCGCCGTTTTTATCGGAGGTGACTATTTTATTATTTTTTGCATCAGACTTAGAATACAACATAACTGTTGATCCAGGAACGGGCTTTCCGTTTTTTGCATCTTGAATGGTCCCAGAAAGGTTCCCTACAAATTTCGGTTTCAATGTAGTTTGGCCGATGCTATGGATCGTCCAAAGCAATGAAAATATGATGATAAATTGATATTTCATGTAGCCTGCCAAAACTAAACAATTATGACAAAAAAAAGGCTTCATTTTGATGAAGCCTTTAGATATTTTATAAGTGGTACCTTATTTCAAAGAAGCGAGGTCAATGACAAAGCGATATTTGACATCTCCTTTAAGCATTCGGTCGTATGCCTCATTAATTTTTTGCATAGGAATTACTTCTATCTCAGAAACGATATGATGTTCCGCACAATAATCCAACATCTCCTGTGTTTCTTTCATGCCACCAATACATGAACCAATCACGCTGCGTCTATTCGTAACCAATGAAAAAGGCTGCACTTTAGGTGACTCAATGGGCAATCCTACTACCATTAATTTTCCATCGATGCCTAATAAATTTAAATAGCTGGTATAGTCGTGATTTGCAGAAATGGCATCAAGTATAACATCAAAATAACTGCTATACTTAAGCATTGCTTCTTTATCAGTGCTCACTAAAAAATGGGTAGCACCTAGTTTTTTTGCATCTGCTTCTTTTGATGGTGATGTACTTATTACTGTTACCTCGGCACCAAATGAAACTGCAAATTTCACACCCATATGACCAAGGCCACCTAAACCTACCACAGCCACCTTCATTCCTTTTTTTACACCTGCATAAACCAAGGGGGAATAGGTGGTGATTCCTGCACATAATAAGGGGGCAACTGCTGCTAATGGCAATTTTGGAGATATCTTAAAAGTATAGTATTCGTCTACAACAATTTTAGTGGAATAGCCACCCATGGTAATATGGTCACTGTTTCTTTCTTTGTTATTGTAAGTGCCAACAAAACCTTCTTCGCAATATTGTTCTAAATCTTGCGCGCATGTTTTACAGGTTTTGCAACTATCTACCATCACACCTACACCAGCAAGATCGCCCACTTTGAACTTAGTCACATTAGTTCCTACGGATAAAACGGTACCCACAATTTCATGCCCGGGTACCATTGGGTATTGTGATCCACCCCATTCATTTTTTACTTGATGTAAATCACTATGACAAACGCCACAAAATAAAATGTCAATTTGAACATCATCTGGGCCTACTGCTCTTCTTTCAAAATGGTATGCTTCCAATGGTGTATTAGAAGACATTGCTGCGTATGAATTAACTGGGATCATTTTTTTTATTTAATGGTTATTAAAATTTGCTAGAAATACTTATACCGTAGGTAGCAGGATCACCTAAATGAACTGCACCAAAATCATAGGCGTAGGATATATATTTTTGGTTCAATATATTCTTTGACCATAAAACAATACTTACTTTGTTTTTATTAACTCCCATACTGAAATTATTAATACAATAAGGGCTTTGTTTTATTTCATTACTACTATCAAAATAAGTATTTCCAATCAACTTAGTTTCACTTCTTATAAACCCACTCACTTTTGCATTGATAGTTTTACTGTATTGTATTGCAATTGCGTTTGAATTATCTGGCGTAAATAAAGGACGTTTACCAGTTGCTTCAATTATCGCATTGGTGATGCCTCCATTATATTGGATCATGATACCTTTTGCAGGTGTGTACATAATTTCAGCTTCTATACCTTTACTATTTAAGACACCTGAATTTTTTATGATGGTAATCGCATCAGGTAAAACAAGTGTGGGTACTTGTGCATCCTTAATATTTATATAGAATAAAGAGATGTTTAATTTTAAAGTGTTGTTTAACCAAGTATTTTTAATTCCTGCTTCAAAATTATTGCTATGCTCAGGAAGGTATCCTATTAATGGCGGTTGAGAAGGGTCGGATCCTAGTGGGCTTAATCCACCAGTACGATATCCTTTACTATACATTGCATATATTATTGAAGCGGTATTTAAATTATAATCCAATGAAATTTTTGGTGACCATGCATTAAAGTTGATGCTTGCACTGGTGTCAGCTACAATTTGGTAAAATTCAGGGGAGGGGTCATGCTGGTAATAGCCCGCCACTGTTTGATCTTGTTGCTCGTAATCATTTCTTAATCCAAAAGTTATATTTAGTTGACTAGTTAACGCATAGGTGGCTTGTCCAAAAAAAGCAATACCCTTTTTGGTTGTACTGGTACTGTTCATTAATGTAAACAAAGAATCGCCAATCATCATTAAATTAGCATCTTTGCCAAAACGTGTTCCTTGTTTTACAGGTGCATCTTGATAAAAAAGATAAGCGCCAGCAGTCCAGTTAAAACGATTCGTAGTAATTGGAGAAGAACTCCATTTGAATTCTTGTGTATACGCTTTGATATTGTTCCAGGTTTTTCCATAATTATTTACAACACTAATAGCATCAATAGGTGAAAAATCGCCATCGATAGGTAAATCATAGTATCTGTAATTTTTTTGGTATGCGGTAATACTACTAAAATTAACTTTTCGACCGGTATGTTGAATGGCTAAAGAAGTATTCAGTGTATTATCCATCATGGTTGTAATGCCATTTTGATTTAATCTGAATGGATTGCTGAAGGCTTCTTCTACTCCAAAAACTAATGGGAAAGCGCCTTTATTTTCACTACTATAATGTTTCACATTTAAAGTAGCCTGCCAATGACCTGTAGCAATATATTTTACAAAGTAATTACCACCGAATGCATATTGTTTGTCATAACTACTTTTATTGAAATCATTGGTGTAAAATCCATTGCGGTCATTATAAAGTAATGCTGCACCAAAAAATAATTTATCTTTTATAATGGGCGATTTAAAATTTGCATTATATCTGCGAATGCCATAATTACCCACATTCACTTCGGCGCTACCTGTAACTTTATTGCTTGGCTGCTTGGTAATAATATTAATTACCCCTCCCATTGCGTTTCGGCCATACAAACTTCCTTGTGGGCCACGTAAAACTTCGATACGTTCAATGTCGTTCAATGCAGGTATATAAGTATCTAAATTAAATTGATTCACTCCATCGATATAGGTAGCTACTGCTGGATCGTAAGAAGTAGTGGTAATACCTCTAATGGATACTACATCACGATTATCACCCGGATCGGCACTATATAAATTGGGTACAAATCCACTGATGTCTTTATTATTCCAAAATCTAAATTTTTCTATTTGCGTACTATTAAATGCCGTGATACTGAAAGGTACTTTTTGTAATAGTTCTTCTTTTTTTTGCGCAGTGATAATGACATCCTCTAATTGAACTAATGCATCTGCTAATTTAATTATTTGAATTTCATTCAAGTTTGACTTAGCTGAAATTGTAATTGCATTTAAGCTTGTCGCATAACCTAAAGATGAAATTGCTATTTCATACTTTCCTTCTGGGATATTATTAAATGTAACATGCCCAATGCTATCACTTATATCTTTAAATGAGGTATTGAGTAAACTAACCGTTGCGCCAATAACTGGTTTTCCAGAAAGAGAAGTGACTTTGACTTTAAAATTACTTTGACTAATTGCAACAATACTTACAAAAGAAAATAATAAAATAAGAATAGAAATTTTTTGGAAATCAGTTTGGGGGCTTTTTGTTTCAAACATTAATATAAATTTAGGGTGTAAAGGTAGTTTCTATTGATAAATTTTGCGGTGCATTTGCCAATTAATTGTACTTTTTAGATATATCGTTTTGGTTTGTTTAAAAAGCTTCAAATATCTAATAAATGTATTATACAATAACCAATAAGGCAAGGGGGTCAATGCTAATTTCAAGCGTCGCATGATCAGTCAAAAGCGCTTCTCCATCAATATGCAAGGGTTCCTTTTCCTTATATTGAATGGTGATAGATTTTATAGATTGTATATTTACTTTAGTTGATTGGTGAATTTTTTTACTAAATAGTTGCATCACTAATAAGCCAGCATTTAAAATAGAGATGGGTTTAATTTTGACCATCTCTAAGTGGGCATCTTGCAAGTCTGAAAAAGGAGATATGTAAGCATTACTTCCAAATTGGCTAGCATTCGCAAAGGTGAGCGAATATACTTTTTGCATTGGGCCATGATTGATGCTAATTTCAATAGGTTGATACATTGTTAAAGCCGACAAAGTGGCCTTGATATAATTGAAAAAGCCGCGCTTACTACTTTTTGCAAATAGCTGTGCCACTTTTGCATCAAATCCAATTCCTGCGGTGCAAAAAAACATTTTATTATTTAGTAAGCCAACATCAATTCCTATTTCATGACCATTGATTGCCGTATCAATTGCGGCCTCAAATTGTATTGGAATATTTAAGTGCCTGGCTAAACCATTCCCGGAGCCAATTGGTATAATTCCTAAGGGAATGGTTGTTTCAGTTAAAACAGAGGCCACTTCATTTACAGTGCCATCACCACCAACCGCTATTATCCTGCTTGCGTTATCTTCAATCGCTTTTTTTGTAAAATAGGTCGCCTCCAAAGGCTTGGTAGTTTCCCATACTTTGCTATTGGGAACTGCGTATAATTCTTTTAAAATATTCGCCTTACGCGCTGCGTTATTATTGCCTGCGTTGGGGTTATATATAAAATGTAACATGGACTGTAAAATTATTTAATATAATGGATAATTGGTCCTTTTATTTGAGAAATTCAGCCCATTTTACTAATTAATGATGTAAGTCATTAAATTTCCTTTATCGTAAAAATTACTACCTTAGGGCATTGAAAAAGTGATCACTAAATTATATTCACCTTTTTAAAAACACGAAAAGGAAGGGCAACTTTATAAAAATTGGGCGTCATCATTTTTTTAGGGTGTTCGTACATCATCCCGACCAAGGTGTCCATTATTAAACTAAGCATTTCATTTATTTATGCGTATTTTTTTTATTTTCTTTTTTATAATAAATTATATTCATTTACATGCGCAGTTAGATACTACGAAAAAAGCATTACCTGATGTGGTGGTTTTTGCAAATAAATTTCCTGCACTTTCAAAAAATATTGTGCAAAAGGTTGATTTGATCACCGATAAAAATGCAATAAATCAACAAGCAAATACGGGCGACATTTTAACACAATCAGGCCAAGTATTTGTTCAAAAAAGCCAATCAGGTGGTGGAAGTCCTGTGATTCGTGGCTTTGAAGCCAGTCGGGTTTTATTAATGGTAGACGGGGTAAGATTAAATAATGCCATTTTCAGAGGTGGCCATTTGCAAAATATTATTACTATTGACAATATGATATTAGATAGGGTGGAAGTGATTTACGGACCATCCTCCACTTTGTATGGCAGTGATGCCTTAGGTGGTGTAGTCAATATGTTTACAAAAAAACCAATTTTAACAACCACTACCAATTGGAAAACAAATGCAAATTTGATCCAACGGTATGCTTCAGGACAAAATGAAAATAGAACACATGTGGATGTT
>Ga0315899_10003694_pt1 | contig 16661 bp, 16 predicted proteins | sample LakEriMetagenome_2_FD_203518 | JGI IMG/M metagenome (GOLD analysis project Ga0315899, IMG submission 203518) | Freshwater fungal communities from buoy surface, Lake Erie, Ohio, United States - Buoy 4 MA112 | ecosystem: Environmental > Aquatic > Freshwater > Lake | place: USA: Lake Erie, Ohio... | reverse complement strand
TTCAGAGTATATGAGAACGCCATCGGCGCTCACAATATGAAGGTGATCTCTTCTTTCTCTGACTTGTACATGTTCAACTTCGGTATCACCGTAGTGAAGGACATGGAGGAGATCGAGAAGCAGTATCTAGAAAATAACATACAGATTTCTCTTGCTCAGAAAGAGCTTGACATAGAAGACGCTATAGCTATACGTCAGCTTAAGGACATCAACCAAGCAGAGAAGCTGTTGATCTTGAGAAGAAAAAAGCGTATGGCTTCTCAGCAGCAGATGGCTATGCAGAACTCTCAGATGCAGGCACAGATGCAGCAGCAGTCAGCAGCCCAATCCGCAGAGATCAGGATGCAGGAGTTGCAGGCCCAGTCTCAGATAAAAGCTCAGGAGATGCAGTTGGAGGCTCAGCTGAAGGTTCAGGTTGAACAAGCTCTGCATGAGCTAAGAAAAGAGATAGAACAGATAAAAGCAGAGGCATACGCCTACTCAAAGGACGCAGATAACTCGTTCAAAAAAGAAGTGGAGAACATGAAGGAGGACAGGAAAGATGAGAGAGTTAAAAAGCAGGCTGTTGAACAGAGCAAACTGATTTCTCAGAGAGAGGGGAAGAGAGGCGAGCTGGAGGAGATAAGAGAGCAGGCGGCTGAAGCAGCTCAACAAATTTCAAATGGAATCATTTCAAGAATATTAGGAAGATGAGCAACGTAGTAAATCTAGATGTCGCAAAAAGAGTAGACATCATATGCAGGAAGGGCGATACGTTTAAGCTTGAGATAGATCTTAAAGCGGCTGATGGAACTTTGGTTCCAGCTGGAGCTTATAATTATAAGATGGAGGTTAGGGCTTACGACTACGCAAATACTTCGTACACAGACCCAGCTGGAGATGCTGATGCTACAATAATTCTTTCTACTGAAGACGCCGACCCAACGCCTACGCCTGTAAAAAAGATAACTTCAATTAACAATGTTGCTGGGAAAGCAACATTTGGCGTTACGAGTGCCATCATGAAGACAGTTGCTGCTGGATTGTATGTGTACGACATAGAGGCAACTTCTACTGGACCTACTCCAGAAACGCAGACTTGGTTGTACGGAACATTTAAGATAAACGAAGACATATCTGTGTGATGAATGTTGGATTCACCTTACCTCCAGGAAATTCAATATCTATAAACGTACCAGAGTCTCAGTCGATAAAGACTGTGACCTCTGAGTTCGCAACCATATCTATAACCTCTGACAATCAGGTGTCGCTGGATATTACTACGCCAGCGAACAATAGTCTTTCTTTCTATCCACCTACACAGTCTGTAGTAAAGACGAGTCTTGAAAGACAAAACTCTTTATCTATATACCCATATAATCAAATACCTGTAGTAGAAGTTGTTCAAGGAACAGATGCCAAATATGGGGTGTTCTACTCTACGTCAATGCAGCCATCTTTGGGTGCTAACGTAAAGAACACTATGTCATTCCCTACAGCAGACATAGCCAGTGGAATTACCGTTGTAGACGGAAACAAACTTAAGTTTCTCACCTACGGTGTTTATAACGTACAGTTCTCTGCTCAGTTTGACAAAACAGATTCTGGTGTTGATCATGCTGACGTTTGGTTCTCTCAAAACGGAACAGACGTAAAGGACTCTAACACCAGAATTGAGCTTGATAAGAATGACGCCAAAATGGTTGCTGCCTGGAATTACTTAGTAAGGGCAGAAAATGACGACTATGTTCAAATACATTGGGCTTCACAAGATCCAGACGTTCGGCTTTACTATGAGGATCCAGCTTTTACAGGTCACCCGTTACCTGCCAGGCCAAGAATACCTTCCGTAATAATTACAGCGCATTTAATAGCTAGTGCTGTTGCTGGACCACAGGGGCCTGCTGGACCTGCTGGACCACAGGGACCAGCTGGTGCTACGGGGGCTACTGGCCCTGCGGGGGCTACTGGTGCTCAAGGTGCTCAGGGGCCTCAGGGACTTGCTGGTGCTGCTGGAGCCCAAGGCCCTCAAGGACCGAAGGGTGATACTGGAGCCGAAGGCCCTCAAGGGCCGCAAGGTGTTGCTGGGCCTGCTGGCGCCGCTGGAACGACTGGAGCACAGGGCCCAAAGGGGGATACAGGCGATACTGGGCCTGCTGGCCCTACTGGACCCGCTGGGCCAACTGGTGCAACAGGACCAACTGGAGCTACAGGTCCTGCTGGGGCAAACGGAAAGTCCGTTACTGGGGTGTCTGTTTCAAATAGGTCGGTTACAACAACCCTTAGCGATTCTTCCACAGTAAACGGAAGTTTTGCTGTAACCCAAACTAGTATAGACGCTCCAACAGAAACTGCGTCGGGGTCTGGTTTCTATTGGAATGGATCAGCATTCGTTGCCAAGGAATTTGTAAATCCAAACACGGAAGGCATAACCGTTAGCCTTCCTTCTGGTAAGTCTTTTGGGAAGTATGGGCACGGAAGCACTATACATATAGGCAACGCAAGGTCCATGCTTGAGATAATAAGGGATGCGGTTCAGGACATACAAACACCAACGATAACATCAGTTAGTTTGTCTCCGAATCCAGTGGCTTTTAATACGCTATCTGGGAATACAACTTTATCTTTTACGGTTGGAAACCCAAACACGCTTATGGGGAAAGGGGTTACTGTTACTATAGAAAGAAAACAGGGCAGTGGGTCATACTCTGTTTTGCAGACCGTTTCTTACACGTCAGCAAGTAACAGCTTTAGCAACTCGTACGCATGGGGGCCAGTCACTCAGTACTCTACTGACAGCTTTACCTATAGAATAACGGCATCGGTAACAGAAAATCCATCCATTATATCGTCTCCTACGGAAGTAACAAGAACTACTAGTAATTTTGCTGCGCCTACCTTGTCCTCTCCTTCGGCAACGAGAAGGCTATTCACGGATTCTTTAGCTGGTGAGACGGATGCCAGCAGAGAGGTAGGGAATGTGACAAGCAATGTTTCATTTACAGTGTCTTCAGCGGCAAACACAAACATATATATACAAAGGGTTGATTTGTTTAGAGTTGTTTTAGGTGTAGAAACCTCGTTAAGATCATGGACGACTACAACGGATATACCAGCAAACTCTACTTCATATACTGTTTCTGGATATATTGATAGCGCTGCCCCATCAAGCGCCGCATCTATAATTTATAGGCTTAAAATATACGATTCGTATCAAGGTGCTACCGTATTTACTACAAGGGATTTTACAGCTGTTGTGATGAATAGGTACGCACACAAATTTGGTGCACATCCAAATGGGCTGCCAACAACCGCCGCCCAAGCTAAAACAATTTTTGACAACTTACAAGGAACAACTTCAACAACAAGCCTTTTAAGAACCACTACAGAAACATTCCCACACCCAAGTGGGTGGGCAGTGGCTGGAACAACTCAAACTAATTCCACCTCAAACTTTACATATATAATGTACCCGACTAATCAGTCTGCTTTAACGTCCGTTCTTCAAGGGGCGACTGAGGTTTTATCTGATTTCGAACAGCCAGTAAGTACCCTTAACATCGAAAACAAGTTTGGCATTTCAAATCCTTATAGGATATATAAGACTAAATCACCAGGCGCATTTGCAAGCGGTGTCGGTATAACTATAAAAAATGGATAACAAGCCATGCCTATATTTCCAGGTCTAGTAACGCACAACAACCCCAACGAAGCCATAATTGACGTGACTGGAAATCAGGTCAAGGGCCTTGGCGTTTTCGCTACCATATCTGGAGTCGCCCCGAACAGAAACTCATTGAGTCCTTCCGTGAGATGCGAAGGGTATATAGCGCTGGTAAAAGATTTAGATGTTTTTTACGTATACACTTCAACTGATCTAGGTAATACGGAATGGCAGAATGCTTCTAACTGGGTTCAGCTTGGTCAACAAGGCCCTCAAGGACCTCAAGGGATTCAAGGATTAAAAGGTGATACTGGCGCTACTGGAGCCGCTGGACCACAAGGCATTCAGGGGGCAACGGGCGCTACTGGACCTGCTGGTCCTACTGGCGCTACTGGACCTGCTGGTCCTACTGGGGCTACTGGACCTGCTGGAACGAACGGAATAGATGGAAAAACGGTATTAAACGGAACAACCAGTCCAGCGGCTAATCTGGGGGTTATTGGAGATTTCTATATAAACACGTCTTCAAACTTAATTTTTGGCCCAAAAACAGCTGGAGGATGGGGCAGTGGTGTTTCTTTGGTTGGACCTCAAGGAGCAGCTGGGGCGACAGGAGCTCAAGGCCCTCAAGGTATTGCGGGTGCAACTGGGGCTACGGGCGCTACAGGCCCCCAAGGGCTCCAGGGTCCAGCTGGCGCGACGGGCGCTACGGGTGCAGCTGGTGCAAATGGGGTTGATGGAAAAACAGTTCTTAATGGCACTTCAGATCCATCTAGTGGCACTGGAGTGGCAGGGGATTTCTACATAAACACTTCTTCAAAGAATATATTCGGTCCAAAGGTAGGAACTAACTGGGGTACAGGGGTGTCTTTAGTTGGTCCGACTGGGCCTCAGGGTGCTACTGGGGCCACTGGTCCTCAAGGACTTCAAGGTCCTACTGGAGCTACTGGTGCTACTGGTCCCGCAGGGGCCGCTGGTAAATCTGTCACGGGTGTTTCTGTAACAAACAATACCGTTACCACCACATTAAGTGATTCTACTACGGTTAGCGGAACATTCTCTGTTAATCAATCAAGCATAACCCCGTTAGCTGGTGCACAGGCTGGACAGGGATCGTTCTGGGATGAGGATTCTTTTGAAAACATAAGCCTTGCTAGAAATACCAGCATACCAGTCAGTATACCTAACGGCAGATCGTTTGGTAAATATATAACGAATGACACCATAACTATATCTAGTTATAAATCTGCGCTTGACTTAATTATAGACGCGGTTCAGTTAGTTCAAAATCCAAGCTTTTCTTCTTGGAGCGTAAGCACTATACCGTTTAACACAACGGATCCTTCTTCAGTTACAGTTAGTTATAACGCAAATAACTTAAACTCAAACCTAGGAAGGTCTATACGGGTTCTTGTGTATAGAAAAAATGAGGGGGCGTCAGATTCCACTTACGCTTTGATACATACATCGGCTAGCTTTTCATCGGCTGCAACTGGAAGTCAGTCATTTCCTAACTCATACACTCTTAGCGCTTATGCAACAGCTGGGTTTACGTATAAGTTTAGGGTAGAAGACGTTGGTGATAATAGTTATTTTGCTGAACAAGTACTTACAAGAAGTCCAGAAGCCTATTTGGTTCCTAGCATAGGATCTTTAACGGCGGCAAGAATTTCTACATCTAATTCTAGTGGTGAAATAAATGCTATTAGAGAAAAGGGAAACACATCAAGTACTGTGACGTTCAACGTGACGATAAACTCCGCAAACGTGCCCATCAACTCTTTAGTTCTTCAAAGATCTATAGATGGAGGCACTAGCTACACAGGCATACATACATTTCCTTCTCCTTACATTGGAAGCAAAACCTATACAGACAACTACACAAATAATTCTTCGAGTCTTTCGTCTATACTTTATAGAGTAGTCCCAACCACAAGCTATCCATCAAATCCAACTGGTGCTAGTGGAAACGAAACAACTGTAACCTTATCAAAATTCGCTGTTAAGTTCTTGGCTTCTCCAAACGCTCTGCCAGGAACACCAACCGCTGCTGACGCTATTTATGACACCACTCCTTTTGCCAATAGTGTATTGAGAGATAACACGATAAGTTTAGGTGCCCCAATGACGTTTAACGGATCTTCTGACACAAACAACACAAGTAATTTTTCTTATATACTTTATCCAACTTCACTTGGTGGTGCGTTAAGTGTAATAAACATGGATGGGTCAACATCTGTAATAAGCGATTTTGGCTCACCAGTAGCGTTCAATATAACAAATCAATTTAGTGTGTCTATAGAATATAGAATATACAAGTCTAATTCAAAAGGAGCATTTTCATCTACAAATACATTAACATCATACTAAAAAATGCCCAAGTTTCCTGGCCCAGTACAACACAACAACCCCAGTGACTTTATAGTCAATTTGACTGAAAACCAAGTCAAAGGCCTTGGCGTGTTTGCTAGTGCCACAGCCAGAAATTCACTTAATGCCAACATGAGGGTAAATGGTTTTTTGGCTGTGCTTCAGGATGTAGACAAGCTTTATATATACAACAGCACTGATTTAGGTGATACCGCGTGGGCAACTGTTGGAAACTGGGTTGAAATAGGGTCTAGCACAGCATACACGCTGCCTATAGCAACAGCAAACGCTCTTGGTGGTATAAAAGTTGGGACTAACTTATCAATAGATGGAAGTGGAATTCTGTCGGCTACCGATACGAATACCACGTATACAGCTGGAAATGGTTTGACGTTAGGCACCAATGACTTCAATGTAGGGGGCACAACAGACAGGATAACGGTAAGTGCTGATGCTGTAGACATAGCGAGCAACTATATAGGTCAAGCATCCATAACCACTCTTGGGACCATAACAAGCGGCACGTGGAATGCTGGGTCTATTTCAAACGACTATATAACTAGTGTTGCTGGAACAAAAGTGACTGGCAACATATCTGGAAACGCAGCCAACGTAACTGGAACGGTAGCTATAGCCAACGGGGGCACTGGAGCTACAAGCGTAGGAGTGGCTAGATCTAATCTTCTTCCAGCTTATTCTGGAAATAACAACAAGGTACTTAGGGTAAACTCAAATCAAACAGACGTAGAGTGGTCCTGTATATCAAAGGATATGTTTTGTGTTCCAGGCACTCTTCCGTCAACCACAAATCATATAGTAACATCTGTATATAGAGATGGGCAATGGAGAGATATAGAGATAAATGGATTGTACAGTTCAGGAGGGACAGTAACCGTAGCAAATGACAGCGTAGTAGTAAAGTCTGTAAACTCGGTAACCCCGATAAGCGGTGCCGTCACCTTGTATGGAACGTCTATCTCTAGATCTACGTCAAACGTTCAGACGATAAATGCTGGGCTTGTTGCCGCTGAAAACAACATATCGACTAACTCGCAAGACATAGCCGCTATTCAGGCAGCTATAGCCCCTATATCAAAAAACCAGACTAAGTCTAGATTTGGATTTAGCCAGACGTCAGCTGCGTTAGAAACGTCAGAAACAACTGGTTCATTCTTTAAAGGTAGCACTGGATATTTCTTTTCCCAGGCTAGCCCTGGAACCATAGAGATAAAGCTGCTTGATGACTCTGTAACGCCAACCCAGAGAACGATCATATATGGAGAGGGCAGAATAGGTGGCGCCCTTGTGGGCGTTCACAACACGTCACCATCTTATCCGCTCGACATCACGGGAAACACAAGGGTAACTGGCAACATAATAGTCACTGGCACTGTCGATGGAGTCGATATATCAGAGCTTAAGAATACTGTCGACAATATAACTGTTGGGGGCACAGAAGAAATTGAACTATTTTCGTACTTTATTTCGTAAGCATGCCTAATTCATATAAATCTGTAGCATACAGCACTACTGGAAGCGGAAGCAACGAAGACGTCTACACATGCGGCGTAGTAGCTTCAGTAGTTAAGAGCTTGGTTGTGTACAACTCTAGCCCAACAACTGCATACGCAATTACTGTAAAGATATACAAGGCCGCAAGCACTACTAGCTATGAGGTAAACTATCAGTCAGTTGGAGCGAGAACCGCTTGGAATGTTCTTAGCCCAGATGGATCTATAAACCTTCAGAACGGAGACAAGATACAAGTAGTGACTTCTCAGGCTGGCCTTGTGGTTAACCTGTCTTACATGGAGTCTTCCGTGAGCGTAAGCGGAATCAACCTTGCCTCTATATCTGACGTATCTGACGTTGCTGCTACAGACAATCAAGTTCTTACTTGGGACTCTGCAACTGGATTGGCTACTTGGGAGGCAGCTACTGGTGGTGTCACAAGCGTCGTAGGAACCTCACCAATATCTGTTAGCGGAACTTCGACGAGGACTGTTTCTATATCAGAAGCAACAACTTCAGTAGCTGGATCTATGTCAGCAGCCGACAAAGTAAAGTTGAACGGAATAGCTACTGCGGCAGACGTAAATCAAAACGCTTTTTCAAACATCAATGCTTTAGGTTTTCAAGCTGATGGTACGACCGCTGTTAACCTTTCGCTCGCCGCAGACAACACTACTGATACTTTTCAGATTCTTTTCGCGGCCCCGCTTACGCTTGCTAGCGCTAGCGGCGGAGATCCAGCGGTTGATGCAATTATAGTCGGAACTACTGCTGAAGCCAACGTAAACGCAGACTGGAATGCTGTGAGTGGTGATGCTCAGATATTAAACAAACCAACGATAGTTTCTTCTGTAACTGGAACTGCCCCGATAGTATCGTCTGGTGGAACTACGCCAGCCATAAGCATAACAGCGGCCACAACTTCTGCGGCTGGATCTATGTCGTCCTCTGACAAGACTAAACTTGATGGTGTTGCCTCTGGCGCTGAGGTGAATCAAAACGCATTTAGCAACTTTGCTGTATCTGGGCAAACAACGATAGCTTCTGCCTCTAAAACTGGAACGCTTGAGTTTATAGCTGGAGGCGGAATAAGCTTTATAACCGATAACGTAGGAAAAACACTACAGATAACTAACACGGGACTGCATAAACAGATTACTGGAAAAACCGTGGCTACTGGGGCGTGGTCCTTAGTGAGTGGGTTGTACGAAGCCTCAATAAGCGATGGAAACATTTTGTCTACAAGCATAGTAGATGTCATACCATCTAATGCCAGCATATCTGTAGTAAAAGCAGCTGAAATGTTGCCACAAACCGACAGCTCTGCTGGAGCTGTCAAGATATATGCAACGAACCTACCAACGGCGTCGATAACTGTAACTCTTAATATACACCCAAGTTCATGAGTCCAATAGGAAAGTTTGCTACTCCGATTGCCGCCGCCGCCGCATCAACACCTGCTTCGACTACACCCACTTTGTCTATAGGGCAAGCGGCTTTTGGTACAATAACGGCTACTATATCAAACTATGCTAGCTACACAAACCCAAACTTCACTGCAGAAGCCAAGGTTGGGGCTACAGTAACCGTAGCTGACGCCGCTGTTCAGCACACATTATCTGCAAACTCGGACAAGCTTGGTAACATATTACTGCTTAAAGATACTAATACTACGGTTGGAACAAGGACGATATATGTAAAAGCACAGGAATTTGGTGATTATAAGCAATCCGCCGTTGCAACAGCCACATATGATGTGACATTTTTGAACGCCGCATATATAAGGCTGATTGCTCAAACCACTGCTGGGGCAAACACTACATCGTATATCGGTATAACAGAAATAAAATTTTATACTGGACAGGGGCAGACGGGAACCGCTTACCCAACAACCAATTTAACCAGCGACACAAGCGAGACTGGCATAGTTGTGAGCGCTGGGTACTCTCAATCTGCGACATATTTGCCGTGGAAGGCATCTGATGGGCTTACATACACAAATTGGTGGTCTTTGGGGGTAAGTAACGCTGCCTTGAACTGGTGGCAAATACAGTTTCAATCTGGAACCTATCCAACTCCGCCCACGATAAAATCGATGAGGATAAACTGGTCAAACTTTCAAACAACTTCGTTTAGAGTACTGACCAGCAGCACGGGTGCTTTTTCTGGAGAACAAGTAGATCAAGGATTGTTTACATTTGTAAACGGAGTAAATAATTATGGATAATCAGATAATAAGAGCTATAATAGACGTTTGCGGGGAAGATGATGTTATAAAACACATGAAAGGCGATTACGTCGATAGAGTTCGCGTGGCCACGTTGTTGTCTATTGGAAACAACGGGGTGTACACTCAAAAAGATATTGATGACATAAATTCTATTGAATAAAACTATGGACAAGTATATAATAAGCGCAGACGTTTTGAATGGAATACTGGGCTATCTGATGCAAAGACCATATGCAGAGGTAGCTAACGGCGTTCAGGCTTTACAATTATTAGAAAAACTTGAAGAAGATGAGCGACAGAATAAAGAATCTACTGAAGGCTAACGGCCTTTCTGGAGTCAACAAGCCTAAAGCTACCCCTTCTCACCCTAAGAAGTCGCACGTAGTTGTGGCTAAAGAGGGGGGCAAAGTGAAGGTTATTCGCTTTGGTCAACAGGGTGTTTCTGGATCTCCAAAGAAAGAAGGGGAGTCAGAGTCGTACAAGAACCGCAGGCAGTCCTTCCAAGCCCGCCACGCTAAGAACATAGCTAAAGGCAAGATGAGCGCTGCTTATTGGGCAAATAAGGTGAAGTGGTAAAGATTATTATATTTGCAGCCAAATGATTGACATCAACATCTATCAGATAATAGTCCTTGCCGCTGGGCTGGTCGGCGTGTATGTAAAGCTGAACATAGAAATCAGCAAGCTTGCGCTTAGGCTCGACATACATGAAAAGCAGACTAGCGTACTTCAAAGCAGCATAGACAAGCTGATAAAAGATGTACAAGAAATAAAGATATTGCTTGCTAGAAAGCAAATCGACGAATAATTAACTGACTAAATTCAATTAACATGTCCTTTGAAAACAATGAAGAAACTACGTTTCGTTTTGTGGATGAAGAAGAAGTGAATGGCGCTTTTGAACAAGAAGAGCAATTCATAGAGGATCAGCCACAGGGTGAAATTCAAGAGTCGTCTTTTAATGACGGCTCACAACAAACAGAAAGCTATACTGATCAAGATGTAGATAGTGCTGTGTTCAATTACCTGAGCGAAAGGCTGGGTAAGAATGTTAGCTCTCTCGACGACTTGATCGAATATAGAGATAGGGAAAGAGCTATTGACGAAAGAATAGCAGTCATCGCGGAGTTTGTCGAGAAGACTGGCCGCGATCCCAGAGATTGGTTTGTTTATCAGTCGATCGATCCGTCCGAAATGGACGACCTGTCAGTCATCAGACTGAACACATCGGCAGAGTACCCCAACCTTTCTCAAGAAGAGATTGATCTTTTCGTCAACAGCAAGTACAAACTTAACCCAGACGTCTACGGAGAAGACGAGGTTAAGCTTTCTTCTATCCAGCTGAGAATCGATGCCGCAGCTGCAAGACGCTCCATAGAGGACGTCAGAAACAGTTACCAACTGCCTCAGGCTAGCGCCAGCGATTACAGCTCCATAGTAGATGAGTCTTGGGTGAATCAGATGCGCGAAAACCTGAACGACTTCGAGGGGATCGAATTTGATCTTAACGGAAAGAAGTTCACTTATGGCGTTGATGAGGATTACAAGGCTCAGCTCTATGACAAAAACACTCGCCTTGACGAGTTCTTCGATCCTTACGTGCGCGAGGATGGCTCTTGGGATTACGACATGCTGAATATGCACAGGACAGTTCTTGATAACATCAACGAAATTCTTACGTCTGCATACAGACAAGGGATGAGTGATGGTCAAAAGAATATCGTGAATAAAGCAGCTAACGTAAGTACTAGGACGCCAAATCAAGGAGGCACGAATAACGGCCAAGACCCCCTTACTGAACAACTAAAAGAAGCTTTGGGATTTGGGGGTGGAGGCATAAAATTCCTCTAACCAACAAACAAAAAAAACTAAACAAAAATGGCAACTACAAACACTACAGGAGGTTCTAGCAGATCCTCTCTCGGCAGCGGGGGGAACAACTCCATTAAGACCTCACCAGACGCATACATTTCTCTTGGTGCACTATTGGACCCCAATAAGCCAGATAACAGAGACATGCTTGTTCAAGCATACGGAGATCAGGGTATTACTGGGTTTCTCGAATTGACTGGCGCTAAGAAGAGCACAGCTACTGCTGACGAAGTTCAATGGTGGGAAGAAGGTAGGCTGCATAGAGTAATTGATTATACTACACTCTCAGCTGCATCCCCTGGTATATTGGCACACACTGGAATAGAGAACGAAGTAAGACTTAATGATGTGTTGCTGCTTGCTGACGGACAAAGAGTTGTTGTCACGGTCCTGGGTACTAACCAGGTTAGCGTAAGAAGCCTTGCAGCCACAAACACCACCCAAATCTCCGCCGCAGGAAAGGCTGCCATTATTGGTAATATCTATGCTCAGGGTACTAATCAGCCTACCACTTTCTACCAGACTGGACTTAAGAGATTTGTAAACCCTTTCTTTATTACGAAAGAAGTTTACACCGTAAACGGATCTCAAGCTACTAACATTGGCTGGATTAACGTGAACGGTGACTACAGATGGTACTTGAAGAATGAGATGGATGCTCGTAAGCGCTTCATGAACCAGAGGGAAATGATGATGATTTACGGCCAGACCTTAGTTAACACAGATGTGGCTGCTGCTGCTGTTGGAACAGGAGCAACAAACATAAACGCTACCGCTGACATAGCTTTGGCTACTGGAAATGGAAGTATCACAGGCACTGAAGGTTACTTCCAGGCTGTAGAAAGAAGAGGCATTGTGTCAACCGTGTCTGGTGGTACTCAAGGCACGTTTGCTTCTTTGGCTGATATTGACAGCATCATACTTGAGCTCGACAAAGAAGGGGCCCCTTCTGAATACGCTTTTTACGTAAACAGAAAGGTTTCTTTGGATCTCGACGACATGATTGCTACTGGTATTGCTACTCAGGTTACGGCAGGTCTCCCTGGTCAGTTTGGGGCATTTAACAACGATGCTAACATGGCTGTTCAGCTTGGTTTCAAATCATTCACTAGAGGTGGTTACACCTTCCACAAGCATGACTGGAAGTTGTTGAATGATCCAATGTTGGGGGCTCTAAACGGCCTGTACAAAGGGGCCATGGTTCCATTGTCAACTGTTGCTGATGCAAAGACTGGTCAGAAGTCTCCTGCTTTGGAGATGAACTACAAGGCTTCTAATAACTACAGCAGAGACATCGAGCACTTCGTAACAGGCTCTATCCTCGGATATGCTACAGATGGAGCTGACGTGGCTAGATTCAACTACCGCTCTGAGTGCAACTTGGTTACCAGGGCTGCAAACCAGCACGTTATCATCAAGTAATAAAAACAGTTGGTAAAGAGAAGGGGCTTCGGCCCTTTCTCTAAACCAAATAAAATCTAGAAAAAATGTCTAATAGAATTTTCCCCCTTATATCCGACCAGCCAGAGACTACCGTAAGTGCTTCTTCAAACGTAACCCTGACGGCGACTCAGATGAAGTCCTCTTACATATCTGTAGTTGCAACTACCAATATTACGGTTACGGTTCCATCTGCAAGTTTTACTGGGCAACAAATCGTTTTATCGAATGACAGTCTTCTTGGAACTTGGATCAACATAGACCTGGCCTCCTACGGAGATTCTCACATATCAGATCCGTTTACACTCCACACAGGAAAAAATGCTTTTTGTGTATGGAATGGAACTAAGTGGTCCGTAATTCAGATCGGAGACTCCTCTTATTCTGCACATTATCCACCTGTGTACGCGACCAACATAGTTAGCTCCATATCCACTACCACCACTATGGCGAGCGGAACGGCAATACTTCCTGGTACATTGATAGTTTCAGCCCCTACTGGGCCTATAACCATAACGCTTCCGACAGGCACAAACATAGAGTCTGCTTTGCCTGCGGACTGGAAAATAACAAACGCATCGTGGGATTTTGTTGTAATCAATACAAGCGCTACGGCCTCGGCCACCATAACTATAAGCGGAAACACTAATACCACTTTGAATGGAGACACCGCGGCAATAGCTATAAACGGAGGAAGAGCCACATATAGAGTAGTAAGAAATAACGCTGGCACATATAACGTCTATAGAATATCATAAAAAAAAAAATAAATTTAATTAAATGGAAAACGAAACAAAAAGAAGTGTTGGCAGACCATCAACTCAACAGGCCAAAAAGACTCAGATCAAAAGAAATGAAGACTCTTTGACCGTTAAAGAGTTCATGGCTCTAAACTCAGGGTCTGTGTTTATGCTAATGCAGTCTGGGATAACCGTGTACGACAAAGACTCAGACAGAGTGAGAGAAATCAGATACTGCGAGAATGAAAACTCCATCTTCAAAGATGAGCAGTCTGAAACCTCTGTCAAGTCACCAGTAGTGTTTAGAATGGGCAGACTGTTCGTCCCCAAGGAACAGCCTAACCTCAGGAGATTTCTTGAAGTGCACCCAGGGAACAAGTCGAACGGTGGTTCTTTGTTTGAAGAAGTAAACAAAGAAGAAAAGGCTCAAGCCAAAATGCAAGACGAGTTCTTGGCTGTGGATGCTATTTCTTTGATAAGAACAAAGGAGCTTGACGACTTGTTGGCTGTAGCCCTTGCCTTTGGCATGGACATCGACCGACCTGTGTCTGAGATAAAGCACGACTTGCTTCAGAAAGCCAAGTCTAACCCTAAGGTGTTTATCGATTCGTTCGATAACCCAATAGTGGCAATGAAAGCTAAGATTAAGCAAGCTGTGTCGCTTCAGCTTATCAAAGCAGATCAAGACGCTATTAGATGGTTTGACACGAACAAAGTGATTATATCTGTGCCTCCAGGTCAAGATCCAGTAGACATAATGGTTCGGTATTGCCTCACAGAAGCAGCGGCATCACTAGTCTCTGAGATAGATAGACAGATGGCTTGATTATGATTTACAGAAAGAGGGTCGCAAAAGCGGCCCTTTTTTTTTGTCCGTATATTTGCCTTATGGTTAATATACAACAGGTATACAACACAGTAAAGGACGTTATAAATAAAGAGAATAACGGATTTATTAACCTGGCCACATTCAATAGTTTCGCTGTGCTTGCTCAGATGAATATCTACAACAGAATATTCAACGGGTCTAAAGACGCTAAGAGACTGATGAGGGCTGGGTTGAATCCGTCTAGAGATAAGTCTTTGGAGAAGCGGTTCTTGGAAGACATGTCTTACTATGCTACATCCGCTACTATAAGCAAGGAGGCTTCTTCTGGTCAGTTCTTGAAGCCAAACAACATATCCAAGATCATCAGCATCACTACAGACGGGTCTGTGCTTATGGATATGTCTACGAGGCAGAACATAGAGGTGTGCTACGACGAAGAGAAGATCGAGAGAATGCTGAGAAGCAACATAAGCAGACCAACAGATAACACCCCAGTAGCTCTTGTGTCGAACAAGATAGAAGTATACCCTACGTCTATAAACAGAATAAAGGTTAGATTCTATAGCACCCCATCCAGCCGAAACTCAAGCAACGTCAGGACTGTAGGTGTCCCTTTGTACTCTGCATCTAGTTCTATAGAGGCATTTGATTCTAGCACGTCTAGACATTTCGACCTTCCAGACCATTATCTCGAAGAAGTAGTGTACGAGATATGCAACATGGCTGGAGTGAACCTTAGAGATGATTCTGCGGCTACGTATGGCGCTCAGTCTTCAGAAAGAGCTAAGTCGGAAAAAATATCCTGATAAGAAATGGCAAGAAACTTTATACCAATAGATCAGATAGTCAACGACTTTGCGCTTAGCGTAGACATAGACGACTACGTAGGTCATATATCCGACAACACCATAAGAACCCTAGCCCTCAGAGGCATAAGGGAAATGGGGTTTGACATACTTAAAACCGTATCATCTATTAAGCTTCCTGTAGCATCTAACTCTACAGTGGACCTTCCAGATGACTACGTAGATTGGGTTAAGATCGGAGTGGTTGGAGAGAACGGAATAGTATATGCTCTTGGTGAGAACAAGAACCTGAACTACTCTCAGACGTACTTGACTGACGCATTCGGTAACAACGTGGACTCAGACAATGACGGCGTATATGATAGAGTAGACAGCAAGTCAGCAACTGCCTCTGGATCCCCATCCGTAGAGCTTATAGACGGAGCATTTGATTCGTACATCTTTAGAAACTACGCTCTTGATGGTTCGTACGGTGCGCTGTATGGCGTTGGCGGAGGACACATGTACGGAGACTTCAGGGTAAACCTAGACCAGAACAGGATAGAGCTTTCTACGAATAGCGGAATCACGGAGGTGGTTATAGAGTACGTGAGGGATGAGGCCAGAAGCGCAAACCCATCTGTACATGTGTACGCTGAGCAAGCTCTCATGGCTTATGTGTACTACAAGGCGGTTGAGAGGAAGTCGTCTGTTCCTGCCAACGAGAAGGCTAGAGCAAGATCTGAATACTACAACGAGTACAGAAAGGCTAACGCCAGAATGAACTCTATCACTAAAGACGAGATACTTAGAACAATTAGAAAGAACTTCAAGCAATCACCTAAATTCTGATGGCTGTAGATAAGCTTTTTTTCGAGAGAATGGATAAGGACAAGAGCCCACTCTTGTTCGAGAAAGGTGATTATATAGATGCGTTTAACGCTTCTCTAGCTGACTACGGAGGCTCCACAGAAGGGACTCTAAAGCCAGTAAAAGGAAACAACTATGCTACGTATATAGCTGGGGCAAATCCTAACGGCAACAGAACCATTATAGGCTCTGTAGCTGACGTGTCTAGAGACAGGGTGTACTTCTTTGTCAAGACCAACAACCCTGCAAATAGCGGTATCTACATGTACAACAACAGCACAAACACGGTGTTGTCTGTGCTTGTTAGTTCTGTATTGAACTTTCAGAACGTCTCGTTCGTGAAGGCCGATGTAGTGAACGCAGACTTCAG
>Ga0315899_10003693_pt1 | contig 16671 bp, 8 predicted proteins | sample LakEriMetagenome_2_FD_203518 | JGI IMG/M metagenome (GOLD analysis project Ga0315899, IMG submission 203518) | Freshwater fungal communities from buoy surface, Lake Erie, Ohio, United States - Buoy 4 MA112 | ecosystem: Environmental > Aquatic > Freshwater > Lake | place: USA: Lake Erie, Ohio... | reverse complement strand
TGAGGTTCTCGCGGCTGGTGTCGCGCATGATGCGCCCGCCCTTGGCGTCGACGGTGAGGTCGACCTTGGGCTGCTGCGACTGCGAATCGAAACCCGGCTGCGCATCGGTGAGGCTGTCACCGGTGATGATGACCTGCTTTTTCAGGATGACGGGTCGGCCGTCGCGCTCAAGGAAGCGCTCCGAGCCGAAGGGCACCGGGCCCGAGCCCATCTCGGCGGCGCGCGCCTCGGCGGTTTCGTCGACCAGGCGCATCTCCAGGGTGGCGGTGCGGCCCAGGATGTCTTTGGCCTTGGCCGTGTCTTGCACGCCAGGCAACTGCACAACGATGCGGTCCAGGCCTTGCTGCTGGATCACCGGTTCGGCCACGCCGAGCTCGTTGATGCGGTTGTGCAAGGTGTGGATGTTTTGCTTGAGCGCCTGCTCCTGCACGCGGCGGGCCGCCTCGGGCTTGATGGTGACCTTGAGCCTGAAGTCGGTGCCCTCCGGGCCGCCGGCCAGTTGCAGGTCGGGGAAGGCCTCGGTCAGGCGGCGCTGGGCCTGCTCCATCACGGCGGCTTCGCGAAAGCGCACCTCGAGGGTCTGGCCGTTGCGGGTGACGCCGCCGTGACGGATGTTGGCCTCACGCAAGGACAAGCGGATGTCGCCGGCGAAAGCCTCGGCCTTCTTGGTGAGCGCGCCGGCCATGTCGACCTGCAGCATGAAGTGCACGCCACCGCGCAGATCCAGGCCCAGGTACATGGGCGCTGCGCGCAGTGAAGTGAGCCAGGCCGGCGAGGCCGAGATCAGGTTGAGGGCGACCACATGGGTCGGATCGGCGGGGTCGGGGTTGAGGGCGCGCTGCAGGGCGTCCTTGACCTTGAGCTGGGTGTCGGTGCTGTCCACGCGCACCCGAATCGAGCTGCCTTCGAGGCTGATGGACTGCGGCTGGAGGGTGGCTGCGGTCAGGGCCTGCTCGACGCGCCCGAGGGTGGCGGTGTCCACCTTGACCGTGGCCTTGCCGGCCGAGACCTGCACCGCCGGGGCTTCACCAAAGAAATTGGGCAGGGTGTAGAGCACACCCACAAGGAACGCGACCACCAGGATCGCGTACTTCCAGACCGGGTAACGATTCACGGCTTACTTGACGGTGCCTTTGGGCAACACCTGCACGATGGCGTTGCGTTGCAGCTGGACCTCGACGCCGGTGGCGAGCTCGACGCCGACATAGGTGTCGCCCAGGCGGCTGATGCGGCCGATCAGGCCGCCCGCGGTGGCGATCTCATCGCCCTTGGCCAGGGCTTCGATCATGGCCTTGTGTTCCTTCTGGCGCTTCATTTGCGGGCGGATCATGACGAAATACAGCACCACGAACATCAGCAGCAGCGGGAGCATGCCGGTGAGGGTGGACATCATGTCGCCGCCGGCAGCGGGGGCCTGGGCGTATGCGGAGGAAATGAACACGTGTTGGCTCCTAGGGATTTTTGGGACGTCAGACCGCCCAGGCCGCTGTCCTGTCAGCAGACCCGGCCTCGCGGCGAAAACAGCGGATTGTAGGGCCCGGGGCAAAGCCCGGCCGGGTCGGGGTTGGCCTAGCCCCCTCAGGCCACCAGGCGGTCAGCGGGCGACGGGCTACGCCAGCGCGCCATCAGCGCGTCCCAGCGAGCACGGGCCGCCTCCAGGTGGCGGACCTTCACATGGCCATAGCCCCGGATCTGCTCGGGGATGCGGGCAATCTCCACGGCCAAAGCATGGTTGCCTGGCGTCAGGCCAGCCAGTAGCTCATCGATGCAGCGGCGGTATTCGACGATCAGGGCGCGCTCACCGCGGCGCTCCTCGGTGTAGCCAAAAACATCCAGGGCGGTACCGCGCAGGCTGCGCATGTGGGCCAGCAGGCCCAGTCCCCAGCCCATGGCGGCGCCAAAACGCCGTTTTTGCAGCTCGCCCTGGGCATTGCGCCGCGAGAACAGCGGCGGTGCCAGGTGGTGATGGATGCGGTAGTCGCCCTCGAACTGGGCGGCGATCGACTCGCGGAAACCGGTCTGCGTGTGCAGACGCGCGACCTCGTATTCGTCCTTGTAGGCCATGAGCTTGAACAAATAGCGCGCGACGGCCTCGGCCAGGGCGGTGCGACCCAGCGGCGCCTCGGCGCCGCGCACGCGCTCGACGACGTCGCGATAGGCCTGGGCGTAGGCCGCGTTCTGGTAGGCGGTGAGGAATTCGACCCGGCGGGCAATGAGGCTCTCGAGGGTCTCGCGCGGTCGCAGCTCGACAACCTGAGACGGCGCAAGCAGCCGCTCAAGGCGCGCCGGGTCATGGGCGGCCCAGCGGCCCCAGGTGAAGGCCGCTTTGTTGGCCTCCACCGCCACCTCATTGAGCTCGATGGCGCGCAGCAAGGCCGGCAGGCCCAGCGGGATCCAGCCTTTTTGCCAGGCGAAGCCCAGCAGCATCGGGTTGGCATACAGGCTGTCGCCCAGGAGGCGGGTGGCGACGCGGCTGGCGTCAAAGCTGCCCAGTGCCTGCACGCCCACCGCGCGCGCAATGGCGCCGGTGCACGCCTCGGAGGGGTTGGACCAATCGGGCTGACGCACGAAGGTGGCGGTGGGGGCGCCGTGCGCGTTGAGCGCGACGCGGGTGCGGCCTTCGCGCATGCGCAGCACAGTCTCGCGGCCGGCGGTGACCAGCGGATCGCAGCCCAGCACCAGATCGGCTGCAGCGGTGCTGACGCGGGTGGTGTGGATCACGTCGGCGCTGGCGCCTATCAGCACATGGCTCCAGGTGGCACCACCCTTTTGCGCCAGACCTGCGGCGTCCTGGGTGACGATGCCGCGCCCTTCGAGGTGGGCCGCCATGCCGAGTAGTTGGCCGAGGGTGATGACGCCGGTGCCGCCCACGCCGGCCACGACGATGCCGTAGGCGGTGTCGGTGAGGGCCGGCAGCAGGGGCTCGGGCAGCTCGCCCAGGTCGGCAGGCGAAGGCGCTTGTGCGCGCGTGGCTTTTTTCAGGCGCCCGCCTTCGACGGTGACGAAGCTGGGGCAAAAGCCCTTGAGGCAGCGGGTGTCCTTGTTGCAGGTGCTCTGGTTGATGGTGCGCTTGCGGCCGAAGGGCGTCTCCAGCGGTTCGACCGAGAGGCAGTTGGACTGCACGCTGCAATCGCCGCAGCCTTCGCAGACCAGGTCGTTGATCAGGACGCGCACCGCCGGGTCTTGCATCGTGCCGCGCTTGCGGCGACGGCGCTTTTCGGTGGCGCAGGTCTGGTCATAGACGATGACGCTGGTGCCGGCGATCTCGCGGAACTCGCGTTGCAGGCGATCGAGTTCGTCGCGGTGAAAGACCTCGATGCCCGCGGGCAGGCCATGGCGGGCGTCGACATTGCGCGCGTACTTGGCGGGCTCGTCGGTGACCACCACCAGGCGCGACACACCTTCGGCCAGCAGGCTGCCGACGATCTGCGGCACGGTGTGGCCTTCGGGGCGCTCGCCCACGGCCTGGCCACCGGTCATGGCAACGGCGTCGTTGTAAAGCACCTTGTAGGTGATGTTGACGCCAGAGGCGATGGCCTGGCGAATGGCGAGCAGGCCGCTGTGAAAGTAGGTGCCGTCGCCGATGTTGGCAAAGACATGCTGCTCGGTGGAGAAGGGTTGTTGGCCGACCCAGGGCACGCCCTCACCGCCCATTTGGGTGAAGCCGATGGTGGCGCGGTCCATCCAGGTGGCCATGTAGTGGCAGCCGATGCCGGCCATGGCGCGCGAGCCTTCGGGCACTTGGGTGGAGGTGTTGTGCGGGCAGCCGGAGCAGAACCAGGGCGTGCGGTCGGCCGAGAGCTCGGTGACCTGCAGGCTGCTTTCCTTGGCGGCCAGCAAGGCCAGTTGGGCGTCGATGCGGGCCGTGGTGTCGGCGTCGATGCCCAGCTTCTTCAGGCGCTGTGCGATGGCGCGGGCAATCAGCGCCGGCGACAGGTCGGCGTTGGCGCGCAGCAGGGTGTGGGCCGAGGGATTGGGCATGGACCATTCGCCGCCGGAGTAATCGCCCTCGGTCTCGTTGAACTTGCCCAGCACGTTGGGCCGCACATCGGAGCGCCAGTTGTAAAGCTCTTCTTTCAGCTGGTACTCGATGACCTGGCGCTTTTCCTCGATGACCAGAATCTCGCGCAAGCCGGTGGCGAATTCGCGGGTGGTTTGCGCCTCCAGCGGCCAGACGACGGCGACCTTGTGCAGGCGGATCCCCAGGCGCCGACAGGTGGCGTCATCCAGGCCCAGATCGGCCAGGGCCTGGCGGGTGTCGTTGTAGGCCTTGCCGCTGGCGATCAGGCCGAGGCGGTCGTTCGGGCCTTCGATGACGTTGTGGTTCAGGCGGTTGGCGCGGATGTAGGCCAGGGCGGCGTACCACTTGGTGTCAAAGAGGCGCGCTTCTTGTTCGAGCGGGTTGTCGGGCCAGCGTATGTGCACACCGCCCGCAGGCATGGCGAAGTCTTCGGGCAGGCGCACCTGCACACGGTTCGGGTCGATGTGGGCGGTGGCACTGGACTCGACGATTTCCTGGATGGTCTTCATGCCCGCCCAGACGCCGGCATAGCGGCTTAGCGCCAGGGCGTGCAGGCCCAGGTCGAGGATGTCCTGCACCGAGGTCGGGAAGAACACCGGCAGGCCACAGGCCTTGAAGATGTGGTCGCTTTGGTGGGCGGCCGTGGAGCTTTTGGCGACGTGGTCGTCACCGGCCACCGCGAGCACGCCGCCCCAGGGCGTGGTGCCAGCCATATTGGCGTGCTTGAAGACGTCGGAGCAGCGGTCGACGCCGGGGCCCTTGCCGTACCAGATGCCGAAGACGCCATCAAAGCGCTGTGTGCCGGCGGGTGCGAAGCCCAGTTGCTGCGTGCCCCACAGGGCGGTGGCGGCGAGTTCTTCGTTGACGCCCGGCTGAAAAACGATGTGGCGCGCCTGCAGGTGCTTTTTGGCTTTCCACAGGGCCTGGTCGTAGCTGCCCAGAGGCGAGCCGCGGTAGCCGCTGATGAAGCCGGCGGTGTTCTTGCCCGCCAGGGCATCGCGCTGCTGTTGCAGCATGGGCAGTTTGACGAGGGCCTGCACGCCGCTCATGAAGGCGCGGCCTTCATCGAGTGCGTATTTGTCGTCGAGGGAAACGGTGTCGAGGGCGCGGCGAATGTGCTCGGGCAGGGGGGCGTTCATGACGTCTCCGGGTCTTCAGCTGTGACATGTCGGCCGGGTAGGCCGGGCGTTGGGGACGGTGCCACCGGGTGGGGGGCGCGTCGGTTCCCTGCGCAGTGTAGTGCGGCGTGGGGGGGCTGGGGTCTGGGCTGCCTTTCTCTCGTCAGCTGGGCTTGTTTTGCTTTTCTCCGGCAGGGCGCTTGGCGCGCGCCCCGACAGTCCTCGCTCCGACGAGGCGCGCTGCACGGGTGGGAGCACGTCTGAATTTCGCGCCGGGAATCAACTTGTCGGCGAAGGATCTTGCGCGTGCGAAGCACGTGGTGTGGGGTGGGTGGGGGGCGTGGGTTCGGGGGCGCCTGTGCGCAGCTGAGGAGCGCAGTGACAGGCGGAAAAAGAAGCGCGCATGTTTGAGCCGAAGGCGAGTTTTGCGCGCTTCCCGCCTGGCACGAGCACCGCAAGGAAGCCCGAAGGGCCTGCGCACTTGAAGCCCGCGGGCCCATGCCCACCGCCCGCCCCACACCACGCGCCTGATCGGAGAAAAACACCACACACGCCAAGCGCACCCGAAGTTTCAATGCCCCCGAGGCCAAAGCGCCCACATCCGCAAAGGCTGTTTCAAGCGCCCCGCCAGCTCACCCGCCTCGTACCCCCAGCCCACGAAGTAATCCGCCCGCACCGCGCCCACGATCGCGCTGCCCGTGTCCTGCGCCAGCACCAGCCGCTGCAGACTGACCTGCGGCCCGGACGACGCCAGCCACACCGGGGTGCCGTAGGGGATGCTGTCCTTGTCCACAGCGATCGAGCGCCCCGGCGTCAGCGGCACGCCCTGCGCGCCGCGCGGGCCGAAGGCGGCGTCGAGGTCGCCCAGGGGTTCTTCGCGGAAGAACACCGTGCGCGGATTGGCCCAAATCATCTCGCTCACGCGCTGCGGATTGGCGCGCACCCAGGCCTTGATGCCGGGCCAGGACGCATCACGCACCGCGCCCTGTTGCAGCAGCCAGCCGCCCACACTGCGATACGGATGGTCATTGGTGCCCGCAAAGGCCAGGCGCGCCAGGGTCTGGCGTCCGTCTGGCTCGGTGATGCGCAAACGGCCCGAACCCTGGATCTGCAGCACGAGGGCATCAATCGGATCGGCCAGCCAAACGATCTCGCGTCCGCGCAGCGCGGCACGGGCCTCGGGCAAGGTGTCGATCTCCTGGCGGCTGTACCAGGGCTTGCGCTGGCCGAGGCCAGCGGGCGGGCGGTACAAGGGCACGCGGTGCTGCGCGCTGGGCTGGCGCGAGGCCTCGAGCACCGGCTCGTAATAGGCGGTGAGCAAACCCGGATCGCCCGCTTGCAAAGGCTCGACCCGATACGGCTGCAGCACCTGCATCAGCCAGGCGCGTTGTTCGTGCGGCGAGGCAATCGACAGCCGACGCACCTGCGGGCACAGCGCTGCCCAGGGCGCGGCGGGCCGCTCACAGCTGCGGATCCACGCGTTCCAGGCTTCGTGTAAGGCGTCGTCGGTGAAGCCAGGCAGCTCGCGCCAGCGCACCGGCACCCAGCGGCTCTTGGCCATGGTGAGCGCCGGCGGCAGGGGGGCGTCATCCTCGGGCAACGCGGCAGCTGCAGATGCTGCGGGCGCGTCCGGCGGTGCGGGCAAAGACTCGGTCGACAACGGGGGCGCGCTGCCGCATGCGGCCAGCATTCCTACAATGCCCAGTGCTGCTGCCCTCACAAACTGTTTCATGCTGCTGATTCTGCTCGAAGCTCTGCTGGCCCTGGCCCTGCTGGTGTTGATCGTCTGGTGGACGATGTTCTCGGGTCGGCCCGGGGGTGAGCCGCCCGCGCCAGAAGCGCCCCAGCCGCCCCAGGACGCAACGGCCGACGCAGGAGGGCGCGATGAGCCAAACACCCGAAAGGATTGAAGGCGCGGCGGACCCGGCGCCGCAGACGATCCCGGGGCTGATCACCTTGGTGATCAATCTGGACCGCGCGCCCGAGCGCATGTCGCACATGGCGCGCGAGCTGCAGGCGGTGGGCCTGCCCTACACCCGAATCGCCGCGGTCGATGGCGCCACCTTGCAACGCCCCCACCCGGATTTTTCGGAAGGCCACTACAGACACCTGCACGGCCGCCACTGGGCGCCCAAAGAACTGGGCTGCTACCTCAGCCATATCCAGTGCCTGCGCACCTTCCTGGCCAGCGACGCGCAGTACGCACTCATCCTGGAAGACGATGTGCGCCTGGATCCGAACATCCGGCAGGTGCTGATCGGGGCGCTCACCCAGACTCGGCACTGGAACCTGCTGCGTCTGAGCACCGTGAACTCGGGGACTTGGTGGCCGGTGCGGCCGCTGGGGCACACGAACCTGGCGGTCTGCCTGACGCGCGAGAAGGGCGCGGGCGGCTACGTGGTCGACCGGGTCGCCGCCCGCCAGATGGTGGACAAGCTCTTGCCGATGCGGCTGTCTTGGGACATCGCGTTCGACCTGGAGTGGCTCCTGGGTTTCAAGACCCTGGGCGTCTACCCGATGGTGATCGCGCAGAACGCGGGCTTTGGCACCGACATCCAGGACGATCTGGACAAGATCAAGGTGCGCAGCAAACTCAAGTACCTCACGGTAGCGCCGTTTCGACTCTTCCTCGAGCTGTCGCGCCTGGGGTATCGGCTGTACCGGCTGGTGAGCCTGCGGGTGTTCCTGCGCGCCTGATCAGGCGCCGCGCAGCAGGTTGGTCAGCTCGACGGCCGAGCGCACCTCCATCTTGTCGAACACGCGCGCGCGGTGGACCTCGACGGTCCGCACGCTGATGTCCAGCTCGTCGGCGATCAGCTTGTTGGGCAGGCCGCGAGCCACCCGCTCCATGACATCGCGCTCGCGCTGGGTGAGTTCGGCCAGACGCGCCTGCAGGCGCTGTTGCTCGCGCCGCGCCTGCCCCACCTGGGCGGAGCGGGCGATCGCCTGCTCGATCCGGTCGACCAGGGCGTTGTCGGAAAACGGCTTTTCGCAAAAGTCAAAAGCACCGCGCTTGACCATCGCGACGGCGGTGGGCACATCGGCATGACCCGTGAGAAAGATCACGGGCATCACGTCCACCAGACCCCGCTCGACCAGGGTCTCGAACAAGGCCAGCCCACTCAGGCCGGGCATGCGCACATCCAGCAGCAGGCAACACGGCGGCTGCGGCGTGAACCCCGCCTGCAAGCGCGCCTCAAAGGCCTGGCCGCTGTCAAAGCCCTCGCTGCCCAGACGCCGCGAGCGCAGCAGCCAGGCCAGCGCCTCGCGCACACCCGCGTCGTCATCGACGATGTAGACGGTGGCGTTCTGAGGGGGTTGCATGCGCGTCAGTCGGTGTGCAAGGGCGCGGCGGGCGCCGGCGCATCGAGAGCCGTTGGCGACTCGGCCAGCGGCAGCGTGAAGCGAAAGATCGTACCTTGCGGCGGGTGGGGCTCGAACACCAGCTGGCCGCCGTGCTGCTCCACCACCGTGCGACACAGCGACAGACCCAGGCCCATGCCCTCGCGCTTGGTGGTGAAAAAGGGCGTGAACAGCCGCTCCTGCACCTCGGGTGGGATGCCCGCCCCGACATCAGCAACCGAAAACTCCAGCCAACCTGGGCCCCCACCCTCCGTCGCCGGCAGGCGCCGCGCCTGCACGGTCAGCGAAGGCCGGGCCGGGCGGGCCTCGTCCATCGCCTGCATGGCATTGCGCGCGAGGTTGAGCAAGACCTGTTCAACCATGGTGCGATCGCACAGCACCGGCGGCAGGCCGGGCGCGATGCGGGTCACGACGGTGATCCCCAGCTTGCGCGCCTGCAGGTTGACCAGCGGCAGCACGGCTTCGATCAAGCGCAAGGGCGCCACGGATTCACGGGCCTGGTCGCGACGCCGCACGAAGTCGTGCACGCTCTTGATCACCCGGCCCGCGCGCTCGGCCTGCTGGCCGATGCGCTGCAAGGCCACCTCCAGGCCCTGCGCGTTACCGCCTTGCAAGAGATTGAGCGAGCCCGTGGCGTAGCTGGAGATCGCCGCCAGCGGCTGGTTGAGTTCGTGACTGAGCAAGGACGCCATCTCGCCCACGGTGGCCAGGCGGGCGGTGGCCTGCAGCCGCTCCTGGGTGGCGCGCGAGAGCTCCTCGACCCGACGCTGCTCGCTGATGTCCAGGAAAGCGCTCATCCAACCGGTCTGCTCGCCGCTGGCATTGATGAGCGGCGCTTCGATGATGAGGACCGGGAAGCGCGAGCCGTCCTTGCGCATGAACACCGATTCGAAGCCCTCGCGCGGCGGCATGTGCTGGCCGGCCAGGCGCACCTCCTGGCGGGTCTGGTACGCGTCGGCCAGCTCGGGGGGCCAATAGGGCGCCGGGCCGGACTGGCCCATCAGTTCGTCGGCGGTGAAGCCGACCATGGCGCAGAAGGCGGAGTTGACGTAGGTGATACGACCCTGCAGATCGCGGGCGCGCAAGCCGGTGACCAGCGAGTTCTCCATGGCCTTGCGAAAAGCCAGTGCCTCGGCCAGGTCACGTTCCACGCGCACCCGCCGACGCGTGTCTTTACTCAGCATGGCCAGGACCGCCACCAGCGCAATGGACATGGCGGTGACCAGGGCGGTCAGGACGTTGGGGAACAGATCGGGTGCGGCGCGCCAGCTGTTCATCCGCAGCACCAGCGTATTGCCCGCCAGGTCCATCAGCTGTTGCGAGGTGAAGGTGCGACGGCCGCGCTGCGCCGTGCCATGCAGGGCGAGGCGTGTGCCATCGGGTTCGTTGAACGACACCTCCTGATTGCGCGTGAGCTGCGGCCCGACCAGGGTGACCAGGATCTCGCGCAGCGAGTAGGTGGCCACCACGTAGCCGGTGACCGTGCCGCCGCTGATGCGCGGCACGCACAGGTCCATCACCTCCAGGCCGATCCCGTCGTTCTGCGGCAGGTAATAACTTTGCGAATACGCCGGCTGGCTCTGGCGGCGGGCCTGTGCGCAGGCCAGCTGCACGTCGGCCAGCGTGTCCGCGCGGGGCAACCAACCGAACACCGGCGGGCGATAGGGCGAGTCAGCGTCCGTCACGGGCACGAGCGTGTCCGAACGCCATTCGATCCTGAGCAGCTCGCGGTGATCGCGCAGCAGCTGCGTCGCATGGGCGGACCAGGCGGTGCGGCGCCCGCCCGATGCGCTCAAGGCCTGCAAGCTTTGAGCGCGGTACTCGAGCCCAGCGCGAATGTCATCGGCGGCGGCCGCGGTGTCGCGGTCCAGATCGCCCTGCACATGCAAGGCCTCCTGCCGCCCCGCCAGCCACACCAAGGTCGCCAGCAAGGCCCCCACCAGCGGCACCAGCACCGCCCACAGCACGCGCCGGGAGGTGTCGGCGGGCGCGGGCGCGGGCAGCGGCATCAGTTCGTCCCCGGGGCGGGCGATGCCTCGGCCCCGCGACGCGGGACGCGTGTCACGCGTGGCTCGGTCCAGGTGCCATCGATGTGAAACTCCTGAGTCGCCGCACGCGACAGCGGCTCGCGCAAGAACAGCTGCGCCAGGAAACTGCCCAGCCCGACCGCCGGGTTGATCACGCTGGCCACCAGCGAGGCCGTGCCGGCATTGATCTCAGGCACCACCACCACCTTGATGTCCTGGGTCTCGCGCGCGATGTCGGCCTTGCCGTCCATCAGCACCGCGGCATTGACGCCCTTCATCTGCAGGTTGTTGGTCAAGGCGATGCCCTGTGCGATGGTGACGTCGCCGCGCACAAAATCAAAGGGGAAGCCCTCGGAGAACACATCGCGGAAATCCAGGGCCAGACGGCGCGGCAGCGACTGCAGGCTCAGCACCCCCAGCAGCTTGGCCAGCCCCGGATCGGCCTTGAGAAACTGACCCGCCTCGACATTGACCGCGAAGGCGCCACTCATGCTGGGATAGTCCAGGGCCAGCGGCGATCCCATCCAGGCCACCTGGCCCTCGAGCTTGCCGCGTCCGCGCCGCACCAAGTCCTTCATGCCCAGGCGGGTGAGCAGCTGGCCCGCATCGGCCACGTCCAGCCGGAAATTCATCACCGTGCGGCGGCGCTCGGGGGCCGAGCGCGCATTGCGCGGGGCCGCTTGCTGCGCGTTCACCGGCACCCAGTTGCCGGTGGCATTGAAACTGGCCTCGGGCATGGTCAGGGCCAGCTTGTTCAGGCGCCATTCGCTGCCGCCGCGGTTGACGGCGTCGATCTCCAGGCGGCCCAGCTTTTTGCCACGCAGTTCGAAGTCGTCGACCACGATGTCCAGCGCGGGAATGCTGGCGGGCTGCTCGTCCAACAGGGTTTCGACCTCGCTGGCGGTGGCTGCGGCGATGGACAGGCGCGCCAGCCGCGCCTGCAGCCGACCCATGCTGCTGCCCCAGGGCTGGCGGTACTCGAGATAGCCATTGAGCTGCGCCGCATCCACGTTGGCCCGCCAGACCAGGCCCTCGCGCGAGCCGCCGAGCAGCACGTTCTGCAGGGTGCGCCCGCCCACCGTGAATTCACGCGCACGCAGCACCGCGGTCGTGGGCAGGTAACCCTGCACGTAAGCGGGGATCGCTGCGCCTGCACCGCTCGCTCCGGGCGCAGTCAGCAGGCTCTCCCAGGCGTCGAGGTTGAACTGCGCGAAGTTGATGTTGGCGTAAACGCCCTGATCGGGCATCGGCGCCGACTCGCCAGCCTGCAAGCCCACCGCGATGGCGCCGCGCAGCACCCGCGGCTCGGCGCCGGACACATCGCGCACATAGGTGACGGCGGCCAGGCGCCCCATCTCCAGCGAGAGCCGGTCCTGCGCGCGCGGAGTGCCCGCCTGACGCAAAACCTCAAAACGCAGGGGCAAGGCCGCCTCGGCCGTCTTGGTCAGGGGCACCGGCAAGGACAGCGCCATGCCCTGCAAGCTGCTGGTCACCAGCACATCGACGCCGCCGGGCCGGATGCCAATCGTCGCCGCATACGCGGTGCTGCCCGAGGCCTGGCGGGCCATGCGGGCCACCGCGCCCAGCTCGCGGGCCTGGCGCAGCCCTTCGGCGGTGGTCGTGCCCTGGATGCGAATGAGGGACGCCGGCTCGAACGCATTGGGCGCCGTGGCCCGGGTGCCGCCGTCGAGCCGCACATCGCCGCCCAGCGCCCGGCCCTGCACGCCGGTCAGCGTGAACCCGCCCTCGGTGAATGAGACCGTGCCACGCAGGCGCGACAGCATCGGCACATCGGGCGTGATCTGCAGATCGTTGTTGCTGAAGTTGACGCTGCCTTGAACGGTCGAACGATCGGACTGGGCCAGCGGCACCGCCAGGCGCAGACGCAGCTCCGCGTTGCCCGTCGCACTCACGCCGGCGAAGGGCTGCCCCAGCCAGGCGGCGACCGGGCTGGTATTGAACACAGCCAGCGAGTCGGCCAGGGGTCCGCGCACCTGTCCGTTGACGGTCACGACCGAGGCCGACAGGTCGGCGATCGCTGCATCGGCCTGCAACTGCAGGCCCGGCGCGCCGGCAAAGCCGCCCTTGGCGCCGTTGATCTGCATGCTGTTGCGATCGAAAATGAGTTCACCCGACAGGCCCGTGAGCGCGCGCCACGCGCCGGTGCCCGTGCCCGTGCCGCGGACCGTGGCGCGCGGGATATAGGCATAGCTCACGTCGCTGACACGGGTGCTGATGCGGAACTCGCCGGTGCCGGCGCGGGTGAAGGGGAAGTCCTGCAGGTCACCGCGCACCCGGATGCGGCCCTCGCTGGCCTTGCCCGCGATCACCGCCTCACGCACGTAATCCCGGGTGGCCTTGGGCAGGCGCATCGGCAAGTAGCGCCAGACCCGGGCGCCGTCGGCGCGGATCAAGTTCAGCTGCAAATCCAGCACGCCGGGCAGGGGGCCGCGCGCCGCATCGCCGGTGTGCCAGCTCAATTGGCCGTCGAGCTGCACGTCGGGGTTGCGCAGCTTCAGGGCCGACACGTTCAGGCTGGTGCGCGCTGCGGTGCGTTGCCATTGCAGGTCGGCGCTCAGTTGGTCGATCGGAACGCGCGGGTCTTCGAACAGGCCCGGTATCTCCACGCCGCCCCGATCGATCTGCAAACGCCCCTTGCCGCCCGCCTCGCTGACATCAAAGTCCAACGTGGCCCCGCGCAGACCGGGGCGACCGCTGGCCGCGTGCACCGGCAACTCCAGGCCCGACAGACGTCCCTTTGCTTGAAACTTGCGCGGCGCGTCCACCGCGCCCTCCCAACTGGCCTGCAACTGGTCGACCAGGCCCTTGGGCGCGTGGGCCTCCAGCAGCGCGCGGCTGGCAGCGTCCAAGGGCAGGTGGCCTGCCAGGCGGCGCAGCGCTTCGAGATCGAGTCGATCTGCGCGCAACTGGCCCTGGGCGGGCTGCTTGCCGCGGTCGCCCTGCCAGGTCAGGGCCACATTGCCGCCCGGCCAGCGGCGGCCGTCAGCGGTCTGGAACTGCAGCTCGCGGGTCTCGACCTCAAAGCCCTGGGGCAGGCGCTTGCCTGACAGGCGACCCGACAGCGAGGCGAGCAGCAAGGGCGCGCGGTCCGGGGCGAGCCGGGCATCGACCTGCGACAGCGCGACCTGCGCGGCGCCGCCGGTGACCTCGCCATCGTCGACATCGACCCAGGCACGCAACAGACCCTGGCCGGTGCGCACCTGCACCCCCAGGTCAGCGTACTGGCGCAGGCGAGACAGATCGACCCCGCTGAAATCCGCATAAAGCTGACCCTTCCAGTCCTGCCAGCGACCGGGATGCTGCGACAGCAAGGGCTGGCGAAACACGCCGCGCAGGCTGAAGCGCTCACCCAGATCGGCTGGCGGCGTCGCGTCCAGGCGCAAGGCATGCCGCAAGCCGCCATTGCGCACGACGAACTGCAGATCGGACAGGACCAAAGGTGGAGCGCCGCGTAACTCATCGGTCCAGCGCAGGACGCCGCCCATGACCACCGCCTCGCGCTGGCGGAAAAACCAGTCGGCGGCACGCCCATCACCGCCGCCGCGCGAGACATCCAGACCGGCCACCCACAGCCGGCCATCGACCGAGCGGCGCACATCCAGCTGCGGCCCTTCCAAGTAAAGCTGCTCGAAGCCCGAGTTCCACAGCGAGCGCGGCGACAGCGCCAGCACCACACGTGACAAACGCAGCGCTTCGCGGTCCTGCGCGTCATGCAACACCACGTCGCGCAGCTCGAAGGAAGGCATGATGTTGTCGCTGCTGGCGCTGATGGCGCCGATGCGCACGGGTACCCCCAACGCCCGAGAGGCTTGGCGCTCCATCACTGGGCGCCATTCGTCTATTCGCGGCAGAATCCAACCATGAAGCGCCCCCCAGGCGAGCGCCAGGAGCAGCCAGAAGACCACGAGGGTCCACCACAGGCTGCTGGCGACGGCGCTGAGCACCCGAAGCGGGCGCGAGGGCGGCAAGGAATCTTTCATGGAAACGAGGACGTGGCAGGAATTATGACCCCCGGTGCGTCAGGCAGCACAGCGGTAGATCCCGTCCCGGCCGCCCCCACCGGCTACGCCACCCATTCACGTTTCGCCCAGCGCCTGCGCCGGCGTTACGCCGGCGAGCTGTCCCTGCTGCCCGCCGGCGACCCCACGCGCGCCAGCATGGCCGCCACCTTCGAAGCCCTGCGCGCCCGTGGCGATGACCTGCCCACTGCGCTGCGCGTCCTGCGGCAGCTGGTCATGGAGCGCCTGATCGTGCTCGATTGCGACCAGCAGGCGCCGCTGGCCACGATCACGCGGGCCGTCACCGAGCTGGCCGAATTCACATTGGATCAGGCCTGCCAGGAAGCCGACGCCCAGCTCGATGCCATTCACGGCGCCCCGCAGGGCCCCGACGGCCAGCGCGCCCGCCTGTGGGTGGTGGGCATGGGCAAGCTCGGTGCGCGCGAACTGAATGTGTCCAGCGATATCGACCTGATCTACATCTACGACCACGAAGGCGAGACCGCCGGCGTGCAAGGTGGACGCGGGCGCATCTCCAACCACGAGTACTTCGCCAAGGCGGTCCGTCTGATTTACGGCCTGATCGGCGACACCACGGACCACGGCTTCGTGTTTCGCGTCGACCTGGCCCTGCGCCCCAATGGCAACTCGGGCCCGCCTGTCGTCTCGCAGGACGCGCTGGAGGAATATCTGCAGGTGCAAGGGCGCGAATGGGAGCGCTTTGCCTGGCTCAAAAGCCGCATCGTCGCCCCGCACGCGGCCATCGAAGACCACAGCGCGCGGGCTCTGCGCAGCACCGTGCTGCCTTTCGTGTTCCGCCGCTATCTCGATTACAGCGTCTTCGAGTCGCTGCGGGTGCTGCACCGGCAGATCCGCGAACATGCCGCGCGCCGCAGCGCGGGCCGGCCCGAGCGGGCCAATGACGTCAAGCTCTCGCGCGGCGGCATCCGCGAGATCGAGTTCATCGTGCAGCTGCTGCAGGTGGTGCGCGGTGGCCAGTTCCCCGAGCTGCGCACGCGCCCCACGCTGGCCGCCTTGCAACGCGTGGCGGCGGCTGGTCTGATGCCGCAGGCCACGGCCGACGCGCTGGCGCAGGCCTATGTCTTTCTGCGGCGCGTCGAGCACCGCATCCAGTACCTGGACGACCAACAGACCCACGTACTGCCCATGGGCTGCGATTCCGCCGACGGCGACCTGGCCTGGATCAGCCGCACCCTGGGCTATGCCGACTGCCCCGCCTTCCTGTGCGCCCTGGACGCACACCGCGAGCTGGTCGCCCAGGAGTTCGACACCCTGCTGGGGCAAGACGAGAACTGCAAGGGCTGCGCAGGCCCCAAGGCAGCGCGCAACGGCGCCGGCACCGACTTCGACAGCCTGCTTCAGGGTCTGCCGCCGCAGCTGCGCGAGCGGGTAGCGGGCTGGCAAACCCACCCGCGCGTGCAGGCCTTGCGCGAAGACGCGCGGGCCCGCCTGGTCAAGCTGGTCGCGCGCACCGCCCAATGGCTGCAGGAAGGCCGCGTGAGCGAAGACGCCGCCCTGCGCATGGCCGACTGGATGGAGCCGCTGCTGCGGCGCGAAAGCTATCTGGCCCTATTGCTCGAACGCCCCGGCGTGCACGAGCGCCTGTTGCGCGTGCTGGGCGCGGCGCGCTGGCCGGCGCGCTATCTCCTGAAGCACCCGGGCGTAATCGACGAACTCGCCGGCGACGCCCTGCTGCGCGAACGCTTCCAGGCCGCCGACTTCGAGCGCGAACTCGCGCAGCGCCACCAGGCCCTGGCGCGCACCGGCGAGGACGATGACGAGACGCTTCTGAACCTGCTGAGACGCGCCCACCACGCCGAAGTGTTTCGCACGCTGGCGCGCGACATCGAGGGTCGGCTCACCGTCGAACAAGTCGCCGACGACCTCAGCGCCCTGGCCGACGCGGTGCTGCGCGTGACCTCGCAGTGGGTCTGGCAGCGTCTGAAATCGCGCCATCGCGACACGCCCCAATTCGGCATCATTGGCTACGGCAAGCTCGGCGGCAAAGAGCTGGGTTACGGCAGTGACCTGGACATCGTCTTCGTCTACGAAGACGACCATGACGCCGCGGCCGAGACCTATGCCGCCTTCGTGCGCAAGTT
>Ga0315899_10003691_pt1 | contig 16678 bp, 16 predicted proteins | sample LakEriMetagenome_2_FD_203518 | JGI IMG/M metagenome (GOLD analysis project Ga0315899, IMG submission 203518) | Freshwater fungal communities from buoy surface, Lake Erie, Ohio, United States - Buoy 4 MA112 | ecosystem: Environmental > Aquatic > Freshwater > Lake | place: USA: Lake Erie, Ohio... | reverse complement strand
TCAAGCATCCCGGCGTAGTCAGACAGGTATTCTTCAACGGCTTCGGCCTTGCTCAGCCCGCGCACTTCCATAGCGGCATCAACTGCCAGCTTGGCGCTTCCATCTGTCTCATAGATGTTTTCCATAAGCGCGTTGAAGCGTGATGCGGGCATGATGCCGCGCATACCGAAGTGGCCGAAGGTCTCATGGGCCAGCACGAACCGCAGGTGCTGCTCATTGGCAATACGGTCAGTGAAGATGATGACGTTGCCGTCACCGAAGGAGTACCCAGCCGCCTCAGCAGTAGCAAAGTCACCCTGCGGGCGAGCAGCCACGGCTTGTTGGTACAGTGCCGGGTTGGTGCGCTGTAGTTCCTGCTGGTTGGCCACCACTGTGACCTTGGGCTTGGTTGCCAGTTTAGCTACGAAGTTATTGACAAGCATCCGCACCCGGCCAACGGCCATTGGGGTTGTTGGTGTGCCATCTGCGTTGACCGTACCCTGCCGGGTGTTCCAGCCAGAAAGGGAGAACCTGCCGGGCGTACCGGATAATTCACCGTCCAATGCGCGCTGCGCTTCGGCAGCGACACGCTGGTTGTCAGAACTGGCCAGCTCGCTCAGCTTCTCAGTGATCTGTAGGTAACGCTCATCGCTGGCAGATGCCAGCTTGCTGGCAAGGCTGCGCACGTAACTGATGCTGCGTTGGGTATCTTCGGGCAGGAACGTGTCTTGGTAATACTGAGCCCGTTCCGCAGTGGGCGGCACAGGGCTGGTAGCCACTTCGTTATCCCAAGCGCGGCGACCATCTTCAGACATCTGGGTGTAGCCAACACCATCATCGTTCATGGCCGCAGCCCAGACGGACTGCGGTGAACCTGGGCCGGACACACCCTCAACATCTGGCGTAGTGACCGGACCTTCAGCGACCAGTGCGTCAATACGGTCAATAGCCTGAGTAAGTTCAGTCGTACTGCGGCCAGCATCAGCGGTGGCATCGCGCCGCGTGATCAGTTCGTTCTTCAGCGTACGAAGCTGCGCCGCCGGGTTAGCACTGGTAGCTGCCTGAGTGATTTGCCTATCAAACGTGTTTGGGGTCGCAGCCTCAGCCCTTGGGGCGGCGGATGGAGCCGCTCTTTCTGTCACGTTTGGTGCGGCGAGTGAGAAAGGGCGCTGAGCGGCCACCTCCGCAGCCGGTGCAGGTGTTACTTCTTGCGCTGCCGCCCGGCCTTGGCGAGTGAGATTGCTACGGCCTGTTTGACCGCCGCCGCCTTGTTCTTTGGTCGGCTTGAGCCGATCTTTCCCTTTGCTTGGTACCGGTCCACCAGCTCCTGTACGTTGGCTGAGACCACCTTGTTCGACTTGCCTGACTTCAGGGGCACGGGCTTTTCCTTTCTTGAGCTTGGTTGCGGGCGTAGGCGTAGGGGCCGCGGCAAGTGCTTCAAGCGCAGGGGGGAGGGCCGTCTCAACCGTAGACTCAGGCGCCGCAGCCCGAGCCATACGAACCGGTAGTTCCGTACCCTTGCGCCGCGCCGCAATGCGCACATCTTCATAAGTAACCGGGCCACTGCGCAGGCGGTCGCGTGCCGCTACCACATCTTCAACAGTCAGCCCGACATCCTGCATGGCTTGTGCCATATTAGCAGGCACCACGGGGGTGGGCCGTGCCACTGGTGTGCCGGAACCGCGAGTGCGACCGAGCATCGCTGCTGCTTCGTTCACGTCCCGTAGTGTAATCGGCTCGCCTGCCCGCATCGGATCGCGCAGCCTAAGTATTTCTGTGGCGTCCGGCTCTAGTACCTTGGTTCCCGGCTTTTCTGAAGCAAATCCAAAAGAGCGCATGGCGCGCTGAACGGCACCAGGGTCAGACGGATCGTACAGAACGTCAGGGCGTGGTGCACTCGCGTTGGCCTGCACCCGAGATTGGATGTCTTGCTCGACCTGCCGTTGCTGCGCCGTAGTTGTCAGCCCGCGCTGTGCGCGAAGGGCGTCGGCCCCCGGCGCCACCAAAGTAATCGGTTGAGACCCTGATGGGATAGGTGCTGTAGGTGTTGGTGTGTAAGGTGCAACTACGGGTGCGCCGGGTATTGCACTTGCAGGTGGGCGCAGTTGCGCGACCGAACCGGGCTCAGTCAGAACCGGTCCTGGGTAGATATAGGATGTTAGCGGAGCTTCGGTGCCCGGGGCAGGACCTGAAACCATACGGTTAAACGTATCATCCGCGCCACCAAAACCGGCAACGCCAAGGGGATCAGGCATACGCCGAGCGTATGCTTCTCCGTATCCTGAATACGTTCTTTCACTTGGTGCGCCACCAATTTCGCCTGACGCTAATGATTGAGTTCTACGTAGTAAATCCCCATAACCCCCCGAAACAGAACCGGAGATGGGAGGGGTACCAGGGGTGACGAGAGCACCAGGGGTAGGGGGACCGCCGGGAGGGGGGCCACCGACGGGCACAAGTTCGGTACCGGCCTCACCCGTATCCGCACCGCCAATAGCATTGGTTTGCGTTGGGTCAAGAATGTTGCGCGGTTGAGAACCTGCACCCCGAGTTTCAATGAAGCGACCGGCGCCACCAAACCCGGCGCCAAGGAGCGCACCGGCACCGGCTGCGATGAGAACATCCTGGCCATACGTGTTGACGATGTACGGGGCAAGCGCCTTTATGTCTTCGGCGTTGAGCTGCCGACGGAACTCGGGATCAAAAACAGCCCGCTCAACCAAGGTCTGCGTGGCTTCAGTGGCAGCTTCTTCAAACCCGCTGCGGGCTGCGCTGCCGCCAACCGCCCTGGCCCGAGCCAGACCGGTAAGGGCCTGAGTACCAGCCTGCTGAGCGCCTTCAGTGAGGGCACGAGATAGACCAAACGCGGCGCGACCCGGGGCAATTACATCAAGTAGCGATGTACCAAGGGCAGCACCAAAGATGGTAAGCTGAGTAGATGTATCATTCAGATCGTATGCTGGACGACCCTGTGCATCCCTGGCGTTCTGCGCCGCTTCATAGAACGTATTGAGTTGCTGAGGAAAGCTGGCTGCACCGAGGCCGAGAACAGCGCCGATACCGCGTGCAGAAGCCAAGGCTCGACCCGCTTGAGCTGCAGTAGCGGCAGTGGTGGCACCGGCAGCAGCACCGGCAGGACCACCGATAGCGCCGCCAACAACACCGCCAACAACACCGGCACCGGCTGATATGCCAAGAGATGTAATACCCTGTACAGCAGCGTCAATGATATTGCTGACAAGCGAATTAGACTGCTGGATTAGGGCCGACCGCTGCCTATCAAACTCATCCTGACCGGTGATAGCCTCACCAAAACCAGCAATCGCGGGACCAACATTGGTGGCACCGACCATCTCAGCGCCACGGCCAATACCACTGACAAACCCACCAACAGCGCCACGTGCTCCGAGGACTAGATTTTCGCCAATACCACGTGGGGTACGAAGTTCGTTTAGGTATGCTTCATACCCAGCGCGAGATAGTGGTTGCCAATCAGCCACATCCTGCGGAGGACGAGCACCGGCAGCAGCAGTAAATTGCTGCGCTGCACGAAACGCCGACTGAACGTCACGTTCATCAAACGCCATACCACCGGCAAACATCTTACCAGTGGACCGACTGAAGTACGCTTGTGCTTCCGGCTGCGGGGGCGCAGGCGGCGCAACACCCGACTGAAGTGCCGCAGTGCTACGCATAACCTGCTGCTGCATACCATAGATGTCACCGGCGTTCAGCGCAGACAGCCCAACAGCTTCCGTAGAATTTTCCGGGGCACGATTGATACCGAGGCTTAGTTCTAGCTCACTGGGGGCGTACAAACCGCTCATGGATACCTCACTGCGTGAATACTGCTTCTGGTGCTACTGATACCGGAACTAGTTCATTCCTACCTGTGGGCCTGCCAGTCCGAGGATCAACACCGGGCTGTACTTTATACGCACGAATTGGTTTGGTTGGATCATACTTATGCACGACAACAATCTCACCATTAGTAGTCACCCTCATCTCAAGCTCAGTGTTTCTACTCTGACGATTAAAGTCGGCCTTGGCCCGCTCAACAGAAATTTCACGGCCCGCCTGAGACTGGTCTTTGAGTGACTGTTCAAACGCATCAAGTGTGGTTTTGAACAAAGCTTCACGCCGTGAAGCAATCCGAGTGCGGTTATCTTCAATGGCCTTCTTATAGTTTTCGTCATAGAGGCGGCGACCCACAGTGAGAATATCATCCCTCGTGCGAGTTGCGATTACGTTGTTATTACGGTCAAGAACATTGAACTTACCGTCTTGCGTCGGTTGCAAGCGCAAGCTGCCGTTAGAAGACCTAAATATATCATCGGCCAGCGGTGCAAAATTACCGTTGTTGAACTCGGAGATGTTTGCCCGCCCGTTGAGGTTAGCGCGACTTACACCCAAGTTCTGTCGTTGCTGTAGCAACTCCACTTCACGCTCACGAACAGCCTGCATCATCTGCATTGCTTGCGTCATACCTGCCGGGCCTGAGCGAGCAAGGATTGCAGCCTGCCTACGCATATCAGCCAACTGACGTTCCTGTAGATCAAGCCGAGCAGAAGTGTTGTCCAGCAAACGGCTTTCCACGCCCGCAGTGAACGGGTCGAATACCGAAAGCCCCGGCAGCGTTAGATCGGAACCACTAGTAAGCTGCCGCTGCAAGCGTGCTGAAATCTGTTCGGGAGTTTCGGCACCCTGCGGGCGCAAACCCGCCGGACCTCCAGTCGGAGCAACTGTGAAGTCAGGAGATGCCGGGATAGCACCGGCAAGGCCGGGTGCAGTCTCTCCGAAAGGTGAAAACTGAGTACCGGGTGCTGAAGCAGCGGTGCCGCGAGTGCCGCGAGTGCCAGCAACAGGCGGTGTGGCAATGGGTTGCCCCGGTGGTACGAACAAGTTGAGGTCAGCAGCGTTTATACGACCGCCATAATCCGTATTAGAAAGAGTTTCTTGGATGGCTTGTTGTGGCTCATAACCGGCGTTTATGAGAGCACGAACATCTTGCATTGCGTTTTGAATGAGCCGAGACCGCGCACTCTCTTGGTCTTGCCCCGCCGTAATACGAGCTAGATTCCTATCTAGTTCGTAGTTTCCTGCTTGTTCCGCAAGTTCCCTATTAATATCGGCAGGGAGTGTTGACATTGGAAGTTGTGGGGCGGCAGGCGCAGGTGCCACAGCGCCAGCACGTTGTTCAGGAGGTAGCATTGCGGCGGGTAACGCCCCTGGTGCAGTTGGGCTTGGGCCTCCCTGCCCCGTGGGGAAACCGGTTTGTGGATACTGCTGGTAATCCGGTTCCAGCATTTCAGGTGTCATGCCAGTAGGCAAACCTGTGCCATCATTGATCCCGGCACTAGCCAGTTGCATACCGCTAAAACGACGGTTGAAATCCCGGTCACCAAACCGCTGAACCCCGAAATCAAGGTTAGACTGCGGGCCGGGCGTTACCGTGTCCCCGCCGTAAGGCGAATACTGTGGTGCTACAGGTGCGGGTGCAGGTGTCGCAGGAGCCACAAGGCCGGGACTTTGAGTTATAGGCGCACTAGGGACAGCAGGCGTACCGGGCGCAGTAAACGACGAACCGTTGGCTATAAAACGTGCATATTCTGCCGCAGCGGCCCGCTGCTGAGCGGCAGCGTTGAGGCTAGCCTGAAGCGCTTGATTTCTAAGGCGCAGCCCCTCAAGCGTCACAGGTTGGTTCTGCGCTGCGAACTTCATCTGCTGCTCAGCCAGTTGCATACGCAATGGGAACGTCTGCCGCTCCCGTTCTTCTTGAGCTTGCCGCAGCTTCTGAAGTTGGTTCCTGGCATCCATCTCCTGAGCACGGCCTTCAATTTCCTGGCCTGTGCTGAAGCCGCCAAGGAACGCCTGCCCGGCAGACTGCAAGTTCCCAGCAGTGGGGTAAGGAGTATAGGGGTATAGATAACCAGACATGCAGACCTCCGACGGCCAATATTAACTGCTAAACAAACCACCCCTAGAACGGCCACTGTAGCCGCCCGCAAGCGTGCCGAAGCCGCGACCAAGATCAGCTTGGTACTCACGCTGACGCCGCTCAAGATCACGATACACCGGAAGCGCCATACCTTCGGCACCCTGCGGCGCAGTGGACGGCATAGCCGATAGACCAGCCTGTGTGAGCGAAGCAGCTCGGGTGTACTCACCCGGGATAGCCGCAGCACCAAGGCGAGCGCCTTCGATCAGGCCGCGCCGCACGTCACCCGCATCACGCAGACCAGCTTCGCGGAAGCGGCGTTGCACACCCATGCTGGCTTGAGCGTAGGCTTCTTCGGGATTGGGTGTGCCTTGCTGCAACAGGCGGCGAGCAGAGTTCACACGCTGCTCAAACAAGGCCCGGTTGGTACCAGCAAGCTCAGCCGTTTCGCTAACATAGGACCGTTCTTGCGGCGTCAGGCTTTCAGGCGGCTTGTTGTACATCGTCATAGCAAGCTGACCGACACCGGCAACGGTTGATGGGCTGAATATAGGCGAGATCGCACGACCCACACCCTCAGCCGTGGTAAGGTCCAGTGGCGCCTTACCGCCGGTAAGACCGCCAAGGAAGCGTTCAAACTGCGTACCTTGAGGTGCGGCAACAGCAACACCTGTAGTTGCCGGTGTGGGGGTAGCAGGTAGGGATGCCATAGCCTGCTCGGGCGTCATACCACTAATAGATGGTGCAGAAACCGCACCGCCAATACCTGACGCCTGCGAGCCTGCCTGTACAGGCGTACCATATCCAGCGGCACTGTAAGAAGCCGGGGCTTGTGCACTGGGGGCGGTCGCGGCGCTAGAAAAGCCTTCGGGCATACCCGAAGAACCCGCCAAATTCTCGTACGTGGCACCGGATATGGCCTGCCCGGTCTCAGGTACGACAGTAGTAGAAGGACCAAACAACGCATTCCCTACCTGCTGAAACCCGCCGCCTTGCGCAAAACCGCTAACCGCACCGCCTGCGCCGCCGATAAGGGCACCTTGACCCACATTACCAGTCAAGGACCCGGAGACTGCACCCGCAGCCGCGCCCATACCGGCGCCCGCAAGCGTGGAAGCCACAAGGGGCGAAACGGTGAGAGAGGTGGCAATCGCAGATGCAACATAGGGTAGGGCAATGGGTATGGCGATTGCAGCGACAACTCCAATAGCCACGGCAAGGTTTTGGTTCCCGCCGAAAGCGCGGTTAAGGGTGCCGCCCTTGTTCAACCCGAGAGCCCGGTTAAAACCCTTACTTACACCACCCATATCAACCTCCTAAAGCGCCATACGTACGTATGAACAACCCTGATCGAAACCGAACTTTTGCTGGTATACCCTAGCAAGCCTAGGCTTTGCATACGCATCCACGGCGCGGGCGCCTGCGGCCTTGTACCATGCTAGAATATCCTGCCAAACTTCGGAACGAGCCTTCAGCAAACCTTTGCCAGCCATGGCAGAAATACTAGCAGTTTTAACCCCGCACACAACAGTAAATTCAGAGACTACGATCAGATCAAGGTGCTCTTTGTCAAATATCCCTAGGATATCAGTCACACCGTGCTGAGCCGTAATCCGTATATACTCGGGGTCCATTGGGATTGGGGCATCAATACCTTCCAAACACACGGAGTAGAGGAGTGGTTCTATGTAAGGCCACAACTCCTCAACCCGGGCAGGAGTCAGATGCTCAATCGTCCGAGTCATTGGACTTCTTGTGTGTTTCCAGCAGCTTGTCAAAGAACTCGGTACCCTTGGCTCGGACGACGTGGGCCGGGATTACATACTCGCCCTCATGAAGCTGAGCAACCACGGCTTCACTATCATCACCATTGCGGCTGGGAAGCATACCGCCTTTCTTCATAGAAGGCATCATCTGCGGCATCTGCCCGCCGCCCATACCACCCATACCGCCGGACATAGCAGCGCCGATCAAAAGCAAGACAAAGATAAGTCCAGGGTCGAATTCTTCACTAAGCTCATCGGGTCCGGCCATCCCACGCTGGATGGCGATCATACGAAGCTGTTTGTAAAGTGCTGGGTTACTAGCCGCAGCTTGCGCCATCTGAACCATCATATTCAGCTCTTGAGGCGTAACCTGACCGGACTGAACAAGCTGTTCAATCTGCATACGAATCTGGTTCATCTGATCGGGGTTCTGCTGCACGAACCGCTGCACCTCACCGGGAATCTGCCCAGGCGACAAGTTTTGCTGCATTGCACCGGCAGGAGCCAGGCCAGGCATACCACCCATGGCGCTACCCATACCCATACCCATATCAGGCCGCATCGGCATACCGCCGGGGCCGACCATCCCGCCCATCTGGTACGTAGGCATAGCAGCAGAACCCATCATAGCGGCGCGGTTGCCCATGGCAGAAGTGCTAATGCCGCCCGGCCCCATAGCAGGAGTAACGGTCGGAGCGAGCAGGCTTGCCAGTGCCGGGGGCAGGTCAAGCGACGTGGTGGAGTATGACATCGGAGTTTCTCCCGTACCCATATCAGGCCGCATCGGCATACCGCCGGGACCAACCAGCCCACCCATTTGATACTTGGGCATAGCAGCAGAACCGGGGGGGCTCATCCCCCTGAAGCGGTAAGTATCAGTTCCCGGCACACCAACAGAAATACCGAATGGGCCTTCAGGCGGCCCTACCTTACCCGGAGGTGCCATTGGTTGTTCGCGGTAAGTAGGAGTCCCGGGCACACCAACAGAAATGCCAAACGGACCTTGAGGCGGCCCTACCTTACCCATTGGCTGCTCGCGGTAAGTAGGAGTCCCGGGCACACCAACAGAAATACCGAAACCGACCCCCGGCATATTTATGGGCACACCAGTGCGACCCAGCAAATCGAGGCGCGCGAGTTCTTCGTCATCAAGCGACGTGGTGGAGTATGACATCATAGCCCTCTTATCTGAGTGATGAGCGTTGAGACGGTAGCACGAAGGTTAGCCACATCCTGGCTGAGCCGGATGAAATCTTGCAACAGGGCATTATAATCATCAAGGGACGGAACTTGAACACCGGAAATGGTAAAGCCCGTACCTCGAGCCGATAGCGCCTGAAACTGAGCTGCGCCGGGAGGACGAGTGGAAATACTGGACCGGGTGATAGCCACACTAGCTTCATCTTCTTCGTTCCGAGTATTAGTCAACAGTTCGATGTTCTGCTTCATCGCCTCAAAAACGCGATACTGCCACTCGTCAATACCGCCCTGCGGTATCTCAGGGATGCCTGTAAAGCGTGCCATTACGCTGTCCTCAAACCGGTTGGGGTATCAGCCAGATGGATTGCACGAACCCGAACAAGGCTTTCAATCTCTACCTCGAAGGTATCACTTCTATACCCTGATGGTAGCCGGAATAGGCTACTATTGGACTGTGTTGTGGTAAAGATAAGGTTCTTATCCACGTATAGTTTGAATGTGATCGGGTCGGCTGCATCCCATAATTCTTCGGTTACATTCCATGCGGTATCGACATCTTCCCAGAAGGAGGACCCGGCGACACCAGTATAGTCTGCAACGATGCGGGCTGCACCGATGTTCGTGAAGTCTTTGGTGATGAAAGTCTTTGACTTCCACCGCATTGTTGTATTGGGCTGCGCGGCATCATCCCACTGATAAATATCACCGTTGGTGCCAGATACAACGTACAAGTTATTTGTGATAGCGTCGTACCATGCGGCAGTGAAGGTGAAGGCATTATCAACAAAGGTGCCGACGTTCTGCCCGCTGCCGGGTTCCAATACGATTGAGCCGGTATCAGAGGAGGCGATGTACGTGTCTTTGTATGTCACGCCCACCAATGTATCGGGGTCAAGCGACGCATTCCACGTATCGCTGCTGTGGATCAAACGTGTCAGAAGCTGCGCTGAGGATGATGGCGCATAGATCGCCAAACCGTCATGGGTAGAATAGATAACCCCGAAGCTGGTCTCAACGATGCTGCGCCGGTTAAGGCATGGGTAACGAGCTGACAACCGGGCCTGCGACATAATCGCGGGGTTTGAGCCTGACAGAATGTATGGATAGCCTTTGGTCAGAACCAATAGATTGCCACCGATCTGAGCGAGTCCAACGATGTCGCTATCGAAAGACTTAGTGTAGGCTTTCGGCCATGCGTGGAAGACACCCGGCTCAGACAAGTAGAGCGTGTTATCAACAAATCCTGCGAGGATGCTGCTCTGAATAATCGTCAGACCCTGAAGGTACTCGGGCGGCGCATCATAGTTATTGGACTGCAGAATACTGGTAAGTGACCGGAAGCTGAAGTCATCTGTAAAGTCATAAATGCCGCCATCACCCCAATACCGTGCCGTGGTCGTTGGCGGGTTCTCAGACACATCATAATAGAGCGTACCAGTGGCAGATGCTGAGGCCACATTAGAAGCCGTCTGAGCATACTCAAACGTGTACTGGTCGACGACCTCAGTAACAATACCGCCCGTGATGTCAAACGATGCTACACTGCATCCGCTTATCTTAAAGCGGTCATCCTTGAACAACTGGTGGGGATACTGAAAAGTTACTTTAGATACGTTACTAGTACGCTCTACAGTTGTGATGGTGTTGGGGAACAGCAAGGTTGCCAACCGATAATACTCAGCGTCAGTCGTACCAGCCAGGGTACGGTAAAGCCGAATACCACGGACGAAGTTGTCTCCTGCGGGCTTTACGGTGGGTAGCGTGCCAACAGTAACAATCTGCCCTTCCTTGATGAACAAGGCATCAGCAGGCTCAGAGCCAATCGACTCCTCCTGCCAGCCTGTGTACCAAGTGTATAGGTAGTTACGAGATTGAATCTGCCCACCAAGGTCAACCGAACCATCGGAACTCGATGTGGTGGTCACAGTCGGGCCGGGCGAAAAATACCTGATGGTCGTTGAGTTGATGACCGTCACTTCTGCAGTGGTGTTCAGATCGCCAATATCCCAACTTACATCGCCGGAAGTCGAACCGGAAGAAGTATCGTTACACGTGAAGGTGTTCGCTCCTGTCACCGTGATGGTGTAGGTATTGGTCGTGGCAGTGCCAGACGTGAACTTTAGCAGAACATCGGAGCCGCTGGACAGGCCGTGTCCGGTGATCGTCACCGTGATAAGCGTGCCACTGCGGCTGTATGTACCGGTGCGGAACGAGAACCCTGATACCGTGATAATAGCGCCGGATTTCAAGTTATGCGCTGAGCTTGTCACCAGTGTGACGTTGTTACCTGCGGCGCGAGCAAAAGACGAAGTGGTTACGGGCGTGAAAGTCGTAGCGACAGTTGTCGGCTTGACTGTGGGCAGAGGTAAGCCCAGGTCATAATACCCATTAGGGTATGGCGTGGAACCCTGCGTAGCCAAGTCATAGGTGCTGATCTTTGGGGCACCATCGCCTGTATAGTAAAACCGCTGCTCACTGGCTGTATCCGTGGCTGGCGTTACAATATCAACAACAGAATTCCACGAAAGCCAAACAAGATCATCGGTGTCCGGGTCCCGCAAAGCATAAAGCGTACGGATAACACCCGAACGGTGGGCATCCGCTACAATGGTTGGCGTCGGGTAGGGAATAAGATCACCAGAGTACAGCTTGCAGTTTTCTGCAAGCTGCGCAGCCGTATCGGGTATCAACTCCGAAGCATTTTTCGGAGTTGTCCCAAGGAACTTGGTGATCTTAATCGCTGACACGGATGATTACTTCTTTGCTTTCGCCATGCACTTACCGGCAGCGCGGCACTTGCCCGGCGTGGGGCAACCAGGGCAGGTCTTAAACCCGCCAACCATGCCACCCTTCTTGTAGCTGGCCATACCCATCTTGGCTTTGCCGGAAGCTTTCATTTTATCTTTCATCGGGTCAGACTCCTATGAGTTTGTAGGCTTCGGACTCAACTTCATCGACACGGCGAAGCCATCCCTTGCCGAAGGTAGCATAGATCGGAAGCCCTTTGTAAAATTCTTCCCGGGCGTCCGAAAACTCACGGATGAGGTCAGTTGTTGGGCGGCTTTCAACCATGGCCAACGTCTTCGGCCCTATCGCCCCATCAGCCGTGACGCCCAGGACGGCCTGCAATATCTTGGCAGCGCGGCCAGGGCCTGCATTAACGGCCATATCAAAGACAGCCAGATCAAGGCCAGAAGGCAACCGATCACAAGCAGCCCGGTTCCAGTAAAGGTCTCGATAAATTTGCTGAAGCTCGGCATCGCTGATGTTCCTCAGCTCCTCCTTGGTGGCATCACGCCCCAAGAACTTGGAGTAGGTTGCCAGCGTAACACCTTTCATGGTCGCACCGCCAGGGTCTTTTGGGTGGTCAGCCCACCCCCCTTCGTGATGCAGTATAACCGCTAGGGCTTTGGGAAAGTTGTCGTTCATTTCCGCACCATCTTGTTCAGAGCATCTGTCTTTTCTTTACTGCCAGCGGATGAGCCGAAGTAGTAGGCAACGACCCCACCCCAAGCGGTGCCAAGGGTGCCGAGCATCACGAGCATGGCTTCAGACCCACCCTGCGGTGGTAAACCGTTACGTAGCATGTAAAACAAAGCCCCGAAGTACCCAACCGTGATCAGCGCAGCCAAGATACGCGGGGTCCAATCTTTTGTGGCAACCTCACGGTTGCGTGCTGAATCACGATCTGCGTTGGAAATCCGCTCAAGGTCGATGTCAAGCTCACGCATACGAACAGCAAAGTCTTGCTCGGCCTGCTTCAGTGCCAGCAGTTGTTCTGGGGTAGCCTTGGCTGCAGCTTCAGCCAGCTCGGCTTCAGTGCCGTCTGGCTTGCCCAGCAACGCATCAGAAATGGTGCGAACGGCCATACCGGCCAGTGGCCCGCCAACGGCAGAAGCCAGGCTTGGGGCAACGGTCCTGACAAGGCTGAGTAGGCTTTCCATATCACTGCTCCATCATGAAGGTCAGGTTCTGATGACGCGGGTATGTCACCGTTCGCTCACCTTCAGGGCATTTATACTTGATCGTAGCTAGCAAGGTTGCCCGCCCTGGCGCAATCACTTCCTTATCAGACAGGGTGAGCTGGTAGGTAAAGGTATCAATTTCCGGTCCTGCGGGGCCGGTAAAGCGGCTCATGCTTGGGGTGGCTTCGTGGACCATACCTACCCCATCCCGTACCGTCACATTGAACCCTTCTACCGAGCAGTCATCGCGCTTCTTGATTCGTGCTACCGTGACCGTAATTGGCTGACCGACTTTTGCAGGTTCAATCCTGAAATGCTCCGGCGCCCAGGTGATGATCTCGTTCTTGAACCAGCCAAACTTCTCACCTGCACTATAACCACCGACAGTTAAGGCAAACGCCGCTGTTGCGAACTGTATGATGGGTGTGATCTTCGGCAGTTCCACTACGACACCTAATGCAGTTTGAAAGCTATGGCCGCGAGCCCCGTGATGATGGCCCCAGCCGTCACCATAAGGATAGTCTCAAGCCGCTTCAGGCGGGCATTGATGGCCTCATAGCGCAACTGGCACACAGCTTCATGAGACTGTAGCCGGGCTTCGGTTTCGCTGATCTGAACCATCATCCACTCACACCCAAGGCAGCGGCGGTGTCTGAACTTCCGGCGCAATTTTCTCTTTGATCTGAGCGGCGATGTTAGCTTCAACACCGGCTTTATCCACACCGTCAGCCCAAATCCAATTCAGAACTTGATCTTGCGTCAAGTCAGAATACGGCGTGAACGCGTTGGTCGGGGCTGGCACACCGCAAGTGCCGTAGCAGGAGCCAGTGGTGTCAGCCCAGACGCCGCTGCATGTCCAATGCACGGTGAACACAACATTGTTGTGACCATCCGCTTGGGTATGAACGTCCATCGCGACTACGGCCCAAGTGTAAACTGTATCAGCCATTTGCGTTCTCCTGTTCCGCTGGCGCGATTGTCAGTTCCCCGGCAGCAACCAGGGCCATTAGGTTCTGATAATCCGTGTTTGCTAGGTCCAATGGCACGAAACTGGTCACGCCGTTGATGTCAACGCGGATGCCTGCTGGGTTTCCGGACAGGTCGTTGTAGTATTGGGGATTGGTGTACATGGTTTAGAGTTCCGCGCTTGCGGCAAAATGCCAACCATAAAAACTATTTGCTGCCAAACTGCCTCCAGTACCCGTGGTCAAAAACGCCGTTTCCCCGGCGCTTCCTACCGCACCATTAACATCGGCCGACCCGCTGTAGTTATAAAGTTTGCCAGAAGCGCCAGTCGCAGGAGAATACAGCGTAATTGTTGCGCTTGTTCTCTTTGTTACCGATAATTTTACCGATCCGACATCAAAAAAATCCCCAGTATTGAAAGCAATTGACATCCTTCTGCCTGCTGTTGTGACCGCACCCAGGGCATCACTTTGATTGTACGATTTTTCAAAATACCTCTGGCACAACGCCAACTCCTGCCCATACTGCCGCCGCTCAAATGGCGTGGCGGCGGTGCCGACTTCGAGTTGGACGCCGGTAATGTAGAAGGTTGCGCCGTTGGTGCTGATCACGTTCACGGCGCTCGTGACGCCCGTGTAGAACGTCGAACCCCATGCGCCCGCAGTGCCACGCAGTGACGATCCAGAACCAAGGTCCAGATACAGCTTCAGACCAGCGGTGTTGTCAGTCGTCCACGTTCCGCTCGTATCGCCGGGGATCGTGACCGAAATGGTCGTCCACGTGTTTGCGCTGCCGATAGAGAAGCTGAACGGGTAGCAGCGGTTCGCCGCATTGTTTGCGACGGAGCCACCAAACGTTCCAGTAAGGCTAGAATACACGCGAAAGCTCAGTGTGACCGTCTGAGCGGACGCGCTGCCCCAAGCAAGATCAGCAACATTGAAGCCTTCGATAAACTGGCCGATGACATAGGCGTCGGTCGAGCCAGGGGTGGCCGACGTGGTGGTTGTGCAGGCGAGGTAGTTCGTGAAACCCGCAGGGGCAGACGCACTCAGCCGCTGCACGGTAAACACGCCTGCCGAGGCTTTTCCGGTCGCAAACCAACGGTCAAGTGTGTAGCTGCCGCTAAGTGTGTTAATTGTCACGCTTGCCCCAGCATTCCTTTGGTCAATCCGCATATCGCCATTGATAATCCGGTTCCGCAGGAAGCTGCTTGCAGGCACCGCCGTACCAGCAAAGGTCGCATTACCGCTGCTATCCAGCACAATGTTGTTGCTGGCGCTGCTGGCGTGCTTGAGGTTGGTGGCTGCTAGCGTTGACATATCTATCTCCTTAACAGGCCATCAACACGCATGGAACGCAATAAGACCCGTCAGCATAAGTACAAGTCACATGGTTAGATGTAACCTTAGCCACGGTTTTTGAGCGGCGGATGTCATCACCCTGCGGCTTGGCTGTGCCGTCACCGGCTGACATTAGAAGATCACCCTTCTGCACCACAACACCCTGCGCGATGCGAATGATCATATCGCCTGTCATCGCAACATTCATATCATCAGTGTATGTTTGATCGTCGTTATCCCAACTGACAAATACGCCCGCGACATTGGGGTCTCCCTCAACGTCCGAAATCTTCATCTTGTTAAGCTGTTCATTCGGCTGCGGATTACCTTCTTCATCAAGCCACACGCACATCTCATCAAGGTTTGTCAGAACCGTACCTTTAAGAAGGGATGGATCGCGCTGATTTGTAGGAAGCTGGGACCAGCGGGCAAGGTGACCACCGTTGTAAGATACGGTTGTTCCTGAAACAGAAATGTTACCCTCAACGTTGCCGTCCTGCCAAAACTCCACAAGGGTTCCATCGTTCGTTTTTCTGTTAACGTAAAATGGAATAATCCCGGCAGCCGAAATCATAGTTTCGCCGTTACTGCCAGCTTTGAATCCTGAAACATTAGCGCCGACTGGGTTTGAATTTGTTGTCCCCACCAACAAATTGCCGCTGGAGTCGATGCGCGCGCGTTCGGCGTTGTTTGTGTAGAACACCAGCGGAATGGCGGTTGCGGTCTGCAAGCGAAACTCACCAGACGAACTGTAAATCCGGTTCGTGTCAGCGCCGCTCGTCAGGAAATGGATACCTGCGTCTGTGCCGTTGATGGCAAGGACACGATTGGCGATACCGGTGCCCGGCGAAGTCGTCCCAATCCCCACATTGCCTGACGAATCAACCCGCATACGCTCAGTGCCGCCTGTCCCAATAGCCACCGTATCCGCAGCCGGGAAGGCAATACCCGTATTCGTGTCAGTACCCTGCACCGCCGGGGTGGAGGCAGAGCCGTCAACACCCGCGATACCTGTGGAGCCTGAGATGGTGATTGGCATCAGATACCTCCAACAGCATCAAGCTGTTCCTGCGTTGGCTGTGCAAATGTCGGGTGGTTCCAGGCTGCGATATAATCGCCCCGGCCATCGCTGTCGTTTTGAAGGCGGATGACGATCAGGAAGTCCTGCGGTAACAGATCGGGGTATATTACCATGATACGTTCATACAGGGTCATTATGCAGCCCTCACAAGCGCGCCAGACATATTTGTAAATACTGAAGATGATCCAACCGTCGAAATAACGGCAGTTGTTGCAGTAATATATGCGTAAAGCTCTAGATAATCTGTAGAACCATTCATATAAACAACTGCTGAACCAACGGAAGTAGCCACGCCGCTTGTTGGTGGAGCGTCACTTCCGTATGTATAAGCGCTTCCGTTTTTGTAAAGAACAGAAAGGCATCGTGTTGGAGAGGTGCTATCAAACCCAGACACAATAAAGTTAATTTGATAATAGCCAGCTACTGTTGGCGTAAAACGATAA
>Ga0315899_10003689_pt1 | contig 16681 bp, 13 predicted proteins | sample LakEriMetagenome_2_FD_203518 | JGI IMG/M metagenome (GOLD analysis project Ga0315899, IMG submission 203518) | Freshwater fungal communities from buoy surface, Lake Erie, Ohio, United States - Buoy 4 MA112 | ecosystem: Environmental > Aquatic > Freshwater > Lake | place: USA: Lake Erie, Ohio... | reverse complement strand
TCTTTTATTTTCATCGCCGATGATATCGGAGAGAATGCGCTTAACCTCGCGGGTACTCACTTCTTCGCCGGCATCTGTCTGCAGACTTTCACTAAAAAAGAATTTTAACCGATAAGTGCCAAATTCGGTCTGAACAAATTTGCTGTTGGCCACGCGACTTACTGTGGAAATATCCAATCCGGTTTTTTCGGCGATATCTTTCAGGATCATCGGCTTGAGGTCAGTTTCATCTCCAGACACAAAAAATGTATGCTGGTAGTTCATGATGGCCTCCATAGTGGACATCAGCGTATGTTGTCTTTGTCTGATGGCATCGATGAACCATTTGGCTGCATCAAGTTTTTGTTTGATGAACATCACCGCTTCTTTCTGGCGCTTGTCCTGCTTTTTTCCTTTTTCATAATCACTGAGCATATCACGGTATCCCTCGCTAATTCTGAGATCAGGAGCGTTTTTACTGTTCAGAGAAAGTTCAAGCTTGCCTGCATTGTTGAAAATGAAAAAGTCGGGTATAATGTAATTCTCAGCGGATGTAGCTTCCCCGGCTAATATTCCTGGCTTGGGATTAAGTTTGATGATCTGCTGAATCACCATCCTCATCTGCTCATCATCAAGATTCAGTCCTTTCTGAATTTTTTCGTAATGTTTTTTTGTAAACTCATCAAAGTATTTGTCAATTACTTTGACAGAAACCGACACATCATTACCATTTTCCTGCTTGCGACGCAACTGCAACAATAAGCATTCACGTAAATCTTTGGCACCAACACCAGGCGGATCGAATTGCTGAATTTGTAAAATGATGGCTTTGATTTGTGCTTCATTCGCTTCAATATTTTGTCTGAAGGCCAGATCATCAATTATAGATTCAATCTCTCTTCTGAGATAACCATCATCATCCAAACTACCAATCACTTGTTCTGCGATTTTTCTTTCCGTCTTCGAATGTTTGAGCAACCCCAGCTGCTGCATCATCAGCTCGTTGAAACTGGCCTCTACTTTATGAGGAGTGGTCGTTTTTTCTTCAGCAAAATGATCATCCCGCAAACGATAATCACCTACTTCATCATCGCCATCCTGTACATATTCACTGATATCGATGTTTTCATACTCATCCTCGCTGCCGTCGGGTTCAGTATCATCGTTTTCGCCGGAAAATTCATCTTTCATCTCAAATTCATCTTCGTGTCCTTCTTCGCTTTGTTCCAATGCTGGATTTTCCTCAAGCTCCTCTTTGATTCTTTCTTCAAGCTGGGCAGTCGGAACTTGCAGCAATTTCATGAGCTGAATTTGCTGTGGCGACAACCTTTGTAGCATCTTCTGCTGAAGACTTTGTTGTAATGCCATTGCTTGAAATAATTGTTGGTCATGTAAAATTACATCACAGACCTGCTAAAGAGTTAATAAAAACAGGGAAAAATATTTATTTGCACGATTTTTGTGGTAAGGCTTGGCTTTCCCTTAAAAATAGATTAAATTATATGAATCCTATATCGATTTTACCTATTGAAATCGAATTTCGGTGTAGGCGCCGGAATACTGAAATAATGCTGTTGCAGCGAATCAGACCAGCCATTCAGATTGTTTTCAAGTGATTTACTGCTGAAAAACATCATTCCTTTGATATTTGGTGTGCTTCTAATTTTTTGAATCTGTCTCGGCAACTGTGACTTGTCTTTCCAAGCAGCATTGATGCCGGCCTTATATGTCCCAATACCAATGTAGCAATTTCTACCGTAGGTATTTTTACTCCACCAATCAATCAGCACCTCACATGGCGTATGCCGGTGTCCGATTTCCCAATAAACTTGTGGGGTCACATAATCCACCCATCCATTTTTCAACCATAGCAGAATATTGGCGTACAAGTCATCGTAATCGGTAGGCCCTGCTGCTGTTTTACTTCCTGTGGAATCAACGCTGGAATGTCGCCAAACACCAAAAGGACTCACGCCAAACTGACAAGTCTTTTTTTCTTCCTTGATAGCCTTGCTGATGGAACAAACAATCGAATCAATATTACTTCTCCTCCAGTCGTCCAGTTTCATCCCTTGACCAGATTTTATAAAACTTTCCTGGTCGTTGAATTTTTTTCCGGCTTCGGGATATGGATAAAAATAGTCATCTATATGTATCGCATCCACATCATATCGTTTTACGATATCTTTCACCACCAATAAAAGATGTTGTTGCACAGCTTTGTTTCCGGGATCAAAAAATCGCTTGTCGCCGAATCCAACAAACCATTCAGGATGCAATCTGAAAAGATGATTGTCGGCAATCGAACTGGTCTTGATATTTTGTACGCCACGAAGCGGGTTGATCCATGCATGAAATTCCATGCCTCTCTTGTGCGTTTCTTCTATCATGAATTGCAGCGGATCATAAAAAGGCTGTGGTGCCACCCCCTGCTTTCCTGTAAGCCACTGACTCCATGGCTCATAAGCCGAAAAATAAAAAGCATCTCCTGAAGGACGGACTTGAACGATGATGGTATTGATTCCATTACACTGGTGCTTGTTGAGCAGCTGAATAAATGATGCGCGCTGTTGATCAGGAGTCATCCCTGATCGGGGCGGCCAGTCAATGTTGTTGATGGTAGCTATCCATACAGCCCTCATTTCCGGGACAACAAACTGACCTGAAGGCTGGGCATTGGCACAGAAAAAAAACATTGAGCACGTTAGCAACAATGATACTTTCAGGGCGCTGATCCATACATAAAATGCTGTCGCAACGGTCTTCATGGGCTTTGAATCAAAAATTAGATATGGGTAAAATTAATCAATTTCAAAAAGTCATTTCTGCCATAAATGAGAAAAGAATGTGAAACCTAGTAGCCTGTTTAGAATTAATGCACTATTCAATTATCATCCAATTCACGGATACTGACCAGATTGAATTCGTTTATATAAATTTTAAGAAGTATGATGAAATAACTAACGAGCAGCGGGCCGAAAATCAGGCCCATGAACCCAAACATGTTCAGTCCGATGATGACTCCGAATACGGTAATCAATGGATGCACATTACCCATTTTTTTCATCAGGGTAAGCCTTGCCACATAGTCCACATTTCCAGTCACGAAAAGACTGTAGAGCATAACGCCCGTAGCCGCCCCGTCATTGCCGCTGGCATAAAGATAAATGACCAAAGGAACCCAGATAATCATGGTTCCAACAAGCGGGAAAAAAGCAAAGACCCCGGTAAAAAATCCCCAAAGGCCCCATTCCTCAACACCAAAAATCAAATACCCTATCGCTCCAAAAATGCCTTGCACCAAACAGATAATCGGAATACCCAACGCATTGGCTTTCACCATGCTTTTGGTTTCTCTGGCAAGGATGTCGATATTCTCATCTTTTAGCGGAATCATTTTACCCAGATACAATTCCATGGATTTGCCACCCACAAGCATGAAATAATAAATGAAAAACAACATGATCAGATTGGAAATGATTGTCGCTGTACTATTAATGAGCTGCGGCATTATGGTGGTGATCTTGTCAGCCACAGTTTGTGCATTGTTGCTGTTGAATAAAGCAAGACCTGTCGTTGCCTTCAATTTATTGTCAATGATTTGTATCCCTTGCACAATTTTTTCTTTTTGCTGTGCAAAAGAATGGATTTTAGGAGCCAACAAATGAATGCTGAATACAACAGGAATAGCGATAATGAGCAAACAGCCGAAAATGAAAAGAAAAGCGGATACTTTTTTATTCAGCTTCCATTTATAAACGGTCTTGAAATAAAGTGTTCGGGTAATAATATAAAGTGTCACGCCACCCAATATTCCCGGAAAAAAGAGTTTCAATTCACCTACAAGCAGAATGGCTAAGATGACAATCAGCAACAGCATCAAAATCTGACGAAATCGCTCATTGAATTGTATTTTATTCATGTCGTTTGATGATTAATCTTTCCAAACCGAAAGTCCCTCGCTGCAGTTGGAGCAAATATCAATTTGCTTTCGGCTCGTCATCAGCTCTTTTCTGAATTGACGATAATTGTCATTCTTCCAAATGTCGGTGAATTTTTCCATCTGGAGATTGCCCAATCGATGCATGGCATCCTTATCAAAACAACAAGGCACCACCAGCCCGTCCCAGGTAATCACATTGGCATGCCAGAGTTTCCAGCAATGATTCATCATTTTATTTTTAGGCTGAATCAAGCCTGATGCATCTTTTTGATAACGACTGTATTTTTTGTTGTCAGGAATCAATGCATGCGGGTCATTTTGATAATCATAAACCTGTGCTGTTTTGAATCTCACTTCATCCACACCCATTTCCTTCGCCAAAGCTTTAACGGCTTCCATCTGGTGTTCATTGGGTTTCACCACCAAAAACTGAAAAATGACAAATGGTTTTTTTGATTTCAATATTTTTTTCCATTTAACAATATTGGAAGCACCCTCAAGCACTTTGTTGAGTTTGCCTCCTACCCTGTACTGTTGATAAACCTCCTGAGTTGTACCATCAATAGAAATAATCAACCTGTCTAATCCGCTCTCTATCGTTTTTTTTGCCATCTCCTCAGTGAGGTAATGGGCGTTGGTGGAAGTTGCAGTATATATTTTTTTTCCGGAGGCGTATTTCACCATTTCCAGAAATTCCGGATTCAGATAGGGTTCTCCCTGAAAATAAAAAATCAAATAAATGAGATGTCGGTGTATGTCATCTATCGTCTGTCGGAAAAAATCCTTTTGCAACATGCCTGTGGGCCTTGTAAATGCCCGCAATCCGCTGGGACATTCCGGACATCTGAGATTGCAGCTGGTGGTAGGCTCAAATGATACAGACAATGGCATGCCCCACTGAATAGGCTTTTTCAACCATCTACTGAGCTGGTAACTGCTGTAAACTTTCATGGCATTCCAAACACGCAGCAAACTTAGCTTGCGCGTCAGATTGATAGAATCCTGAAAGTTGGGCATGGGCATGCAACAAATTTACTTCTATTTTGTATTCTTATGAATGATTGTGTGGCGGATGCGCGTGTAAATAAAATTGTATTTTACAAAAAAGTTAGAATACCTTCATCAATATGTCAATGGAACAAGAAACCAAAGCCTTTTTTGTGCTGATAGTCAACAGCATCGCTTGGGTATTGCTTTGGATGATCATAAATGTGCTGGTGGGTATTTATTTCAAACTAGGATTTTTTGAAAACATGCCTACATGGAAAAACATGGTTTATTACCTGTGTTTTTTGACCAGTCTTTTTTTATTGATTCGTCATCTGCTGAAAAAATGGAACCGGATTTGATCAACTGCTATGGTCCGAAACAATTTTCCACACCCCTTTTATTTTTCTGAGCAAAAGTGTGAAATGTCCCTGTAAATCTCCAATACTGCGGTTCAGTTTCCATCGGCCCGTCACGTGGTAATATTTTCCTGATAATTTTCTGATATCAATCAAAGTGAAAGTCAATTTGCCCATGGCTGTTGTATCAGGGTATCCTTTCTTGTAATTGGTCATCGTGTTCTGCCAGCCATAAGTCACACCTGATTTGCCGATGAACATGAGTGAATCGCTGTTCCAATAAGTGTCCATAAATCCCTCAATGTCTCCGCGATTCCAGCACTCATCTTGTGCTTTGAGCAGCGCTATAATCTTTTTCTCTGTACGCGTCTGTGCATTGGCATTTATTGAAAACAGAAATAAGAAAATGATGACCATTAACTTTTGCATGACTTGAATTTTAATTGAAGTTAATCCGAAAATGAATGAGACAGATAAGATATAGACCAGAAAAATCATTAATGTTTGTGGTGCGGAGAATGACATTGATGCACTCTGGACATCCTGTAATTGCGGTAATGTGCTGCAATGATCAGTACTACAGCCACGACAAGAAAATAATATTCAACAGCAGTAAACCATTGTTTGGCAATTAAAAAACAAGCACCGATAGTAAACAGCCAAATAGGAACATTTGATCGGTGATGCCTGATGTAACCATGATACAAAGAATAGGCGCCAACAGTAATCGCAATACCAATCATCATCCATTCAAAAAACGCATTGTGTATAATGTTGATGCCAAAAAGCGGCAATGCGGGCAACACAAATGGCAATAGTCCACAGTGTAGGGCACAAAGTACCGATGTGAGAATTCCAACCCCGTCCCAGTTCAATTTCAATTTCATGAGTCAGCAAAGATAGTTATTTGCAATATTGTTGCAAATGTTTTATGATTTTAGAGGCGCTCTGCATCTGGGACATTAACTTTGCAAAAAAAAGCTTGAAACACAAACTCTGGATTTATATCGGTTTTTTTGTCCTGCTGTTCGCTGTATTTCTTTATGCGATCAGAAACGAGCTGCCCTTTCAAAAAGCACCATTGGTGGTGATCAACGACTCCATCCCTCCATTCCAGCTCACAGATCAGAACGGCAGACCATTCACCAAAAATCAAACCGAAGGAAAAGTGTACGTGGCAGAATATTTCTTCACCACTTGTAAAGCGATTTGTCCAAAAATGAATGCCAACATGCGCAGGATTTACAACAAGTTTTATGAAAATCCGGACTTTCTGATTCTTTCGCATACCTGTCAGCCTGAAGTGGATAGTATCCCCTTGCTCAAAGCATATGAGGAGAAAATGCTCAAGGGCAATTTAGTCACGAGGCCAGATGGTGCTTATGCCATATCATTTACCGAAGAAGATAAAAAGAAGCCGCTCGTCAATACCCAATGGAAATTCCTAACTGGCGACAAATCACAATTGTACAATCTTGCCAGAAATGGATACATGATTGACAACCAAAAACCTGATAAAGCTCAAAAAATTGAAAATCAATTTATCCATACACAGTTTTTTGCGTTGGTGGACAGATACGGCAGGGTTCGCGGTATTTATGACGGTTTGAAAGAAGAGGAGGTTGAAAAACTGATGAATGACATTCCTTTAATTATGGATGAAAAAGTGGAGCCAACGCGATTTTTAAATGGTTTCAGTAATACCCCACAATAGGCTATGCAATCCGATCAACTTATCAAAAAAGCAGGACTGAGTCTTACCGAATCAAGAAAACTGATTCTCGATATATTCATTAGTTCTCCAGCAGCATTATCCCATCATGATATTGAAAACCTGATGCCGGAAGGATTTGACAGGGTTACTGTGTACAGAACGTTGCAAACCTTCGTGCAAAAAGGAATCATTCATCAAGTACCCACTACCGACAACACGACATTGTATGCATTATGTAAAGAAGAATGCCAATCAGGTCATCATCACGATAATCATGTGCATTTCATTTGCACATCCTGCCAAACCACCAATTGCTTGGAAGAGGTGACTGTGCCTTTGGTCAGATTACCTAAAGGATTCGAATTAAAAAAAGCAGCAATGGTGATTGAGGGCATTTGCGATACCTGCAACAATTAAAATTATTGTAGCGCTTGCATCTCCTCGCGCACAAATTCCATGAGCGTTTTAATTTTTTCAGGCGAAAAATCAAAGGTAATTCCTGCAGCCTGATACAGTTCCGGTAATGTTTTGGTGCCGCCAAGTGCGAGTGCATGACAATAATTGTCCAAGGCAGTTTCACGATGCTTTCGGAATTGCATCCACATCCCTATCGCTCCGAGCTGTGCGATGCCGTATTCAATATAGTAAAACGGGACTTCAAACAAATGCAACTGACGCTGCCATGAATCTGCACGGTAATTTTCTAGACCATCATAATCTACCACATCATCCTTAAATTCAGCCAATATCGACATCCAGGCTGCAGAACGGTCTGCAGTCGAATGGCCAGGATGGCTGTACAACCAATGCTGAAACTTGTCAATGATGGCAATCCATGGGAATATCGTGATCACCCTTTCCAGCTGATGCAATTTTGCGCGCTTCAGATCAGATTCATTGTCAAAAAAAGTATTCCAGTAGTCCATGGTAAACAATTCCATCGACATACTCGCTACCTCAGCAATCTCCATTGGATAGTCCTTGAATCCATTGAGCTCCAGTGGATGTGATAAGAAAGAATGGATGGCATGTCCGGCCTCGTGCACCATGGTGGTGACATCATGCATTTGACCTGCTGCATTCATGAAAATGAAAGGCGCCCCGCTTTCTGCTAACGGACAATTATAGCCGCCTGGAGCTTTGCCTTTCCTGCTTTCCAGATCAAGATGATGCATGTCTTTCATTTTGGTCAGGCATTCGCCGAAAAACGGATGCATTGACTTCAGGCATGCGATTGATTTTTGAAGCAGTTCGTCACCCCACTGAAAGGGATGTAAAGGTTGCATCCCGGCTGGTTCTGCCTCCAGATCCCAGGGCCTCAATGTTTCAAGTCCCAGCTGTTTCCTTTTGTTTTCAAAGATTTCATTTACCAATGGCAGCACATGCAACTTAACCGCATCGTGAAAACCAAAACAATCCGATACCTGATAATCAAATCTTCCGAGTTCACGGAATCTATAAGTGGTATAATTTTCAAATCCGGCATTGCTTGCAGTACGATTGCGAAGATCCAGGAGTTGATCAAACAACTCATTGAGCTGTAGTTTGGACTCCAGCCTGCGATCCTGAATTTTTCTGTAAATAGATTCACGTTCCTCCCGATCCTGACTTTCAAGATATTTTGCAGCCTGCTGCAGCGTATATTGTTTTCCGTTATGCTCAATGGTCATGGCACCCGTAATCTGTCCATATTGCTGCTGGAGCACAGATGTTTCCGCTTGCAAAGGGATATTGGCTTCTCGGAAAAGTTCAATGCTTTTCTTGACATTACGAATATATGTATGGTACTTTTCACTGTCCAGCTGTTCAAGTGAAGGAGATTCGAGCAGCTTTTTATTCAATGCGTCTGCATATGGCTGGATTTTGGGTTGAATTTCCAGGCAGAAATAATTGTAGGCTTCCTCCAAAGAAGCGTTTTCGGTATCGCAGGTCATTTTAATCTGCCTCCAGCATGCATCTTCACTGATAGCGGCTTCCAGTTCGCTTTGATCACGAAGCCACTGCTCAAGCGAGGCCACTGTGCTGATGTCGCGATCCATTAATTTTTTAAAATAAGGTTCGAGGCTTGTCCAGCTGTCCACTTTAAAATCTTGGGGAAGGAAAATCCTTGGTGTCTTTTGTATTGCTGCGCTGTATGTCATAGAAAAATCCGCACAAGGCGGAGTTTAGGTTTTTAAATATCGTTGAAGCTGCGTGAGGACAATTAAGCCATTTTCCTCGGAGCGTTCACTTTTTTAGCAGGCGCATTTTTCACGGCAGCAGCCTTGGGCGCAGCTGTCTGGGCTTTTGTGGTTTTCTTCTCCGGCGTTGCTTCCACTGTATCCGCATCAGCTTCTCCTTCAGCATCGTTGATATCGATATTGTTTTTTACAAGAATTTCCAGCCATTTCACCATTTTCTTCATATCGCTCGCGTATACACGTTCAAAATCCATTGTTGGGTATACTTTCTCAAAATAAGCTTTCACCTTTTTCGCATCTCCGGCATCAGGTAAGGTTTCGCTATTTCCCTTCATCGCATTGAACACTTCCGATAGTTTGACATTTTCGCCAGTAGTGTACACTTCAATGCTGTCTATATGTGAGAATGAATGCACTCTGTTGCTGACAAATTTGGTACTTTTGTCTTCCAAAGAACGAACAAGACCTCCATCGGCTTTGGAAGAAATCAATTCAAACAAACCGCTGAGCCCGGTTACAGCTACTAATTTTTTATATTCCATATTAGAGTTTTAATGCCGCAAGATAATTCTTATTCATCAAACAGTTTCCGCCTTATGTCAATTCACAATAAAATATTCTCGCCTTTAAGCATCAAATTAACACTCAAATTTGCAGTCATTTATACATGTGTCATGCTCATGATCATGCATACTGCTCATGCACAGCAGTTTTCACTCTCCGGACAACTCAAAGATAACGGCGACAGTACGGCCATCAAAGGAGCAACAGTGACTTTACGCATGTCATCAGACAGCAGCAATCCAAGATTTGCATTGTCCGATAATCAAGGCAAGTTTGTCTTTAAAGGCCTGTCTGCCGGTGCCGCAACTTTGGAAATCAGTATGGTCGCCTATCAGAAACAACTCACACCACTGTCTACACTGGAGCAAAACCAGAATCTTGGTGTATTGTATTTAAAAAAGGAGGCACAAGCACTGACCGCAATCACCGTAGTGAGTACAGGACCTGCAGTCACCCAAAAAGACGATACTTCCCAATATAATGCCAAACAGTTCAAAACCAATCCGGACGCTACGTCAGAGGATCTTGTGAAAAAAATGCCGGGAATTTCAGTAGACAAAAACGGTGCTGTGACAGCACAGGGCGAACAAGTAAAAAAAGTTACAGTTGACGGAAAAGAATTTTTCGGCGATGACGTCTCTGCTGCTTTAAAAAATATTCCGGCAAACGCTGTTGACAAGATTCAGGTATACGACAGATTGAGCGATCAAGCCATGATGACCGGCATTGATGACGGAAACTCTCAGAAAGCCATCAACATCATCACGAAAGCCGGTATCAACGATGCGCAATTCGGAAGATTATTTGCAGGATATGGAACAGAGAATCGTTACAGTGCCGGGGGAAATGCCACATTTTTCAAAGGCGAAAGAAGAGTTTCTATGGTTGGCAGTTTCAACAACATCAACCAGCAGAATTTCAGTCAACAGGATCTTTTGGGCATCAGCGGCAACGCTAACAGTAACAGTGGCAGACCTGCAGGAGGACCACCCTCCAATTTCAGAGGCCCCGGCGGACCAGCGGAAACTTTTACCATAGACCAGAGCGTCGGCGTAAGCAGCACCAACGCTGCAGGCATCAATTATGCAGACAAATATGGAAAATGGGGTTCCATTGCAGGAAGCTATTTCTTCAATAACGGCAAGAACAGCAATTTATCCGATATCAACAACGAGATTTTCGGTGACAAGATTTTCACCATCAGAAACAACAATACACAAACCAACAACACCAACCACCGTATCAATGCACGATTGGATGTGAAACTGGATTCAATGAACATGTTATTCATCATCCCCAGCCTTTCATTTCAGCAGAATGCCGTTGAAGGCCTCGTATTCACAAAAAGCTTCAATAGCACCGGAGATTCATTGTATAACGCCGCCTCACAAGCCAACAGAGCTAAAGCCGGCTACAACCTGAAAAACAACATCATGTTCAGGCATTCATTCAAAAAGAAAAACAGGATTTTCAGCATGAGCCTGAATACTACGCTGACAAAAAACAATACCGAGGACTTACTTCGTGGAAATTATCGCTATTATGACGCCTTTGGATTTCCTGTTTTTCCTGATTCTATACAAAATCAGATGACTGAAAATATGACCGATGGCTATAGCATTGGTGGTAATCTGACCTATAATGAACCGCTAGACGATAAAGGGAAAATGCAACTGCAACTGGAGTACAATCCAAGCATGCAGAAAAACAAAGCAGATCAGCAGACGATGCAATTTGATGGCAGCAGCTACAAGAATTTTGACTCCCTACTCTCCAATAGATTCGACAACCAGATTGTGACTCAAAACGGAGGTTTAGCATTCCGATATACCAGAAGCAAAGACGAAATGGTATCCGTTTCCGTAAACGTTCAGCATACACAACTGAGCAGCGACCGAACCATCCCGACGACAGCAAGTATCAACCATACTTTTATCAATCTTTTACCATTTGCCACATGGAGAAAAAAAATATCCTCAACCAGTAACTTCAGGATGTTCATGAGGGCGAATACAACATTGCCAACTATTGCACAATTGCAGGATGTTCCCAATTTGTCAAATCCGCTGAATGTAACCACAGGAAATAAAGACCTTGTGCAAGCTTTCTTTCAGTTTGTAGGTGGCCGTTATACCTATACCAATACGAAAACGAATAAGAGTTTCTTTTTTGGTGCATTTTTTCAGAACTCTAATAACTACATCACCAACGCTACTTACATTGCCGGTGCCGACTCCGTTTTACAACAAGGGTTACTGCTGAGGAAAGGAAGCCAGCTTTCAAAGCCGGTAAACTTGAGTGGATACAGGATGTTGCGATCTTTCGTCACCTTCAGCCTGCCGATGAAACCCATCAAATCCACCCTCAATCTCAACAGCTCAGTGATGTTCTATCGATTGCCAGGCAGAATCAATCAGCTCAACACTTATACCAACAACGTACAATACAACCTCGGCTTGTCATTGGTAAGCAACGTGAGCGAATATGTTGATTACAATATTTCTTACAATGCCAATATCAACAATGCAAAAACCAAAGCGCTTACAACTATTACAAACAATTTTCTGAATCAATCGGTAAGTGTGGTCTTCAACCTGCTTTCCAAAAAAGGTTGGTTTCTGCAAAATGATCTCAATGCGCAATTTTTCAACGGATTATCCGGCAGTCTCGATACGAGATTCATTCTCTGGAATGCCGGAATCGGTAAGAAATTTTTTAAAGACAAAACAGGAGAGATCAGGTTGTCGGTATTTGATTTGCTCCGTCAAAATCGCAGCCTATCCAGAAATGTGACCAATACTTTCATCGAAGACACACGCAGCAATGTGATTGGTCAATACTTCATGTTGAGTTTTGGATACAATCTTAAAAATTTCGGAAAGGCAAAAAAACCTGCCGCTCAGGATGAATTTCTGCCAAAAGTGGGCTATCCCGGTCAATATTAATTCATAAATTCGTTCATCAAATTAATCATTGATGAAAACAAATGAGGCTGTCCAAAAATACCTTGATGCTTTGACTGATGACAAGAGAGATGCAATGAATGCATTGCGTAAAACGATAGTGAAAGCACTGCCTAAAGGATTTGAAGAAGGCATTCAATACGGCATGATTGCCTACTCCGTCTCTATGAAATTATATCCTAAAGGTTACCACTGTGATCCTTCGCAACCATTGCCATTTCTGAGTATCGCCGCACAAAAAAATTCGATCAATATTTATCACATGGGCATTTATGCAAGCCCTGAGTTGCTGAAATGGTTCACTGATGAATATGCTAAAACCGTAAAAGGGAAACTGGATATGGGGAAAAGTTGTATGCGATTTAAGAAGCCGGAACTCATTCCGCATACGCTGATTGGTGAGCTTTGCAAAAAAATGACCCCCGCAGATTGGATCGCATGTTACGAGTCTAATTTCAGAAAATAATCACATCTTCAGGAATCTTCTTGTACGTCTTTCACCTTCCGACGTGATGGCTGTAACAAAGTAAACGCCTCTGGCCAATCCACTGACATCCAATATTTCTGTCTGACTCCCTGCATTAACCACAGCAGTGAATTTTCTCAACTTACTTCCTTTTGCATCTGTGACAAAAATACTGGCCAGTGTTGCTTTTGTGGAACTGAGACTGATAGTTGTCTGATTGCCGTTTACAGCTGTAGGATTGATGGCAATGATTTCGAATGTGCTTGCTCCATTCAGCAAGGCAACAACATCACTATAGGCCTCATAGCCATCAGAGGATCTGACATACAAGCGATAATAGTTGATATTTCCCGATACAACCGAATCGCTGTAATTGAATTCCTGTAAACATTGAGCAGCTGTGGCTGTGGTTTGATATATTGTTTGATAATTAATATTGGTGTTGCTTCGTTCAAGCGTCATATTCATCGAATCGCTACCGCAATCCACTTTCCATTTCAGTTCGTTGTAACCGCTTTGTGTCAATCCCTTGAGATAGCGAATCTGTGAAGCGACAACACTTTTGACTGTGTAGCTATAGTTCTGGCCGTCATTGACATTCCAGTTCAACGTGTACAGATCATGAACAATCTGTCCAATTGCAACTACATCTGATTCGATGGTGGATTGAGTCTTGGGCGACCCATAAACATAATACTCTACACGTGTTCCTAATGTAAAACCGGGAATACGCGCAGTGCCGATAGTGTCTGTAAAAGTCACAGGAACGATTCTGCTGGTTCGGAAGGTGTCTGTGCTATAGCGAATAAAAACATTTTCAGAAGGAGCGACGCTAGATATAACGGTTATGGTTACAGGAAGTCCTACTCCAACTGAATCAGGCAACGGATATTGGATGACAGACCTAAATGTTGCAGGCTGATAGGGAGTTTCCAGCACAGACATGTTCGGGCTGCTACAATTTCCTCCATTGCAAATAACGTTTTCAATGTTGAATGTATAATATCGGCCAGATGTAACCGCAGAAAGTTTGCCCGAAACGCCTCCATTGTTGGAATTCCAAAGCGCAGCGTATGTATTCGCCAATGGCGGAATGATTGTATTGAATGGAATAGCATTTGCCGACTGAGCATTGTAAGGTCGCCATACATTTCCGGGAAAAGTGCAATCCTGCGGAAACTCCCAAGTGCCATTGTTGCCACTCTGTATTGCTTGTACCCTCAATTGTTTGAAAGCGCCTTTGTCTTCCAATGGTAAACACGCATAAGGTGAGGCGTTGACATTGTTCAGTGCCAGTGCTCCCGGCTGAGCTTTGATAGTTTCATGAAAGAAAAAAAACATTGAAATGACAACAGCGATATTTTTCATTGAAAATTGATTTTTCTGAATTAAGAAATCGAGTTCTAAATTATAAAAGAATACATAAAAATAGTGCCTTTGTTTAAACTTGCGACAACAACGACTGAAGCTGCGGCATCAACGATGCTTTCGTCGTATATCCATTGGCCAAGAGATGAAAGGTGCCTGATGGCATTTGCAAGAAAACCGCAGGATATCCCTGAACCCTTAATCTTTTCACCAGCTCAAACTCTTCATAAGCTTGTGATTTATAAGAAGGATCATGCAGTTTTTGGTAAAATACTGCTGCGTCTACGCTGTATTTTTCGAGCAAATGTCTGTACGCTTCATCATCTGTCAGGTCACGTCCTTCTTCGTTCAAAGCGATCTGCAAATCTGTGGCAAATGAAAGCGAATGATCAGGTTGAAGTTCCTTGAAAATGATCAGCGCAATGGCAGATTTTTCGGAATGCGGATACCAGTCACTTTCTTCGGGATTGAAAATATGCCACAGAAAATCCTGTCCGAATTTTATACCTGTGGTGGCTTCCACATTCGGATAAGCCTTGGCGATATAAGAAGCCATTGCAGAAATATGAACCGGTTTTTCAGGAAGCAACATACCGCCACTCAATACTTCCACATCAAGCTGATCGCCTAATTCAGCAGCAATGGAATGCAGTACCGGACTGAACCCATAACACCAGCCGCAATAAGCATCGTAACAATAAATCAAGAGGGGTTTCATGGGAAAAATGTTTTTTGTTTATTGTTTGTGGTTTGTGGTTTTTTCGCTATGCGAGTTTGGTGTTTGTTACTTAATGTAATCTTGAGGACTGCCTTTGTTGGTGTTAACACCAACAAAGAGCTGATCATTAAGCCCCGCCAAACTTTTCAAACCTACCTAACCTATTCAACTACTCAAACCTTATCAATGCGCTTCGAGCCAGTTGATGCCAGATCCGATTTCTGCTTCCGCTTTGATTTGATTGGGTAAGGACAATGCGTTACTCATGCAATTCAGGATGATCGGTTTGATGATGTCCAGTTCTGCTTTGGGTACATCAAATACCAATTCATCATGCACCTGCAACAGCATTCTCGACTGTAGTTGTTGTTGGCGTAACTCGGCATCAATGGCAATCATGGCCAGTTTGATCATATCAGCGGCTGTACCCTGAATCGGTGAGTTGATGGCGTTTCGTTCCGCAAATCCTCTTACGGTGAAGTTGGCCGAATTGATATCTCTGAGCCATCTCTTTCTTCCCATCAGCGTTTCTACATAACCGTTCTTTTTGGCGAATGCAATGGTATCATCCATATACTGCTGGATGAGGGGAAATTGTGTTTTATAATTGTCGATGATTTCTTTGGCTTCTGTTCTGGAAATACCCAGATTTTCTGAAAGCCCGAAAGCGCCTTGTCCGTAGATGATGCCGAAGTTCACACTCTTGGCTTTGTAACGCATCTCTTTGGTGACTTCAGATTCAGATACGTTGAATACCTTCGCCGCGGTAGCGGTATGAATATCTTTTCCATTGCGGAATGCCTCGCACATATGCTCATCTCCGCTGATGGCCGCCACGATTCTCAGTTCTATCTGAGAGTAATCTGCTGAAACGAGCACGTGGTTTTCATCTCTTGCTACAAATGCTTTTCTGATTTCTCTTCCTCGATCTGTTCGAATAGGAATGTTCTGCAAATTGGGATTCACGCTGCTCAATCTTCCGGTAACTGCAATCGCTTGCGCATAACTGGTATGCAACCTGCCTGTCTTGGGATTGATGAGCTCGGGCAATGCATCCACATAAGTCGATTTCAATTTGGTGAGCTCTCTGAATTCAAGTATATCATTGCAAATCTTATGCTGATGAGCAAGTTTCACAAGAATGTCCTCGCCGGTAGCATATTGTCCAGTCTTGGTTTTTTTGGCTTTTGGATCGAGTTGCAGTTTTTCAAACAAGACTTCTCCCAATTGTTTAGGCGAAGCAAGATTGAATCGCACACCGGCCTGTTCATAAACAGATTCCTCCGCTTTCTTGGCATCTATCTGCAGGGTGACTGAATACGTTTTCAAAAAATCGGTATCGAGTCTGATGCCTTCATATTCCATACGGGTAAGCACCTGTATCAGCGGACACTCCACTTCCTGAAAAACACGCTCAACGGTTTTGGATGCAATTTCCGG
>Ga0315899_10003687_pt1 | contig 16685 bp, 18 predicted proteins | sample LakEriMetagenome_2_FD_203518 | JGI IMG/M metagenome (GOLD analysis project Ga0315899, IMG submission 203518) | Freshwater fungal communities from buoy surface, Lake Erie, Ohio, United States - Buoy 4 MA112 | ecosystem: Environmental > Aquatic > Freshwater > Lake | place: USA: Lake Erie, Ohio... | reverse complement strand
ACCCGCCTGGGCATTGCCAGACATGTCGACCACGCCGTTGGCGCCGAAGCCGCCGAGATCGCCTCGGGCGAAAAGGCGCAACCTGGGGGCCAGGAACACCTGGCCCTGCAGACCGAGCAACGGCTGGGCGATAGGGTTGCCAAGACTGAACTCCTTGGTCCGCTTGAGCAGGGGACCTTCAAAGGTGTTGGTCGACTCCAGCCCCAGATCCAACACGCGCACACCGGCGTAGGGAATCAGCGTGAGGGAGCCAGGGGTGCTGATCGCCCGCTCACGCTCGCCAAAGCGGTAGCGCAGGGCAAAGTCGTAGATGCCCTGGGTGACAGCCACCTGCGTTTTCAACGTGCGCGTGGGCACGGGCAGATCGGGAAACACCCTGCGGCTGCGCTTGAACTCCTTCGCGGTCTGCCCGGCTAGCCCCACATAGCTGAGATCGGTTTGAAACCCCACCCGGTTGTGCTCCACGCTGCCGCGCAGATAAAAGATGTCTGTGAGGCTCTGCAGGATGGTTCCGAGCCCCACATCGGTGACGGCGGTGAACCCCGGGATTTCAATCTGATCAGGGAGCCTTCGCCCTGCAAGCCTCTCCCGCAGCCCTCCCCCACCAGGGGGGAACGTCAACCCCGGCAGCTGCTCCAGCTGCTCAGCGGCCCGGCTGGCTCGCTCGCCCGGTTGGCGCTCGCCTCGCCTGTTGGCCAGCAAGCCAGGCAGATCCCGTTGGCTGGCCGCGCGGGTGAGGCTGGTGGTGGCCCGCAGCGGCGCGAAGCCATAGAGCTCCAAGGTGCCCGCCCAGGGGGAGGGCGCCGGGGGGGCAGCAGGCGCCAGCTCCCCGGGGATCGCGGGCGCCTGCTCGGGAGGCATCGGCTCCACCGCCTGGGCCGTGGCACCGATGGCAGTGGCTTCCGCGAGCGTGATGGGCTCGATGGATGGCCTCTGAGCCGCCGGCTGCGCTACGGCATCGAGCGCTGGCAGAAGCAGGAGGGTGGAGAGGACGCCACTGGCCGCTTGTAAATAAGAGCGAAGCATGGGTTCAGAGAAGGCAGGGCCAGTGCGGGCTCAGAGTAATGAGCCCAAACGATTTGTGATCACAGCAGTGGGCCAATCCCTACCTGTCGCCACGACTGTTTTCCTGGCGCGGTGACAAACCGGCGCCAATGCTCAGAATCACAGAAAGGTTTTTATCCCGCCGAGCAAGCGGCAGAAGTGGCAATCAGCGCAAGCCGAGGGTTGGGATCGCACGTGGCTGTGTCAAAAGGCGGCCTGCAAGAGGATGTGAAACACTGATCCGATCTTGCGCATCCGCATGTCTGGGAGAATGTGAACCTCGGCAAACTTGTCAGCGAGGCTTGCTTCCAGCACACCCAGATCGGTGGCGTGGTCCGTCAACAACACCACGCGGCGCGGTGGCATTCGCTGGGCCAGCTGCTGAAGTTCAAACTTGCAGCCCAGTCGATCAGACGTCACGCCACGCAAGTCCATCACCACGGCGTCGGCTCGCTCCATGAGCTCGACCACGGTGGCTTGCCAAGTGTTGTTGCCGCAGCAAAACTCATTGATCCGGTAACGACCGTCGGGATCCGGTCGACTGTCGATGGCGGCGAGCCTGGCATTGAGGGAAGCACGGGAGGTGACAAACAGCTCGCCAAGATGGCCGGTGAGCCATTGGAGATAGTCGCCGGGGTCGATGGTGCGGGCCACCACATCCGGAGCCGCAATCATCGTGACAGGGCCAAACAGACGCCAGCGCGCTCCGATCCGATCAAACAGTCGCTCGGTGCGGGCCGTATAGCCAAAGACCCGCAACAGCAGCAAAGTGCGCGGCGGTGGCGACGGAAGGCCCGCCCGCAATCGGTGCAGCCACCAGCGATTGACAGGGGCGAACCCGATCAACAACGCCGCGCCCAGCAGAAGAGTTGCGAGCGGCCGCTGGCGGACGATGAGAAGCTCCGCAATGACCGAGACAACGAGGAAAAGCCACCAGGTGCGAGCCAGCAGTTGGGCATCGGAGAAGCGTTTGGCTGCGTATTCACGGGACAGGAGTCGAAGACGCCGCCAGGCCAACCAGCCGGTGGGAAGCGCCAACAAGAGGAATACACCGCTTTGCCCCAGGCTGAACGCCAACGGGGTTCCCGCCTCGGTGGCCGCCAGGGCGTCGGTGAGCTGCGTGCCAAGGAATGGGGCCAGGCCAAACACAAGCAGGGCCGCAAAGGTGATGGGGGCCACTCCCCGCACACAAGAGGGCCAAGTGAGCAGCCAAAACAAACCGGGCATCCAGAGCTGGATCGCGATCCACTGCAAAAACAGCGGCACCATTTGAAAAATCTGCCAATTGATTGGGCGTCCTGCCAAGATCCTCTCGATCATCACAACCAAGATCACCAGTGCTGATGTGAGCAGCAGGAGCTGGGCAAGGGCTGCCATCGCTCGCCCGGGAGGTAGAGCAAGCGACACGATGATCATGGGTAAACAAACCAGGCTGAACCCCAAGCCAAGCGAAGCAACTTTGGCGAGGGATGGCGCCATTCCACTCAAATACAGATAGCCCACCGCCAACGGAATGCCGCAAGAAAGCGTGGTAAGCCAATAGGCAAGGGCGAGGCGGTTGCCGGTGGATTGTTCATAATCAAGCAGCTCTCTCAGATCCGTGGATGGGGCAGCTGGTTCGCGGCGACTGACAGAAGGCATAGGCAGGGCTTCGGGTTCGCCATGCCTCATGCCCTCCAGCACGGCACAGCGATAGCGCCAAAGCACAAATAATGAAACCAGCGCAGTGAGGAGGGCAATGTTTACAAAATGATAGTGAAGCTCGGCTCCAGCCATCGCCCAGGAGGTACGCATACAATCCGCTGCCAACCATGGTTCATCGTTAGATTATGCGAGCTTCTCTGGAGCGGTTGCGTATGAAGCAAGCACGATGGCGCTTTGTCATCACCACCCTGGTTCTCACCCTGCTCTACCTGGCGATCCAGCGTGCATGGATGTGGGGTGCTCTCCAGCTGGGGCGTAGCGGCTATACCGTTAATAATCCTGTGCAGCTTTATGCCAAAGATGCAAAGATTGTTGCTGAGCAGTCCAGGCAGAGGGAGTCGCGATTAAGTCCGCAGGCTGCGCAGAACGTGTTCGAGCTAGGCCTCGCTTATGGCTATGTGAATCAGTGGCTGGGTGGCTATGGAACGCAGGCCCCGGCTTTGATGCGCGTTTTGGAGCGCCCCGTGGCCGCCTGGATGCAGCGGATGGCAACCCTGGGCGAGGAGCTCGGCATCGGACCGCTGGAGCGGCTGCCCATGCGCACCGGGGAGGACTTTCTGAAGCTCAATCAACGCATCGAGGACGACGAAGGTGGGGCAGCAGGGCGCGTGGAGCAGGCCACATCGCCACGGCTGCGCCACCTTTTTCTGCTGGGTACGCACGTGGGCATCGAGCTGGCCGCTCTGGAATCTGCCAAGCGCTTGACCCCCATTCCCCCCTCAGCCCTGATTGGCAAACACGCCACATTGGCGGGGGTGGATGAAACGCACTGGCGACCGCTGGCACGGCTGGCCTCTGGGAGACAACCAGAAGCCTTGGCCGCCTACAGGGAGGCGATCCGTCGCTTAGAGCAATCGCTCCGGAGGGATGGGTGATTGATTGGACTCCAGCCAACAAGGCGGGCACGGCCTTGCATCATGCATTGAGAAGATAGGCCAATGAATCGCAACCAAAGCTCCAGACGCCACCCGCAACGTCTCGATATCGCCAAAGGCCTGGCTTATCTCAACGACAAAGAGCCTCACTCCAAAACGACTTGGGAGCTGTTCAGATATGTTCGCAGCGAAATCCAACACGAACACTCTCTGCTGCTGGGTCGCGTGGCTTGGTTTATCACCTGTCAATCATTCCTGATTACGGTGTATGCCGTCTCTTTCAGCGCCGTCAAACGATTCAATTGGTTTTCCAACATCCTGCTGCCAACATTGGCGATCACCATCTCCTTCCTTGCCTATTTCATGATCCATGGTGCAACCACAACCATCAATATGTGGGGTGACTTGCGCAAGGATCTAATCAGATTTTCTGCATCTTCCCAGCCTGGAACCGGCCTGGATCCGATCTTGATTCAACGCTGGCGATCTGATTTCGGCAGGGATGCGATTCATGAACGAGCACTTTGGTTTCCGCAATTCATCACCATCGTCTTCATGGTGTTTTGGATTGTTGTTTCCTTTCTCTCTTGGCGATCTCCCTGGATTAGGTAAGCCCCAACCAGCCCACTCAACACGCTGCGACGCTCCCCCTAAAGCCCCCGCACGGCCGGCGCCATCGATGGGGCGTTGCTGCGGGGGGCAAAGCGGCTCGCATCCGCCTCCCGCTGGGCCTTGAAGCGCTGGCGGCGGGCGGCCTCACGCGCTTCCCGATCCTTGGCGGCATCCACCTGGGCGGGGTAGAGCTCATCAAAAAACTTGCCCAACCCCACCGATACGCTCAGCACTCCATCCATGAACTTCGGATCGCCGGTCAGCTTGCTGACGTCTTGGCCCACCGCCTGCCAGCGATCGGTGAGCTTGCGGGCATTGGCCAGGGTGGCCTGCAAATCCTTGGTGGTTTGCGGATTGTCGATCCGGGCGGTGAGGGCGCGGGCATGGCGGGTGGCGGCCGCCGCGTCGGCGCTGGCCTTGTTGAGATTGGCCAGGATCGGATCGGCCTTGCGCACCGAGGCATTCAGCTCCTGCACCAGCCGCTGCGCATCCTTGACAAACACCTGCCCATCGCGGGAAAGCTTTTCGGTCTCCCCGGCGGTGCGCTCAAACGCCCGGGTGGCGGAGGCCATTTGGGGCACCACCTTCTCCCTCTCGGCCTGATTCAACAAGCGCTGCACCGTGTCGGTCACCGATTCCAGGGTGGGAGCGGCCACCCCCTCCACCAGGCCCCCATCGCACACCATGCGCCCCTTGTCGCAACCCTCCTGCCTGGGCCCTACCCCCCGGGGCAGGGGCGCACCGGAGCTGATCAGAGACACCACCGCATCTCCGCCCAGCAGGGAGCTGGTGGCGATGCGCGCCACCACAGGCCGCGACAGCCGCAGGTTGGGATCGCTGATCTCCAAGAGGGCTTCCACCGCCTGATCCGTCACCTTCACCTTGCGCACATTGCCCACCTGCACGCCCCTGTGCAGCACCGCCGAGCGCTCTGCCAAACCAGCCGCATCGGCAAAGGTGGCGCGGATGGTCCAGGTGTTGCGCTGCAGAGACACTCCCTTCAGCCAGAGCCAGAAGCCAACACCACCCGCGATGGCGGCCAACAGAGAAAATCCCACCAAGGCTTCTCGAACACTGCGGCGCATGGATGAAAGACCTGTTGTCAGTGCTCGGCCGGCTGAATCGGCCCTTGCAGACTACCTGTCCTGAACTGAACCACGTAGGGATCGGTGCACTGCCGATACTGTTCCGCACTGCCCATCCAGCGGAAGTGTCCGCCATAGAGAAGGATCACGCGGTCGGCACAACGCTCAATCGTGCTGTGCACATGGCTCACCACCACCCCTGAGGCATGGGCGAGACCCGTGGCCTGCACGATGAGATCCTCAATGCGGGTGCACGCCACCGGATCCAGCCCCGCCGTGGGCTCATCAAAGAGCAGCAGGGGCACCCGATCCCCGGGCTCGCTTGGATCTTCGATCAGGGCCCGGGCAAAGCTCACCCGCTTCTGCATGCCGCCACTGAGCTCCCCGGGCAGCCGCTCCTCCGTGCCTTCCAACCCCACGGCCCGCAAGGCATGGCCCACCCTTTCGCGAATCTCCGCCTCACTCAGGCGGCTGCGGCGATAGAGCAGAAAACCCACGTTCTCCCGCACCGTGAGGGAGCCCAGCAGGGCAGGGTTTTGAAACACCAGGCGCACGTCGGGCGGATGGCGCTGATCCAGCCGGAGATAGCGCTGCGGCACGCCATGCACCTTCACCTGGCCTGCGCTGGGAAGCAGCAACCCCGCCATCAGCCGCAAAATCGTGGATTTGCCAGAGCCGGAAGGGCCTACTACCACCAAGCGCTCCCCCGGCTGCACCTGGAGGGCCACCTGATCCAGGATCAGCCGCTCCCCCCAGCCCATCGACACGGCCTCAAACTCCACCACCGGCGCGGCGCGCCGAGCCGCGCCGGGGGGCTCCAGCTGGGTGGCATCGCTGAACACAGGAGGAGCAAGCTCCAGGAGAGGGGGTGCGGGGGAACGCTTCCATCTTGACGCCCCTCCGCATCCCTACAGTTCAACCAGTCGTTTCCGCCTCCGCGCCCCGATCCCTTGCCCGAGCGAGGCCCAACCACGCGCCACCCCCGCCAACGCCCACAGCCACGCTCGCCCGAGCGTCCTCAATGGATCGGCAGGGGAGAGCTGCGCCAACAGGATTTGGTGAGCAGTTCCCGCAGGGCGGTGCGCTGGCTCCAGCCGGGGCTCGTGGTGAAGCGCTGGATGCTCACCTCCGGCCTGGGGCTGGTGATTGCCCTATTGGGGGCTGCCGTTTGGGCGGATCTGCAACCCATCTACTGGACCCTGGAATCGATCCGCTGGGTTTTGGCTCGGGTCACCCAGGTGATGCCCCGGGGCATCACCGGACCGCTGGTGTTGCTGATCGGGGGGGTGCTGATCTGGCTGGGCCTCAACCGCAGCTTTGGCTCCATCCAGCAAGCCCTCGCCCCGGAGAAAGACACCCACTTGGTGGATGCCTTGCTCGCCCAACGGCGCCTCAACCGTGGACCAAGCGTGGTGGCCATCGGCGGCGGAACGGGGCTCGCCACGCTCCTGAGTGGCCTCAAGCGCTACAGCAGCAACATCACAGCGGTGGTGACCGTGGCCGACGATGGCGGCAGCAGCGGCGTGCTCCGGCGCGAATTGGGGGTGCAACCCCCAGGCGACATCCGCAACTGCCTGGTGGCCCTCGCCAGGGAAGAGCCGCTGCTCACCCGGCTGTTCCAATACCGCTTCAAGGCCGGCAGCGGCCTGGAGGGTCACAGCTTCGGCAACTTGTTCCTCTCGGCTCTCACCGCCATCACGGGCAGCCTCGAATCAGCGATCTCCGCCAGCAGCCGGGTGTTGGCGGTGCAGGGCCAGGTGGTGCCCGCCACCAATGCCGATGTGCGCCTCTGGGCCGAGCTGGAAAACGGGCAGAGGATTGAGGGGGAATCGCGCATCGGCAACGCCACCAGTCCGATCGTGCGCTTGGGCTGCACGCCCGAGCGGCCGCCTGCCCTGCCGCGGGCCCTGGAAGCCATCGCCCACGCCGATCTGATCGTCTTGGGCCCCGGCAGTTTGTACACCTCCCTCCTGCCCAATCTGCTGGTGCCCGAGCTGGTGGAGGCCATCCGCCGCAGCCGCGCCCCGCGCCTCTACGTGTGCAATCTGATGACCCAGCCCGGGGAGACGGACGGCATGGACGTGGGGGGCCATCTGCGCGCGATCGAAGCCCAGCTGGCCACCCTTGGGGTGGACGAACGGCTCTTCACCGCCGTGCTGGCCCAGGAGGATCTGAGCCCCTCCCCACTGGTGGAACACTATCGGCGCCGGGGCGCTGAGCCGGTCACCTGTGATGTGGACGGGTTGGAGGCCCAGGGGTATGAGGTGATGCAGGCCCCACTCCAGGGCGCCAGGCCCAGCGCCACCTTGCGCCACGACCCCCGCAGCGTGGCTTCTGCCGTGATGCGCTTCTACCGCAAGCACCGCTGGGATGGTTAGCCCCTGGCTGGCTCAAGACCCCAATAGCGCCTTGGCCTGGCATTTCAGGCGAAAGACGCTCTCCCGCCAGGCGCGAATCGGCCACGGCGGCGGCTGCTCCAGCAGTGGCACCTGGGCCCAGGGGGTGGCGGCATGGTGGCGGCGATAGCTGTCCCGCCAGGGATGGAGACAGCGGTAGTGCCAAGGCTTCACCGTCCCCGGGCCCGCGTAGTGCACGATGGCAGGACGATCAATGGCCTCCACCTCAGCGGCGGTGAGCTTGTCACGGCTGAGGTCGTATCCGCCGGTGAGCCCATAGAGATGGGGGCAGGCGTTCCAGCGATCCCCCACCGCAAGCCACCGCCCCTCAAAGACGTGGTTGAGCACATCCTGATCCCAATGGCGCAAGCGATGGGGATTGGCGACAGCAAAGGCCCGGCCCCGTTCGATCAGGTGGGCTTGCCGCCAAACGTCTAGATCGATCAGCATCATGCCCGCGTTGAAATATTCGCCAAACACATAGCCGTGGTCGGCGCAGGAGCGCCGATGCTCTGGAACGGCCGCCAGCGCCTTCCCCGCAAGGGGAAGCTGCCAGAGCTCCACCAGAGAATCGGTGACGATGGCATCGCTGTCGATGAACAAAACGCGCTCCAAACCGGCGGGCAGCAAGGTGGGAAGCAACAACCGGAAGTAGGTCGACACCGTGACGTGCCCCGAGACGGGGAACCCCTCCAGCGCACTGGGATCGGCCTGCAGCAGGGAAACCGATGGCAGGAACTGCCCCAGAAAACCAATGAATCTTGCCCGCTCTTCAGGATCGAGATCACCATGCACCACATACACGACCAAAGTGTGATCGCGGTGCATCTCATACAGCGAATGCAGCAGCGCGGCGCAGTGGCGGAGATAATTATTATCCACGGCGCAGACAACTGTTATTTTCATAAAAAAACCCAGCCGGGTCGTCGCACATGGGCGCAAATCATATCAATGCAAGCATTGACGCAGCAACTTTTTGGGAAGGGCCAGAACAGGCAGAATTCTTTGATACCAAACTCGAATCAACCGCCACCGCCAGGCGAGAGCCATGTTTTTCATCCCTAAGAGCAGCGGCTCATATCGCAGAGGAATGGGCACAAGCATCGCGGTTTTCAACGGATAATGCACCACCGACGATTCACAACGCTCAGAGAGGAGGTCAACCCAGCGCTGATAGGAAAGATCTTCGCTGTATTCGTTGGCCACCATCAAGCGAGCCCCCTCCGAACAATGCAACCACAGGCTGCGATCATTCAACAAGCGGATGATCGCAGCAGCTGCTTGATCAGGGTTGGCATCCACCAGCAATCCTGATTCTTGGTGTTTGACGAATTCAGCAACAGCGGGCAACGTGCGCGCTACGGGCACAACAGCACAAGCCATCGCCTCAAGCAGCGAGATGCCGAGCCCCTCATAATCAGACATCAATAAAATAGCCTGATAATCACGAACCCTTTTTCTGACCTCTGAGACATCAAGACGCCCAACAAAGTGAATGCGATCGGTCAGTCCCTGTTGCTTGACCCATGCCCTCGCCTCCGGCTCTTCAGGTCCTTCACCAATGAGCCAACATTCAATCCGAGAATCCGCCTTGCATGCGAGAGCCATCGTTTGCAAGACAAGCGAAATTCGCTTCGCCTCCTCAGTGATTCTGCCCGTATAAACCACCTTAAAGCATTGACCAGAAAATCTTGCCACCTCCAAGGAAAGAGGCACGCCGTGAGGAATCACGTACGGCCGTGGATCCAGTTGTTTCTCCCGTAAACGGCTAGCAATATGACGGGATATGGCGACATAGCTTCCCTTCGACAACTTCACCTGAGTGGCCTGGGCCACAGACCAATACGAAGGATCATCCGCATGCACAGTGAACACCCAAGGCAAACCCTGTAGCCCAGCTATTTTTGCCGAGAAGTAGAGAATGTTGCGACAGTTGGGCAAAAAGATCTGGGGCCTGTGTCGGTTGAGAAAATCAAGAATCTTCTTCACATGTCGGCGAGGATGGAAAACTTCCTCCTCCAAGGGAATCGCCTCGATTTCAACAGGAATTCCCACAGACCTAAGCCTTGACCAAACCCCCACTTCAGGAATCACAGAGCCGTAATACACCAGCAGGAGTACGACGGGTATGCCATCGGCATGCAACCGGAGGAGCAGGCTCTCCATCCATGTCGTTACCCCACCAACATCATTATCTTTGCTGTAATTTGCGAATGCGATTGGACCGGGCAACGAACGCAAACGGTTCAAGCCCATCGTTTTTTTAGGTATACACTGCCCGGGAGCGCCATCGGATCAATATGCATCTTGCATCTCATAAAAATCGGGCTGCACATAATCCTTGCGCAACGGCCAACCTTTCCAATCCTCAGGCATCAGCAAGCGCTTGGGATGCGGGTGGCCCGCATAAACGATGCCAAACATGTCGTAGGTTTCGCGCTCTTGCCAGTCGGCTCCACGCCAAAGGCCGTAAAGGCTGGGGATGGTGAGCGAGCCATCGCGGGGCAGAAAAACCTTCAGCCGCACCTCCTCAGGCTTCTGATCGGCAGCCAAGGGCTGGTTGGTGCCCGCCGGGGCCGAGGCTGGCGCAATGCGATCCGCCAACGTCGCCATTTTCACCAGGTGATAGAAGCTCACCAATCGCCCCCCGGGCCCCTCGTCATACCCCCCTTGGCACTGGAGGTAGTCAAACCCGAAGGCCTTTAAAGCGGTGGCAATCAATGGCAGCACTTCGGGTTCGAGGCTGATCACTTCCACCCCCAGATGATCGGGTGGAAGCACACCGTGCTCAAAGCCCTGCTGGCTCAACCAGGTGCTCACCGGGCCAGGGACTGGCGCTGAAACGGAGGCAACGTCTGTGGCGTCGGCCATGGCTCAGAAAAGGAGTGGGGGGCAGGGATCGGTGAGTTGAAGGGGTCAGACCGTCCCCTTGGGGCGATCTGCGGGAGGAACGAGGGCTGGCTCAGCCATCGAGGGGGTGGCCAAGGGCAGGGAGGAAGCAGCCGCCAGGGCAGCCTTTTGGGTTTCTGCCCCCAAGTAGGCGCCGGTGATCAGCGGATCCACAGGCCGCAGCTTGTGGGGCACCGTGAAGTAGCGGTGGGTGGCCTGCAGTCGGCGCCGTTCCGCCACCGACTCGTTGCCCACCTTTTTGCGAAGCTTGATCACCGCATCAAAGATGGCCTCGGGCCGAGGCGGACATCCCGGCAGATAGAGATCCACAGGGATCAGTTTGTCCACGCCGCGCACAGCAGTTGTGGAATCAGCCGAAAACATGCCGCCGGTGATCGTGCAGGCGCCCATGGCGATCACATATTTCGGTTCTGGCATCTGCTCATAGAGGCGAACCAGAGCTGGCGCCATTTTCATCGTCACCGTGCCAGCCACAATCAGCAAATCCGCCTGGCGGGGGCTAGAGCGGGGCACCAGACCAAAACGGTCGAAATCAAAACGGGAGCCAATCAGGGCGGCGAATTCGATGAAGCAGCAAGCCGTTCCGTAGAGAAGGGGCCAGAGGCTGCTCAGGCGAGCCCAATTGTGGAGATCATCCAAGCTGGTGAGGATGATGTTTTCCGAAAGGTCAGAGGTGATCGTCGGTGGGCCAACAGGGGCGCAGGTGGCGGCACGCTGATCACGCAAAGCGCTCACCGAGAGGGCCTCAGCGAGGCCAGCCGTGACGGAGCCGGAGGAAGGAGGAGTGGCGGTCATGGGGAATTAACTCCATTCAAGGGCGCCCTTGCGCCAGGCATAAGCCAAGGCCACCACCAGGATGGAGATGAAGACCAAGGCTTCGATGAAGGCCAATAAACCCAGGCGATGGAAGGCCACGGCCCAGGGATAGAGGAAAACGGTCTCGACGTCAAAAACGACAAAGACCAGAGCAAACATGTAATAGCGGATGTTGAACTGGATCCAGGCTCCCCCAATCGGTTCCATGCCCGATTCATAGGTGAGCTCTCTTTCGCCCCGCTGGCTTTTGGGGGCCAAGAGCTTATTGGCGACCAGAGCCAGCACCGGCACCGCAGCTGCAATGAGCAGGAAGCCCAAAAAGGCGTCGTAGCCGGAGAGCACGAACATGGTTCAGCCCCAAGGTTGGGGCGCAGTCTGGCATCTGCGCCCCAACCTTGGGGCTGCTTACAGTCCACAGACTGCAACGGCCCGCTATGAGCAACACCTCCAGCTCCGAGGGTCCCGTACCGGCTCCCCCTACTGCGCCGGTCTCCGAGGACGCTGCTTCACCTCTTGCACCCGAATCGGAGGAGGGGCAAGAGGCCGCCCCCGAAGAGGAAGACACGGCCAACCACCGCTTCGAATGCCGCAGCTGCGGCTTTGTGTACGACCCGGCGGAGGGGGTGCGCAAAATCGGGATCGTCCCCGGCACTCCCTTTGACGAGCTGGACCCGGCTAGTTTCCGCTGCCCGGTGTGTCGCAGCAAGGTGGGAGCCTTTCGCGACATCGGTCCTCGCGAGAAGCCCAGCGGCTTCGAAGAAAATCTCAATTACGGTCTTGGCGTCAACCGTTTGACACCAGGCCAAAAGAACGTGTTGATTTTCGGCGGCTTTGCTCTGGCGATCGCCTTTTTCCTTTCTCTCTATTCCCTGCGCTGATGGATCGCTCCTGCCCACCCCCTGCGTTGCGTGCTTGGTCTGCGCGCCTGGCCTCCTCTGTTTTTTCCCTGCTGATGGCCCTTGCCGTGGGCCTGGCCCTGCCCGGATGCGTCGCCACCGGATTGCCCATCGCCTCCACCAGCCCCTGGGAGGCGGTGCCCCTCGCCACCAAGGCCAATCCCCTTGATGTGGCCTTCACCGATCGTCAACACGGTTTTCTGGTGGGAAGCAACCGCCTGATCATGGAGACCAATGATGGCGGTGCCACTTGGGAGGAGAGGAGCCTGTCGCTGCCCGAGGAGGAAAATTTCCGCCTGATCAGCCTCGACTTCAACGGCAAGGAGGGCTGGATCGTTGGCCAGCCCGGTCTGCTGCTCCACAGCACCGACAACGGCAGCAATTGGAACCGGCTCTTCCTGGACACCAAACTTCCTGGCGAGCCCTACTTGATCACGGCGCTGGGGGCCAACACAGCTGAGCTGGCCACCAACGTGGGCGCCATCTACCGCACCCAGGATGGTGGCAAAAGCTGGCAAGCCCTGGTGGGCGACGCGGCTGGAGCGGTTCGCGATCTGCGGCGAAGCCCCGATGGGCGCTACGTGAGTGTGAGCAGTTTGGGCAATTTCTTCGCCACCTGGCAGCCAGGACAGCCCGCCTGGCAGGTGCACCAGCGCGTGAGCAGTCAGCGCCTGCAGGCGATGGGTTTTCAACCTGACGGCCATCTCTGGATGGTGACCCGCGGAGCCCAGCTTCGCTTCAACAACGATCCGGCCAACGTGGAGGACTGGGGACCCGCCATCATCCCGATCACCAATGGCTATGGCTATCTCGATCTGGCCTTGGATCCCAAAGGCGGCCTCTGGACCGGCGGCGGCAGCGGCACCCTGCTAAGCAGCGCTGACGGCGGAACCACCTGGACCAAAGATCCGGAGGGCGCCAAGCAACCCACCAACTTCACCCGCATCGCCATGCTCCCGGACGGCAAAGCCTTCGTGCTTGGTGAACGGGGAAGCCTGCTGCGCTGGGTGGGCTAAGGACGGCGAACTGCGTCCCTGTGTAACCATCGATCGCCAGAGGGGGCAGTTGCCACCAGTCGCCCCCTAGGATCAGCCCGCTGAATGCTTGGTGCTATGGCTGCCGGCTCCACGGGTGAACGCCCGTTTTTCGAGATCATCACGAGCATCCGCTACTGGGTGATCCATGCGGTGACCCTTCCTGCCATCTTTTTGGCCGGGTTCCTGTTTGTCTCCACAGGTCTGGCCTACGACGCTTTTGGAACTCCCCGCCCCGATGCCTACTTCCAGGCCCAGGAAGACAAGGCGCCAGTGGTGAGCCAGCGTTATGACGCCAAATCCTCGCTTGACCAGCGACTGAAATAAGCCATGACCCAATCCACCGCCCCCACCACGCCACGCAATTACCCGATTTTCACGGTGCGCTGGCTGTCCGTTCATGCTCTAGGCATCCCCACGGTGTTTTTCCTGGGTGCCTTGGCCGCCATGCAGTTTGTGCGCCGCTAATCCCATGGGTCTCCAACGCAACCCCAATCCCAACAACCTCCCGGTTGAGCTCAACCGCACCAGCCTTTACCTGGGGCTGCTGCTGATTTTCGTCACCGGTGTGTTGTTCACGAGCTACTTCTTCAACTGACGCTTTCTCCCCTCCTTCCTTGAGCCATGAGCAGCAAGAAATCTGCCCTGCCTGACGGCCGGATCCCCGACCGGCTCCCCGATGGACGCCCTGCGGTGGCCTGGAAAAGCCGCTGGACCGAAGGCGTTTTGCCCCTGTGGCTGGTGGCCACAGCCGGCGGAATGGCGGTGATATTCGTGGTGGGTCTGTTCTTCTACGGCTCCTACGTGGCGGTGGGCTCGGCCTGAAGCACGGCTCTCCGCACCCCGGGATCACCCGGAGCCCTGCCATGGGTTTCATTCCTCCCCAAGCGGATCTTCGGATCCGCTTTTTTTATGGGCTGGCAAGCCCGAGTGCGCTGGCCACCGCCTCCGGTGTCAGGCGTCGGTCGTCGCCCGCCTCCCCCCTGAGGTCCTTGAGCACCACCACCCCCTCGATCGCCTCGCTCTCACCGATGACGGCCGCCCAGAGGGCTCCACTGCGATCAGCCCGCTTGAATTGCTTGCCAAAGGCGGCTCCACTCAGATCCAGCTCCACCGCCAAACCCGCCAAGCGCCAGCGGCGGGTCAGCGCCAGAGCCCAGGCCTCGGCCGCCTCGCCGCGGTTCACCACATACAGATCGGGCGGTGGGGGCGTGGCAGGGGCCGTCTGGCGCTGGGCCAGCAGCAACACCAGCCTCTCCAAGCCCAAGGCCCAGCCCACCGCCGGCGTTGCGGGCCCACCCAACTGCTGCACGAGCCCGTCGTAGCGGCCGCCGCCACACACCGTGGCCTGGGCGCCGAGGTGGGTGCTGGTGATCTCAAAGGCGGTGTGGCTGTAGTAGTCCAGGCCGCGCACCAGGCGGGGATTGAGGCGGAAGGGAATCCCCAGGGCTTCAAGAGCCTGGCGCACCTGGGAAAACCGCTCATGGCTCTCGCCAGAGAGGGCATCCGCAAGCTGGGGGGCGCCGGCCAACAGGGCCTGGGTGCCCGCGTCCTTGGAATCGAGCACCCGCAGGGGATTGGTGTGCACCCGGCTTTGGGAATCGGGATCCAAGTCCTCCAAATGCGCCTCCAGCCAGCGCACCAGCTCCGCGCGATAACTGGCCCGATCCTCAGGCGTGCCCAAACTGTTGAGCTCGAGGGTGAGGTCGTCGAGCCCCAGCGCCTCCAGAAGATCCCAGGCGAGGGCGATCGCCTCCACATCGCTGCGGGGATCACCCACGCCGAGCAGCTCCACACCGATCTGGTGAAACTGGCGCTGGCGTCCCTTCTGAGGGCGTTCGTAGCGGAACATCGGCCCGCCGTACCAGAGGCGCTGGGCCCCCTGGCTCAACAAGCCGTGTTGGATCACAGCCCGCACCACCGAAGCCGTTCCCTCAGGGCGCAGGGTGCAGCTGCGCTCGCCCCGATCGAGAAAGCTGTACATCTCCTTGCCCACCACATCGGTGGCCTCGCCGATCCCCCGGGCAAAGAGCTCGGTCACTTCAAGCAAGGGCGTGCGGATCTCCTGCACCCCCGCCCGGCGAAACTGTTCTCGGGCCACGGCCTCCAAGTGCTGCCAAAGGCCGATCTGCTCGGGCAGGAGATCGACCATGCCCCTGAGGCTTTGGAGCGCTTCCACGATGGTTGAGGTCATCGACAACCGCCCCACTGTGCCGTCTCGGCTTCAGCTCGGCAGGGCGGCCAGCCGTTCGCGGAAGTAAGCAATCGTGGGCTCGAGGCCTTCTGCCAGGCTCACCTTTGGCTCCCAGCCCAGTTCCTGGCGGGCCAGATCGATGACCGGCTGCCGCTGGAGCGGGTCATCCTGTGGCAGGGGAAGGGTGGTGAGGGGGAGGGAAGGATTGATGCGATCCCGAACCAATTCGGCCAATTGGCGGATCGTGAATTCCCCCGGATTACCAATGTTGATTGGCCCGGTGTGGTTGCCATTCATCAGGCGAATCATGCCTTCGATGAGGTCGTCCACGTAACAGAACGACCGGGTTTGGCTGCCACCGCCATAGAGGGTGAGGGGCTGGCCCTGCAGGGCTTGCACGATGAAATTGCTCACCACTCGACCATCATCTGGCAGCATGCGCGGGCCGTAGGTGTTGAAAATGCGCATCACTCGGATTTCCGTTTGGTGCATGCGCTGATAGTCAAAGCAGAGGGTTTCGGCGATGCGCTTGCCCTCGTCGTAGCAGGAGCGAATGCCGATGGTGTTGACACAGCCTCGATAGCTTTCGGGCTGGGGGTGCACCTCGGGATCTCCATAGACTTCACTGGTGCTGGCCAGGAGCAGACGGGCGCCAACCCGGCGGGCCAAACCGAGCATGTTGTAGGTGCCGAGGAAGCTGGTTTTGGCCGTCTTGATCGGATTGAACTGATAGTGAACGGGCGAGGCAGGGCAGGCCAAATGCCAGATCCGATCCACTTCCAAGCGAATCGGGTCAGTAACATCGTGGCGGATCAGCTCAAAGTTAGTGTGGCCCAACCAGTGGCGAATGTTGTCTTTGCGTCCGGTGTAATAGTTATCCAGGCAAATCACTTCTTCGCCGGCATTCATGAGCCGGTCTATGAGGTGTGAGCCCAGAAATCCAGCCCCTCCAGTCACCAAGTTGCGGCGTGCCATTTAGCCTTCCCCCACACGCCAAACATTGAGGCCAGCCGCGCGGGCCGCCTCTGGATCAGCCACGGCTCGTGCATCGAACAGCCAGGCGGGGCGGCGCATCACTTGGGCAATGCCCACCAAGTCCAGATTCCGGTAATCCTTCCA
>Ga0315899_10003686_pt1 | contig 16685 bp, 10 predicted proteins | sample LakEriMetagenome_2_FD_203518 | JGI IMG/M metagenome (GOLD analysis project Ga0315899, IMG submission 203518) | Freshwater fungal communities from buoy surface, Lake Erie, Ohio, United States - Buoy 4 MA112 | ecosystem: Environmental > Aquatic > Freshwater > Lake | place: USA: Lake Erie, Ohio... | reverse complement strand
CTTGTTCTGATTGACCTGCACCATCTCTTCGCCGTACTCGCGCATGGCTTGGCCAGCAGACTGCACGACGTTGACGCCGAACACCTTGAGGATGTCACCGCCCTTCTCGACCAACGAACCGAAAGCCGAGATCATCTGCCCAACACTGACGGCCGTAGCACCAGACAGACGCCGAATCCCAATCATGGCGCGTTGCGCGCCCACCGACAGCACTTCAATCAGGATGGTGCCAAACGTGAGCAACGGCTGCGCGATTGGTGTCACCGCGCGCAAGAAGTCCACGAGCGCCAACGTTAGGGACGCCAACGCCGAGAAGCCGCCCGTGGTGTTTTTCGTCAAACTCAACATCAGATCAATGGCGAACTCCCGAAGCGGCTGCATGGCCTCACCAGCGCGCGCCTTGGTTTCCTCCATGTTGGTGTTGAACTGCGCCTGCTTGCCTTGGGCAGACCCAAGGAACTCCCCGTAGGCCCCGACGACTTTGTTCCCGCCATTCAGCACCGCGAACGCCAGCGCCGCTTGCTTGTCCATGTCGGTGAACTTCCCGGCGCTCTTCCCGATCACGCTCTCATAATCCTTCCACAAGGCGCTCGGGTTCTTGCCGAAAAGTCGGTCCGTCCCCTCGTCAATGCCAACGATGGCCTGTGACGCAGCCTGCAGAGACTCCGACGCACTGAGACCACGAGCGGCTCCGACGTTGAGGAAGCCGGTAAGCAAGTCGGTAGCTCGTCCGGCGTTGCCGGATGCAACGGCCAGCTTTGCCACTTCGGAGGCGTAGTCGTTCGCCTGAATCTGAGAAAGGCCGAACTCCTTCCGCCCCTTCTCGACGATGGACTGAAGATAGTCCATCGACAGGCCTGTCAGTCTCGACGTGCCTTCGAGCTTACGCTGGGATGTGGCAAGAGCGTCGTAGGCATCGAAGGACTGGACTACAAGGTCTCGCACTCTACCGATGGCTGCCATGACGGCCTGATAGGCGACAGTCAGGCCCGCAATCACCTTGGCGTAGGTCGGTACATTGCTCGCGAACTTGGACAGTCCTTGGTCAGCCGCTCTCGCAGCATCGCTGACGTACTCTTCACCATTGATGGTGATCGTCACCTGCCGGTTAGCCGAGGCCATGCACTACCTCCATTTGAGGGCAGAGCGCGCGCACAACCTGAACCTGCAGGTCCTCACTTAGACGACTGATCTCGCGATGGGGATTGACGAGGCGCTCTTTCCACCCGATTGAAGGGAATGCCTCGCGCATCAGCAGCTCGAGAGCGGCGTCATGAAAAACCGAGCCTGGGGAGCCGATCAGGAAGTGCAAGGCCGTCGCGGCAACACTCGCCGAGACCGGCAACGCCCGGAGTGTGACGAGGTTTGCGGGGAACGGGGCCCCGGGGAATCTGAGGGAGATCACTTCTGCAACTCTTCACGAAGGATGGGAGCGCCGACAAAGGCCTCCAGCTCGGCGCGGGAAACGCGGAAGGTGCGCTTCCCCACGCGTCGGACGCCTGGCAGCTCTCCTCTCGCAGCGAGCTCGTAGGCGCGCCGAGGTGACACCCGGATCACGCGCGCGGCCTCAGGAACGGTCAACAGAGCTGTCATAGTGTTGTGCGGAAAGGCGAGAGAAAGTGCGCTTTCCGTACGATGCCCCCGGAAAAGTGCCGCGTCCGGAGGTCCCTCTCAGATCTTCGAATCAAAAGCCGGGATTTGCCCTCACGCTGCTGTCCGCGGCGCTCGCCTTGTCCAAGGCAGGCGATAGGCGCGCGCGTGTAGATGGTCAGCGTCGCGAACGTCGAGATAGCCGGTTTCGACTAAGCTGCGCATGGTCCTCCCAGCGGTCTGCTCTCGGACACCCAAGAACGTGCTGAGAGCGATGATCTTGACGGGACGGAATTCCCCGGCTCCCAGGAAGTGGCGGCCAAGGTACCACATGGCCACGCGCTGAACCTGCGTCAGGTGCGGGTTGTCGAGGGCTTGCTCGACCGCGCGCGGAATGACTGGGTCTAGGGGTGGAAATGAGGCCTCTTTGCCGTTCCGGACACACGCCGGACAGTTGACGGTCTCGGAGGGCTCGCCAATCGGAAGGCGGTATGCCCGAAGCCGGCGGGGGCGGATCTCGATCTCGAGATATCCACGGTGCACAAGCTCTTTCATGGCGCGCCCAACCGTCTGGTCCTCGACGCGCATGGCCGGCGCAAGCAGCGTGACTCGAACCTCACGAAACTCGTGCCAATCGAGGACATGCCGGTAGAGATGCCACATTGCCAGGCGGTCGACCAAACGTAGCCGTCTATCCTCGAACACTCGGGAGAGCAGGCCCATCTCGGCAGGCAGTCAGCGGACAACGAACGCCCGAAGCACACTCCCCCTCACCGGAGAGGGCCTGCGCCCCCACGAGGCTTCCGGGTCGGCTTCTTCTGCGCCGGCCGCTCCAGCAGCTCACTCGGGGTGACACTGAGCAGCTCACAGAGGGTTTCGAGCACCGCGGCATCGAACATCTTCAGCCGGTCTCGCTCCTTCACCAGGCGGTGCGCCGTAGACCGGCTGATCCGCCCATTCGAGAGCTCTGCGAGCTTCAGCCATGAGATCCCCCGTTGGGCGAGTAACTCGGGAAGACGTAGCCGCAGGCGCGGGGCATCTTCTGGGGAAAAGGGCGTCATAGTCCGAAGATAGAGACCGTCAGGGGCTGGACAAGGTCCGACACCTCGGACTACCTTTGCACATCCGAGACTTCGGACCCTCACCTCATCACGGAGTGCATATGCCGACTCGATCGACCCATCTCCGAAGCGCCGTAGGCGGAATCCATTCACGAAGCCCGGAACCCTTCCGCGTTGCCATCGACGAGGTCTATCATGAGATCTTCCTTTCCACTGAAAGACCCTTTACCGAGCAAGAGATCGCGGCGCTGCGAGAGGACGAAGAGGATCCGCGGAACGTCGCGACCGCAGAAACACTCGTTCTCGACGTGAAGATCGACGGCAACGCGCGATACACGAGCATTAGCCGCGGGTATCAGAGAAATGGGGCGTGGCAACCCTACACAGAGACGCGTCAGCTTATGCTCGATGCGGACAGCTGGACTCAGTTCGTGGCATTGGTGAACATGGCCGATAATCGCCTCAAGGAGTTGGCTACTCACATGCCTGGCATCACCCTCTCAAGCTCGGCGCCTTCCGAAGCGAAGCAATGCGGTCGGTGAGGCGGAGACGCGTCGGTCGATCTGACGGCGCGCGCGGCCAGGGATAGCGAAGAGTCGGGCGCGAGAGGTAGCCCTTCCCGAAGCTTGGCCGAAGCGGCTGACAAAGCGCACTCGTCCTCGAGAAACGCCCCGCGGAATAGCGGGGCGTTTGTCGTTCGTGGCCGTCGTACACCCCGCCAGTGTTCTGCCCCGGCCGCCCCCCCCTTTCTACATTGCGACAGGGCATCCACCAACACGCTTCACGGAGACCAATGAATGACCGAAAGCGAGATGAGGTTGCGCGCGCATCAGGACAGGGCGTGATGGCGCAAGTGTGGATCTTCGCCGGCGTCACTGACCTCGCGGCCCAGGAGCCGGACCAGCTGGAGAGATCATTTCGCAAGACCGGCGGACTCGATATTGACCGGCCGCGGTACTTCCGGTGCGTGGTACCGAACGGGGTGAATGAGCTGAGTCATGGCGTCGATCTGCCCGATCTGCCCACGGTGCCGACATCGATATTGCCCTAGGCCATATCTCTGCCGGTCGTCGACGCGCCTCACATTCGCCCGTCCAATCACGGAGCCGGTCCACCTCACCAGGAGACATTGTGTTCACCTTCAAGAATGCTCGGTATCGCTACGCCCCGTCCGCCGAGCTGCATAGAGAGCTCGGCGGCATTCAGCCGATCGGCCTGCGCTCAGTCGAAGTGAGTTGCGAGTGTGGGAAAATGTGGACGGCCCGGCCTGGAGACGGACGCACCTCCGAAGAGCTGGGGGGCGCGCGCATTACCTGTCCGGGTTGCAGAAGGGAAGGCGTCCTATCTGACGCCTCTTCGAGCTGAGGGCGCGCTCCGGTCACCTCTCTGGAACAATTCCAGGAGGCAAACTGTCAGAGACTTGCGACAGTATCGTCCCAGCTCCAGTATTCGCGTCGTTGAGCCGGCGCACCTGCCATGCCGAACCTCTCCCCCATGGGGAGAACCTCCCGGAATCCGTTCCGAGGATAGGCCGCGGGTGCCCCGGCTCAACGCGTTTTGGGCGTGTACTTCCAGATGTTCGCCTTGGCCGAGTTCATTGCGGTGTCTCGAGCAAGGTCCTTCCAGCGGAGTTTGTCGGCGATGTACCGCTCGAGGCCGGGCTTGGCTCCGCACGTAGAACGACGACCATTCCACGCCCACCCGATTGCACCGAGAAGCACGTCTGCGAGCTGTAGGAGATCCTCCCTTTTCGAGCACTCTCCTCGGCAGGTAAGCACGTCCCAGTACGACCCCTTGTTGTAGCCCGTGTTGTTCAGGCGCTCTTGTAGCTGCCCCTCGGGATCCTTCAAGCGCGGACTGCTGCGCTGGTCGAGACGAATGTGATACGTGCAGTTGGCCAGCAAACGATGCGAGAGGAGCGTCCAGTACGCCTTGTAGAAGCCGAGGTCTCTCTCGTGCTTGTCTCCATTCCTCGATCGATCATCTTCCGAGTGCACCACGATGCACTTGAAGGACAGGTGCTTCGCTGCTGGTCCGCTGAAGAAGAGATCCATGAGATCCAAGTAGACTCGCCATGGCTCACGTCCATCTACTTTGCCCCAGCGCAGTTCACCGGCTTTGGGGTGCCGCGCGCGCAGTTCGGTGAATGCTTGGCGCACCTCACGGAGTCCCTCGGATCGAACCCAGATCCCTCCTTGGATTCGGTACGTGTGAGGAGAGAGGTGAGACTCGTCGCAGAAGACGTGGAAGGTCGTCACGCTGGCCTGCAGTGAAGGCTTTCGGTCGACATCATGAACCGAAGGTCATCAGTCCCCATATCAGAAAGCAAACGATTCCGACTGGTCAATCGGTCGCCCATGCCTGGCATTGTGTGCTAAGTGTAGATCCGGTGTAGATCCAAACGAAAAACGGCCAGCCTTCAAAGGGCTGGCCGTTCTCGTAAGTCGTTGATTTTCAACAGCTCCCGGGGAGGGACTCGAACCCCCGACAGGGTGATTAACAGTCACCTGCTCTACCACCTGAGCTACCCGGGAATACCGCCCCGACAGCCACCTGCGTTGCCGGAGCCTCATATAATCAACGACCTGCCGGGCAGAGTCAAGCGGCGGCGGCTACCGGGGGAGCACGGTCTGCAGCCACCGCCCCGTGTGGGACGACTCGACGGCCGCGATGGCTTCGGGGCGTCCCATGGCCACCACGTGGCCGCCGCCATCCCCACCGTCGGGGCCCATGTCGATGATCCAGTCGGCCAGCTTGATCACGTCGAGATTGTGCTCGATGAGCAGGAGCGTGTGGCCCTGGTCGAGCAGCCGCTCGAACACCTGCGCCAGCTTCCGGATATCCTCCAGGTGCAACCCGGTGGTCGGCTCGTCGAGCACGTAGAGCTTGCGGGCCGAGCCTTTCGCGGTGAGCGCCAGTTCGCGCGCGATCTTGAGGCGTTGGGCCTCGCCGCCGGACAGGGTGGTGGCCGGCTGTCCGAGCCGCAGATAGCCCAGCCCGACTTGCTGCACGTGCCACAGCGCCTGCGCCAGCTTGTCCTCGCGCGGAAAGAACCGGATCGCTTCGTCGACGGTGAGCTCGAGCACGTCGGCAATGTTGCGCCCGCGCAGCCGGACCTCCAGGACCTCGGGCTTGAACCGCTTGCCCCCGCACGCATCGCACGGCACGAACACGTCGGCCATGAACACCATCTCCACCTCGATGGCGCCGGCCCCTTCGCAATGCTCGCAGCGGCCACCGGCCACGTTGAACGAAAAGTGGCCCGCGCCGTATCCGCGGGTGCGCGCCAGCGGGATCGCGCTGAACAGCCGCCGGATCTCGTCGTACGCCTTCACGTACGTGACCGGATTGGAGCGGGGCGACTTGCCAATGGGGCTCTGATCCACCAGCACCACATCGTCGAGGTGCTCGTCGCCCGAGAGGGAGACGAAGTCGCCGACGGTCTCGCCGAGATGCTCCTTTGCGGAGTGCTCCCCATGCAGCCGCGATTCGATGGCGTGAAAGAGCACGTCGTGCACGAGTGTGCTCTTCCCCGACCCCGACACGCCGGTCACCACGGTCATGGCGCCCAGCGGAATGCGTACGTCCACGCCCTGCACATTGTGCGCGCGCGCCCCGCGCAGCTCGAGCCAGCGCGGGCCAAGCGTGCGTCGCACCGCGGGGACGTCAATGCGTCGCGCGCCCGTGAGGTACTGCCCGGTGAGCGGGCTGCTGGCGACGTCGGCCATGGGGCCGGCAAACACCACCTGGCCGCCCTGCTCACCGGCCGCGGGCCCCATTTCCACCATGAAATCGGCAATGCGCATGGCTTCGAGGTCATGCTCCACCATGACCACGGTATTGCCGAGGTCGCGCAGACGGAGGAGCAGCGAGAGCAGCCGGTCGAGATCGCGCGGGTGCAGCCCGATACTGGGCTCGTCGAGCACGTAGGTGGCGTCGACCAGGGCGGCGCCCAACGCGTTTGAGAGGGTAATGCGCTGGGCCTCGCCACCGCTGAGGGTACGCGTCGCGCGATCGAGCGTGAGGTAGGTGAGTCCCACGTCGGCCAGAAAGCGCACCCGGGCGCGTGCTTCGCGCAGCACCGTCTCGGCGATGTGCGCGTCACTGCCCGTGAGCGTGAGCTCGTCCAGCCAGTGCCGGAGATCGCGCACCGGCAGGCGCGTCACGTCGGCAATGGTGCGCCCCCCGATGCGCACCTGCAGGGCGTCGGGCTGCAGCTTGGTGCCGCCGCAGGTGGCGCAGTCCTGTGCGCTCTGGTATTTGCGCAGGAAGATGCGGATGTACTGCTTGTAGCGCTTGTCCTCGAGCGCCTTGAGGAACGGATAAATGCCCGTGTACTGCCGTGTGGAGCCATGGAGCAGACCGCGGCGCACCGCGGCCGGGAGGGATTTCCACGGGGCATCGGGAGACGCGCCAAGCGCGCGGGCCTGATCAACGACCAGCCGGCGCTGCTTCTCGTAGCGCGGCGCCGTCCAGGGATCGATCGCCCCGTCGCGCACGGAACGATCCGCATTGGGAACGATGAGCGCTTCGTCGTAATCGAGCGTGGCGCCGAAGCCGTTGCACGTGGCGCAGGCCCCGCGCGGGTTGTTGAAGGAGAAGAGCTGCGGCGTGGGGGCCGGGGCGCGGGTCCCGTCGTTCGCGCACTCGAAGCGTTCGGTGAAGGCCATCCGGGTGACCGGATGCCCGGCGGGGGCCGCGTGCAGCGCCGGTGGGGGCAGCACCGGTTCCGGAAACAGCAGGACCGCGTCGCCGTCACCCTCGAGAAAGGCCGTCTGCACGGCTTCGGCAATGCGGCCGGCCGAAGCCGCCTCGACACGCAGCCGGTCGATCACGACATGGACGTCGGGGGTGGCGGACAGGTCGAGCGTGTCCGCCGTCACGTCATCGAGATGGTGCACCACGTCGCCCACGGCCACCCGCACGAACCCGCGGGCCCGCAGGTTGTCGGCGATGACAGCGTGCGTGACCAGTGGCGAGCGAACGAGCGGGCAGGCGACCATGAAGCGCGTGCCGGCGGGCAGGGCGAGCACCAGATCCGTGACCGATTGCACGGTGTCTGGGCGCAGCTCGCGGTCGCAGAGGCGGCAATACGTGCGCCCGACGCGCGCCCAGAGCAGGCGCAGATAATCGTAGATCTCCGTGGCGGTGCCCACCGTCGAACGGGACGTGCGGGTGGGGTTCTTCTGCTCGATCGCCACCGCCGGCGACATGCCGTCCACCCCGTCCACCGCCGGTTTCTCCATGCGCTCGAGGAACTGGCGCGCGTAGGCGGAGAGGGACTCCACGTACCGGCGCTGTCCTTCGGCATACAGTGTGTCGAAGGCCAGCGACGACTTCCCGGACCCGGAGACCCCGGTGATGACGGTGATGGCGCGTCGGGGCAATTCGAGGTCGAACCCCTTGAGGTTGTGCTGCCGCGCGCCACGGATGCGGATCTTGTCCTTCATCCGTGAAAGCTATCGGTAGGCGCAAAGGGGGCCGGCGGGGCAGGGCGGGGGGCCTGCTAGATTGCGCGGGTCATGGCTGCCGCCCCCGCTTCCGCCCACCCCGACGACGACGCCCTGGGCGCGGCCTACGACGCGCGGCTGGTGCGGCGCCTCCTGCGCTACGTGCGCCCCTCTCGCGCCCTCGCCGCCGCCGCCCTCGGGTGCCTCGGGGTGGCGGCGGCGCTGCAGCTGGCGGCGCCCCTCCTGACGCGCTGGGTCATCGATGTGGCGTGGCCCGCGCGCGACCGCGTGCTGGTGATGCAGGTGGCCGGCGGCTTTGCCGCCCTGCTCGTGCTGCAGTTCGCCGCCTCGTACGGCGAAACGCTGTTCACCGCGCTGCTCGGGCAGCGCGTGATGCGCGACCTGCGGGCGGAGCTCTTTGCGCACGTGCAGCGGCTGCCCATTGCCTACTTCGACCGCACGCCCGTGGGGCGGCTCGTCACGCGTGTCACCAGCGACGTGGAGGCGCTGAACGAGCTGTTCACCTCCGGCGTGGTATCGGGCGTCGGGGATCTGTTCACCCTGGTGGCCATCAGCGTGGTCATGCTGGTCGTGGACTGGCGCCTGGCCGTTGCCGCCTTCGTGGTGATTCCCCTGGTGCTGCTCACCTCCCGCGTCTTCCAGCGACACGTGCGGGAGACCTACCGCGAGATCCGCGCCCGGGTGGCCCAGGTGAACGCCTATCTCGGCGAGCGACTGTCCGGCATGCGGCTCATTCAGCTGTTCGGCCGCGAGCACAGCGAGGCGCAGCGATTCGCCCGGCTCAACGAGGGGCACCTCGAGGCGCAGCTGCGCTCGATCACCGTGTATGCCCTGTACTTCCCGGTCATCGAATTCCTCACCACGCTGGCGCTGGCCAGTCTCCTCGTGACGGCCGCCGGCGAGGTGGCGGGGCATCGGGTGACCGTCGGCACCGTCGCGGCCTTTCTCCAGCTCGTGCGGCGGTTCTTCCAGCCCCTGCAGGATCTGTCGGAGAAGTACAACATCCTGCAGGCGGCCATGGCGGCGTCGGAGCGACTCTTCGGGCTGCTCGATACCCCGGGCACGGCTGGCCACGCCCCCTCGACCGACCGGGAGGCCCGGGTGCGCGCCATGGCCAGCCGGGGGGTGACCGTGCAGTTCGAGCACGTCTGGTTTGCCTACGGCCCCGCCACGCCCGCTGTTGATCCGGCTGCGGAGCTGGCGGGGGGACCGGAAACAGGGGGGAGCGTGCCCTGGGTCCTACGTGATGTCTCGTTCACGGTGGGGCCCGGGCAGTCGCTGGCGCTCGTGGGACACACGGGGGCGGGCAAGAGCACCATCGTGAACCTGCTGCTGCGCTACTACGAGCCCCAGCGCGGGCGCATTCTGGTGAATGGGGAGGACGTCCGGCAGCTGCCGCTGGACGTGCTCCGTGCCCTCATGGCCTACGTCCAGCAGGACATCTTCCTCTTCGCCGGCGACGTGCTGACCAATGTGCGGCTGTCGGCGCCGATCGGCGATGAGGAGGTCCATCGGGCGGCGGCTCGGGTGGGGGCCGACCGTGTGATCGACCGGCTGCCGGGGGGGTGGAGGCACGTGCTGGGGGAACGTGGGGCCGGTGTGAGCGTGGGGGAGCGGCAACTGCTCGCCTTCGCCCGCGCTATTGCGGCTGATCCCTCGGTCCTGCTGCTGGACGAAGCCACCAGTGCCGTCGATTCGCGCGTGGAGGCGGACATCCAGGAGGCGGTGCGCGCGCTCATGCGGGGGCGCACGACCATTGCCATTGCACACCGACTCAGCACCATCACCGACGCCGATGAGATCCTCGTGCTGCACCACGGTGCCGTGATCGAACGTGGCACGCACCGCTCGCTGCTCGAGGCGGGCGGCACGTACGAGCGACTGTTCCGGCTGCAGGCCGGCGACGAGGCACTCGCAAACCGGCCCGCCGCCCAAGGGACACGCTTGCCAACCGACGCGGCTGTCGGGTAGCTTCGCCTGTGGCCCACCCGCTACTCCGGCGTTGGCTTCTGAGTTCCCCCGTACTTCCCCTCCGGACGAACACCCCACCCACGTGCAGCTATCTGTCGCCGCCGGTACCGATGTCGGACGCATTCGGGCAGGCAATGAAGACAGTCTCTATGCGGACGCCGATCAGGAGCGCGGGCTCTTCATCGTGGCCGATGGCATGGGGGGACACGCCGCTGGTGAAGTGGCCAGCGAGATGGCGGTCCAGATTGTCGCCCGGGATCTTTCCGACGTTCGTGACCTGACGGCCGGCGCCGCCGGATCGCGCATGGCCGAGGCGCTCAAGGCCGCCAATCGGGCCATCTACGAGCGCACCATCCAGGAAGCCGACAAGCAGGGTATGGGCACCACGGCGTCCTGTCTGCTCATGGGGCAGGGCCGGTACATCATCGGCCATATCGGCGATTCGCGCGTGTATCTGCTGCGCGATGGCCAGTTCCGGCAGATCACGAAGGACCATTCATACGTGCAGGAGCAGGTCGACGCCGGCTTCCTGTCTCCCGAGCAGGCGCGCTACCACCCCTACAGCAACGTCATTACGCGTTGCGTTGGCGCCAATGCCGTGGTCGAGGCCGACGTCCTCACGGGCGAACTCCAGATTGGCGACCTCTATCTGGTCGCCTCCGACGGCCTCACGGGCATGGTCGAGGACCCGCAACTCCGGAAGATCCTCGAATCCAAGCAGACGCCGGGGCGCATGGTGGACGCCATGATCACCGAAGCCAATCGGCGCGGCGGCCTGGACAACATCACGGCCATCGTGGTGCAGGTGGTGAAGGTCACCGGCACGGCGACGGGCGAAATGGCCGCGGTCCTTGGCTGACGAGACGGTTGGCGGGTTGGCCGAACTGTATCTCGGCAACCTGCTGTATGCGCTCGAGCGGTGCGCGCTGTCGCTCGAGTCTGATGGAAAGCCGCTCGACGCCGCGTTCTATCGCGGCATCGGGCGCAAGCTGGCCGACGCTCACCGACAGGCACGTCCCGGTGACGCGGCCTCCCCCTCTTCCGGGTCGCTGCCATGAGCTCACTCCGCCGCTGTGCGCTCGCCCTGCTGGGCGGCGCGGTCCTGACGCCGACTGCCCCGCTGCGGGCGTTTCCGGCCCCCCTGGTGGAGATGAACGTCGGCGGGGAGACCGGTCGTGTCCTGCCGTGCGGTGCGCCGGCACAGCCCATTCGCTCGGCAGCGGCGGGCGGGCCGGTGTTCTCGCCTGCTGACAGCACGCTGGCTGCCCTGCATGCCAGCGGGCAGTCGTTCTCCGATTTCGTTGCGGCAGCAAAGGCGCGCCGGGAAGGGTGGCTGCGCCTGGCCGACAGTGCGCAGGTGGATGGCGCCCTCGTGCAACGCGCCCGGGCCGTGGGGGGAAGCTGGAAGCTGCTGGTGGTGGCGGTCGATGCCTGCGGGGATTCCATGAATACCGTCCCGTACGTTGCGCGTCTCGCCTCCCAGGCCGGCGTGGACCTGCGCATCGTGCTGCCGGCGGCCGGCCGGCCGGTGCAGGAGCAGCACCGGTCGCTCGACGGCCGCGTGGCCACGCCCACGTTCGTATTGCTCGACGCCGAGGGGCGCGAGCGCGGCTGCATTGTCGAGCAGCCCCGTGCGCTGCGGGAGTGGTCGTCGCAGGAGCGGAAGCGTGCGTCGCTGGACTCGGTGCACGCCGGAATCCGCGCCTTTTACGCCAAGGATCAGGGTGCGGCCATCGCGCGCGAGGCTGTGGAGATGCTCGAGGCGGCGGCCGCCGGTCGCGTCCACTGCGACCGCGGCAGCGCCGGCAGCGCCGGCAGCGCCGGCAGCGCCAGCCGCTGACCTGGTCAGGGGAAGACCGGCGCTGACCGCCGGCGGGTCAGCCCAGTAGCGGCTGTCCCATATCGAGCCGCCGGGCCACGTCGCCGGCCTCCATGCGAAGGACCGCCAACACGCCACGTTCCGGTACCGGCGCGCGCTTGGCCGTGAAGACCCGCAGGCGCCGGGCGCTCCGGTAGAGCTCGTCACTCAGGCGCGGCAGATTGAGCGCGCCCTCCCAGCCTTCGGCGGTCAGCTGCACCACGCGTCCGTCGCGCCGCTGCATGGGAATGTCCACCCCCAGCATCTGGGTCTTCGCGGGGTAGTCGAGCAGCACCGCGCCCGACGGGAGTCCCAGTTCAGCGGCGAAGGCATCCTCCACTCGACGGGTCAGGCGATAGTCGGAGGCAATCCACTCCCCGACCTCCTCGCCGAGCGTGGCGGCGGGGCACTCGTAGGCGCGCTTGTGCAGGCGTCGGATGCGGATGGCGTCGAGCAACTCCCGCGCCTCCGGTACCAGCGTGGGCGTATCGAGATGCACCAGCAGCCCTTCATCGGTGAAGCGCGCCACGGTGTCGGCCGCCACGGCGCCGGTGTCGATGGCCACGGCCACCAGCCGCTTGTACATCGCCGTGGCACTGCGCACCGCGTGGTGCCAGTACACGTTGCGATACATCTGGTACTTGGCAAACAGGAGTGACTCGAGGGCGGAGAGGCCCTTCTCGTGCACCCCGATGGCCGGACCATCCCCCGGCCGCGACACCAGGACCAGCGAGTTGAGCAGCCGGTCCACGTCGATCTCACCGTACGGGACGCCACACATGGTCGCGTCACGCTTGAGGTACTCGATCTTGTCGAGGTCGATGGACCCGGAGATGAGTCCCTGCAGCGGGTGCCTGCTGCGTCCGGTAATGAGGTCGAACACCTCGTGCGGAGCATGCCCCCCGAGGTGCGCGCGCAGGCACTCGCCGATCACGCCGTCGGTGATGAGCGGGCGGGCGACCTCTTCGTGATCGGTGACGCCGATCTCCTCGAGCGCATGGGAGAACGGGTAATGCCCCACGTCGTGCAGCAGGGCGGCGGCGCGCACCACCTGCTGTTCCCGCGCCGCGATGCCGTGCAGCGCGCCCCGTTCGTCGAGGAGGCGCAGCGCCATGCCCGCCAGGTGCCACGCGCCCAGCGCGTGCTCGAATCTCGAATGAGTTGCTCCCGGATAGACCAGGAAGGCCAGTCCCAGCTGCCGCACATAGCGCAGCCGCTGCATGACCGGGGTTTCGAGCAGCGCCAACGCCAACGGGTCGAGGCGGATGTTGTTCCAGAGCGGATCGCGCAGGATTTCCATGGTGCTAAAGATATGTCGGGCCGCCGTCACGTACCTGTCATCAATCGACACAGCCGGCGCCATGCACGCGGGACACAACGAAACGAGCGACCGGCGCATTTACCTGAGAGGCGGGCCGTCGGCCCGTGCAGCTGCGGCAAAGATCCGGCATTAACGAACGCCGGGATCCTCTCGTCCAATCGTCGTGACCATTTCCTCGCCTGTTCTCCGGCACGTCCTGTGGGCATTCACGGTGTGCCTTGCCCTCGCGGGCAGTGCCGCGTCCGCTGTGGCGCAGCAAGTCGACATCATTCGCGGACGCGTGATGGGGACTGACACGCTCCCCATTCCCAACGTGCTCGTCACGGCCACGACGCTGTCGGGCAACGTCAGTCGCACGGCGCGCACCAATGCGCAGGGCCGCTACACCATTTCGTTCCCGGGGGGCGAAGGCGACTATTGGGTCACCTTCTCGGGCATCGGCCTGGCGCCACGGCGCTATCAGGTCAAGCGCACGGCCGACCAGGAAATCCTCATTGCCGATGCGCGGATGGCGCCCGCGGCCATCACGCTCGACGCCGTTCAGGTCACGGAGCGGGTTGCCGCCTCGCGCAGCGATACCGTGTCCGATGTGGGCGGGACGGAACGCAGCGTGAGCGACGAAACAGCCGGCTTTCTCAACGCCGAACAGCTGGGAGACCTCGCGGCCATGGCCTCGGCGATCCCGGGGGTGCAGCTGCTCATGGGGGCCGACGGCGCGGCCGATGCCTTCTCCGTCTTCGGACTCGGTGGCGACCAGAACAATACGCAGCTCAACGGGCTCAACTTCGGCGACGCGCAACTGCCCCGCGACGCGAATGTCATGTCGTCGCTCAATACGTCGCCCTACGACGTGTCGCGCGGCGGCTTCTCCGGCGGGCAGCTGCAGGTGCGCACGCGCGCGGGCTCCAACTTCGTGACCCGTCGCCTGAGTGGCAACTTCATCTCGCCGCAGCTGCAATGGACCGATCGCATCGGGGTGGCCACCGGTCAGCAGTACACGAACATGTCGCTGGGCGGCTCGGCGTCGGGGCCGATCAAGCCCGATCAGATGTTCTACAACACCTCGTTCCAGTTCGATCGACGCCTGCAGGACCTGCAGACGCTCATCAACAGCAACGACGCCGGGTTCGCCGCGGCGGGTGTGTCGGCCGACTCGGTCGCGCGACTCATCGACATCCTCGGCACCGAGCAGGTGCCGGTGACGGTGCCCGGCTACGATCCGCAGCGCATCAACACGCGCATCAACACGCTCAACAGCTTCGACTGGGTGCCGCAAAACTCCTCGCGCGGCAGCACCTACTCCTTCACGCTGTCGGCGAACTTCAACCGCACGTCACCCGTGGGTGGCGGCGGCGGCTTCGGCGGGTTCGGCGGGTTCGGTGGCGGCGGCACCAGCCTCATCACGCCGTCGCGCGACGGCACGCGCACCAACTGGGGCGGGTCGGCCCAGGCGCGCCACAGCGGCCTGCTGGGGTGGAAGGGGATCTTCTCGGAAACCACCATCGGCTACAGCGTGAGCCGCAGCGACGGCGACCCGTTCTTCTTCCTGCCTTCGGGCAATGTGCGCGTCAACTCGCAGTTCGCCGACGGCTCCGCCTCGGTGACCAACCTGCAGTTCGGCGGCAGCACGGCGCTCAACAACGCCAACGGCAACACCTCGCTGGCCGGCAACAATACGCTGTCGTGGTTCTCGAGCGACAATCGGCACCGGGTGAAGCTCACCACGGAGCTGCGGCGTGACGAGTTCTCGTCGCTGTTCAACTTCAACGAGTTCGGGTCGTTCGGCTACAACACGCTGGCCGACCTGCAGGCGAACCGACCCGCGTCGTTCACGCGGCTGCTCTCGCCGCGCACCCGCACGGGCAGCCAGTACGTGGGCGCCGTCTCGCTGGGTGATGCCTGGCGTCCCACCAACGACCTGCAGGTGCAGTACGGCGTGCGCGTGGACGGGAATCACTTCAACATGGGCCCGCAGAGCAACGCCGACGTGATCGACAAGTTCGGCTACGACAACGCCGCGGTGCCCAATCGCATTTACGTGAGCCCGCGCCTTGGCTTCTCGTGGACCGTGGGGCAGGCCGACCAGATGGCGCTGCTCCCCGGCATGATCCGCGCGCCGCGCGCCGTCATTCGCGGCGGGGTGGGGCTCTTCCAGAACACCCCCGGCACGCAGCTCATTTCCAATGCGATCGACAACACGGGGCTGCCGAGCGGGTTGCAGCAGCTCACCTGCGTGGGGGCCGCCACGCCGTTTCCCGATTGGACCAGGTACGCGGCCGATGTGAACAACATTCCGCGCACCTGCGCCGACGGGACCAACGGCACGGTGTTCTCCAACAGCGCGCCCAACGTCACGCTGTTCCTCCCCGATTTCTACGCCCAGCGCTCGCTGCGCGGAAACCTGGGGTGGCAGGGGCCCATTCTCCGCAACCGGTTCAACTTCTCGGTCGACGCGACCTTCTCGCGCAACCAGCGGCAGCAGGGGGGCATCGATATCAACTTCCCCAACCTACAGCGCTTCTCGCTGGCCGACGAAGCCAACCGCCCCGTCTACGTCACGCCCACCGCCATCGTGCCGGCCACCGGCCAGGTGGCCTGGCGTGAGGCGCGACTCTTTCCGCAGTACGGCCGGGTGACCGCGCAAACCTCCGACCTGGAATCGGAGAGCCGGCAGGTCACGGCGTCGCTGCGCCCGTTCGTGTTCAATACCCGCTGGAGCTGGAGTCTGTCGTACGTGTTGGCCGATGTCCGCGAGCAGTTCCTCGGCTTCAACAGCACGGTGAACACGCCGGTGGGCATCGAGTGGTCGCGCGGCGCGAACTTCTCGCGGCACCAGATCCAGTACTCGCTGAGCTACAACGCGTGGGATGCGGTGCGCATCTCGTGGTTCGGCAACTTCCGCTCGGGCATCTTCTATACGCCCACGGTCAATCAGGACGTGAACGGCGACAGCTACGGGAACGATCGCGCGTTCATCTTCGACCCGGCGGCGGTGGCCGATCCCCAGCTCAAGGCGGGGCTCGAGAACTTCCTTGCCACCGGCACCCGTGAGGCCACGGCGTGCCTGCGCAACCAGCTCGGCCGGTTTGCGGCGCGCAATTCGTGCGAAGGCCCCTGGTCCATGACGGGGAACCTGAACATCTCGTTCAACTCGCTCAAACTTGGCCTGCCGCAGCGGGCCAACCTCTCCTTCCAGGTCGCCAATCCGCTCAACGGCATCGATCGCCTCCTCAACGGCGAGGCGGGGCTCAAGGGGTGGGGCGCGTTCGTGAATCCGCAGAGCAACGGGGCGCTGCTGTTCGTGCGCGGCTTCGATCCGGTGGCGAACCGCTACAAGTACGAAGTGAACGAACGCTTCGGCTCCACGCGTCCCAGCCAGACCACGCAGCGGTCGGCACCCGTGACCTTCACCA
>Ga0315899_10003684_pt1 | contig 16689 bp, 10 predicted proteins | sample LakEriMetagenome_2_FD_203518 | JGI IMG/M metagenome (GOLD analysis project Ga0315899, IMG submission 203518) | Freshwater fungal communities from buoy surface, Lake Erie, Ohio, United States - Buoy 4 MA112 | ecosystem: Environmental > Aquatic > Freshwater > Lake | place: USA: Lake Erie, Ohio... | reverse complement strand
AACGGCAACAATAATTGGAACGGCAACGGCAATTGGGGAAATTGGGGGAACAACAACAACCGACCTAATTGGAACAACGGCAATACCAATATCAACGTCAACAATAACAACTGGTACAACAACAACTACAACCGTCCAGCTTGGGACCGTCCAGGTTACAACAACAATTGGGGTAACAACTGGGGTTACAACAACAATTGGAATAACAATTGGAGTAATAACTGGAGCAACAACTGCGTGCATCCTCACTACCAAGGTTGGTACAACGGTTGCTGGTCGGGTTACTGGGGTAGTTCCTGGTACTCGCCGGTTGTTTGGGGAGCTGTAGGCTGGGGGTTAGGATCGGTAACAAGCAGTGCCTACAATACCGGTTACGGCTACGTGAACCCGTATTATGTAGCTCCAGCAGTTGGTACGACGACCGTAGCGAACAGCATTCCTTATGACTATTCGCAACCAGTTGTCGTGAACAACTACATCACAGCGGAGAGCCAAGGCTCCACTGCGAGTTCGACCTCCTCCCCTGTTACCACAGCAAGCCCTGTAGCGAACGCCAAGGTTGAAGAATCATTTACTGATTTCGACAACGGCTTGGCAACGTTCAAACAAGGGGACTATCAAGGAGCATTGAATTCGTTCAACGCAGCTTTGGGTAAGAACGGCGGTGACCCTGTGGTTCACGAAGTCCGCGCGTTGACGCTGTTCGCTCTCGGAGATTACACAAGTGCAGCACCTGCACTGAACTCTCTGCTGGCCGCCGCTCCTGGCATGGATTGGACCACCATGAGCAGCCTGTACGGCAACAGTGACGATTACACGGTTCATCTACGAAAGCTTGAAGAGTACTGCAAGGCAAATCCGAAGAACCCGGCTTCGGCGTTCGTGTTGGCCTACCATTACTTGGTGATCGGATCGAAGGATTCCGCTGTTCGCGCTCTGAAGGTTGTTGTCGAGAACCAACCTAAGGATGTTACGGCCAAACGCATGTTGGAAGCTCTGGATCCGAAGCCTGTGGAAGCGAAGGCAGCGCCTCAACCACAAGCTGAAGAGTTGGCCAAACCAGCTCCCGAAATCGATTTGGTTGGGAAGTGGCAAGCCGTTGCAGGTACGACTTCGATCGACTTGACCATCACCGAAGACTCAACGTTCACTTGGAAAGCCACCGAAATGGGTAAGCCAGCGGTAGAGCTATCGGGTGACTTCGGTACCAACGGTGATGCTGTCTTGATGGAGACGAGCGACAAGGGCTCCCTAGGGGGCACGGTCAAGAGTCTCAATAGCGACGAGTGGGTACTCAATCCACCGGGAGGTACTGCTGCTGAGAACGCTGGATTGAAGTTCAAGCGAGTCAAGTAAGCAGCGTTGTCTGATCGATAGAAAAAATAGCGACAAGGCCCGGTAAAAACCGGGCCTTGTTCATTGATGCGGCTTGTGATGGTCTCTTCGATACACTTGCCTTTGGCCACTTGCCTTTGGCCACAATGCGATAAATCCCGGTGGTGGGGGCAGTGCCTTCAAGGATGCCGAAAAGTTGTCTGTTCGTTCAATTGCTAAGCTAAACCTAACAAACGTTTACGCTACTTATGCTGGGCAAAAACAGATCAAAGCTTGATCAGTGCGCGTTGGAGCGGACAGGACTTGGGTTGCGGTTCGCCGCGTCGGTAGGATTCGAGGAGTTCACGGGAGCGTGCTGCGAGCATGCGGCGTACTTCATGCCTCGCTCCTTTTTGCCGTGGGATTTTCATAGCATCGTAGGCAGTCGTTTGGTGACGCATCCAAGCGATCACGGCGGATTCGGCTCTCTGTTCGATCGAGATCCGTTTGGTTCGAGCCACCGTTCCGCTGCCAACCGGTGTTGCATGTTCTGCGACAGCTTGTGCTAATTGCTGTTCGAGTGCGAGAAACTGTGGTGCGAAATGCAAAAACACTCGCACCTCGGTCACGAAGTCTTCAACATATTTGGCTTGCTCGGCATCCCTCCGCTGTGTTTGTTTTTCTCGTTTAACTGCGTAGGCTTGAGTATTGCGTTCCGCGTCGGCCTGTTTTTTTACTTGGGCGATGGTCTCGGCCGGAGCCCAGATACCTTTAGAGAAAATCTTGCGGCCAACCTTTTCTTGGACGCACCAGTGATCGCCAGCTGCTTTTACTCGGCGGGTGTAGAGCGGATCTCCGGGGGGGAGCAGTTCCCAAGTCGCGGGAACTTGGTGGAATTTACCTTGGGCATCGATCAGCGTTCGTTCGTTAGGTCCTGGTCGAAAGACGTTTGCTGCATCGCTAGCGGTTGGCTTTCTGGCGGCTGAGCTTCCGGTAGTTTTGGGGGTAGATCTCGCGGTAGATCTTGCAGTGGGCTTTGCAGTGGGCTTTGCAGTGGAACGATTGATTGGATCAGGGGTAGCCAAGAGAGTTCTGACGTGGGCAGGAGTTATTTTTGAGTTGTCCAAGGAAGGATTTTTTTCGAAGCGGCGGAGTTGGCTTCCTGCATGACTTCTTCGATGGTAACGGGGATACCGTTTTGGTCGCTCGATCGCTGAGCTGCTTGGATGAAGGCCATGATTTCGAGCGATTCTTGGCTCGACACAGGTGCAGGGCCGCCTGCAAAGAATTTCGCGATTTCTACAACGAGCGGCTCGTAGCCTTCGTACTTTGCGTCGTTTTCGAGAAAGTCGGAGCCGAAGACGGTCAGTCCATACCCTTGTGTTCCGGATCGGATGCCTCGGAAGACGCCGATGCGTCCATCGTTCCACAGACCTACGACGACGTCGGTACCTTCTGATTGCGTGCGTGTGACAGATTTGCAGCCAACATTCATCGCTGTGTATAGAGCTTCTACGCCGTGGATGCCGTACCAGGTCAGGTCGGTGTGGTGGGGTTCGAGTGAGCAAGGGCTCCAGCTGTTGGCCCCGAGGATTTTACGATCCGTTTTTTCGCGGTAGCGATAGACCGAGGGGGTAAATCGCAGGGACGAGGAGGTGAACCAAGGTGTTTGGGTGTGTTCGGCGAGTTTGGCGATAGCCACAGCGTCGCTCAAGTCACCTGCCAACGGTTTGTCGATGAACACAGGTTTTTTGGCAAGCAGAACGGGGGCGACTTGGGAGAGGTGCGTGCGTCCGTCGAGGCTATGTAGCAGAACGGCTTGGACTTTCGGCAGAAGGGCTTCGACGGAATCGACGATTTCGATCCCAAGATTCTGAAACTCCTTGGTGTAGCCCGGAACACGATCGATACTCGAAGGAATGTCAGGGCTACCTCCAGGGAATGCAGCGACGATCTTCAAGCGTGCAAGCGGACTTGTTTCCGGAGCGGATCGGATGATTTTGGCGAAAGCGCCAGCGTGGGATGTGTCCAGTCCGATGACCCCGACCTTGATCGATTCATCCGAGTTCGAGGACGGTTGACTTGCGGTGTTATCCGAGACTTTAGGGGGTTGGGCTGATGCGACGTTCAAGTTAGCGATTTGTGTGGTTGCTAAAGTTATGGCCAACGATGCAGACAGGCGTGCGGCGAATCTCAGGAGGGAACGCCGTGATTGAGTGCTCTGTGATCGGCCGGAGGCGTGAGAATTTTGGGTGGGAGGTCGCATGGGAGGAGTCGGTTTTGTCGTTTGATTAGTTTGATTAGATTGCAGAGAAAATATGCAGAGAAAGTTTGCTGGGTGCGGTCTCGTTTGGTGACAGTATGCTTACGGCGGTTGAGAGCTTTTCAGTGTACGCGTTTAATCGCAATATTTTGATTCGCAGTAGTTGATGCAGAAGTTTATTCCGTACGTTGGAAATTCCCTTCGACAAAAGCGGCGGCCATTGCCTTGGGGACTTCGGCTTCTGCGAGCACTAGGTTGGCACGATTCTTGGCAACTTCAGCCTTCATGACTTGTTCTTGCGCGATGGCTTCGGCTCGACGCTGTTCCGCTTGAGCACGGGCCATGCGGACGTCCGCTTCTGCTTGGTCGCCACGCAAGCGGGCTCCGATGTTTTGTCCGACTTCGATGTGTGCGATGTCGATCGAGACGATGGTGAAAGCGGTTTGGTTATCGAGTCCGCGTTTTAGGACCGTTCGGGAGATGAGATTTGGGTTTTCCAGGACGGCGAGGTGGGTTTCCGAGGAGCCGATCGAACTGATGATGCTCTCGCCAACACGAGCGATCACGGTCTCTTCCGTGGCGCCGCCGATGAGTTGTTCGAGGTTTGTGCGGACGGTGACTCGTGCTTTGACTTTCAGTTCGATCCCATTTCTTGCGATCGCGGAAAGAAAACCGGTTGGGTTGTACCTTGGATCTGGGCAGTCGATCACACGTGGATGGACGGAAGTTCGCACGGCATCTAGAACGTCGCGACCCGCCAAGTCGATAGCGGCAGCACGGTCAAAATCCAAATCGATTCCAGCGCGGTGTGCGGCGATGATGGCGTTAAGCACGTTCATGACATTTCCGTCTGCCAGATAGTGGGCTTCTAAACGCTCGGTGCTGATCCCGTTCTTTCGATCGATATCAAGACCGGCTTGCGCTGCCATAATCTTGGCGTTTACGACCACGGAAGAGCGAACTTGGCGTAAGTACATTCCGATCAAGCTGGACATAGAGACATCCGCCCCGCTCATCATGGCTTGCAACCATAGACTGCCGAAATTCCAGAGTACCGCCAAGCAGATCAGTGCAAACAGGCCTAAAACACCGAGTAAAACGACAATGAGTATGTTTTGAGGGTTGGGGCGAGCTTGGCTGAGGAAAAGTTCGAGGTGGGACGCGACGAAAGTCGGGCTGATAGACAAAAGGTCGACGAAAGAGCCGTTGAAGGAAAAAATGGAGGGGAAATTCGAGAGGGAATTCATTTCGCTTGGGCCTGTAAGAAACGACGGTGTGAACGATCGATTGAAATGGTGCGCATCGAACTAAGACTTGGCAGTTTCCTGAACACGCAATTTCCGGGACAAAAAGGAAGCCATCCTAGAAAACTTAACGCTGCGCACCGTCTTCATCATCCTTCAAATTCAATGGGATTGTAACGGATAATCCGTGAAAATTGTTCGTTTAAGGGAGTTCTCGGGGAGAACAGGGGCGATCGGGATGAAAAAGGATCGAACCGAAGCTAGGTTCGGATCGTAACGATGAAATTCAGGAGGGGTTCTGACTTTAGCCGATGGCCGGCTGTGTTGGAATTTTGCCCCTCTACTTTAGGCCCTCTTCTTTGCAAATCGATCGATGAGTCCATCCATGTTTCCTGGAATATTTGCGATCACCGACTTTTGGATGGCACGGTGGCTGACGCCGATTTGGTTTTTGGGGGTGGGCGTGACCTTGGGGCTGATCACCCTGGGATTGTTGCTTGGACTCTTCTACGTTTTATCAAAAATCCCGTTTTTCGATTTGTTTCGAAAGACAGGGATCGCTCATGGGATCGCTGCGGGTTTGAGCTTAGTGGCAACCGGACTCGCTGCTCGTGAGCTGTATATGGCTTACCAATCGGCCGGTACACCCCTAATGATGGACGAGTTTTGGCTGATTACCGCAGCCATAGGTATCGTCTTTTCGATTTTCGCTTGGTCTCTGATGTTTTGCAGTTCGAGCCGCTTCCTCATGGAAGTCCGTTCGCTGCTGACCGAAGGTGTGGGGTTCTTAATTCTCTGCACACTCGGGCTGCTCGGCTTGATCGGCTTGGCCTCTACCCCTTTGGTGGACAACGCCTCGGGTGCTTTCAGTAGCTTGCCTCAGTTCATTTTCCTTCGGCCAACTTCGCAAACTTTTACATTGCCTGGTGTCGCTGGTGATCAAGAATCGCCGTTTACGAAATTGGAAGTCCGCTACGACCCAAGGACGGTTAACACGATCGAGATTCGGTCGAACAAGAACTTGATTCTTGGAGATGGTCCAACCATCGCCGATTTCCGCACCCAAGGATTTCGGATTGAAAACGAGGTGCCGTACCAGTGGGTTCGCACAATGGGACCTGAGAAATCCCCTTTGCTATTAGCCCAAGGAGCGGAAGTTTACGCGCAGAACCAAGAGTTTGGTGAAGCGACGGTTGAAATTCGTATTTCAAGCATTCCGCCGGTTCCCGAATCGCTGACGTTTGTCTCGGTGGCGTTCATGACTGTGGTCTTTGGATTGTTGTTGTTTTTGATGCAAGCTGTTGCACCGAAAACGGCCGCGATCGCTCTGGCCGCTGCGAAGAGCGAGTTGTCGCAACCTCTCCCTATGATCTTGATGATGGTTGTCGGACTGGCGATTCTGTTGTTCGTATTCTTGCCTTTCCACACCTTCGGTGAAGACATCAAGTTGCTCAAGGATTGCGGGATTACGTTGATCTTGGTCGCTACGACTTTCCAAGCCGTTTGGTCAGCAAGCACATCGGTCAACGAGGAAATCGAAGGCAGGACGGCACTGACGCTCTTGAGTAAACCCATTCACCGTCGATCGTTTATCCTCGGCAAGATGTTTGGGATCTTCTGGGTGGTCTTCTTCATGTTTTTGGTACTAGGTTCGATCGAGCTTTTTGCAGTGGCATTCAAGCCGATTTACGACGCTCGAGAGTCGTCCTTGGATCAACCCGATTGGCGTCAATGCCACATGGAAATGATGCGTACGATCCCTGGATTGGCCATGGCTTTCTTCCAAAGCGTGGTTCTCGGAGCGATCGCAGTGGCACTGGGAACTCGCCTGCCTTTGGTTGCGAATTTCGCCGTCTGTTTCGCGATCTACATGCTCGGACACTTGACCCCGACGATCGTTGCGAGCTCTCAAGGTGGATTGCCGCTCGTGGAGTTCTTCTCTGAACTGATTGCATCGGTCGTGCCAAACTTGAGCTTGTTCTCGATGGAAGCAGCGATCGACGCGGACGTTGTGGTTCCTTGGTCGGTTCTCGCGAGCGTGTTGGTCTACACGACCATTTACTTCGTCTTGGCGACGTTGCTCGGATTGCTTCTCTTCGAAGATCGCGACTTGGCCTAAGTCCGCCAAACGGGCGGATGGTATCGAATTCCTACAGTGCACACCTTTTCAGTGTGCACTGTTTTTGTGCGCAGAGAGCATTTTGTGCGCAGCGAGCAGTGGCTCAGCCGTCTGGGTCTTCCAGCAGTTCCTTCAATCGATTTCCCAGTTGAGGTGGAAAGCGATCGGGCCAACTATCATCGACGAGCCCGACATGGATCATGTCGAGTAGGTGAGTCTGGTCTTTTCTTAGAAAACTGTTGAGTTTCATCTCGACGAGAGCGTCGAGTTCGACGATACGTTTGCTCTGAATTTCCACAGATTGGTCGATGGTAGGAGTGGCTGCTCACGTACCAAGTTGACGAGTTGTTTAGAATCCATGCTAGGCATTATAACATCCAAGCAGCCGAAATTGGCAAAGTTGTTTGATTGGGGAAACCAAAGGGGAGCCCCCCTACCCTACGCCCCCTAGAGATAATACTAGGCCTAGTTGAAACCAGGTCTTTTTTGAATGTTGGACTTTTTGAAATGCAGAGTTACTAAGAGGTTTCGATGAGCAAGACACTTGTTGTTTGTTATCCGACAGAGTCGCGGCATGTGGAAGCCATCGCACGCGTTGCGCCGGGATATGAGATTCTCGTAGCCGATCAAGACACGATTCCAGAGAAGATATTTGCAGCCGATATTTTCGTTGGACATGCGAAAGTCCCTGTGAATTGGGATTCGGTGGTCGCGCAAGGTCGGCTTAAGTTTATTCAGTCTTCAGCTGCCGGATTGGATCATTGCTTGGCACCTTCGGTCATTGATTCACCGATCGTCGTCTGCAGTGCGTCGGGCTTATTTGCCGACCAAGTTGCCGAGCAGACGATGGCCTTGTTGCTGGGGCTATTGCGAGGGATCCCAATTTTTTATCGCCAACAGCAGCGACATGAGTTCATCAGGCGTCCGACCGCGGACTTGCATCGCAAGCGGGTAGGGATTGTCGGGTTGGGTGGGAACGGGCGTCGATTGATACCTGTGCTCGCTCCTTACCGAGTAACAATTCGTGCGACGGATTACTTCCCGGATCAAAAACCCCCTGAGGTTGAGGAACTGTTGCCCCATACAGAATTGCTAACGCTAGCTGCTTGGGCCGAGATCTTGATCCTAACCTTGCCCCTGAATGCATCGACCCGTGGGGTGATCGGCCAGCAAGTCTTCGACGCGATGCCGCACGGAGGTTGGTTGATCAATGTTGCTCGCGGACAATGCGTTGACGAAGTCGCGTTGATCAAGGCTTTGGAAAGTGGGAAGCTCGCTGGTGCTGGGGTGGATGTGACGGCGATCGAGCCGTTGCCTAAAGACAGCCCTTTATACGACCATCCAAATGTGTTGATCACTCCTCACGTCGGGGCACAGTCCGGACCTCGGTACGATGACTCGACCCGATTGATCTGCGAAAACTTGCGACGATACCTTGGGGGCGAGCCGTTATACAATGTGGTGGACAAACGGCTGGGATTCCCTCACCCGAGCGTTTTGTATTCGGTATGATCCCGCGTGCTGTTTGATTTGGTCCGCAATGCTTGACAACCATGAACTTTCCATTTTAGGTCGAGTGTTTCTCTCGCTCGGATTGATCTTGTTCGTGGGATGTTTGGCTTTCCTCGGTAGGCGAATAGGGCAAAGCGTCGGAACCGCTTCCGAGTTTTATGTCGCCAACCGAAGCGTGCCGCTAATTCTTTCAGTATTAGCTTTGCTTGCTACATGGTTCGGTTCCTCATCGGTAGTGGAAGCATCTACAAAGATGTACCAAGGAGGGCTTGGAGAAGTCCTTCTCGACCCGATCGCGTGCGGAGGTACTCTTATCCTGACAGGGATATGGTTCGCAGGTCGATTCTGGGCGTCTGGGTGCTCCACGGTTGCACAACTGTTTCGAAACCACTTCGGGGTCGGTGCGGAGCGGCTAAGCTGCGCGATCCAAGTCCCCTCGTTTTTTCTCTGGATCGGCGCTCAGTTCCTAGCGATGGGGCAGTTGCTTGAAGCTTCGTTGGGAATTCCAGAACCGATCGCGATCGTTTTGTCGGCGCTGGCGACTTTAAGCATCGTGGTTTGGGGAGGAATGTGGGCGGTGACTTGGGCCAACGCAATCATGATCGTCGTATCGATCGCAAGCTTACTGCTGTTGGCCTTCGCTACAGCAGAGAGTATCGGGCAAGGCAACGCATGGTTCGGCGTGCAGCGCGTGGTGGAGGCGGCGCCCGATGGATTCCTGAATGTCGATGTTTCAACACTTCCAAAAGGTTTGTCTGTTCTCGGTGTGTTAGCAATCGGCTTGATGGGGAATGTGCCCGGACAAGACATACAGCAACGGGTCGCTTCTGCGCGAACGGCAGGAACCGCTCGGTGGATGTGCATCGTATCTGGCTTGCTATATTTGTGCATAGGACTCGTGCCGATGTACTTGGGGCTCGCCGCCCGATGGAAATTTGGCGATCGCCTCGGTGTTGATTCGCTCGGTGAGCACACCTTGCCGATCAATGCCTTGGCTCAAAGCGTATTGAGTGAGCCGTTTCAAATTGTGCTCATCGTCGGAATGTTTAGCTTGTCTCTTGCCGTTGCTGCAGGTTCGACGATTGGACAAGCGACGTTGTTGACAGAGAGCTTTCTCAAACCGGCATTTAATGTGCGTTCAAGCTCGGCTGGTTCAGGGCGATGGAGTGTCCTTTTGGTGATTGCCGGTTCGCTGATCGTTGCGTATTCTGGGCAATCGATCATGGGCCTGCTGGAGCTTTCGCTCGTCCTTGTACTGGTCTCGATGTTTGTGCCGATGTGCCTCGCCCTACTGTGGCCGACAAAGCAGATCCGACCCGGTGTCGGAACCGCAACCATGACCGTGGGACTTGCGGTCTGGTTGCTGTGTTTCATCGCAGAAAATCGATTAGGTGCTGCCTGGGCGTTTGGAGCTTGGACATTACCTTCGGAGTTGACGGGGCTCTTAGCAAGCGCTCTTACCGGGTTGTATTTGAGATTTCGAATTCCGTCTGGATCGGAATCGACGGATAACTCCGTAGCAGCCAAGTGACGCCGCCAGCAGCATGCTCGAAGGTTCCGGAACAGCAGAGAATTCGATCCGATCCATAGCAAAGTAAGCTGGAGTATTCATCCCGAATTGCCCAACGTCGCTTGAAGTCAAATCGAACTTCAGTGCATCGATCGTCCCAAGGCTCGCAAGATTCACACGCGTCCAAGCATCGATGATGTAGTCTTCGGACGAATTCGCAGCCCGTAAGTCGGCGAGATAGAAATCGAGTCTGCTTGTGAGATTCCCTCCGCGGAATCCTTGAAATTCGACTTTGAAGAAATCGGGATCACTGCCTGAAGCCCCTCCGAACTTCTTTGCGAAAGCATCACCATCCTTCATGGAGAAGTAGTTGTAAGCAGTGTTCGTCACGTCGATCGATGCAAGTTGGACTTCGGCTCCAAAAGTGATTACCGCATCACCGGCGAAGGAGTTATAAACCACGGCATAGTGTTCGGAATTTTCGCTTCCAAGCCCGGGCTTGCTTGCATACTGGTTCTCGTAGCCTGGCACATTCCCTGCATTGACTCGCGAATAAGCAAAACCGGACCAGTACGAATAGTTGTATTGCGTGTCGTAGGTGTAGGAATTCGAGAAGTGGCTTGTGCTGCTGTTCCAGCCTTGCGAATTGGTTGTGTTCGATCCAAGATCGCCGTTGTAGTACTGGCCATTGGCACCCTGGCTATAAAGGGACTTCCCTTCAAAACCAATGATCTCCGCTTGGGTTGGCAAAGTCATCAAGCAAACCAGGAGGCATGTAGAGAGCAAGCGACCTGCGAGAACAAGGTGTTGCGGAATCTGCTGGTGGTCGAACGACGAAGCTGAAGTTGAATACATGGGTGAGGTTTTCACGTGCGAGTGGTGCCAAGCGGCTTTACGAGGTGCTTGGGCATCGACGCACGGAGTCCTACCGAGTGCCGGTGATGCGAGCATCAAGTAAAGTTGGCGAGTAACGACGCGGGAAGTCGAAGGAGATGCTTCCCAAACCATCCACCGCAGCGGCCCCATTCACGGGAGGCAAGTATCTGCGATTTCGCAAGGTAGGTCTTCTGACTCATCATCACCCACCGCCTCGCTGCCTTCTCGGCTACCCGGATGTCCTTCAAACTGGGACTGGGGGCTGCCAATGGCAATCTTCGTGGAATTTTAGTTTAGAAGGAGGCGGTGTCGGTGTTGGATTCCTAAGTAATAGAAATTCAACACGGACGATTTACAGCGGCCGGACCGTCCCGGTTTTGCACCGGAGTTCCCTGTTGTCTTAGAAGCTTCGTTGCTTCCAAGTCACCTTGCGCTCCGGATAGAGTACTCTAAAAAAAGCGAGCGTCAACAAGTCGGAGTCAACAAGGCGGAGTCAACAAGGCTTGCAACCCGGAATTCTAAGTAGCTTGCTAAACAAGTTGCAAAACCGTAAGCAGCGCAGCTTGAAACATGGTGAGCTATCGGAGTGCTATCGGTGTACTATCGGAGTACAAACCGAGTGCAAACCGGGTGCAAAAAGAATCCAAGCAGTCAGTTGCCCAGACGAACCGTTAGCGAAAAAACTGATAGACACCAATAAAAGAAGCCGCAAGAAAAATCTCGCGGCTTCCCTTTGTTGTTTAAATCACAAGCTTCGCAACTGCGAGCTCACGGTGGTTAACGCGGTGGTTAACTATCGCTTCGATGTCTTCGACTTGGTGGCACCCTTGGCCCCCTTGCTGTCTTTGACTACCTTCGCTGCAGGTGCTTTGACTGGATGTCGCAACGCCGCTTGTGCTGCTGCAAGCCGAGCGATTGGCACACGGAACGGACTGCAACTTACGTAGTTCAATCCGATCATGTGGCAGAACTCGACGGAGTTAGGATCCCCGCCGTGCTCACCGCAGATACCGATCTTCAAGTCGTTTCGAGTCGAGCGACCCTTCTCAACACCGATCTTCATCAACTGGCCAACCCCACCGCGATCGATGCTCGCAAACGGGTTCGCTTTGATGATTTCCAAGGCTTGGTAGCCTGGCAAGAACGATCCGGAGTCGTCACGGCTCATGCCCAATGCTGTTTGGGTCAAGTCGTTGGTACCGAAGGAGAAGAACTCGGCGGTTTCAGCGATTTCATCGGCTGTAACTGCACCGCGTGGTACTTCGATCATCGTACCGACGGTGTACTGGAACTTCTTGCCAGCTGCCTTCATCACTTCAGCAGCAACGCGATGGACGATCTCGACTTGTAGATCAAGTTCTCGCTTGAATCCGACGAGTGGCACCATCACTTCTGGCTTGACCTTGGTTCCTTCCTTGAGAACCGTTACAGCTGCTTGGAAAATCGCCCGAGCTTGCATCTCCGTGATTTCTGGGCGAAGAATACCCAAGCGGCAGCCGCGGAAACCAAGCATAGGGTTGAACTCGTGGAGTTCATGAACCATCTTGGCAACTTCTGCAACGGTTGTGCCAAGCTGCTTGGCAACTTCTTCCTGCCCCTTCTTGTTATCGGATTGAGGCAAGAACTCGTGCAACGGTGGATCGAGCAATCGAACGCAAGCTGGCAAGCCATCGAGAGCGCGGAAGATGCCTTCGAAGTCTTTTTGTTGGTATGGCAACAAGGTTGCCAAAGCGCTCTTTCGAGCTTCATCGCTCTTGGCCAAGATCATTTGGCGGACGGCGATGATGCGGTCCCCTTCGAAGAACATGTGCTCGGTTCGGCAAAGTCCAATGCCTTCGGCTCCGAAAGCCACAGCGTTGAGCACTTGGTCGGGTTGGTCTGCGTTGGTTCGCAGTCCAAGCGTTCGGTACTTGTCTGCGAGCTTCATGATGAAGTCATAGTATTGGAAAACCTTCGAGTCTTTTGGCTTGAGGGTCTTGCCGACGAGGACTTGCTTCAGTTCGCTATCAGCGGTGTCGATCTTGCCGTGGAAGACTTCCCCGGTCGTTCCGTTGATGCTGATGTTATCCCCTTCTTTCAAGGTAACACCTTTGCACTTCAGGACTCCCTTGTGGTAGTCGATTTCGATATCGCCAGCACCGGCAACGCAGACCTTACCCATTTGACGGGCGACGAGAGCTGCGTGGCTGGAGACCCCACCGCGAGCGGTGAGGATACCTTCGGCAGCGATCATTCCGCGAAGATCTTCTGGGCTGGTTTCGATCCGAGCAAGCACGACGCTTTGGCCCTTAGCGGCCAATTCTTCGGCTTTACCGGCGGTGAAGACCACGGCGCCCGTAGCGGCACCCGGACCTGCTGGCAAACCAACTGCCATCAATCGCCCATCCTTCTTGGCCTTGTCGTAAGCCTTCAAATCGAAGATCGGCTGAAGAAGTTGGTTGAGGGCTTCTGGATCCCCGGACTTGATCGCATGCTCAGGAGTCATGAGCTTCTCTTTGACCATGTCGTGAGCGATCTTGACATAAGCCAACGCAGTTCGCTTTCCATTCCGTGTTTGGAGCATGTAAAGCTTCTTGTTTTCAATGGTGAATTCAAAATCTTGTACGTCACCAAAGTTCTTCTCAAGGGTCTTGCGAACTTCAACAAGTTCCTTGTGAGCAGGTCCGAGGATCTTGTCCTTGGCCATTTCGGAAATCTTCAGTGGCGTGCGAACGCCAGCCACGACGTCTTCACCCTGTGCATTGACGAGGTATTCGCCGTAGAAGACGTTATCGCCGTTAGCAGGGTCGCGGGTGAACGCAACGCCGGTCGCGCAATCTTCGCCCATGTTGCCGAAGACCATGCATTGGACGTTCACGGCGGTGCCCCATTCATCAGGAATGCGGTACTTTTGACGATAAAGAATTGCTCGCTCATTCATCCAAGATCCGAAAACGGCTTGGACTGCACCTTCAAGCTGCTTCATTGGCTCGTTGGGGAACGCTTTGCCTGTCCACTCCTTGATGAGCTTCTTGTATCGCTTGACCAATTCTTGAAGATGAGCGGCGGTCAAGTCGGTATCTTCCGTGACCCCTACTTCGTGCTTCAAACCGTCCATGACTTCTTCGAACGGTTCGTGGTCGTTTTCGTTCTTCTTTTGGACACCCATCACAACGTCGCCGTACATCTGGATGAATCGGCGGTAGGAGTCCCAAGCGAAGCGTGGGTTGTTGGTCGCTGCTGCAAGCCCTTCGGTGGCCGCATCGTTGAGTCCAAGGTTCAGAATCGTATCCATCATACCGGGCATGGAGTCACGAGCGCCGGAACGAACGGAAACCAACAAGGGGTTCTTGACGTCGCCGAACTTCTTGCCTGATTCCTTTTCCAACCACTTAACAGCCTTTTCCATTTCGGTTGGAAGCTCAGCTGGGTACTTGCGACCGTTCTTGTAATAGTTCACACAGACTTCAGTCGTGATGGTGAAGCCCGAGGGAACCGGAAGGCCAATTTTGGTCATCTGGGCCAAGTTTGCCCCTTTGCCCCCCAACAGAGCTTTCATCTCTCCGCTGCCATCGGTTTTGGATTTGCCAAAGAAGTAAACGAGTTTGTTTGCCATAGCCGAACGCAACGCTCCCAAAAATGAACAGATATCAAAGGGCTTAACGGTTTCCTACCACCGCAGAAGTCTCCTATATACGAAGGTCGCAAGTTTAAGCCTACCCCGAAAAATCGTCAATTACCTTACGGATTGCCCAACCCTCTTCTCTGAGCCTTCTCCGGCAGGCTACTGCGGTAGTCTGCTAGGCTCGGCTTCGGATCGCAGCGGATAGCTTCGGATCGCCGAGCGGCTTGAAACAAATCAGGATTTACAAGGCCTCGCAGGGAATCTGGGCCACCGATTTTCGAAAGGGGGCTGTCTCGCCGGTGCGATTTGGGGCATGAAAGCCCCAGAATTTCGACGGAGATGCGAAGTTTTCGGCCACCTCGCGCTACAATAATGCATCCCGTACTCTGAAGCCCACGGGCCCAAAACCGGGCTTGTTCATCGTTCACTTCCAAAGTCCAAATCTAGGAATGGCTTATCCCGCTTGGAGTCTAGGAGTTTCATCAGTGTGTGTTCGAGAATTCATGGGAAATTGTTGGTTCCTCGGATGTTTCGTGTCCGGACTACTCGCACTGGGCAACGCCCACGCTACCGAACCCCCAACAACACCGCCCCCCGCTGACCAACCTGCGACAAGCGAAACTAACTCGCCGGAACAACTTCCTGCGCCGAAGGTGCAGGCCGGACATTCCTTTCGATTCGCTGAATTTCTCGCTAACCCATCCCAAGTCCAATCCCAAAGTGCTGTTTTCACGGTCGAGATTCCCTTCGACGCAATCCCGCAAAAACCAATTGTCGACCAAGCTAAAACATCCGAGACCAATCAACCTGGATCGCAATTACCGAACGACCAACTTTTACCAAACAACCAACTTGCAGAGTCTAAGTCCCACGAACTCGTAACAACCCTGACGCTCTCTTTTGAACCACCAAAGGGTAGCAATCTCACCGTGCCGAACCCAGCATTGGAAAGTCTGTTAAATCAAGCCTGGGAGCCACTCATCTTGCGAGGTGAGCAAACCGCGCAGTGGCTTGTAAGCGTCGAAGGGAACCGAATTCCACTGCATATTCGAGTCGCAAGCAAAACCCCTGCCGCGAGCCAACCGTCAGCAATGCAATTACACATCGAAGTTGCGATTCCGTCGGAAGACGGGAAAGGGATGGTCGGCATCACTCCCGAATCGGTCTCGAAGATCCTAAAGCGACTTCGCCAGTACGAACGATGGCTTCGAAGCTCAGCCGAGGAATGGAAAGCGGTTGGGGCAAGTCGCGATTGGCGAGATGGCCGAGAAGCCGTCGCTCGGGCTCGCTTGATGGCCGCCAAACAGAAAGAGACCGAACGCTCGCTTCTGAAGTGGACTGCGATTGAGGAGTTGGCAGAAGTAATTTTTCAGTCTGCTCGATTGGAATTTGCCTTCGAGTAACTACACCTCCGAAGTAACATACAGTCCCAAGCGATATACCTCCGAGGAAATTCCGGATGTAATAATCGTATTCAGGGCAATGGTTCAGCGCAGATTCGGTATTCTGAAGGATCTGCTGGGTAAAGGGTTCCGAGAGCCAGGGGACAGAAGTCAACAGAGAGGTTAGCCGATGAGTACAAGCGAAGGAGCGGGGAATTCGCTCGACACAATGCGGGGACGGGACTATCCGACGCTTCGGCAATTCACGGTGTTTCTCGAAAACCGCGTCGGGCAACTGCGAGACGTGGTTCGCAGGATCGAAATATCGGGAAACCGCATCTTGGCTTTCTCAATCAGCGATTCCGCCGAATGCGCTTTTGTCCGTTTCTTGTTCGCTTTCCCCGAACGAGGCCGTGAAACGCTCGAACTCGCAGGAATGGCTTTCATCGAAAGCGACTGCATCGGAGTGGAGCTTCCCCAGTCCGGCGAACCGATCGAGCAAGTCTGTTTAGCGTTGCTGCAGTCGGAGTTGAACATCGTCCAAGCTTACCCATTGCTCGCCAGAAGCATGGAAGGACCGGCGATCGCCATCATGGTCGATAATGCCGAAGTCGCGTTAGAGACCCTCTCCCGCAAAGGCTTTCGATTGCTGCACGAAGGTGACTTGCGAGACACCGAGTAACCGAAAAATAGCCCTGCCGTTCCGACCCGAACGTGGGATGCTGATTTCTTTGCGTGTTTGCGTAAGCCACCGAACCGTAACCCGGGCCGAAGAGGCCCAAGTTACGGTTCTTTTTGTGCGTCCGAACGTAGGGTGTGGTGAAGCGGTCGGTCGATCAATTTCTAAACCACGGCGACCACCCAA
>Ga0315899_10003682_pt1 | contig 16692 bp, 26 predicted proteins | sample LakEriMetagenome_2_FD_203518 | JGI IMG/M metagenome (GOLD analysis project Ga0315899, IMG submission 203518) | Freshwater fungal communities from buoy surface, Lake Erie, Ohio, United States - Buoy 4 MA112 | ecosystem: Environmental > Aquatic > Freshwater > Lake | place: USA: Lake Erie, Ohio... | reverse complement strand
CCCCACAACATTGTGTCTGTGTTCCCAACCCCATCCCCTGGGCCCGACTGTCACGTGACCAAAACCAAAAAGTCAGTGCCCTAGTATTAGTATATGTACTATACAAAGTCACTATACAAAGAGCTTTTGCGAATTTGATACCCACTCTCACGTGACTCGCTTGAGCCAACCATGGCGCAGGACCGAGGGCGTTGGCGGTTTCGCGCGCGCCTGGCAGCCTCCATATGATTTCATCCGCCCAAGTTCGTGTTACCCACTGCAAATCCTCCTCCGCATACACCGAATTCATGGTGGCCTCCAAAGGCTGCACGCAGTCCCGCATTTGGGTCGCAGATGTCCGTATCGCCTCCACTACCTGCGGCACCAGCGCCTCGATTTCATCCCAGGCAGCCACCTGCTGCGCCAACTGAAGGAGTTTGCATTTGTGCTCTGCTGCCTCCGGGTGGTACCTGCGGATACGGCACCGGACGCCACACATTAGCAACACGTTAGCAACACATTAGTAACACATTAGTGGGTGGTACCTGAGGATACGGCGCCGGATGGCGAGGGCCTTATCATAGACAGAGACACGTGTCAGCACTTTGGCGTACGCGTCCAGCACCTCGCTATCGTTTGGTTCCAACAGGAGTGCGCGATTGAGAGTCTTGGATACAAGGTCTGGGCGATCTACTCCCACGTAGTACTCATGCAGCACCAGCAGCACCTTGACGTCGGTTGGCAACCGCCGATGTGCGCTTTTGAAATATTCCAGCGCCCGCGCCTTGTCGCTGCAATGCACGAGCGACTGGCCAACGTTGACTAAAACCTTGACTTCATTGGGATTGAGGCGGTACGCGTTGAGGTGCGCCTTGAATGCGCGGAGATACAGGCTGAAGTAAGACAGCGCCAAAGCACACGCCGGGTGTCAGGAAATTCTCAAACGTCAGTGCGCTAGTATGTGTACTATATAAAGCCACTATACTCTGACTTTTGAGAGTGTGTACCTGGAGGAAGACAGAGCCAAACCATACGCAAGCCATAGTTGGTGCGAGGATGGGGCGCGGCTGATGGCAGCCTCGGCGACTGCGATGGCCTCAGAATGCCGTTCCAGACCCCGCAGCAACACAGACAGCTCGAGGCATTGCGCCGCAGCCTCCTGCGGGTGGCACGCATAATGATACACACACACACACACACACACACACACACATTTATTAGAAAAACATCCGTATGTATCGTATACGTGTTCGCAATGCGCGCGTGCTCGAATGCAATGCTGCTATATCGTGATGTCCATGAGCACAGTCATACCCTCATACACACACAGGGACACGCACATGCACACAAAACCACGTGCGAAAATACAGGACCTCGCATGCTGTTTTCAGGTGTAAGAGGGCCTGCTCGGTGTGCCCGGCCTTGAACGCGGCGATCCCGTGGCGCGCCACAATCGCAGGATCCAGGCTCACAGGTGGCCACGACGCCCCCTGACTGCCCCGGCTGGCCCGCACGGCGCCACACGCCGCTTCAAAGAGCCGGAATGCCTCCGCGTACTCCCCTCTTTCGTTGTGCCGGCTGGCGCGCACGATGAGCTCGCGCGCGCCGTTCGCCCCGTCGCCCGCCGTAGCAGGGTCGGGTGCGGCCTCACGCGGGCAGACACAGGCACATGCGAGCATCATAGCCAGGGTCGCCCGCGGACAGAACATGCTCAACATTCTTTCCGGCGGCCATCTGATACTTCAGCGGTTGGATCACTTTTCCGGGGCTAGTGCAGCTGTGCAGCTGAGGGCATTCCAGTCTGCAGAAAATGACGGCACATACGTCAAGCTTCCAGAACAGGACAACACTCCTTCTGGGCCGGCTCGGCCTCGGTCTGCCGCCCACGCATGCCTCTCTCGCCTGCCCGGCCGCTACCCTTGTTGCATCCGCCCGCGGTTACGACACGTAGTGACTCTCAGGTGGTTACTCAAGAGCCAGGTGCGGGCGTGGATGATGTGCGGGAACAGTGTTCTGCAATGCTGCTTGCTGCTGGCCAGGTCCGCCGTGTTGCGCCTCCAAAACGCTGCCGCCTGCACCGCCGCGCTCCCTGCCGCGCGAGCGCACTGCAAAATGTGTGGCGCCGCCCCCCCTGCGCCGATCGGGACGAAACTTGGCGCGTAGGAACATTATACTCTACACACCAAACTCTAATATTCCACGAATTAACTCCACTTGTATAGCATTCATCATCACCAGACACTTCACTAATAGTATTGTAATTACATACCTTCTTAAACCCTCTGATATTTCCATAAGTATGGGTAATATAATCATACACACATTTATCAGTTTTCTTATCCCAAGGTTGTGGTTCATACCCATCAATATTGAGAGAACGTGATTTAAGCATACGGATTTCCAGACATAAGAATATTAGTATATTTGTGAATAGATTTATTTTGTATTAGAACTTCAAGATCAATAACATAAGGTCTTGCGAATATTTTGTCTTGTAATTTTTCAACTTGTTTTTTAACGATGGAGTTTGTTTCCCTTTTGTTCTTAACTTCATTATCAAAAGGAATATCGTGCCATTCAGTAAAAAAAGTTGTTAGTGTCTCTTTTTTAAGAAACTCTCTGTTTGTAAGTGTATCAAAACTTGTGCGAGCCTTTTGGTTCTGCTGTAGCATCCTTGTCTTCTGTAATTTTAAACTGAACAGCAGTACTTCCTACATATTTAACAGGTGGCATATTTCTTTCTGCTACTTTCTTCTGTACTCCCTTTTTAATATTATCCTTCTGTACCTCCTTGATAATAGTCTTAATTTTTTTATCCTCTTTCTTTTTGAGTTTTGCGATAGTATCCTTTAAGTATGATATTACTCCTTATCATTTAGGTTCATATCCTGTAATATATTTTTGTAGTTCTTTTGGCAGGTAAATCTACACAATATTTAAATAATTTTTCCTTTATGTTTTTAGCTATGAGGTTTGGATTTCATTCTATACATTTCAATTATATTATTTTTCATTCTATAATATATATTAAGAAAATAATTTCTTATATAGTTTTTAAAATATGAAAAATGTAATCAATTTTTATGAAAAAATAGTTTAGCGGTATTTTTAGTTTTCATTTTCCAAAATGTTCTTTTTCATTTCATTATATTCATTTTTCCTTTTTCTTTGGTAGTTCTGAAAACACTCTCTTTGTTTTTCAACTATTTCAGGATTTTTCCTTAATTTTTATAGTTATTCATTACACAGTCTCTTTGTTTAGCGGCAAACTCTGGGTCTTGTTTTCTTCTATTTGCCATATATTCTCGGTGTAAAATTCGTTTTGGTTCTTTCTTTTCCTCATCAGTCAGGAGTTTTCACGCTCCTCTGGGTTGCTTCTCCAAATCAATAGACATATTATCTATTATATAGAGAGAAAATCTTATATACTTTTTAAAATATAAAATAAATCAATTTTTATTTATTTACCGATATCTTTATATTTTTTTAATTTAGCGATATTTCCGTTAACTTTTTTTCTCCTATAATATTAAGTGTAATAAGTAAAAATGGCAGAAAAGAAAACTATACTAATGGTTCTTTTTTGTGATAAAGATATACTTAAAAGTCTTGGTGCTAAATGGGATAGTGAAAAATAGTACTGATATTTTATGAGCGTTCTTCCAGATGAATTAAAAAAGTATATATCTTATGTTGTAGATGTTCCTTTTGAAGATGAAGATCTATTTAAAACAAAAATTCCATCTCTACGATGGAATCGTAGAGATGGAATTTTCCATCTTCTTCATTACAGAACCAAGTTTTATTATCTGGATGGAGTTTGACACTAGTGTAGGTCTCTTTTGACACTAGTGTAGGTCTCTTTTGACACTAGATCTGGATGGAGTCCAGATAATAAAACTTGGTTCTGTAATGAAGAAGATTACAAAAAGTAATAAGTACTTGGGTTTATCTTGATGATGGTTTTAATCTATCAATGGGTTTTGTAGCTCTCTTGCATCTCTCGATTCGAGAATCGGGGTCTATGCGTGTAGGTTCTGTATAGTCTACTCTTGCCGCTCTCGTACTCTTCTCTTTTTTTTTTTGGTCTTTTCAACATCAGTTCTTGAAAACTTCTTCTCAACAAACTCATCAAATATGTTTTCTAATTGAGATTTTTTATGAGAATCAAACCATTCAGTTAGTACCCCTTGTCCGTTGGAAATCTTGACAGGGTTCAAATCTCTCAAAGCATATTTTGCTTCTTGTTCAAAAAAAGCATACAACATCATACCTCCTTCACCAAAGCGTGTTGTTGGTTGTCGCTTAAACTTGCGAAGTTTTAATATAGGTAGTGTTGTTTTATGAAAATGCGACTGATAATTTTTGAATCTGTTATAAATATTTGCGGTCTTTCCAAGTTTAATTCTATAACTTCCACATTCAGGCATTTGTATAATATAAAAATAATGACCATCGTCTTTCTTTCCTTTTTTTTTCATCTAGCACACTTTGTACTGTATTAGCCCAACCTACTTCTTTTTTCATATGATCTCCTGTATTCAAACCCATCTTTATATTATCATAACAAAAACTTAGATTATACTTCATTAGCTCTCTTTACAACATTTCCAAAAGTACCATTTAATATAAAAATAATGACCATCGTCTTTCTTTCCTTTTTTTTTCATCTAGCACACTTTGTACTGTATTAGCCCAACATTAGCTCTCTTTACAACATTTCCAAAAGTACCATTTAATTGTATAGGGATTTACTTATTAGCATCAGTATATTTAGTAGCGACCAGTAGTTTATATTTCTCAGGTATTTCCTCAAACGCACAGTCTTGAATTAGGTTATCATATTTTAATACAATCAACTCATACTTTTCTTTTGTTATTTCGCCATCAATACATTCAACTTCTTGACTAAGGACCATGAATTGCTGAGACAACTTTTTGAATAGTTCAAACTTCTCAGACGCCTTAATATTATTTGTAAGAGACATTAAAAGTACTGATACAGCATTCACCACAATTTTAGGTATTTTAATAGCATGAGCATCTTCGCTAATACTATTTATAATACACATCGCTGAACTGGTAATTTACAAGTGGCATATTAAAACAGAACTTGGTGAAACTCCAACGACTCGCTGCCTTCGTAAATAGCAAAGTCATGGCTTCACACTTATCTAATAACTTTTTTTTTACTATCCATATTATAATATGTAGTAATATAAAAAAAAAGTATCCTAATTTATTAACCGCACTTGAAACTAACTCACCTCCCACCGCTGCTTCTGACGCCACCTTATTAGTCAATGACACATTAGCAACACATTAGCAACACATTAGCAACACATTAGCAACACCGCTGCTTCTGACGCCACCTTATTAGTCAATTGATGTGCTTTATCAGTCAATGAGGATATATCACGTCCAAACTTTGAAGACGCTAATTTCCCATTTGTGGCTTGATTGACTACCGAACCAAACTTGCGCCCAGCATCAATAACGTTACCAAACTTTTTAGCCCCTTCGGATATCTGCCCAAATGTTTTTATAACTCGCGGACCGTGTTTTACAGCCATTCCAATTCCTTTAGCAAGCATCCCTGCCAATCCCATATTTTATTCAATTATATACTACTCATATATATTTATTTATTTTTATTCACTTCCTCTTTTGTTTTTCGTCGTAGGGTACGAAAGTGGGCGATCCCCTATTATATATCTCTTCCTGCTATTTGGAATATATTACTTAATAATCGCTCTATTCTTTTTAATACATCATACTCAATTTTTTTTTGGATGTCAAATTGGAAGTTTAATTGATAGTCTCCAACCTGAATGTTTTGTGAATCTTGATTAAAACGCAACAAGCGGATTGAATCAATTTGAGTATTTTCCAAACGACGACTAAACGAATCGCCAGCGTCTTCATTGGTATATTCTAACAGAGCATCAGGAGGAGCATTTATAGGAAGATATGCGACGATATTGCTTTGTATCATAACTCCGCCTTTAAAATTAGACATCAAAGGATATGTAAATTGTAAATTAGGCATTTGCAAAACAACAAGTTCATCACCATCCATGTTGATTGTTTTTTCGCTGATGATAGATTGTAATGGTAATATTTCAACAACAGTACCGTTTCTAAATCCTAAAAAGTCATAGGCAGTATCAGGATTAAGAATTTTTTTTAGCATCTACAACAGTATTTTTAAACGTATATTTGTCTGTTGTATCAGTATAAGTGATTATAACATTATGCTGGTTAAGATTATCATTTAATATTTTCAACAACAGTAATACATCATAATTGCCTTCTGGAATAGTAAAAGAATATGAGATTTCTCCGCTTCCATCTATATTACATATAATTATAGAGTACTTATTATTACTATCTTGAGTACTATAAAAATCATTCTTCCACCCATTTATATTTAATACTAAATATTCCGTCTTCGGGTCGCATTTAAGAAGATCTGGGGGTAAAGTTAAATCAATATCATTATTTTTACTATAATGCTTACTTCAAATAAATATTAATTTTGTTCTTAGTCATTATCTATATTAGGTATACTTTTTAATTGTTTCTATATTCAGTAATAACAAACGTTACTGCCATTTTAAAATTAGTAGTTGAAAATCCTAATAGTCCTGGACCAGCAACAGTTTCCATATTATCAATTTGTAGAGTAAAGTCGCTATTGATAATGTCTCTATTGGGGGTCTATCTCCATCATCCTAGTCAAGTACACTAACTAAACCAAGTTAGTCATGTAGTGTAAAGTCGCTAATGATAATGTCTCTATTGACTTCATATGTAAAAAGCTCTTTTGATGTGTTTGTAAATGCCAAAGGATTTCCGCAAAATATGACAGGGCTTCCAAAAAACAAAATGCCATAGGATTTCCGCAAAATATGACAGGGCTTCCATCTTTAATACACCACGAATATTTAGACATTACATTTTCGCATCTTATTGTACATAGTTCCATACTTACACCTCCTCCTGATATCTCGGTTGTTATATTTTCAACAGACATTAAATAATCATCATCTTGTTCTAAAATTGAACCCATATAGATTTTCCATCTAAGTCTACTAGAATTAGTAGCAGATAACACTTCTGCGGATGCGTCTTCTGTAAATACTGTGAAGCGGTATTGTTTGGTATATTTCATTATTCTATTATTACAAAAGAAAAAAATTGTTTTATTCGTCTAGTACAAGTCGTCTTCTAACTTAGTACAAGATATCATATTTTCATATTCTAATTTATTACAATATATATTCTTCATCTTCTCAGTATCATTATCATCAATAGTAATCCCCATCTCACCCATAATTTCTTCACATACGGCACACTGGACTAACAACATACAGGCACTTGGATATGATCTCATTGATTCTTCCATTAAATATTGATATCTTTTAGTATCCTCTATTTTGATTTGTTCTGTAGTTGATTCTATATTATTCATCTATTATAATACACTCTTTTTTTTTGGAGTAGAGTATCCAAGTTCCTTTTAAAGATTGGTTCTCCCTTTGTCATATCCGCTATTAAACTACTGTGTTTCTCTTGGGTGGCGTGGTCATACAATTCAGTCAGTTCCTCTTCTGATACCCAAGCGGATAAATTAGGCACAATATGATTTATGACACTTTGCTTATTCGCAAACTTAAACACATTTATAAAGTTAGCGTTTAATCGTACATTCTTGGGTACAGAGTTGATAGCTTGAACTGCGATACAAAAGTTTAAACCTCCCGCTGTGTTTCTATTGCGGATGAGACAATTAGTTAGTGCGTTTCTCCCCAATTTAAATGCCTTAGTTCCTGATAAATCATCTAAAATTATTGTTGTTATAAATTCGTTCGGGTATTTCGGGTTTTCTAATTCTTCTGGTTCTATAAAGTCTTGTTAAAATAATATCATAAACATCCTCTTTTTTCATTTTATTGACATCATCTATTTTCTCAAAGATCTTACAACATCTACAATATTCGCTGTATTCTTTCGCATCGTTTTGGTCTTTTTTTATTTCTTCTATCTGACCTTTTAAAAGGTAAGATAGATTTTAAAGGTCATCATAATCGTCCATGATTATCATAGATTCTTCTATCATTTTTTCCCTTCTATTTTTTAAGATTTTAAAGGTCATCATAATCATCCATGATTATCATCAATGGGTTAGATTGGGAAAAAGATGTCGTGGATGATTATTTATTTCTTTCTATCTTACCTTTAAAACCTTATGAGTTTCATCATAATCATCCATGACATCTTTTTCCCAATCTAATCCATTTAAACATTCAAAGCAATTATTGCTGGGACTAAAACTGGTAGGAGATATTAATATAATTCTATTATCAATTTTATTACCTTCACTGGTGTATGTTCCCTTTTCCTCAGCGGTTTTCAACATTTTAGCAAGTTGATAGCTCTTTCCAGTTCCACGCGAACCACAGCAGATACCCACACAGAAATTATTAGGGGCGTTGATGTCCTTACATTGTCGATATATTACTTTATCTTTTATTGGTACAGGCTTGTTATCCCAATTAGGGATATTAATCTCACCTATCATTATTAATAATAACAGATATAAAAATAGGTTTTATCTTCCTCCTTCCTACCCTATATATCCTAATGAACGCAACGCACTATTTATTCTCTCAGTATGTAAATCATATTTCATCTGTTCTTGTGCGTTTCTTTGAATGTGTTGGGGTAAGTTTTTTGCAGGTTCTTCTTCTTCTTCGCTTTCCTCTTCTTGATATATTATCTTCTTCTTCTTTAATTTTGTTGGTTTTGGCTTTGATTTCTTGGGTCTCACTATAATAATCTCCTCTTCGTTTTCTTCTTCTTTGCTTTCCTCCTCTTGATATCTAATTTTCTTTTTTGTTGTTTTTACGACAGGTATAGGTATAGGTTTTGATATTGTTTTCTTTTTAGGGACTATTACTACTTCCTCTTCCTCCGCTTCTTCATCTTCACTTTCATACATATTTATTCTCTTTTGTATCTCTATGGTTTGTAGTTTTTTCGCTTGTAAATCAATTTCTTTTTCTATCCTTATCGCTTCTGTGTTGTCTTTCTTGATTTTTGCTATTTCTCTTTTCTTATCTCTGGCTCGTTCAAATGCTTCAATTTGCGAAGGGGTTCTATTAGAGTTTCCCTTTGCTTTAATACCAGTTTTTAAATCAAGTTTTGCGCTATTTATTTCTTCCATATCTTCTATTTAATATTATACAAGGAAATAAACAATTATTAATATACCATCCCCAAAGGTTGTCGCATTCCTTGTTTTATAGCGAGGTAATTATTTGGTGTCATATAATTCAAAGTCCTATCTGTACTCGCTACACCTTGCGATAAACTTTTTGGGTCAGTCAAGCGTGAGCCATTTCTACCTACTGATACTTAGGGAATATTATTCATCATTTCAGCATGACTCATACTCGGGTATTTATTATGACAATCTGGTTTAACATCCCAATCTTCATCTAAATCAGTTCTCAATATTGTATTCATAGGTTTCCCATAGAATGCTGGGTTAAAGTTTGAGTTTTTTGTTCTTATTTGTGTATAAGATAAGGATAGAGGATTTAATGGTGCACACACTTCACCTCGTTTGACCTCGTTTGACCTCGTTTGACCTTGTTTGACCTCGTTTGAACTCGTTTGACCGCCGTGCGATGCTCGACGGCGTCGACGTCTCGACGCTCTCACACGGTTGTGCGTTATCAACGCAGATGCACGACGCATCGGGCGTGCACGCGGACAGCGCACGGGGGTCCACGGAGGCGAGCATGCCGCGCCACACAGAGGAGATTATCAATCTGGTTGGTGGCATGAGGCTCTTGGAACCCCCGCCAGTCTCAGGTCCGCACAGCCGTGTTCGCCCATGCACACGCAGAGCCCGGCGAAGCAGAAGTTAACATGAACTCCACTGTGGTTCAGTCGCAGGTGAAGCGGAATGGCTCCTCTCGCCTGCTAGAAAGCCTCACGCATCAGCGGGCGCCGCGCGCAGCCGACGGCGTGCCAGCCCGCAGACGAGGCCGCGCGCCGCATTGAGCAACCTGGATCAGGACATAAATGTCGAAACGTCGGCAGAAATGGAAGAGTCGGTGCTTTACGCGCTGAGCACCAAGGCGTTTTTTATCAAGAACAAATTGACCGGTGTGAGCCAGACGGGCTTGCACCTTGGAGCTCTGCAGAGCATGAACGACGATGAGCTGGAGAATTCAGGGCTATCCATGCTGGACCAAATACGGTAACGACCGGAATAATCGTTTGCAGTATACCCTGGATATGTATATATCATGCATAAAAAGTCATGCCATCTTTTCACTTGAGCCAACCCCGTTGAGTTTTCACTTGAGCCACCCCCGGCACACACACATGCAGCGTGCATTTGGCGTTTGGACGAATTGCGACAGAAGATGAGGCGGTTGCTTCATTCCTTGCGCGCCTGGGTCTATCACAGTATGCGTCTGCTTTTGAAACCAACGACATCGATCTGGATACTATCGCAATCCTTTCTGATGAGGATCTACGGGACGTTGGTCGGATATGCTTACATGATACATGCTGTCCTGTGCGTCTGCGCCCTGCTATTCTGCTGCTGTGTATGCCTCTCGACCGCTAATTTGATACCCAAACACGAATGCCACTTTTGCGCAGCAAACGGTCCATTTGCTTTTGCTGAAGCTTTTATGTGGCAAGTGACAGCATCATCGCGCGATAAACCTTTGAGCAGGTATCGTTAGCGACCCTCACCGCGCCATGATTCTTGCCGCGGCAAGTACTTTCTCCCGATCCAAATCCACTTCCGATCCAAAACCCGCGGCGGAGCCAGAAAGAGCGGCTAGCAACAGGCAAGATGGAAACAGAGACGGACACTGCAACGCTATCGATGGGTGCGAACTGTTTCGAAATGTTGCGCCAGGCGGCAGCCAAGGATCAAGGGGACACGGGCAGAAAGTGGAAATGGGGGGAAAAGGCCCGAATCAGAAGGGTGGGGATGACGATGAGACCGAGGAAGAGAACGAGAATGATGTAATTCTTTTGCTTTCCATTTCAACTTGCCTGAATTATAAAGGCAGATGGTGACGCATATACACATGCGCACAAATATGCACGCACGTTGATGTGCGAAATGTGTTGACTGACGCCCGCTTTGCGTGTTTTTTGTCTGTCCATCACCAGGAGTTCGGCTCGGAATATCGACACTGCATGGATCAGACGATGAATTTTAATCTAAACGAACGTGAGCAAGCTGTGAAAAAGGTTTTTCGGTAATCAGTTCATCCCTCGAGATTGAGGATGTTGTCTTTGTCTGACCCCTGCAACGCAAAGTTTAGTGACGTGCTGTATTCTGTGTCAACGCAATGGAATTTCATTTCCGCACACGCACCTCAGTGCCAGGATATCCTACACCATGACTATGTTTTAGGAGCATGTCATGCCCGTCCTTATCATGCATTGCACGTTACAGGGAGCTGTTTGTGGAGCGAGCCCTGGTTGTCTCGAAACTCTGTCGCCGTTTATCAGAGTCTTCAAATCGTCAACGGTATGTAAAGATTTGTGTGCAATAGCTGCGATCTTTATCAAGATACATAGTCATCACTCTACGGACACATTGACTCTTTGTTGTTGACAATGTATGCGCTTTGCAATTCCTGATCGCCGTAGGCTCCGCAAGAGTTTCTTTTGATTTCATCCTAACATGTTCTATATTCTATATATGCATGTGCACGGGCAAACATATTGCGGACACACAAGGTCCTTGAGCGTGGCTCTTGAAAAAGCAATCGCGGCCAACAAAAGACATGCAGGCGGGAAATTGGCGGTGGGCGAAAGACGCAGCGACAGTCACCCTTTGAACGACACCCGATACTGCAATGCTCTTCAACAGCCCGCCCAACGCGCACCTTATCACACGGATACCAAGCAGGACGCGGCAGGGGAGAGCGAAACAAATGAGCGGGAATTTCAGCAGCATACTTCAATCGCGCTCGCGCGTGAGCTTGACGATCTTACTGAACTTCTCCTCGTCGAGATGGCTCCGCCAGCAGCACCCGTTGACGAAGTGGTAACAGCTGGCAATAGGAATTTTTGCAAGCTGCATGATGTTGCGGTCGGAACGGCTGTAAATTTTGCCCCAAAAGATGCGGGGTTCGGGGTTGGAGATCAAGAGGCAATTACTAAAATCGTGTGCGACAGTGATTTGAGTGAACCCATCACGATGCTGCTCCGTGCCGTAATTCTGCTCAGCGCGGGGAAAAGTCAAGAGCTGCGAACAGCGCTCATCGAGGGGTGTGCGCCCATGTTGTGTCACCTTGCTGACAAGCAACGGCTCGTGCGGTGGTGCAAAGAGGTATGCAAGAGGGAAAACAAAAAGAATGGCCTGTTCCCGGCGATTTGCACCCAGATGGCCCAAGAGATCCTAAGGATCTTCTCCTCTCGTGTATATGCAGCCCCTGCAGCGGGCGGAGTGCAGACATCGCAGACCGAGGACAACCAGTCGCACGCCGACCTACAAATAACCCAACCTCAGTCAGCGACACGCGCTGTCCCACCAAAAGTGCCCACGCCTCAGGAACCATGTCAGAAAAGGCCAACATCATCGGTAACCACGACATCGACAACAAATATAAACGTTGACAAAACAGCGAGCCCCCACAGCTTTAGTCGTGGCAGCTTTAGTCGTTGCTCTGCTGGCAAAGCCTCGGCTTCTTCCGGAACAGACGCGGCAACCATCACGCCGCGAAGATTAACGCCGCGCATGCAAGCGGGCATCGGAATTCAGCTTGCGAGCGATGCGGACGGGTTCCCAATCATTGTTGAGTTCGAGGCAGGCTACAATCCGAGCCCAGACCCTTGGCTGAATTTGGAGATCGGGTGGCGAATTATGTCGGTCGACAGTCAGCATACGCAACATGTGGCCCTGGCGGAGGTCTACAAGTGGCTCCAGGTGCAGCATGATAGATGATCACATCGGTGATGATAAATGCATGAGACATTGCGTGTGTTCTGACATCTATGCGCGCGCACGCGCACGTGTGCAGGGAACGCTTGGATCAGTTGTCATGCTCTGTCTTTCAGTGCCTGGTGTGGCAAGCAGCAGCGACAATCAAAGGGAGGTGGTGATGCAGCGCACAGTGGTCGTTGAACCCACGACGCCAAGGCTGTGCCGGAAGCATTACTCCCTGGTATGTCTGCGCCGCCAACTGCGCCCTCAAGACCACGTGCATAATCCTGTCGGAATTGGGGCAACTTTTGAACGCGACTCGCAAGGACGCTACCGAGTCACCAGTATACATGCGGGCGGATCTGCCGATGAAAGTGGCCAAGTTGTGCTCGGAGATCTACTCTTCAGTGTCAATGGCCTGCTGGTGGAGGATCGCACGACAGAAAACGTCATTCAGCTGATAAAAGGTGCACCCGGCACGCGGACAGCAATCGTTCTCGTCACCGATGCCCCAACTTCTGCGCGCTCTCACCCGGGTCAGGACGCATTTCGATTCGACGCCTTTTCAGTCGTGCCCAAGATTGGTCAAGAGCCATCAGAGCTCGTGGCTATCATAGTCGGTGCGCAAGGGCTCTCGTCAAACTCGATGCATCCTGCTGTTTTTTGTCAATTGCGCATAGTTGATCTCAGCGGCGAGGGTGAGCTGCGAGAAGAATTGATTGGGGTGGACAAGGCCGGGCTGGCGCTCGGAATGCGTGTCATCAAGTCGCGCCTTTTGATCGAGAGGGAGAGACTGGCAGGAAAGGGCAGCGCGTCGGAAGGTGCCCTTGGCACCATCTCATTCTTTGATAGCAGCGTCTACACTCCTGGAACTTGCATGGTTTTATGGGACAGCGGCGAAGTGCACGAGCATTCAATTGGCAAAGATGGCGACTATGATCTCGAGATCGCACCGCAAATGACAACCATCTCCGCGAGCCTAGCTGACACGCGATGGGATAACGTTCTCACTCTGCGCGTGCGCGACCCGTTGTTTGCAGCGCTCGAAATCTCAATCTGGGATCGCGAGAATTATCTTGGAGAGACGCTCGTGCACGTGGACACGCTCTTTGCTCGGGAGGGCAGATTTCAAGAACAGACCCTGGAGATGACGTTCGAAGAGCAGCCCACTGCATCACATCTGCAACTGGCGTGTGCTTGGTTTTCCTCCCGCAATCGAGCTGAAAAAACTGAGCAGTTATGAGCATCTTCAAAAATTAGCAGGCCCTTGGACCGTTGTAGTGCGGTAGCTCTCCCACCTCCGTTTACGTCTATAGTGCAGCTGGGAAAAGACCAAGGTCCTCATCGCCGCAGGTGCAGCTCGAAAAGCCAGAAATTACCTTGTAAATCCAGCTCAGGAAAGGCTGAGCAGTCATATGTATGCGCGCGCGCTTCCTTCCTCTCCCCACGCTCCTCGCTCCCACGTAACTTTTGCGAGAGCGCATTTGGCTCTAATTGAGAGCGGGCTGGAGAATTGAGCTTCAAAATGATAATATTTTGGTATATGAGAAACTTCCAGATTGGGATATGAGAAATTTGCGGGAGGGAGGGCTGGCAGGCAGGACCGGGAAAGGAAGGGAGGGAGGGAGGGAGGAGAGGCAGGGAACATACACCAAACAACATCTCTCTCTCCCTCTCTCCCTCAACTTGTTCGAGAGCAAGTTTGCGCATACATGCCATCATACCCCCTCGTACTGTATCCCTTGCTCATTCTGCAGCTATTTCCACTCCTCGAGAGTGAGATTGTACCCTGCATCCGCACGCCGACACCCTGCCATGGTGCCACCACCATACGTTGTCCCCAAATTAACCCAAATGTTAGAGAGAAACATTCCGAGTGGCCCGGGGTTCACGAATTGGGGATTGGGTTCGTGTATGGGACTGGGGCCACGGTCTATGGGTGAAGGACGTGTGTTATGAGGTACGATGAGCCGAGGCATGTGTGGACGAGTGGGCCCATCATGCACTAGTGAACGCGAGGGAAAGGAAGACTGTGTGAAAGGACAAAGGGGGTGAAGAAGGGAGGTGTGCAAAAGATCGTGCATCGGGGGTGCTACTACACTGCAACTGCCAAAGTCCAAGTTTATGCGCTGCGGCTTTGGCCGCAGCTTTTGGACTTTTGGGTTGGGTGTTTCCCGGTAACGTGGGCATCCGGAGGGCCCTTAAAGCTGTCAGCAAGAGGTGCACTGCCCGAGTCGGAGGTCATCGTCGAGGTTCCCTTTGTACTTTGTAGGTTCTAGTTCGCGGTAACGTAATCATCCGCAAGGCTCAGAGAGCGATCCAGGGAGATGATTGACGCCCACGTCGGAGGCCCTGGCCAAGGTTTCCCCTGATCGCTCCTATCCGGGACTCTTTCGAGTCAAGGGGTCTACCAGGCTATCGAAATATCGGAGTTCTTAATCAGGGTTTCCCCTTCTCACTCCTACAATGCAGGCAGGGCAGGACTCGGATGGACGAGTGGGTGGCCTCGAAGAAATGTGTACGGTGCATGCAGTGATTATGTTGTGTATTGTTTTTGTAACTATGTTACCAGACACGACTGATTATTCGAGCAGCAGTACAAGATGTTTGTACATGGCATGGGATTGGGAGGCTTAGCAGTTGACGTCATGGTCGTAGGATGTTTGGGCGCGGAGCGCCGTGTTGAGCGATTTTTCGCACTTCACTCCATTATGTGTTTTCCCTATCTTCCCTCGATACTCCCACAACGCACACAGTGCAGGTCCGTGACTCATGGATGGCTACCCGGCGCGCAGTTGGGGTGTGGGTTTGGTTGTACAACATTTGTTTGTGAGAAGGCCTCGAGGGGGGCGCTAAAGCTTTTTATTACTGTAAAGAAGGAAAGAACTATTTTGGACAGTAGGGTTCAACAATGTCAGTGTGTTGAGTGTTTAATTGGAAAACAAAATAAACCAACTTTCTTCATTCTGGTGGTGAATTCAGGGTGTGTGTTGAGGATTTAGTTGAAAAACAAAATAAACCAACTCTCTTTAAGGTCAACGAGCCGAGTTCCGTACCGTACATAACTCCTTCAGCGTGCGCCTGTCTTGACCCAAGGAGCCACCGGAACGCAAGCCTGCAGCCTTGCTGCACGTCCGCATGATCCGGGGGAGGAGCGCAGAGCAGTGCGATCTGAGCGCGATCCGATGATCTGCTCCAGCAGGGAACGCGAGAGCTGTGCGCTCTCGCGATCCGTTACGGGACAAGATGCGCGAAGTGGGCAGGGGGCTCTCGCTCGCAGACACACAGACGGTCCGCTAAGGGCGGCTTTACTCAAGACGACGTTTAGGTGCGAGGCTTGGCGCCGATCGCTTGTCCTTCTCGTTCCTTGCTCTTGCTCGTTCCAAGAGCTGCGTCTGTTCGTCATAAATGTGTCCCAGTACTAATCTACGAGTAACGGTCAGCCGTACTAATACAAGACACCGTGACGTTCATGACAAACTCGAAGTCACACAGAGTAAAGGCCTATAGCGGGGGCGTACTCGAGAGAGCACTGCCCGAGGGTTTATGCTATCTGTCGACCTGAGCTTGGCTGAGCTCAGACAGCGCCAAAAGCTGAACTCCAGACTCCAGGGTCGATTCCGGTTTGGAACGACCCTATTATAATACATTGCTGGAGATGGTCTTCAATACAACCTATCAACTTGTATTCTGGAGCGTCTCGCCAAATCCCCCCCCACCCCCCCCCCCTCACACCCCAC
>Ga0315899_10003680_pt1 | contig 16694 bp, 14 predicted proteins | sample LakEriMetagenome_2_FD_203518 | JGI IMG/M metagenome (GOLD analysis project Ga0315899, IMG submission 203518) | Freshwater fungal communities from buoy surface, Lake Erie, Ohio, United States - Buoy 4 MA112 | ecosystem: Environmental > Aquatic > Freshwater > Lake | place: USA: Lake Erie, Ohio... | reverse complement strand
TCTCTAGACTGAGTCTTCAACCGATAAACCTCGAACCCGACACATGAACTTCAGGAAAATAGATGACCTTTTCAGAGCTCTTTTGCCGGATTCTGTGGACGGCTTTGTAAAGAGTTCCAGTTTCGCGCGCTTCCTCACAAGAGTGCCCCTCCAGTGCACAAGTGCACTGGCGGCCCCCGCATGGCTGGGCGGCGCGCGGGGGCATGACGCCGGCTGTGTACAAGATGACAGCACAGCCGGCGCGCGGTGCGACGGCGGACGGCCAGCTGGCGGCGGCACGGCATGACGCGGACCCGCCGCACGCGCGACCGGCGTCACGCCCACACAGGGGCGCGCGTGTCCTGGGCCGCCGCGGCCGCGGCGCGTGGGCCGGCGTGCTGGCGCTGCTCGGGGTGCTGCTCGGAAGCACTATGCATCGCAGCGAGTCTGTCGCGGACCCCGCCGCTGTGCCCCCGCTGCCCTGCCTGGCGGACGTCCTGCGGAGGCGTGGCGAGCGCCCGCGAGCGTGCAGCAGCGGCCACCTGCGGCTCGCTGGTGGGGGCAGCGGGCTGGGCTGGATCGAGCGGCGGCTCAACACTGTCTTCAGCAGCGCGAGCAAGGCTTCGGGCAGTCCGTCGCTGGCGGGCGCACCGTCGCAGGAGACCTGCGGGGCGGCGGGCGCAGCGCACCACGCGACGCAGACGCCCGCCGAGGGCAAGCCAGGGCTGTGGGGCAGATTCGAGCGCGGTTTTGACAGCCTGCAGGGCGTCAGCACTGCGGTCAAAGACCCCTTTCGCTCGCTGTCACCCATGTCCTCGCCAGAGGGCCCATACCAGGCCAGCGACGGCGACTCGTCGCCGAGCCGGCAGCCCTCGCGCAAGTTGACGAGCTGGATTGCCCGGCGGTTCAACGATGCGTTTGCCTCCGACGCGCCCTCCCCCGGTGATGTCTCGCAGCTCAACCAAGGGGCTGTGTTTGCAACCTATCAGAGGCCGGGGCACGAGCAACTGCGCCGCAAGGGCGCGCAGGCGGAGGCCGACAGCCTCCGGGGCCCAAGCTCGGGCATGTGGACGGAAGCGGGACAGCAGGCGCATCAGCAGTCTAGGCAGCCGCTGCACGCGGAGGCGAACCTGCGCTCTGAGCATCCGGCGCAGCATGGCAGCGAGGTTTCCGAGGAGGCTGACGCAGGGGGTGGTGCGCGCAACATGATGGTCGAGGACATGGACAAGGCCCAGCGGGGAAAGGAGCGCGCGGGTGTTGAAGGCAGCTTCATGCTCAGAATGAACAAGCGGCTCGTCGATCAGGACTCTGTTTCGGATAGCTGCGGGCGCGGCTCGGTGGGTGATATGGGGCTGCCGACGCCGCTGCGTGCCGAGTGGGGCCCGGCATTGAACACTGGACAGGTAAAAAAAAAAGTAGAATGTGATTCTATAGAATGTGTTTTCTATGGAATGTATGTGATTGATATGGGATTGAACACTGGGACAGGATAAGATGCTTGAGGCTGGCTGGGAGCTGCCTAGTATCTCACTCGCCGCCAGCGATCCAGCTGCAGCGGTGAGAATCTGCACGTCTCCGTGCGCGAGTATCTGTGCTCCCAGTGGGCGGCGGGTGCCTGCGTGCGCGCGTGCTCTCTCTCTCGCTCTCTCTCTCTCTCACACACACACACAAACTCACTCACTCACTCACTCACTCACTCACTCGCGCGCGCTCTCTCTCTCTCGGCGCTAGTGCGTTGGAGTGGTTGAGCTGATGGCGTGGAGCTGGACCGGTATAACACCAAGAGCCAGGAGCAGCGATTGCTGCGTGCTTTGGACGTGCCTTAACCTAACCCACAAAGCCTAAACCCCCAAACCCTAAACCAGGAGCGGCGATTGCTGCGAGCATTGGACGTGTTTCCGCAGAGCGCCGATCTCAACAGCATCTACGGCGACGTGCAGTTCTTCTTGCGGCACGATACGCGCACGGCCTACAAGCACTATGCTCTCGCCTTGGAGTCGGACCCAGAGCACGTGCCTGCTGCCTGTGGAATGGCAACGGCCATGTTGGACCTGGGCGTCGAGCGAGCTATTTCCGGTACAGGAGTAGGCGTGTGTGTGTGTGTGTGTGTGTGTGTGTGTGTGTGTGCGCGCGCGCGTGTGTGTGTGGGTGTGTGTGTGTGTGTGTGCAGGTATTTGTGTGATTGGGTGCTGAGAAGTATGGTGGGTATAGCAGGCGATGTGTTTTTGTGTGTGTTTGTGTGTGTGTGTGTTTTTGTGTGTGTGTGTGGTGTGTGTGTGTGCATGCGCGTATGTGTGTAATTTGTTGCTGACAAGTATGTCGGGTGGCTGCAGGTGAGCGGGACATCGATGGCATCTGCGATTCCTGGCTTTCTTACCGCAAGGAGAACGCCGCGGCGATGCTGGCGTACGGCATGTGGCTGGAACTGCGGCGCGGCGATGTGAGCGGGGCGGAGGAGTGCTACCGCATCGCTGTCGAGCACGGCAGGCAGAAGACGCACTTGATTACGCGTTCGCCCTTCAGCCAGAACTGCCGCCAGTGGTTTGAGGCAAAGGACCGCGTGTGGATACAGGCACGTGCTCTGAGCCGCCTTGGGGTCTTGCTCCATTCCGTGCACAACAAATCTGAAGCTGCCGAGGCCGCCTGGAACGAGGCCCACCGCGTGGACCCGCAGTATGTCGGCAAGAATTTCTCAAAAGTCCTCTATATAGTGACTATATACCGTAAATATAAATATGCTAGCGCACTGACTTTTGAGAGTGTGCGCCAGACGAAAGTTTTTTTTTTTTATTTTTTTTTTAAAACTTTTGTCTGACTTTTGAGAGTGTGCGCCAGACGCCTATTTTGCGCACGCGCAAATGCTGGCGAGCCGCGTGGACAGATGCCAGGAGGCGGATGAGCTGCTGCGCACCGCGCTCGCTGTGAATAGTAGCCACGTGCCAGTGCTGTTTGAGTGCGCCAAGTTGCTGCACCACGTCAAGCTCGAACCCTACGAGGCCGAGTGCATGTACCGGCGGTGCTTACGAGAGGAGCCGCAGCATGCTGGGGCCCTCAGCCAGTATGCAATGTTGCTGGGCACACATTCTCAAAAGTCCTCTGGATAGTGACTTTCATATGGTAAATGTACTAGGGCGCTGACTTTTGAGAATATGTGGCAGGCAAGACGCTAGGTGACGGTCCTTCGGCCTTGGGCATGTGTAAGAGGGCGCTAGCGCAAGATCCCGACAATGTACACGTGCTCAGTCTGTATGCTCGCCTCGTGCTTGACATGCAAGGCGACTATGCCGAGGCTGAGAAAATCCTCACTGGTGCACAAATTCTCAAAAGTACTCTCTTCAGGGTCTTAGCATAATAAGTGTATTAGGTCGCTGACTTTCGGAAATTTGTGCCAGGGGTCCTTGAACGTGACCTCAGCTGTGTCGATGCCTTGTTTCACTACGGGCGGCTCCTGCAAGAGGTGCGTGGCAATCATGTGGGTGCCGAGCGCATGTATCGCCGCGTGCTCGCCGTCGACCCTTGCCACGCGCCGACGCTCGCAAGCCTGGGGCGGGTGCTGGAGGAGCTACACCACGACACAGACGGCGCCGAAGACCTCTACAAACGCGCGCTGGCCGTCGATCCACACTCTCGCCATGCTCTCCTACACTACGGCAAGCTGCTCCAGTTCGCGCGCCGCGACATGTCAGGCGCAGAGGGGCTCTACCGCCGCCTGCTCGGCATAAACTCTCAAAAAGTCAATGTCCTAGTACATTTGTGCTGCAAAGTCACGATATACTGACTTTTCAGAATTTCTACCTAGACGTGGAACCCCTTGATCGCGACACGCTGCACTTGTGCGGAAATTTACTCTCCAAGAGCGGGGCGGCGGGAGGCGGAGGAGGCGAGGCTGAGGCCCTGCTTCGAAGAGCGCTATCTGTGAATGGTAGCCATGTGCAGTGCCTGTGCGACTATGGTGATTTGCTGCAGAGCGCAGGGAGAAACTTGGAGGCGGAGGACAAGTACCTGCGCGCGCTGCAGGCGCGGCCCGATAGTGAGGGTGCCATGTTGAGGTGCGCAAATTCTCAAAAGTTCTCTATATATTGAATTTTATACCGCGAACATACTAGGGCACTGACTTTTCAGAGGCATGTTGAGGTATGCGCTGTTGTTGCACGACAAGCTGCAGCAGCACGACAAGGCCGAGAACTACTACAAGAATATTCTCAGCGGCAGCCCGTCAAGCGATACCAAGGCTCGTGTTCTGTGCAGGCACTCATGCTCAAAAGCTCTTTCTATAGAAACTTTATATAGTAAATGTGCTAGGGCACTCACTTCCGAAATTTGTGTGCAGCTATGCCCGCCTGCTGCAGCACGTGCGCCAAGACCACGACGCCGCCGAGAGCCTCTTCCGCCAGGTGTTCTTAGTGTGTTGTAAGGTTTAGTTAGGGTTATGTATGATAAGTCAGAGTCATGACGCCATGCATACACACACACACACACACACACACACACACACACAGGCGACGCAATACGGAGTCATGGACGAGGAGGCGCTGAAATCGTATGCTGCGCTACTTTTACATGTGCGGGGCCAAACGGAGGCCGCCTTGGCGCTGCACCGCCAGTTGCTGAGCCGGAAGCCAGAGGAGGCGAGCAGAGAGGTATTGGTGCTGGCGCGCCGGTGTTCGGATGAGGGTTTCCCGCAGCGCGCCCAAGGCTTGCTGATGGCGGTGCTGGATACTGGCGTGTGCAATGCTTCGCATCCTGAGGCAGCGTGGCAGCTAGGCACTCAACTCATGGCGCAGAGCGACTTCGACAACGCCACGCGCCTGTATGTGCAGGCCTTTCGGGCCGGACATGGCTCACCAGATGATATGTACCTCGTTGCGCAGCAGCTCCGCGCTGCGTATGCAACGGCATCGGCAAGGGGCGGGGGAGAGGAGGGGGCGGGCGTGGAGGGTGGAGACGGTGCAGACAGCGCGAATGCGCGCGGGGGGGCGGTTGGACTGGGACTCAAGGGCGGCGGAGATGTCGGTTGTCTGCAGCACGCGCAGAACCTATACGAGCTGGTGTTGGAGAGCGACGCAGCACACACACACGCTGAATGTGCCCTGAACCTGGCCTCTGTCACGTATGCCCTCCTCCTCCGCCAAGAGGAGAGAGAGGAGCGCGCCGCAGCCGCCATCCCTTTTGGTCTTCCCCCCGCTGATGCCAGGCCAATGCCTTACAAAAGCACCCGTGGCCACATCGGTCAGAGACAGATGGCGGCAGCACCTGGTGGCGAGGGCTCGAGATGCGGTAGCAGTGGGGACACCGCCGGGAGAGGCAGGCAGAGAGCGGTGGAGGGGATATGGGGGCAGGTGGTTGCGAGGCTGCGGTACGCGCTCGAGTGCGGGGGGCGGGAGCACGGAATGTTTGAGCGCGTCTTTGCTTTCGGTGCGCAGCTTGTGGAGGAGGGGAGAGCTGGCGACGGCGCCACGGTGCTGGCCCTGGTCGTAGAGCTGAGCCAGTACTCGCATGCCCCCGCCATTCTAAAGTGCGCCAATGTTCTGCACCATGAGCTTGGCGACCTGGTGTGTACATTCTCAAAATTAGTCTCTGTAGTGGCTTGATATAGTATATGTACTAGGGCACTTACTTTTGAGAATTTCTGCCAGGACGCTGCATCCGACATGTATGCAAGTGCTGCTCGGATAGGCGCAGCTGACGTCGACATGCTCGTCGACTACGCCCAGGTGCGTTTGTTGCCGGCCCTGCACCTGTGTGCTGACTGGCTGCCGCAGGTTGCCTGTCTTACGTTCTGGCGGGCTTGACCCGTAGGGAATGTGGAAGACCCGTACTCTCTCCCACTCTCTCCCACTCTCACTCTCCCCCCCCCACCACCTAGACGCTTCCAAAGTACTCTCTCTCGCTCGCTCGCACTCTCTCCTTCTCTCTCTCGCTCTATCTATCTGGAAGCGTTCTCAGTACAAGCGCACGCTGCAGCTGACGGTGTGAACTGGATGCGGGTGTGCGCACACGCGTGCGACAGGTGCTTGAGAGGCATTCGCTCGACGCCACTGGTGCGCTGGCGTGCTACCGGGCAGCAGAGCAGATGGAGCAAGGGCGCACCGACCTGAGAGTCCTTGCACCCCTTGCTCGCCTGCTGCTCACGCATGGAGGCGAGGGAGGAGGCGGTGACGTGGAGCTTGCGCTGGCCACATATGCCAAGGCCGTGGTGATCAGCACCGATGTTCTGGACCTGGCCCTGAAAGCGGGCAAAAGGAGAGGGAAGCGGGGTGGGCCCGGGCTGGAAGAGGGTCAAGACGCTGATGCTGCAGCCAAAGTTCAGAACGTACGCCGGCTGCATTCTTCGCTGCTGGTCGGTTACGGCGACGCACTGCGTGCAAAGGGCATGTGGCGTGAGGCCGAAGATGCGTACCTCACAGTGCTGCAGTCGGAGGCCAACGCCACGCAGGCGCAGCTCGGACTTCTCTTTGTGTTGTTGGACAGTGGCGAGGACCCGGCGACGGCACAGGTGCTCTTGACACGGCTCACCGACGCTGACGTTCGCGACGCGCGTCTCTGGCTCGAACACGGCAAGCAGGTCTGTGCCTGCGATCCGTGCTGCTGTTTGTGCTTGAGCGAGTGTGGATGGTAACATGTATGTGTATGTATGTATCATATGTATGTATGTATGTGTGTGTGTATGTATATACGTGTATATATATGCTATGTGTATATGTGTGTGCGTGTGCGTGTGTGTATGTGTGTGTGTGTATTATGTGTATGTTTGTGTGTATTTTTGTGTGTGTGTGTGTATGTATGTATGCATGCATGTATATGTATAAGGCCAGTGCGCCTGCCGTGCGCGAGGCAATGACTTTGGAGGCATTCCTTCATCAGTTGTCGCATGCTCTTGGGAGCCTTGTGAACGCTGAGGATGAGCTATTTCGGGCCGGTGTCCTGAAGGCCCTGCGGTCCTTTGAGAAGTCAGCGACAATCGACCCGCAGAATTCCCTGGCGTGGGTCCACCTGGCTCGCCTTGAGGCCTGCAACGGTTGCGTTTCTGCTTGTGGTGTAGCGTTATCGCCGTGTTTGCAGTGGTGTGCTTGGGCTGATATTGGGTTCGTGACTCTCGCAGGGCAATTGCACTTCTGCCTTGCGCGCCTCTCTCTCTTCTGCGGGCAGCAGGCTAACGTGCCGTATCGTCTTGCGTTGTCGCTGTGCGTGTGCCACAGGCAACGTGGAGCGCGGGATGCAAGTGCTTGAGGCCGTCCTCGACCGTGACGTTCAGTGCGAGCTCGCCTTGAATGCCTACGCATTGCTGCTGTCTGAGCAACTGAACCAGGATAACAGCAGCCCAGACGCGCCCGCCCACCTGCAACAACAGCACGCACACGAGGATGCTGTGTCCTTCGACCCTGCGCGAGCGCACGCGATCAGGGCACGGGCGCAGCAGCTAGATGCGGACAGCGTTGGCGCGCGCCGCTTGGGCGCAGTCCTGGCGCAAGCTGAGGGCGGGGCGCCTACTATGTTGGGTGGGGAGGGAGGAGCGTTACAGCGCGCAAGAAACGCGAGGTGGCAAGGGCAGCGCCCCGCAGCAGCAATGGGCGCAGTGTGGGAGTTTGCAACACGGTGCGCCTGTGTGCATGCCCTGGCGTCTGTGCGTCATGTGAGCCTTGGCGCTGGGAGGGGAGTGGGTCCCGTGCCCAGCTTCCCGGTCTCTCCTTGGCTTGCCAGTGGCAGCTCTGGGAGGACGGACTTGCGTGAAGCTGCTCCGCCCAGGGCAGGGAGTAGGCAGGAGAGCACCTTCGACATGCTGTCGGACTTGAAGACGGGCATTGTGGCACATGCACGCAACAGATTTATGACCATGGAAAAGCGGCCGCAGAGTGAATCGCAGTTTGAAGCGCATATGCACATGGAGACAGCATATGGTGGCGGCACTTATGCCGCTGACGCAAGCACGCTGCAGCAGAGTGCCTCGCCGGTGCATTTGGCCACTCGGGATCTGACTACCACAACTGAGGCACACGATTCAAGCATATCGGGAGTTCCGCAAGAGACGCCGCTGACCCCATCTGTGTCCCTGGGCGGCGAAGAAGGGGGCAAGGCCCAAATGTCTGGTGCGCCGGGCCAAGGGGCCAGGAATCAAGTGGATGCGCCTGGTGTGCGGAGTGAGGTGACAGGTGTTGCGGCACAGCATCAACAGTATCAACATCCACAGGGCCCGGTACGCTCTGTGCAGGGAGGAGCAGTGGCTTCGGACGCCACGCCAGAGAACCGCGTGTGCAGTCCGGCTGGTGGGCAGGACGAAGAGTTTCAACAGGAGACATGGCTGTGCGACGAAGCGGCAAATGTTCTCAATCTGTTCGACAGCGCCACGCCGGGCAAATCCTCCGAGTCTCTCAGCCCCTCTGCCGTCGTTGACATGATTCAGATGTTTAACACGCCGCGGTCAGAACGGCTTGTGGCCCCAGCGCTACGGGCAGACACCAGTCCCGCAATCAGCGTGCAGCGCATCCAAAACGGCAACTTGGATCGCTTCCGTCGCTCACGTCTGCGCGCGTGCCCCTTGGGGTCGCCGCGCTCGGTAAATGTGCATGCCCAGGGCACCCCGTCCGTATACATGGTGAGTGGACAAGATCTAGTCGATCGCTTGTCTCCTGTCGCAACCCGGGACGCGTCTCTACAGGAACACGTGCAGCAGCGAACAGGACTCCAGCGAGCTCCCGCGTCGATGGACGAACACGGAAGTGTACGTACTGGAAGCGAGCAGCCGCACAGCAACACGCGCAGCTGGGATACAGATTTTTCAATGGGTGCCGATAGCAAGTCGTCGAACAAGGAGCCGCGAGAGCTGGTGGCTGTTCACGCAGAGGTTGATCCGGTGCGATCCGACGTTCGCGCTGAGGAGAATGCAGATGCGGCCCATGCGCCGGAGACGCCTGTTGCGGGTCGTTTACAGTCCGACACTGGTATTGTGCACGAAAGCGAGCCCGTGCGCGAGCATTTGCGCGATAGTGAGCGCGACGAAGAGCCGATGGAGGAGGATAGCGAGAACCAGGAAGCGATGCTCTATGACCGCGTCGACGCCTCCGACGCGCAAGCCGACGCACCCGCCCGCCACCTTGACCCCACATTAGCTCCCAGCTCGGACTCGTTGCGCAACAGCATCCAACTCCAAGAAGACGCGCGCCAGCACACGCAAGAGCCGAAAATCGGAGGGGCACCCGGATGGGGTGTGAACAAACCGGCGTGGCAGCAAGTCGGTCTCGCGAAGCGCCTTAAGCGCGCGCTTGCGCGTGTCCAGGTGCGCAAGTTGGACTGGAGCACGATGGATCTGGGCAGCCTGTTTGCCTCGCCAGGCTCCTCGCCTGCGCAACGGCAGGCGGCGTCGGTGGTAGTCGCTTCCGCTGCGCTGCGATTTGGCAGCGCACGCTTGCGCCAGACGCCCCGGGCGCAGTCTGTAGTCGCGTCGAGCAGGCGTCCAAGGCTACGCGGGCGCCTGGTGACGCCCGTGCCACGCGCCAGCAGGCCGATTTTGCGACGCTCATTATTGTTGCTGGGCAATTCTTCGGCGACTGCCCCGGCTTCGGCTGCTGCGCTGCAGCGCCGCGGCGCCGACGCGTCCTCACCTTCTTTTTTGAAGCCGCACGAGAATGTGCCGCTATCCACCAAGTATCATGGCTTGGTGCCAGGGGAGGGTAAGACGTCCCAGGCTGGTCCGGCGGAGATTGAGAAGGAGAACCCTCGCGAGCTGTGTCGCTCTGTGGTGGGCACCAGGCGCCCGGAGTCGAGGGAAGAAGAGGAGGCTAAGGATATTGCGCTAGAGGAGGAGGGGGAGATGAGTGTGGACCCAGGGGAGGACGAGGAGCAAGAGGCGCGGCTTGCAGGGCAGCGCACATCTTTCTCACAGCAGGAATTGAGTGATGTCGAGCAGACCCTGGTCCACCAGTCCAGTGATGAGCAAAAGAGACAGACAGAGCGAGAGAGAGACGGAGATGAGCAAGGCTTCCCTGGCCTCGCCGGTCACGCGGCTGGCAGCCAGCCCATGTCGTCTCTCGCGGAGGACACTGCGCATGAGAATGTTGCGACTGTCTCGAGGCGTGTGCGCTGTGCGGATCAAGACTGGGCTGGTCTGTCGTCTGGTGAAGCCATTGGTGTAGGCTCGCAGGAGGACTTGCCGGCGCTCTCCCGGGGTGGCAACGAGAGATCCTATAGCGAGAGTCAGGCGTGTGCGCGCGTGGCCGCAGATGCGCATATGTCGGCAGCTGATACGGACCCTGCACTGCGAGGATCCAACAATTGCGACCACAGTCGCGCCTCTCCGCGTGTTTGGTCGCACTCGGTTGGACCGGATGGACCTGCATCCCCCCAGCTGGCGAGCAGATTATCTCCTGTCGAGAATGCACAGGGAACAGCGACGCCGTCGGCACTTGCGACACCGCTCGAAGACGAAAGCAGCCTCATCCGGCGAGAACAGGAGTGGCTCGCTGCACACGCGGAATCTGCGCTGGCAATAGACAGCTACTCACGGGTAACGCCGATCCTCCGGGGCACGCGTGCCGGGTCGGGTGTGTCGGAGCTGGACACGGACTCTGCGTGCGAGGCGCAGCGTGCAGAGAATGGACCAGGCTCTGCGCCAGAGGCAGTGCCGCAGATGCACGCTAGCGTGAGTGAGAGGCGAGCTCTGTGCGACGAGCCTTTCTCGCTGTCTATGCCGCGAAATGTATTGACCCACCAGGACGACAGCAGCCGGCCAGAGGGCGAGACACGCGGCGACCAGCTCCTGAGCTCTTGCGCATTTCCCTTCCTCGCGCATCCGGACTTGCCTTCCGCTTGCCCTGATGACGCCCAGTCGCCGCTGGGAGCGCAGCAGGCAGTCGGCTCTAGTAGTTTCGGGGAGGGACATGCGGAGCGTGATGCGCAGATCTGGCGTTCCAGTGCTCGTCCCTACAGGTATGGTCCTGGGGGTGTCTCGGATGAGGGGGTAGAGGACGACGCTGGTGAAGCTGATGCAACGGAGGCGGCAGAGGCGACCGGGGACTTTCGCAGCTGGGTTGACGATAGCGCGGATGCGGGTGGGGATGTTGTGGCAGCCGAGACCGCAACGCCGTGCATGGAGGCGTCAGATCAGGCGGGCAACGAGGCGGCGGACGAGATGGGGGACGAAGACGCTGACCACCACGTGCGAACGCTCTTGCAAGACGCCAATTACTGCGAGGCTCCCCATCAGACGACCTCGAGCCTCAGCAGCCATGCGTGCCCGTCGCCGAACCTGGCCGCCGCCCAGAGCGAGCAGCCTCATCGTGGAGAGCGCGGCCACGCACAAGAGGCGGTGGCGTACACGGCGTTGCGAGGCGTGGCGTTTAGGTCCCAGTGTAGTCGCGCAGACAAGCACAAGATCGTGGATGAGGCGGGGAAGCCTCTCGGGGTGCGTCAAGGGCAAAGCATCTTGGCAACTCGCTGCGACTCCTTGGGCAAGAGCAGTGCGGACGGCGGATGGCTGCACGTGATGGATGGTCGCTTTGTGGAGCTGGGTGCTGCCGTCTTTCTTCCGCTAGCCACTGTTGTAGGCGAGGGCCTCTTTGTCCAAGTGCAGGAGCACGCGCGAGGCGAGACAGCCGCGCCGACAGGTTACGGATATAGATTGGGCGCCCGTGAGGCGAGTGTGCTATCGACGACATCGACGCATCATGCCGCGACGCAGCAGCCGCGCGATCCACTCGGGCCACCGCAGGCGCGCATGGTCGAGGAAATGCATGGTGCGTCTGAGTACGTCGACAGTATCCAGTACGTGGGCTTGCCCGCAGCTGGCCAACGCGAGGGCAGAGATGATGGGTACAAAGCCTCTGCGTACGCGCGCTTGCAGCCGTCGGTATGCGAGGTCGCCGAGCGCGGCCAAGGAGAGCACGGCAACGCGACGGGGTCGCACGCCGATGACGAGGACATGAAAGAAGAGAGCGATGATGTTGGTGTGCGCAGCATGTCGCCCGAGTCTGGCTCGTTGCCATCAGTGCGTGGCGATGCGGCTCACGTCGCTCAAGTCGTGGTTCTCCGCGGAGAAGACGCACGCTCTGAGCAGGAAGGCGGGGCGCGTGCTGGGACTGACGAGCAGGAGGGGGGTCATGAAGAGGGCACCGAGACCCTCGGCGGTGATGGCGCAGCGAATGACGACACGCAGGGTTGGCAGGGCGTTGACGCTGGTGCAGCGCCATCCGGGGGGGGGCAGATAAAGAAGACGGACAGGAATGAAGACGGAGAGGATCTGAGCCAGGACACGCCAGTGTGGAGAGGGGCCGAGGCTGTGTTTGCGTCGCCGTCGGCGACCAATAGCGTCCCGTCTCCTCTGGCAGCGAACATGCTGGCTCAGACACGTGCGTCAGCTACGCCCCAACTCACTATCGATTTCGCTGCGGCGGGACTGGGTTCGGGGGAGGACGGGGAGAGAAGGGAGGTGGCAGGGGCCTGCAGTGACGAGGAGCAGATGGCGCCGCGCACTCTAATGGATAGGGTAATGGACAGAGGAGACCAAGGACACGCAGCGGGGGTTGAGGATGCCGGGGATGGGCAGCAGGTGCTTGAGGCAGGCTCGGCAACCAAGTGCAAGGATATGACGGAACAAGAGTGGACGTGGACAGAAGAGGGGCAAGACCTACTGCAGGCCAGGACCAAGAAAGCGAGTAAGGGTGCCGAGGCCGAGACGCAGAGCGAGCAGCAGAGCGAACAGGAGCAGCTTGCTGCTGTGGCAGCGCAGTCGGAGTTAGACGCAGAAAGCGAGGGCTGGGAGGAGATGACGGATGCGCTGTCGCTGCCACAGGATGCTGGTGGGGTGCATGCTCTTTTGGAAGCGCAAGAGAGAGGAGAGGAGGACGTGGTCGCGGTTGTGGAAGAGCAGGAAGGACGGGGCATATTGCTGGATGGTGAGAAACGCAGTGTTTTGGGGGATGATGCGGAGGTGGCGGAGGTTGAGGTGCTGGAGAGCGCACCCAGCATCCTGGAGGTGCCTCTTGGGATGGAGGGAAATGCCGCAACGCAAGATGAGGATCGTGCTGAGGTGTGGGATGAGAATGGCGACCCTCCGCATTCTCCTGTGGCAGGGATGGACGAGAAGGCGATGTGCGCGCTGGGGCGCAAGCAGCTGCAGGCGCTGGCCAAGCAGCACGGTATCAAGGCCAACCTGAAGAACGCGGAGATTGTCGCGGAGCTGCTGCCCCTGCTCTCACATGCGCAGCCCGAACTTGCCGCCGTTTGAAAGGGCGGAGCCCGCGTCTGAGCTCCCGTGCCCGTACTGTGGACGGGGTTTCGCAAAGAAGACTGGAGGTACCAATCACGTCAGTGCGTGTGCAATCAAGGGAGAAGGGGAGAAAACGGGGGAGGCCACGTTGCGGTAGAGAGCGTGTAAGGCGTTGAGGGCGAGGAGGGGGCGGAAAAGGTTTGCTTGAAGCGGAAGGACCGGTGGAGCGGGTGTTAAGTGGATCACGGCGAAGACGGCGTGTGATGTACAGTATTGAATGTCGGCGGGAGCAGGAGCAGGGGAAAATGACGGGGGGCGGAGGAGGGTTTATTACCCAAAGCAAGGCAGCGAGGTCACGTCGAGGTGGACGCTGAGCGCGACCGCGCAACGCGGCGTAGGATGGGGGAGGGAAGGGGGAAGGAGGGTTTTGATATTGCAGGTTTCAATTTATATGACGAGAATCGCGTACTATGTCCACAGTAGAGTAAATAATTAATCAATGTGTCTCCAGTGTTCCCTCGTCTACGAGATTCAACAACACGTGGCGCAACGCTCAACGGAGAGAGAAAGCGCGCGCGCTCGCGTCTATTAAGAACGATACGCCATTACCGCTGGTCCAGGGTGTCGCCTGAGGCTACCGGGCATGGTGATAGGTGAGGCAATCGGGGACCTTTGCTGGCCTCGCCGGGTGCAAAGGCACCTTCAACCCAACCCCCTCAGGCCCACGCTCCCTCTCCCCGCCCTGCGCCGGGTCACGGTCAACTGCACCGCGCACTTCTGCAACCCCCACGCCTCTTCCCCCATGCTGCACCGGATAGTCCGGGGCTGGCTTCGCAAGAGCGCCGCGCTGATACTGGTGCAGGGCGTGCAGAACCTGGCGGTGGGGTTTTCGCAGTTTTCCAAAGGGGTGAGCTTTGATCACCTGTGCTTCGGCCATTACAAGATCGATCCCAGACGTGACCATAACAAAGGCCGTGCACATCATCATGCACCGCACACGCCCTCGCCGGCAGTGCACGTAGACGCCGCTGCGCCGCTCCCTCCCCCTCTCCATACCTTGCTCAAATCCACCCCCCACCGCCTTTTCGCCCGCCGTCTCCATGGCACTTCGCATGAAATTGATCCCCTGCCATACCTGCTGGAGGGTCAGGGGCGTGCCCTCGCGGACGGGGATAACTAGGTGCTGGAAGCCCTCTTGCCTCACCGAGCTCGGCGCCACAGCAAACTCGTGCGCTTCGATCACCGACAGGACGGACGACACGCCCTCGGTCTTGAGCTCTGCTAGCTCCCGTGCGGAGAGGGGCTTGCGGCCCACAAGCAGGGAGCGCGAGAGTCTGGAGAACCACCGCCCTCCGCACGCATCCTCGATGGTGCCCCCGCCGCGCGGCGCCCACCCCGCCTCATCCGATGTGTCTGGCCGCATGCGGCATATTGCCCCGTCCATCTTTACGAAACTCTCTTGAATACGATGCATTCTCGCATTAGGCGGCGTCAAGGGCGCCGCGTCCGCGCAGGCGGTTCGGATGAGGCCACGGGGATGCCGCGGAGGCGCGTGCGTGCCGTACGCGCCTGCGGCGTCTGCGGCGCTTGTTGTGTGCAGCATCCAGACTAGCAAGCCAGTTCCCCGCCTCGTGAACCAGCGACCCGTCGGGCCCCATGACAGTCGTGGCGCCCCATGACCGCCCACCCGCGCGCAGCTGGCATGCCTGGCCCGCCGTCTCGACCCATGCGTCCTCGTTCTCCTCGGACGACTCGCAGTCGTCGCACGACGACGACGCCCGATCTGGCGCCCTCACCACGCGCGAGGGGCTCCATGGCACACACTCCGACGGGCTGCCCGTTGGCGACGATGGAGACGGAATCGGATGCAGCAGCACAGCGCACGCCCGCAGGCTCGCGGCAGCACCCCGGGGTATCCGGCCTTGGGCGGATGAGGGGCGCCCGAACCATATGTGCATATGTCATATCAGACGCCAGGAATTTGAGCCATGAATGCACTGATTGTTTTTACGGTGCCACAGGGCATCTCTGACCGGAAGGGAAGCTACATGAACACATATATATCACATTAGAGTGCATTCCAACCATAAGCATTCCAAACATATGCCAAATGTGCTCAAATTAGCCAATTATCACAGTGCAAAGGCCCCACCGCCAACGCATGTCCTCGGCTGCCAATGCCTTGCTCTGCGACATTATAAAGGGCAAGCAGTGCAATCTTTTGAGCTACTCGTCAGCCCCGCAGCAGCTCTGTGGCACCCGCAGCTGCGGAAAACGTGCTCGAAAAGGGTATTTCCACTGCCACCAGCACACATGCACACACACGCGGCGTCAGAGCGCGCAGACACCCACATGTGCCGAAAGCAAGCCAGACACCTGCCTGACATTTTGTGCGGTCTAGCGCGTGCCTTATGTAATCGACACTGGTTCAATAGGGCCCCGGGCTCGGATCTTAGGGGGACCGAGATGGGGGTTACCTATCTACCCTCCGCTCTTGCTCAGACGCTAGCTATGCCGATCTACCCCTACCCTTATTGGGTGCCCCAGTCAGCGCGCGACCATCTTTTTTGCCTGTGAGTGTGCCAAGATGTTGCGCTGCACGCCGGCTAGGAGCCGGCACAACCCTGCATGCCGCAGCGCCTCCATTCACGCCCCTCATGGGTTACCGCGTGTTGGCACCCGGCCGGTGGTGCCTCCGGGGCTCCGGAGTCTGTCATTGGCATGGTTTTACAAACATTGTGTTCGTGCATACGATCGTGGTATGGGCCGGCCTCGAAAACTTTAGTCAACCTCGAATTGGTACAAATTCTTTCGTCCGGTCTGGTTATTGGGTCTCTTTTTGGATCGGTTCTGACCGAATCGATCGGTGATATTTCGGAAAGAATCCAAAAATCAATAGAACCAGAGATATATTTTGAATTTCCGACCACTGCGGACGTATTTTCAAAGGACCCTGACAGCAGAAGAATACCTGAATTTGCTCCACAACAGGAGTACAGGATCCGAAAAGCTCCGTTTTTGCTGTCCGCTGATTCAGTTGCTGTTGACACGGCTTAACAAAAACGAAACGATTCGATTGTTCAGGAACAGATTTTACAATGACTCACGGGTGTTTGTTTCCTTGAAATCCCGTTGTAAATGAGTTGCTGTTGACACGGCTTACCGAAACGATTCGATTGTTCAGGAACAGATTTTGACTCACGGGTGTTTGTTTCCTTGAAATCGTGTTTCTAAGTTGTAAATGAGTTGTAAAAGCGTTTCGATAAGAAAAAGCCTCTGTGAATAAAAACCAATACTCATCGGCAGAGGATCGAGGGGCGTCGAGGTATAATCGTGCACGGGGGCTTGTCCCCCCAGCAGGCGCTCTCCTCCAGGTCCGGCTGGTCTGCAAGGCCGTGCGGCTCCGTGGGCGCCAGCAGCTTCCTCGGCACGCTGTCGCGTGATCATCGGTCTAGCCTTCAGGCACAGGACAGCAAGTTTTCAGTCCAAAGAGATGATTGAGGCGTTGGAGGCG
>Ga0315899_10003677_pt1 | contig 16701 bp, 14 predicted proteins | sample LakEriMetagenome_2_FD_203518 | JGI IMG/M metagenome (GOLD analysis project Ga0315899, IMG submission 203518) | Freshwater fungal communities from buoy surface, Lake Erie, Ohio, United States - Buoy 4 MA112 | ecosystem: Environmental > Aquatic > Freshwater > Lake | place: USA: Lake Erie, Ohio... | reverse complement strand
CAGCCGAACCAACGCGCACGGCCGCCACCTCCGCCGTCAGCCGGGAATTCTCGCTGCGAAGTCCCCGGATGGTCGCCGCCTGGTGAACGACAGGCACCGCCGCCGCCGCAAGACAGACAACCGCAATCTGCGTCTTGGAAAGCGCCGCCACCTTGAGAAACGCCAGCCCGGCCGATCCCGTCGCAGGCAAGGCCACCGCCGAAGAAACCACCTGAGCCGCCCAACCCGCCGGAACCGCCGCCTCCGCTGCCCTCGGAAGCATCGCCGCCGCAATGAACGCAGCCGACGCCGTTGCCCCGCGGCGCTTGAAAACCACCGACAGCTTCTCGAGCGCTCGACTCACCCGCTTGCGCGCCGCCTCTTCCGTCGTGCCCATCGCCGTTCCCGTCTCCCGCAGACTCATCCCACGGAAAAACCGCAGCATGATGGCTTCCCGGTCGGCCTTGGACAACCCCGCAAGGGCATCGTCAAGCAAGGGCATCAGATCAGCCGCCCGCGGCGCGTCAGTGTCTTCGTCAGATGTTCCCCGGATGTTCATCTCTTCAGAATAGTGTCGCTCACGCTGACCACGGCGCGCCTCGTCCCGCTGACGCCGCGCGGCCTCCATGAGTGTGGATTTATATAGCCAGCCCCCCACATTCGTCCGGACACTCAGCCACGCAGCTTTGCGGGCAAGGGCCACGAATACATTCTGCGCCACATCCGCCGCCGCATGATCACTGTGCATCCGCCGCCGCGCCGTCCCAAAGACCATCGATTGATGCCGCTCCACCAGCATGCGAAAAGCCGCCTGCGATTGAGTCAGCGCGAACTCACGCAGCAATTGCTGGTCTGTAATGGATTCAGTCGTCGACACAGCACGCAAGGGTAACGGGGACAGCAACACTGCTCTACTGCCACGAGGAACCTCTGGCGGACAGGGGAATTCAAGAATCGAAAACACGAGTAAAACAAAAAACACCGTGAAAACGGTAAAAACTGCAGCGCCACTAAAGGGCAGACCTTTTGAGGAGGCTCCACTAAAGGACAGGCCTTTTGAGGCTGCTTTTGAGGCTGACTGACGATGGATTCGTTCCCGCGCCATCATCAGCGGACCCAGTTGGATCACGCCAGATGGGCTTGGCGATGGGCTTACAGTCGAACTGTCGTCAGAACAGTTGCCTGCCTTGTCGGATGGTCGGCGCGGGACGGCAGGGCAGCAGAGAGGCAACTAAAGCGCAACTAAAGGACAGACCTTTTGAGGAAGGAAAAGATTTTTGACAAAACCAGAAATGCGGCTAAAGAAATGTCATGGCAAAGCCACGAGTGTACGCCGAAGCCGGGAGTGAAGCCGGTGTTTATCACGTGATCTCCCGGTGTACTGGGCGGGAGATGCTTTTAGGGGATGAGGAGAAACGCGTCTTCCGGGAGATGCTAGTGGCCGCTGCGGGATTTCACAAGGTCAAGATTTTAACGATGTGTCTCATGGGGAATCACTTCCATCTGCTCGTGCGGGTTCCCCGGCGGCCAGAAGGGTTTGCGCCGCCGGTGGAGGAGGTCCTCGGTGTATGGGAACCGACCGTGTGTCCGCGGGGTGCGGCTGTGCAGCGCAGGAAGTTATTGGCCATGACTGAACAGGGCAGGACTGCCGAAGTGGAGGACTGGCGTTCCCGTGCCGTGCGTAGAATGTTCAGCATCAGCGAGTTTACGAAGTCGCTGAAACAGCGCTTCAGCCAGTGGTACAATCGGACGCACGACCGGACGGGAGTGCTCTGGGAAAGTCGGTTCCGCAGCGTGATCGTGCAGGACAAGGAAGTGATTGTGATGACGGTGGGGGCGTATGTTGACCTGAATCCGGTCAGGGCTGGCCTGGTGAACGACCCGGCGGATTATCTGTGGTGTGGATATGGTGAGGCGATGAACGGGGTGCTGGGTGCACAGATGGGCATTGCGCTGATGGCTGGGGAAGTCACCGATCCACTCCAGCAGTTTGAGGGGTCAGGTGACGATGGATTGCGGGTGCTGGACCGTTATCGCACGGTCATGGGCATTACTGGCAGGACCCGGAGGCTCGCTGATGGCACGATTGTCCGTCGCGGACTGGACCAGAAGACCCTGTCCCGATTGGAGGGAGCGGTGGAGGCGGAGTTGCTGCGGCGCCGGGTCCCGCAGATGAGCGAGGGGGTGGTTCTGGGTGGTGGGCAATTTGTTGATGAATGGTTTGAGGTGAACCGGTGGTGGTTTGGTGGACGCAGTCGCTTGCACCGCAAGACGGGGGCACGGAGAATCGGCATCCGTGGGGAGTGGAAGGGAATCTGCTGCCTCAGAAACCTGAAGAAACAGCCACGCGGCGGATAGCGGGCGTGAGGGCATTTTCCTTTTGCAAGCATCGAGGAACCGGGTTCGCTCTGCCAGCCTGATCCCCGTATGCCTGAAACTCCCCGACATTCTGTTCTTCCGCGGCCCTGCAAGAGGGTGATTCTCAAGCTCAGCGGTGAGGCGCTGCGGGAGGACGGCAGTGTGGAGAATATTTCGCCACCGATCGTCGAAGACATTGCTCAGCAGATCAAGGCAGCCTACCAGGGTGGCCTTGAAATCGGCATTGTCGTGGGAGGAGGCAACTTCTGGCGAGGTCTCACTGCCAGCAGCAGGGGCATGGACCGGACGACTGCTGATTATATGGGGATGCTCGCGACGATCATGAATGCGCTGGCACTCCAAAGCATGCTGGAGGCGATTGACGTGCCAACCCGTGTCATGAGCGCTCTTGAACTGAAGAACGTGGCCGAACCCTTCATCAGGAGAGTGGCCATCCGGCATCTTGAACTCGGCAGGGTCGTCATTTTTGCGGCGGGCACCGGCAATCCTTATTTTTCAACGGATACCACTGCGGCACTCCGTGCCAGCGAGATCAATGCCGATCTCATCCTGAAGGCCACCAAGGTCGATGGAATCTACGATAGCGACCCGGTGAAGAATCCGTCAGCGCGGCGATTCACGCAGGTCAGTTATCGCGAGGCGCTGGCCCGGCAACTGAAGGTGATGGACGCCACGGCCTTCAGCCTGTGCATGGATAACGGGAAGCCAATCATGGTTTTCGACATGCATCCGCCTGATAATGTGCGGAAAGCACTGGCAGGAGAGGCCATGGGAACCCTTGTCTGTGCAGGACCCACCCTGCCCGCCGAGTTGTCCACCGTCAACTGACCGGCCCGGTTGCCCAGAAGTGTTTTTCCTGCCTGAACTGATTCAACACCAAGCGATCATGGATAAAGAAATGTTTCTTCTGGAACTCGAGGAGGCCATGCAGAAGTCGTGCGAATACACGCTGCATGAATTCTCGACGGTGCGCACTGGAAAGGCGAGTCCCAGTCTCGTCGAGGGGATCGACATCCACATTCAGGCATATGGATCGAGCATGAAACTCAAGCAGCTGGCGATGATCACGACCCCGGATTCTCGGCTGATTTATGTTAAGCCCTTCGACCCGGGAACTGTCCGGGACATCGAGCGGGGATTGAAGGAGGCGAACCTTGGAATCAATCCCAGTGTCGATGGACATGCCATCCGCCTGCCGATTCCCGAGATGAGTGGAGAACGCCGCCGCGAAATGGTGAAACGGATGAAAGGCATGGCTGAAGATGGCAAGGTGAGGCTCCGGGGGGTGCGCCGCGATGGCATGGAGGCCATCAAGAAAGCCGAAAAGGATGGTGCCATCACCGAAGACGACCTCGTCAGACTGGAAAAGGAGATCCAGGAATTGACAGATCGGTATGTGAAAGAGGTCGACGCGCAAGCCGCCAAGAAGGAAACCGAAATTCTCACGGTCTGACCGCTGCGTGCTGGCTTATGGCCATTCATTCCGCCGAAGACTATTTTGACTGGGAAGGTCATCCGTGCCCAGGGATTTTCGAGGCCGGGGAAGAAGTGTGGGCGGCCATTCCCCGGATCCGCCTGTGGATCGAGGCGGCATTGGCGGCATCAGATCGGCCGACCTGCGGAGGGGCAGACCGCAGTCGTATTTTTGTCGGCGAATCTGTCTGGATAGGCAAAGGAACGGTCATCATGCCCGGAGCCTGCCTGCAGGGGCCGGCATGGATCGGGGAAGGATGCCGGATCGGGCCGGGATGCTGGATTCGGGAGAACGTGGTGATCGGTAACGGCGCGATCGTGGGCAACAGCTGCGAATTGAAGAACTGTGTGGTCGGAGAAAGTTCAGAGATCCCCCACTGGAACTATGTGGGCGACTCGCTGCTGGGTCGCAGAGTGCACCTCGGTGCCGGAGTGATTCTCTCCAATTGGCGTCATGATCACGGTGAGATTCCTGTTGTCGATGAGCGATATTCCGGAGGCCGCCTAGCTTCCGGTTTGCCCAAGTTCGGTGCCATTATGGGCGATTGCTCGGATGCCGGAGCCCATGCGGTCCTCAATCCCGGCTCGCTCATCGGCAGAAGGTCGGTGCTGTACCCCGGGACCGTGTGGCGCGGAGTTCTTCCGGCAGACCGCCTCGTGAAGTTGCGGCAGGAGCAGGTCATCGTGACCAGAATGGCGTGAAGTTCCCGCTAGCCCGGAGTTTCACGGCTCACCATGGCTCGTTTCAGACTCGTCAGGGACTGCCTGCCAAAAGGCCTGTCCATTTGTGTACGTCCAAATCGGCTGATCCGACAAAGGGACAGACCTTTTGGTCACGAAACCTGCCGTGACCGTTGCGTGAAACGACCGATCCCGGCAGAGGGCTGTCAGAAGGCCTGTCCAGCTCTGTCCAGCTTCGACAAAAGGACAGACAAAAGGACAGGCCTTTTGGCTACTTGGCTGCGCTGCTTGGTTTTAATCGCTTAAAACGACGCATGGAGATAAAAGGACAGGCCTTTTGGCTAATTTTGGCTACAGGACCTGCCGTAACCGTTGCATAAAACGATCGGTCCAGCCAGAGGCTTGTCAGAAGGCCTGTCCGGTTGCGGGGCCTTTGTCCGGCTGCGGGGCCTGATCATCCGTGGGATCCGTTCCCGGTTGACCGTCTATGGCTCGGGAGTCAGGATGACCGATGCTGCGGCAACTATTGAAATCGAAGATCCACCGAGCGGTGATCACGGATGCACATGTTGATTATGAGGGGAGCATTACGATTCCGGAGGATCTGATGATGGCTGTGGATCTTTGGGAGGGGGAGAAGGTGCTGGTGGCGAGCATTACGAGCGGGGCACGATTGGAGACGTATGTGCAGCGTGGGCCGGCTGGATCGCGGGCGTTTGTGGTGAATGGGGGTGCGGCGCTGAAGATTCCGCGCGGGCATCTGGTGAGCATCATGGCCTTTGGCATGAGTGATCGGGTGGTAAAGCCGCAGCGGGTGGTGCTGGACCGGGAGAACCGTGTGATTCGGGAGGGTTGAAGTGGGCTGAAAATCCCATCGCTCGGGAATTGCTCTTGGTGGCGAAACCGTGATAATGAGAACGGTTTTGCTGAAAAACATTGTCTCCATGGAATCAGATCAACCGATGGCGGAGTGGACGGTTCTGACGTGCCCGAGTTGCGGGTCGCGCATGAAGGCGCGTGCGGCGACGGTGGGCAGTGCACGGATTCTCTGTCCGGTGTGCCGTGGATTGGTATCGGAGGTGGAGGTGCTGCCGCCTGTGAAGGAGGAGTCACCGAGTCCGGAGTTCGGGGGGAGCATACCTATGCGAGGGATCGTGAAGGGGGGCGGGGTGGAATTGGTGGCGGGGCCTGGGCCGGGCAAGTCGGATCTGCCGAAGCGTGAGGCCGAGGAATTTGCTGGTGGGGTGGCGGAAGTGGGTGCTGGTGGTGACGAGCCTGGCGGGGCGGAATTCTTCAGCCGCCTGCATCGCACGGATGAATTTGCGGGACCGGCGCGCGTGAAGGTGAAGAAGCGTCGGCGTGGGGGATCGGGAGGAGGTCTGGCTGATTGGGATGAGGCGCGCGAGGGGATGTCCGGGGGGGAGTTGGATGCTGACACGTGGGAGCATGCAGCGGCGTTGCCTGGAGATGCGATTGAGGTGCGCGAGAAGGATCTGATTACGGGGACGACCGAGCGGAACGGGGTGGTGGTGCACCGGGTGAAGAGGAGCCGGCGTGAGCGTGAGGCGTCGGCGGCGCAGATGTTTTTCCGTCGGCTGACGGCGCACACGAAGGTGGTGGCGGGTCTGCTGTGTGCGGTGATATTCGGTGGAGCGGTTTATTATGGATGGAAGACACTGAGTCAGCGCTGGAAAGCGGTGACGTATGAGGAGGCTGGGGGTACGGAATTTGAATCGGACCGGACGTATCTGACCCTGCAGGACATCAGTGGGGCGGAGGATGCGGTGCGGGCGTTTCTGGCATCGGACAGTGTGGAGAGGATGCTGGAGCATGTGCGGCTGCCGGGTCGGGTGAAGCCGCTCATGGAGCGGTGGTACCGGAAACGTCCGCTGCAGCCGATGACGGCTGGGGAGGTGACGAATCAGAACAAGCTGAGGAGTGGCGAGTTGTATCTGATTACGCTGGAGATGACGGTGAACGAGCCTGATCCGCTGAGTCCTGGCGAGACCTTTCCGCAGTCGCGTTATTTTGCGGTGGAGGAGGTACGGGACAGTCTGGGGAACAGTCGTTACAAGGTCGACTGGGAGACGAGTGTGGGGTATCAGGAGATGCCGCTGGAGGAATTCCGGGAGGAGATGGTGAAGCGGCCGGTGCCGTTCCGGGTGAGGCTGCGGGAGTCTGATTATTATCTGCATGGGTTTTCGGATCCTCGGGAGTGGCGCTGTGTGGAGTTGTATTATCCTGGGAGGGATGAGTTTCATCTGTATGGCTACATCAGGCTGGGGACTGGCAAATCGGATCGGTTGCTGGCCCTTGTGGACGGAGGGGTTTCGTCGGCGGCGGTACTGACGCTGCGGTATCCTGATGATGCGGTGTCGCGGGATCAGGTGGTGGTGGAAGACCTGCTGCTGCCTTCGTGGTTCTACACGGAGGGTGTGGTGGAGGGAGAGGCAACAGGAGGGAACCGCTGAAGAAGGATCATGCCCAGTCGGAAAAAGTCTTCGAAGCAGGTGGGAAAGTCAGGCGATGGGGGTGGCTCCCGGAAGGATCGTCGCGGAAAGGAGGGGACGGGAGGATTGGCGCTGGAATGGGGGGATGGGTCGGCTGGTGGCGGGGAGGCGGCGGTGGTGGGGGTTGAGGGAATCGAGGGGTCGGGCGGCGCTGCGGAAAGTTCTTCTGCTGTGGAGGCGGAGGGGGAATTGTGCCGTGCAGGAGCCGATGATGGCGGGACTGTGGCAGCGCTGGTGTGTCAGGATGAGAGTGACTGGCATGCGGCGGTGGAGCCGGGCGTGGTTTCCGTGGAGGAATCCCCGTCTGAGCCTGAAAGGAAGCCTCTGCGTCCGGAGCCATTGCGTTCCGGGCATGTGGTTCGTGGTGAATCTGGTCTGGGCGGGGTGGCGGGGAAGGTGCCGTTTCAGGCGCGGAGGTTATCGGTGGATGAGGCAGGTCCTCGGCAGACCGCGGCGGATTCGTTCGAGCAGAATCCGCTGAGTGGGCTGGCGAACCGGGTGATGGAGCGGTCGATTGAGACGATGAGTGACAGTGAGCGGGTGCGGGAGGCGCTGCGGGATCTGGTGGAGCGGCGTGGGGAACTCGGAGACGTGGCGCGGACGTGGCAGGTGGCGCAGTCGGCCCTCGTGGACTGGCAGCGGCGCTACCGTGCGTTTCTGGAGCAGGAAGTTCCCGAGTCGGCTGTGCCCCTTGTGGCGGAAGCCGGTTTGGTGGAGGGAGCTGATCTGGTGACGGTGCCCGACGTTGCGCGGGAGATGTTTCAGGCGAACTGGGATCGGTTGCTGGAGCAGACGAAGGCTGGGGAGGAATCGTTCCGGCAGAGTCCGCTGCGGATGTTTCTGGAGAATTCGTGGCTGACGGGCTGGCTGTATACGGATGGCGAACTGGACCGGAATTCGCTGGCTGGTCTGGTGGTGGCGGTGCTGGCGGTGCTGGCGGTGGGCGGGGTGCTGCGGTCAGGTCGGCTGGTGCGGTCTGCGGCGGTGGCTCCGGCTGCGGTGGCTGAAGTGATGGAGACTGACGAGCAGGTGATTGCGCGAGCGGCGGAGGTGGCGCAGCGGTTTTTCCGGGCGGAGGCTGCGGAGGAAAAGCTGGCGCTGCTGCGGGGAGGGGAGGAAGCGGGGCAATTGGCCCGGGATCATTTCAAGGAGCATGGGCCCGAGGTTTTTGCGGATGCGGCGCTGAGTTACGGGATGACCTCGCGGGGGATCACGAGTCTTGAGTTCGAGGTGCCGTCGCTGCAGAGCAGTGTCCTGCTGAATGTGGTGGAGCGGGGTGGTGCGATGCTGATCGACTGGGAGACTTCGAGTCTGTATCAGCGGAGCAATCTGGAGGGATTGCGGGAGAAGCGGCCGCGGGATCCGGTGCGGGTGGCAGTGAAGGTGGCGCGGGGGGATTACTGGAACTATGGGTTCCGGGAGGCTGGGCATGTGTGCTACCGGATGAGTTATCCTGGGCTGGTGCTGGATCTTTTCGGTTATGTGGCGAGGGATTCGCGCGATCATGTGGCGCTGGAGGCACTGCTCAGTGCGAAGGAATTCATGGGTCAGGCTGTGGAGGAGACCGTGGTACTGGAAGTGCGTTATCCGCGTGGGGCGGTGGCGGCCAATCAGGTTGAGATTGTGAGGATGGTGAAAGACCAATGGGTGACCGACTGATGAAAGGGGAGGAGGAGCCGTGGGAGCGGGAGGCTGGTCCGGGTCCGGCGGGCTTGCCGGGCAGGGTGCTGTATGCGACCAGTGCGCGGCTGGGTGGGAGCGGGCTGGATGTGACCTCGCTGCAGGGGGCGCTGGCGGCGCAGCGGGCTGGGATGCTGGGATCGGTTTATGCGTATGCGGACCAGCAGCGGGAGATTCCGTCGGGCAAGGTTCACAGTGGCTGGCTGCAGCCGGCGCGGCTGGCCTCGTTTCTGGGGAGTGAGCGGTATTACGGGGTGAAGAAGCAATGGCTTGACCGGGTCGTGGCGCGGGTGGTGGCGGAAGGGTCGCATGATTTTCTGCACAGCTGGAGTGGGGATGCCTTCCGGAGTCTGCTGGCGGCGGCCGAGGTGGGGATTCCCTCGGTGCTGGACATTCCGACGTGGCACCGGAACAAGGGTCGGGTGAAGCCCTTTGTGACGAAGAGCGAGCGGGAGGCGGGGAAGCTGCGTGGGTGGGCCCGGTGGAGTCAGAGCATGCTGGTATCGCGTCAGCAGGTACTGATGGAGTATGAACTGGCGACCTTGCTGCTGATGCCGTCGGTTTGTGCGGCGGGGACCTTCCGGGCCGTGGGGATACCGGAGGCGCGACTGCATTATGTGGGGCGTGGGGTTGATGTGGCGAAGTTCCGGCCATCGGAGCCTGGGGAGAAGCTGCGGTTTGTCTTTGTGGGGGCCCTGATCCGGCGGAAGGGAGTGCATCGGATTCTTGAAGCGTGGCGGCGGCTGGGGTGGCGGGATGCGGAACTGGTGCTGGCGGGGGCGGTGCACGGCGAACTGCGCGGGGAATTGCGGGAACTGCCTGCCGGGGTGACGCTGACGGGATTTGTGCGGGATGTGGGGTCGGTCCTGAGTGGGGCGACGGCCTTTGTGTTTCCGAGCGAGTGCGAGGGATTTGCGAAGGCGACCCTTGAGGCGGCGGCGTGTGGTCTGCCGCTCATTGCGACGCGGGAGAGTGGAGATGCGGTGGTCGACGGGACGACTGGGTGGCTGGTTCCGGCCGATGATGCCGATGCGCTGGCCGGCGCGATGGAAGCTGCGGCGCGGGATCGGGACGAGGCAGCGCGGAGGGGGCGGGAGGCGCGTCGGTTAGTGGAGCGGCATTTCACATGGGATCATTACCGGCGGCGGGTGCTGGCTGCGTATGGCCGGGCCCGGGAGATCTTCTGATGGCATGAAGCGGATCCTTGTGCTGCAGATGAAGCGGATTGGGGACGCCGTGCTGACGGCCCCTGCGCTGGCGTTGCTGCGGCAGGCTGCGCCGGAGGCGCGGGTGACGCTGGTGCTGTCCGGGGTGAGTGGAGAACTGGGGCCGCTGCTGCCTGCCGACGAGGTGCTCGTGTGGCGGCCGGGACGGCTGAATTTCGGTTTGCTGCGGCGGGTGGCGGCGGGTGGATGGGATGCGGTACTGGATTTCGCGGGCAGCGATCGTTCCGCCCTGCTGTGCCTGCTGAGCCGGGCTCCGGTCCGGGTGGGTTGGGAGAAGTTTGCGGTGAACGGGCTGCGGCGGCGGGCGTGGAACCGGCGGAGCGGGGCGGTGGTGCGGGACCTGCACACGGTGGACTTTCATGAGGCCCTTGTCCGGGAAGTCTTTCCGGGTGTGCCCCCCGCGGGCGACAGCGGGCACCTGCGTTCGGCTGGTGCCGCCGCGGTGTCGGGGCTGCCATCGCGTTATGTGCTCTTTCATCCGGGGACGGCGCGCGGGGAAAAATACTGGCCCGACGGTCGCTGGGCGGAGCTTCTTGCGCATGTGGGCGGCAGGCTTGGCTGGCCTGTGGTGGTGACGGGCGGGAGGGATCCGAGGGAGGCAGAAGCCGTGCAGGCGATGCGTTCGGCCGGGGTGGCTTTTACTGATCTGAGCGGCCGGCTCGATCTCCGGCAGCTGGCGGCCGTGGTCGAGGGCTGCCGGCTTGCGGTGACGGTTGATACTGGTGTGATGCATCTTGCGGCGGCGTGGGCGCGCCCGCAGGTGGCCTTGTTTGGGCCCACCAATCCGTGGCACTGGGCACCGCGGCACGGACTGGCGCGCGTTCTTCATGGTCGGGATGGGGAGGGCCGGAGTTCGCCGCGGCAGTCGCGGGCAGCGATGGCAGACCTTTCGGTGGAGCGGGTCTGTGCGGCTGTTGATGACCTGTTGCGCCGGGAGGAGGGCGACCCCACGCTGGCGGCGATTCCGCGGTGACGGCTGCCGGTGGCGGGGCCAGAGGAATCAATTGAGAGCATGAAGAAAGTTTCCCGCAAAGAGATTGCGAACATGTCGGCTGGCGAATTCGTTTCGGCGGCGCGCGAGCCGTACCGTCGCCTCCTGGGGTATCTGAAACCGTACCGGAAGCGGTTCGTGCTCGGTTTGCTGGCGGGTGCGGTTTATGGGGTGCTCAACGGGTTGATGGTGGCGGCCGTGCATCATGTGGGGAGCGAAGTCCTGCCGAAGGAAGAACCGGGGGGCCGGCATGGGGCCACCCTTGCTGAAGACTGGAATGCGGAGATTGAATTACCCGAGGTACGGGCTGCGGTGGAAGCCGTGCAGGTATCCGCGGAGGGGGGCAAGGTGCGGGCCCTTACCGCCGCTGAGCAGCAGTCGGCCGTGCAGTCGTATCAGGAATTCCGGGCGCAGATCGCGGCGCGCCGCCTGAGGGGGAAGCCTGCGGGCGGAGTGGATCCGTTGGCTGTGCAGCCCATCGATGCCTTGTTGCCTGCCGAGTTCCGGCTCGTGCTGGAAGGAGAGCGGGCCATGCTCACGGGGGCTCCCGGGTCCGTGGTTCCGGCGGTGGGTTTGGTGGACCGGATCCGGAGCGGGGTGGCGACTGTTTTCCGCCGGGATCTTCAGCCGGCGCATCTGGCGCAGGCGCGGGCGAGCTGGCAGCAGTTGCTGAATCTTCCTGAATCCGAGCGGCGTCACCGGACCCTGTGGGCGCGGTATCTGCTGGCGCAGACCGAATCCGACAAGCGTTCGCGGGTTGCCCAGATCGAGGCGATGCGGACCGAGGTGGCGTCCGGGAAATTCACGGATGTCCTCAATCTGAAGGAAGCGGCTCCTCCGCCGAAGTCTCTGCTGTCGGTGGTGCTGCTCTGCGCCATGATTCCCGGGCTCATGCTGGTGCGGGCTGTGTTTGGCTGGTTCAATACGTACTGTCTGACGTGGGTGAGCCTGCGGGTGCTTGATGACATCCGGGGGAATCTTTTTTCGAAGGTGCTGTCGCAGTCGATGGAATTCTTCAACCGGCAGAAGACCGGGGATCTGCTGCAGACGATGCTGAATCAGACGAGGGTAGCGCAGCAGGCGCTTACGAGTGTGGCCGGAGAAGTGGTCAAGGAACCGATTTCCATCATCAGTGCGCTGCTTGTGCTGTTTCTGATCGACTGGAAATTCACCCTGATGAGTTTCGTGCTCTTTCCGCTGTGCATCATTCCGGTGGTTCTGGTGGGGCGGAAGGTACGGAGGGCGGGGGCCGAGGAAGAAGAAGAGGCCGGTGCCATGAGTGTGATCATGCAGGAAGCCTTCAGCGGCATCCGCGAGGTGAAGGCCTACAACCGGGAGGAGTATGAGGTTTCGCGGTTCACGGCATCGAATCAGAAGATGCTGCGGAGCATGATGCGGTGGCGCAAGGCGCTTGAGGGAGTGGGTCCGCTGGTGGAGGTGGTGGCGTCCATGGGGGTGGCCGGGGCGCTCGTCTATGTGTGGATGAACGGGATGCCGGCTTCTGAGTTCATCGCTCTCAATGGAGGACTGGTGATGCTGTATCCTCCGGCCAAGGCGCTCAGCCGGATTCCGCTCCTGCTCCAAAAGACCCTCGCTGCCACCAGCAAGATTTTTGAACTGATGGACCGGGAAGTGCGCGTGGCCGACCAGCCGGGGGCCGTGGCGCTGACTGCGGCGGCCGGGCGGATTGCCTTCGAGGATGTGACCTTCTTCTACCGGAAGGATCAGGCGGCTGTGCGCAATGTCACGCTGGAGATTGAACCGCAGCAGACTGTTGCCCTTGTGGGACGTTCCGGGGCGGGGAAGAGCACGCTTTTTTCGCTTCTGCTGAGGTTCTACGATCCTCATGGCGGACGGATTCTGCTTGATGGTCACGACATCCGGGGGCTGACCCAGGAATCGCTCCGCAATCAGATTTCCGTGGTGAGTCAGGAAGTCTTTCTGTTTCACGACACGATCTTCGAGAACATCCGGTACGGGCGTCTCGATGCCACGCGCGAGGAGATCATGGAGGCTGCCCGGCGGGCTTATGCGCACGACTTCATCATGGAGCAGGCGCACGGGTACGAGACGGTCATCGGGGACAGCGGAAGGATGCTGAGCGGCGGTCAGCGGCAGCGGATTTCGATTGCCCGGGCCATTCTGCGGAACACGCCCGTCCTCCTGCTCGACGAGGCCACCTCGGCACTCGATGCCGAGTCCGAGCGTCACATTCAGGAAGCCATCAGCGACCTTTCGCGCGGCAAGACGGTGCTCGCGATCGCGCATCGGCTGAGCACCGTGATCCGCAGCGATGTCATTGTGGTCATGGAAGCCGGAGCCGTCATGGCGGCGGGCACCCATGAGGAACTGCTGCAGGGCAACGATATTTACCGCAGGCTCTACAGCATGCAGTTTGATGCCCGGGAAGGCGATCCTTCCAGCGAGGCAGGGTTGGCTTGACCTGAGGCCGGTTGAAGATCGGGGACCGTCAGCGGATCCGGGTTCTGCGGTCCTTCCTCGCGGCACCAGATTCCATGATGCGCTGGCTGATGAGCGGAACCGATGGAATGGCGATGCCGTCGGCTGCCGGGATGGAGTTGTTTCCCGGGTGTCGAAATTCGCGGGCCTGCACCGGCTTGAGTGTGCCGGAATCTCATGGGTCTGTCGACTGCCTCTGCTGACCTCTCTCCACACACGATTCCTTGCGGAAGGTGGTGGAGCATAGCGGATTCGAACCGCTGACCCCCACAATGCCATTGTGGTGCTCTACCAACTGAGCTAATACCCCATGACCGATGATTCGGATGAAGGATCGGTAGCGGGGTTCCGCGGGTTGCCAAGCGGTTTTTTGGATCCGGCGGAAAATAGTCCGGATTCTGGCCGGAGAGGAATCATCCGCGCCGGGCTGATGCAGGAAACGGATTCCTGCGGCCATGGGGCCGCCAGAGAATCATCACTCGCTGGGCAGGCGCATCCCGCGGGCCGCTTCGCAGCCGGCTGCGAGGACTGCTTCCGTGACCTGGTCGACCAGACCCACTGGGGCGAGGGCGTCGGCATTGATGAGCACGAAGCGGGCTTCCCGGCGGAGCGCTTCCAGTTGCGCCCGCAGGTCGCCAATGGCCACGGGCGACTGATTGAGATAGATCGACGGGGCGTCGCCCGCGGTGATCGTGATCACGTGGTTTGCCTCATTGGCTTTGTAGCTGGAATTGCCGACTGGCAGGGTGACGCGGACTCCGGATTTGACCACGAGGCCCGACGTCAGCAGGAAGAAGAGGAGCAGCAGCCCAACCACATTGAGGAGCGGGGCGAGATACAGAAAGTCCGGCCGGATGCGGATTGAGCTTTCCAGCTTCATGGATCGCAGAATTTGCCGGTGGCTCGATCAGCGCAGGAGAGTGGGTCCGCCCGACGCCTTCCGCTTCTTTTCCTCTTCCACGGCACGGGCACCTTCCTTGAAGGCGACAATGTCCGTATTCTCGCGGCTCTGCATGATCATGTTGACCACTTCGATACCAGCCCGCTCCATATCGTGCATGAACGATTTGGCGTGGGCCGAGAGGTACGCGTACAGGATGTAGGCCGGAATGGCGACGGCGAGCCCGACGGCCGAAGTCACCAGACTGCGGTAGATCCCGCGTGACATTTCCGTAGCGGTCGCAAAACCATTCTGCGTAAACGGCAGGAACGTATCAATGAGCCCGAGAACCGTGCCGAGCAGGCCGATGAGCGGGGCAATGTACGCAATCGAAAGCAGTACGCCAAGATGGCGCTCAAGCCGGGGAACTTCCAGTTGGCCCGCTTCCTGGGCAATTTCCTTGAGGTCGGCGCGCGGGGCGCTGTGCTGGGTGAGAACCGACTTCATGACCCGGGCCACCGGACCGGGGGTTCCGGCGCAGACAGTGAGCGCTTCCACGTAATTCTTGCGGGCAATGAGGTTGCCGGCTCCCTGCAGAAGATCCTGCACCACAATGCCGGATCGGTGAAAATAGAAATACCGTTCGAGGAAAATCGCCACGGCAAGGACGCTGCAGCCTAGCAGCAGGAAAATGAGAGGGCCTCCCTGAGTGATGAGTTCCTTCATGGCGGTGAAGCGGGAATGTAGCGATTTGCGTGCCCAGGGCAACCCCTGAGTTGCCTGAAAGTTAACATTCCTGAGAATTATGGCCACTGGAAATACTGGAAATCCGGGACGGGCGGGGGAGCTGAATCTGCCGACGCTAGAGTTGTGGACGGGGCAGGGTGAATCTGATTGGATGGGGGCGGGGGGTGCGGCCGGATCCCGCGGCGGTGCGGTGCGGCCGGCCGGAACGATGAATTTGCTTAATCTATGAAAATGAGAAGATTACTGACTTTTCTGGGGCTGCTGCCGATGGTGCTGCGGGCCGACAGTGTTATTGTGTTCAACGAAGTGATGTATCATCCGGCGGGGGAATTGGACCCGGGGGGCGAGTGGGTGGAACTGGTGAATCAGATGGCGGTGGACGTGGATGTGAGTGGCTGGCGGCTTTCCGGGGAAGTGGAATGGCGGTTTCCGGAGCGGACGGTGATTCCGGCCGGGGGCTATGTGGTTGTGGCGGCCAATCCGGGGCCGCTGCCGGGAGCGCTCGGGCCATGGCAGGGCAGGCTCTCCAACCGTGAGGGAACGCTGACGCTCCGCAACAACAGCGACCGTGTCATGGACGAAATCCGCTGGGAAACCAGCCCGGCATGGCCGGCCGCCGCGGATGGGGGCGGAGTTTCTTTGGCAAAGCGGGCTCTGCGCACGGACAGCGCCATGGCGTTGTCGTGGGCTGCCTCGCGGATGGTTGGCGGAACGCCGGGGCAGGAGAATTTCCCGTCGTTTCTCCCGCCGGTGAAGACCCAGCTGGTTCCCCTTGGGGCGGAGTGGAAGGTTCTTGTGGAAGTTACTGACCCCGGGGCTGGCTGGCAGAGCGATGGATTTGATGATGCGGCCTGGCTGGGCGCTCCGGCCGGATTTCAGCTGGGCAACGATCCGCTGCCGCCCGGGGTGAGTGCGGCGACGCCGTGGCCTGCGGATGGCTGGACACAGTATTTCCGGCACCGCTTCCGCTGGGCGGGCGGAAATGGTCAGCTGGCGGCGACCCTTGAATTGTGCGTCGATGACGGGGCGGCGGTCTGGCTCAACGGGGTGGAAGTGCTGCGGACGAACCTGCCCGCGGGACCACTCGCGCCGGAAACGCCCGCGGCTTCCGTGAACCGTGCGGCTCCCGCGCTCGCCAGATTTGCGGTGCCAGCCGGCCTGCTGCGGGCAGGTGACAACATGCTGGCGGTTGAAGTGCACCGGGCGGCGGCGCTTGAGCAAGGTCAACCGATCCTCTTCTACACCCCCGGACCGTCACCGGCCCAGGCACGGGCCGACGGGCCGTTCACGGTGGGGTCGCGCATCCGCACAGGAAATCAGGCGCAGTCGCTCACGCACCTTGGCGTCCAGGATGCCGATGCGGCGAATGAAGCGAGCGATCCCGATGGAGCGGACGGTCTGACCGGCTTTGCGGACGACGATGGCTTCCTCAATGGGGCCGCGGGCATTCAGGTGGGCCTCTGGAATGCGTCGGGTGCCCTCCTTGCGTCGGCCACGGTGACGAGCACGGATCCGTGGTTCGCGGGCTGGCGCTACAAGTCAGTGACCCCCGTGACGCTCGCGGCGAATACCGATTATTTCATCGGGGCGCGTGTTGGAGCGGGCATCGAATGGTTTCTGGACAATATTGGAGGCGCTCCGCTCTTTGCTGCCGAACCGGGTTTCACCCTTGCGCTCAGTACCTTCGCCACAGGC
>Ga0315899_10003676_pt1 | contig 16702 bp, 18 predicted proteins | sample LakEriMetagenome_2_FD_203518 | JGI IMG/M metagenome (GOLD analysis project Ga0315899, IMG submission 203518) | Freshwater fungal communities from buoy surface, Lake Erie, Ohio, United States - Buoy 4 MA112 | ecosystem: Environmental > Aquatic > Freshwater > Lake | place: USA: Lake Erie, Ohio... | reverse complement strand
ACTTTATTACTGCAGGACCTATTACAAAGCTGTTCGCGTGGGGGGGGGGGGGGGACTTAATAAGGTTTTTGCACATTCCCAAAACCGCCAGTACGGTACCGGCTTTCAGTCACTTGTTGATTGTCAATAAACTCCTCTTTCTCTCTCTCTCTTTCTCTCGACGTCCTCCACTCAGAACTCCTCCCTGGGCGCTTGCAGTTTCTCGAGAGTATAGATTTTGGCGTTGCCGTCCTTCTTGCCACTCACGCGCCTGACGGCCGCCAGCTCCTCGAATACGGCACAAAATGCCTCCTTGATCTCGCTCTCGCTCCTGTCATTCGCTGCCGCGATCTGGTCGAAGGGTGTGGCGTAGAGGAAGCTCACGACACATAACTCTTGCGCCGTGCCCAGAGGCATGTTGTAAGAAATGTCCTCGGTGCTGGTGATCTTCAAGGGCGCAGGCTGCATGGCAGTGAGTTCCTTCTCGATGGTGCTCCGGGCAAGTTCGGGCTCGGTCGTGCTCAGGGCCACGGGGTTGACCGGGATGGGCGGTACGGTGCCTTTCCAAGCCTTGCGCACATAAACCTCCTTGAGAGCCGCACGCGTGAGTGAGTAGAGCGCTGCCTCATCCCATACGGAGAAAAAGGCAACGCCGCCTGGCTTCAGCACTCGCGCCACCTCCGCGAGCGCCTTGCTCACGTCGACAAACATAAGCACGTAGCACCCAGTCACTGCCTCGAAGCTGGCGTCTGGGAAGGATGATAGGTCCTCTGCGGACGCCACAGCTTGTTCGACGTTGCTAAGGCCCTCCGTGCGCTTCTTGGCCTTTTCCAGCATGGGCGGCTGCTTGTCTGTGGCAACAAACTTGTGTCGCGGCATTGCCCTGGCCATCGTTGTCGTGGGCTCGCCAGGACCGGCCCCAAGGTCGAGAATTTTGCTGCCTGCTGGCACCGCAGCTGCGACGAGCTCCGCAATTTTTGTCCAGATAGGATGATTAACCTCGAACGCGCTGGCATAGAGTTTCGGGTCGATCTCCGCGGCGTTTGCGAGCAGCGCAATGCAACACAGCAGCAGCAGCCGCGGTAGAGTCATACGATCCCGTTGATCATGAGTGACCGCCGTGCATCTTGGTTTTTTAAAAAATTTACAACACTCAACAAAATTTCCCGCGTTTTTTACTCATGAGTCGATGACTGTTAACATGGCTGCGAAAAGCTTGACGGCGGGACAGGAGGGGGAATCCGAGCTTCATGCGCTGGTGGATGAGCTTCTGAAACATTGCGTGGCCCGCTGCGACGCAGCGGGCCAGAGCACAGTGGATGCACTGAATGCGATGCTCCAAAAGCACACGCAGACCACGGGCGAAGCAGCCCACGTGGCACAGCCCAGCATCATCAAAGTACCGATGAGTGCGCCGGCAGAAATAGTTCCGGTCGACATGCGGTATCGCGGCTGTCTGATGGGGCTGGCGATCGGGGATGCGATCGGGGTAGCCAATGGCCAGAACGGGGGCAGCGGGAGAGCTGGCAGCTTGAATGACCTCAACGCCATGCTTGGAGACAGCCACGACCCGCTCCACGTCCAGTTCCAGAAGGGAAAGCGCGTGCAGTTGGTAGGAGGTGGTACTGCGTGCGGCATGTACGGCATCGCCGTCGGTGGCTGGTCGCACCTCACTGCCTCGTGTCTCGCAGCTGTTCAGAGCATACTACAGACAAAGGGTATAGACACGCGTGACATGATGATGCGGCTATTGAGGCTTTGCCGAACGGGAAAAGGGTCTTGCGTTCCCGGCCACAGCGCCGGAATTGACAAGGCTTCCTCAGACGCCCTGGAGATGTTTGAGCGTCAGGGCACGCACTCGCCCGCTTTGCACGGCTGCTCCTCACGAGATGCGGCAAACAGCGCCGCCCTGGCTCGTGTGCCTCCCGTCGTGCTCTACATGTGCCGCAGCAGTGCTATCGAGGCCGTGGTTGGCGCAGCCGCTGAGAATACCCGCGCCACTGTAGGCCTGCCAAAAGTCTCTGGTCCCGCACCATCGCTGCCTCTTCTGACACCGTGCTCTTTTTGTTCAGCATCAACTTGTCTCTACTCGCGACGCCTCTCGGTACCACTTGCTGCTCGGCACTCGTGTCACGTGTGTGCGCGCGTGTTTGTTTGCAATGCGCATATGAGAAATGGTGTGTGTGGGCGCATGTGCGTAGGCAGAGACAGCAAGACAGCAACTGGGGAAGAAAAGAGCCACGGCAGACACTAAAGGTATATAAACCGCCACAACCTGACGTTTGGGGACCGGGACTGAGGGACAGGTACTTTGCAGCCATCTTGGTGGAGATTTTAACGTCAAAAGGCAACGTGGAGAGAAGGAAGGCGGAGGTGCTCCAGGCACGCGCCGACTCTGCTAGCTACTCGCTCCTCTCCATGTCGAGGCCGTTCCAGCAGCAGGTGCGGCAGCTTTCCGACGGAAGCTTCCAGGACACCAAGTGCCCAGGTTCGCTCCCGCTGCCGCCAGCCTGCCATGAGCCGGCAGCTTCCCTGCCCCCCTTTAGATGCAAGGCTCTCTTGACATTGAGATGGAGGCAACTTGAGATTGTCAATAGATGCAGGCTGTCAATGGATGCAGGCACCGCGCGATCCAGGCACCTTGATGAGACCCTCAGATTGCATCTCCTGTGGGAGGTCTGGGGGCTATGGGAGGTTCTGGAGGCTGTGGGAGGCGAGGGCCGCACTATGGCCTCCCATAGTGCGGCTCTTGAGATGCAAGCCACTTTTACCCTTGACATTGGCATGCAGACCAAACTTGACATTGCCATCCCAACCAAGCCACTCTTATTCCTTCCTCTCGAGCCTCGTACTCCTTGCTCTGGATCTGAGGGCACATGGTCTGAGGACACTGACGTGACATCGTGTGCGCCCACTGTGCAGAAAACCTGCACGGGGACGCTGTTTCAGTGCTGGCGCAGGCGCTATGGGCGCTCTACCAGACAAGTAGTTTGACGCAAGGGCTCGACAGCCTCCTGGCCGTGAATGCCTCACCGAGCGTCCTGGCCACCTACGGCGCGCTTGCCGGTGCTCTGTACGGCTACTCTGCCATACCCTCGGAGTGGTGTGAGATACTGCACCGGGGCGCTGACATTGATATGATGGCTCAGGACTTGTGCCGCCTCTCGAGCCTCCCTCAAGTTCCTTCTCCACAAGCCCATTCCTCTCACCCTCCCTCTCTCACGAACAAGGGTGCTTGAGCGGCAGGACAGACTTAGGCCTGGCGCCAATACGCGGCAGCTCATCCCTATTTTTCTCTGAGTCGTCTCTGAGATGATTTCGAAACGACAAGACGAGTATACAACATTCGAAACAAGACGAGTATACACCATGCCGAGACTGTGTGTGGCAAGTCTTTATTGTGACAGGTCACCGGTCCAGCCCCTTAAGTGGCTAACGAGCGTGCGCCAAAAGGGCGGCTACCCGGACCCCTCCCCCCATAATCTCTCGCTGCCCAGGCGGCCTATGACGAGGCTCTATTGCCCGGGTCTGCCTTGGGCCCGAATTGTTTGCAGGCATTGGTGTCACGGCCTTATTGTTTTTTCTTGCAAGGCTTGCTGGGGCACGAGCATCTGAGGTAAGATGGCACGAGCATCTGAGGTCAGATGTACCACACTCGGGAGACCGTTTCAGACAACTCGTGTCAGTGGGGGGATAGGATAACTCGAGGAAGGGATAGGGTGACCGGAGAAGGGGAGGAGGAGTGACAGGAGTAGGGGACTGTGTCTGATGCTCCAGGATATGAGAAAGCGGAGAGGGGAAGGCGGAGGAGGGGGTTGATATGGACATGGGACAAGCATTTATTGACACAAAGCTAGAATTGAATTGCGCAAATTGATTTGCCCTTAAACTTGATTTACCCTTAAGCTAGATTTCCCTTAAACTTGTTCATCACTGTGACTTGCTTTGCTTACTTTGATTGCAGCGTCGCAACGTGCAAGTGCAGACGTAACGACAGCCCATGACTGCCCAGGGGATAAAAAACAGGCAGAAGCGCCCTCGCTCTCCTCCTCCTCTTGCTCCCGGAGCGCGACCTGCCCCACAACGTGGCAGTCGAGGATTTGGGCGAGCGGCTTCCTTTTCCCTCCTTTTCACTGCTGGGGCCCGACAGCGAGAGAGGAGGGCTTCTGTCTCAAGGAGGTCTTCTGATCGCTTGCCTGGCCAGTCCTGAACTCGGAGATCCAGGAGGACACTTTGCCCTTGAGTTCTTGGCGCAGCAGCAGGCGAGCGCGCTCGCACCTTGAGAGGGACGCAGCTTCTTCCCACAAACGCAAAAAGCAGCGACGCGCCGACTGCCCGTACACGGCGTCGGCTTGTGCGTTGATGCGCATGTCGGAGGCGAGGCGCGCGTCCCGCGCCTCTCGCGCCAGCTGTTCCCAGATTTCAAGCGCACTCCGAACTGGAGCTGCCAGATTGAAGCAGCGTGAGTTGCTGCCTCTCTTTGCGCAATCTGTTACACGAAGAAAGGGAATGGTCGAGTTGGGCAGCGCGTAGCAGGCGCAGGAGGCGCGGCAGGATGCATTTCGCGGGCGGCTCATGTGGCACCACCACCAAAACAACTACTACACACCGAATTGAGCCATGGCAGAGAGCAAGAGGACAGCCTCATGCCGCGCGCGCTTCGCAGACATCTGTCTACACTGCCACGCGCTGTAGCGTAGGCAGCGGACACGCGCCAAAGTCAGTTTGCAGCGCCAAAGTCAGTTTGCAGCTTGGTTAACCAAGCACACACCTCCTCCTAGCTCCCAATGCTCGTTGAGCAGCATGCACGGAGGACGCACAGCGTTGACTGCGTTCTCACCTCCAAGCGCGCAAGGTGCGGCCAGAGATAGACACAGTGCGTGCGCGATGTAAAGCAGCGCCGAGGTGGGCCGCGAGGAGAGCGCGAGTCGTCATGGCGCATCGGCGCCACGCGCGCATGGTTTGCCTGGCACAGGCGCGTCTACTCCGCGTCTCCTGCTCACGCCCACAGCAAGCGCACATCGGCAACATTTCAGCATGGACATTGGGTTAACACATTGGCAACGTTTCAGCACACATGCTGACACATTGGAAAAGCTTGAGCACACAAGCTGATGCAGCCTTTGATCTGTGTGCTGATGCAGCCTTGCATCACATGCGCAAGCAGCCTTGCATCGCCCATCCGAGCATGCTCGGGGCCAGCCCGTCACTGCAGCAGGTCAGGCCAAGGCATTGGGCATTCGCATTGGCGAGTGGAATGTGAGGCGTGAGGCGGCAAGTGGAATGTGACGAGTGCGATGTGGGTCAATGCCACGAGTGCTGCGTGTGTCAATGTCAGCCTCCAGCCGTTCTGTCACCCATTCAGTCACCCATTCCCCATTCAAATGTCAGCCCATGCAGGCGATGGGGCGCGCAGTGCTGCACCAGGTCCTTGGTGAGCGCTTTCACAGCTGCCTTCCACGGTATGAGCCCCCGCCAACGCTGTGCCATACTCAACAGTCAGCAAGCACAGTCATCATGACACACAATGCTCACACACACAGAGCACACACACACACAATGCTGTGTGATACTGAGGACACACACGGCACGGCCCAGTGCGGGATGGCGCAAGTGTCTGAGGGAGATGGAGTAGCAGGCATTGTGCTGTAGCTGCCAACCGTCGCTTGGCTGCTAGCTAGCAAGAGAGCAAGCAACGGAGCAAGAGAGCAAGAGACCCAGCAAAATAGGCAGCAACAGCAACTGCAGCTGCAACTGCAACAGAGCATCACGAGCCACACGCCTCATCTTCAGAGCATCGTGTGGCTTGTGGTGCTCTAGGTTCTGCTAGCTAAGAACTAGGTAGCAGTTGCCTCTTCAGAGCATCACGAGGCACACGCATGAAGCTGGTGAAAGGCGCGAGGGTATAGACCCCGGAACGAGCCGAGAGCTCAAGAGAGGCGAGAGAGCATGGAAGGCAGGAGACGCCTCTCGACGCGTACCAGCAAAGCTTGCGCTCGGTGCAGCGTGGCCAGTAGCACCCGCTGCTCACAAGACCATCAATAGCACAGAACCATCAATCTTGAGAGCGTTTCACGAACAGAGAAGAGAGGGTGAAGTGTACCTGGTGCTTGCATGCTTGCATCCAAAAAAAAAAAGGGGGGAGCGCAACTGGATGGTGGGAACGCTCAACACAAGAGCGCAACTGGATGGTGGGAACTCTCTTGCACCCCAACACAGCACAGGCTTGCTCCCGACCGCATCACCGCACCGCACACAGAGAGGAGTGAAGCTGCGAGGTGAGGGCGAAGGAGGGCTGGCTTGACTTTGCATCAACCTCCACGCCTCGCATGCCTCCACCTCCACGCCTCGCCACTGCTCCTCCAGGCAGAGGTGCTACAGGGGATGCAAGGGGAGGGAAGGCAGTCAAAGGGAAGCAAGGGGAGGGAAGGCAGTCAAGGGGAAGCAAGTCCAGGGGAGGGAAGCGTGTCTCGCGACACCTGCTCCTGGAGCTGGCGCAGCTGCTCACGACGTTGAAGATGCTCCTCGAGCTCCAAAGCCTCGCCCATCAGTTTCCTCCGTTTCTCTGCCTTTTCTACCAGCTGCGTGTGAGGAGGAGGAGACGAGGGATGCAGTGAGATGCATCAACGTGGCAGTGAGCATCAACGTGCCAACAGTGAGGAAGACGCAGCATCAAGGTGCCAACTAACAAGACGCCTTCTTGGTGCCTACTAACAAGAAGCCGCCCCTGACTTCTTGGTGCCAACCAAGACTAACAAGAACGTGCCTCGTCAGGGGCGGGAAATCAATATTCATGAAAAAATAAAAACAACCACAAACAAAATAGATACAATTATAAATATACTTCTGGGACAAAACAACAAGGAAGCAGCGAAAGGTGCCTGGCGTGGAGTGGCTCGTGTGTCGGGTGGTTTGTCGGGTGGTGTGTCGGGTGGTGCGTCGCGTGTTGTGCGCGCCATCATGACACCAACAGATGAAACAAGACCTGCGCAGCTTTCTGGGCCGCTTGCAGCTGACGTTGCTCGAGAGCTTTTGCTTCTTGGGCTGCTTTGTAGCGCTCCTCAAGCCCTCGTCGCCCCAGCATGCGCGCAGCCTGGCACGTGTTATGAGAGTTGTCATGTAGTGGGTGTTCTGAGAGGTGTCAGGGTTATGAGAGGCGTCAGGGTGAAGCCTCGCCTGTCAGTCACGTGTTCCCAGAGTTGTCAGGGGTGTGTGCCAGCCTCTGGTAACCCCTGCCCGCCACATGCTACCAGAGGTGCCTGCGGCTGTCAGCGGGGATGGAGAGGTGAGAGGGGGTCGCTTGTTTTTGAAGACTTGGCACGCCGTGGCGCAGACCGCTGTGATGACACTGACTACCTGTGACACTACATGGCAACGCTCACTTACATGCCAACTCTCATAACTCTCACTACGATGGGAGAGACACAGAGTCGGCAACGCCCGAGCAACACCCGAGCAACACCCGAGAAACACAGAGACACCGAGACACCAACAACAATTCAACAATTCAGAGACTGACCTGTCGCTCGGCCATGGCCTTGACGGACGCGTGGAACGCAATGTTGAGTTCGCTGCTCCCCTGGCACCTGCCTCCTTTGCCTCCTGGCACTCTTCCTCCAGTCTCAGGATCCTCCTCGGAGAGAAGGTCTGCGGAATGCGCACCGCTGCCTCGTTGTGCGCCTCTCTCCAGGTCATTTCTGTGCTGCGCCTCCACACAATGTAGCTGAGAGGAGCTATGGTGAGAGGCGTTGGAGGCGTGCGTAGTCGACAGGAGCGTGTGCGAGTGTTGATGAGTATCCCCCTCGCCGCCGCTCCGGGCATGAGCTGCATCAAATGCGCGAGTCGCCGGCAATGCGTCACCATGACCAGCGGCATCGTGGGCATTCTGCTCCAGAGCTCGACGGGAGGCAGCTTCAAGCACCACGAGCATCTGCTCCCGCCTCCTGGAGCGCTCGGCCTCCATTCGCCGCGAGTCTTCTTGCTGCTGCACCCATGCTCGCCACACGCGCGTAATGTTAGCGCAGAGCTTCCTCTTCTTGCGCTGCTGCTGCTCCCTGACGCCCTCCTCCATGGCGTCTGCCCTCCGAGCACATTGCTGTTGGCAAGCATGCTGCACAAGCATCCCCAACACTCGCCTACACACTCTACGCCGCACAGTAGCATGCGCCTTCTTGATTCTATTTCTATTGGCACTGCGGATGGCTGCCACGAGTGACCAGTGCCGCAGAAGCTCCCCAACAGTGCTCCCAACCAGCTTCCTGCCTGCACACATGGTGCGCACACGGACAACCAAAAAACGAGAGAGACGCATGAGTGAGACAATGTGGCGCATGGAGGGAGAGACAAGCCAGATGGAAATCGAGGGAGAGCAAAACAAGATGACAAAACACCGACAATTCTGGAGGCATTAGGAGTGAGGATCGTGAGGATCGGAAGCAACAGGCAACGCAAGGCACACGTGGCGGCACGTCAAGTCAAGTCACGCGGCGGCACGTCACCATACCGTCGCCGGCCACGCAAAGAGATGCGTCAAAAAAGGCCCAGGACAAACTACAGAGCACAACAGAGTATCAGCAAGGGTGCTCACCAAGAACGCCTTCTCTCTGCGCAAGCACCTTGCGCAGAAGACCAGGAGCGCTGGTCACAGAAGACGCGGGGTCGGGAGACGCCGAGGGGTCGGAGGACCCCTGGTCTGGCGCTTGCCTCGGGGGTTGGTCTAGGCGGTGCTGAGGCTTTGTGTGGCATGGTGCCAGTAGCGTCTGTTCCCTGGCCCCTCGAGCCCCTCGAGCCCCTGGACCCTCGTCTTCCCTTTTGCATAAATGCGCACCAATGGATTGGTCGAAAGCCACCGCCTGCTGGAGCTGCTGCTGCTGCTGCGCTCTGCGACCAGATACATGAGGGCTGTGTCTCAGGGGATGGTCATGGGGCGGAGCACAGACCACAAGCTTGGTATCGCTCCCGAAGCACTGGCCTGGCCCACACTTGTGACAGATAGGACTCACGTGTTCGTCTCGTGTCTCTTCCTTAGCATCACTCACGCGCTCTTCCAGAGTCTCTAGACTCAAGTGCTCTGCCTGTGTCTCTTGCTTTGCATTCCAATCAGACAAGCGCCTGGCCAAAGAAGCAGAGAAGCCCTGCACGTGGCCCGCGAGCACCTTCTGCCACTCCTCCCCACCCAACAAAGCGGGCCCGGTGAACCTGAGCTGGCCGCATGCACATGCCTCTTGACACGCCTCTTGGTCGGAAGCAGTGCCATGTGGAGGAGGCTCGTGAAGGCAGGGTGGAGGCACAGCACTCTGGTGGGCAGGCACAAGGTCCGGGGCTTGAGAGGCATCAAAGTCAGAGGCATCAAAGTCATCAAAGTGAGGCTCGCCTGCGCGAGACGCTCGCCTCCTCCACTGTTTGGCCAAACAGTGCGCGACAGTCTCTTGCAAACAGTCGCCCTCAGTCTCTTGCCCCGCAAGCCTTCGCAAGCGGCGCTGCCTCAGCTCCAGCAGCTCATCCCCGGCCCCATCTTCGCCCTGACCTCCGCCTCGACTAGCCGCTGCTGGCCTGTGCAGCTTGCCTGATGTCTTGGGAGGCGGGACGGCACGACGACGAGGCAGGGAGCTTGACTGCTGAGCAACTTGCGCCCTCACCCTCTCTATCTCTCTTCTCAAGGCAGCCTCCTCATCGGAGTTGTCATTTTTCCTCAGCCTTGCACGCAAGACTGTCGCACGCGAGGCAGCAGTCAAGCGCGGGGCGGGTGCTGGATGCGGCCTGCGGTCGCCTTGGCGAAGAGCGACACGTTGCTCCCGTTTCGAGGCACGCATCTCATGGCGCATCTGCAGCGTGGATAGCACATCGCGTGCTTCCACTCGCTTGCCTGCCGCGTCCGGTGCTGCAGGAGCAACGCCGTTGCTACGTCGTGCAGGAGCATACATGGCAGCAGACGCGCGACTGCCTTCTGCTTCTTCAACGCGCCGTCTCCATGCTTCTGTGGCACGTTGCACAGGCTCGTCTAAGCAGTCGTCGGTCCCACATGCATACGTCACGGACTCGCACACGGCGTCCCTCGAAAAAAGTGCCTGCCATCTCGACTGCGGAGCACCTAGCAAATCATCCTCCGTCTCCCCTTCCCTCGCCTGCCACGCCAGCCTGTCTTGTACACTCGACACTGACAATGGCGTGGGGTGCAGCGGCAGATGGCCAGAGCTCCTCCGCCTTCCCACTCTCTCCCGCTCCAACTCGTCCGCATCCGCCTCCCCTTGCGATGCATTATCCAGGAGCGACCAACGGGAAGCCGATGACGCTGGGAGCGCCAAGGGAGGCAAAGGCAGGTGCGCGTGTCGTGCCCCACCATCGCAGCTTGCTCCAGGATGCAGGGCACCACAACCACGAGCAGTAGCAGCAGTAGCAGCAGTATCCTCGCAATCGATCCATGAGCGGAGGAGGGCGCGAGCATCTTCTAGTCCTGCCGCTGTCAGCTGCAGTTCACCCGGCAGGCTGCTTCCGGTGCTCATGTGACACGTCATATCTTGCATGTGAAACGTCATGTCTTGCGCCCCTTGCTCGCTTGCGCCCTCTGCCCCGGGCAGCAAGCACGGGAGCGACAGAGCGTCGGCTTGACGCGCTACGCCAATGCCGCCAGAGTGGCTAGCGTCTGCCTGCTGCCATTCGTCCCAGCCCTCCTCGTACTCTCTTTCTCCGTCCTGTTGCCAGGCCGCTTGCAGTGGCGCAAGTCTCATGTCAAAATGACTCAGGTCAACATGAGCGACCAGACGGCTAACCAACCCGCGCGCCACCTCTCGTGCCTTGTTTGCCACCTCGTCATCTGCCGCGCGTTCCTGCTCTTGGTCCTGCACCCATGGTTCTGCCGCAAGCGCGTGAGGGCGTTGGGGGCTGGGCTGGCGAGCAGGATCTGCCCGTGTGAGTATGTGCCACCTGCTCGGCTGCACTCGACCGCCTCCTCTGTCTCCTCCATCTGGGGAGCCATTTGTTGAAGCTCTCTTTTCACTCGGCCCTCGTGCTCTTGTCCTTGCCTCCCTCGTGCCCTCCTGCGCGACAGAGCTGCCATGCAAGAGGTGCGAGCTGCCCCTTCCTGCACCGCCAACACCGTCTAGGGTGCTCGCATTGTGCGGCACAGACGACAGGCGACGGGGCACACTGGAGGGCTGCCCGGAGACCATGCAGTCACTGCCTTCCCTCAGGCCAATCGCTCTAGCCGCTGTTGTTGATCGCCTTGGTCATCTCGTAGAGCCCAAACACCGCAGCTAGTGAGATCAGCACCGCAATGATTACCCACCGCGTGCGCGGCCAGTTCATCCCCAGATCCATTCTTCTCTTCTTCCTCCTTCCGACGCCCCCTCCGTCGGTTTGGCGGGCTCTGCCTCCGAATCCAAATCACGGCCCCGGCCGTGCCATAGATATGAAGATAGGGGGCCGCAGCAGACGTATTGAGTGCGTGCCAAGGGGAGAGAAGCGATGGTGCACATCACGACGGGCCGGCTCCTTGGGTGCCTCATCATCCTGGGGAGTATCTTCCTGCTGTCTGCGGGACTGGTCGAAGGCGAACCGCACGCACCCCGGGGCCTGCTGCGCCCGGCGTTCCAGCGCCCGCCCATTCCTTGGCGAGTCGTGGGCGCGGGTGCAACATGCCCGCAGCTCGGCGGCGGGGCGCGGGGGCCAACAGAAATGAAAGAGCCACGTCGTGTGGGAGCCTCATTGTGGATGCAGGAGGCGGGCACGTCCCCAGGGGCGGCCGCAGCGGACGGCGCCTCGGGCGAAGGACCCTCTCGCAAGCAGCGCCGCCGGCTGAACCGCAAGACGCGCAACAACAGTCGGAACCGCATCGCAAGCGATGAGAGCGGTGAAAGTTCCATCCGGCGCAACACGGAGCTGAGCCAGCACTTTCTGACGGATAAGATTATCATAGAGCGGCTGGTGGCAGAGGCGAAGGACCACTCGTCGCAGGGTTCATGTGTCGTAGAGCTGGGCCCCGGGCTTGGCGCCATCACGGCGCCGCTCCTCGAGCTTTACCCCAAGATGACAGCGGTGGAGCTCGATGGCCTCGCCGTTGCCGAGCTCCGTGGCCGCTTTCCGGTTGCCTTCCCTGCTCCTCCTGCCCCCACACGTGCACTGGGCCACCACGGGAAATTGTTTGTGTTGGTCTGCCCCAGCACGATTCATTTGCGCTGCATTCACAACGTCCATGCGTGCTCCCTTGATTCGGGCTGCCTGTGGAGCGGTGTGTGTGTGTGTATATCTTCGTCTAAAAATGAGCGAAATTTGAATATAAGAATGACCATACCCCCTTGGCTCCACCATCTGAATGAACATGCCCGCTTCCTCCACCATCTGTACAAATTGTACATGGTGCGAGTGTGCCCTCTTACATATAATGCAGTGCACGTGCGCGTACACACACACACACACACACACACACACACACACACACACACACACACCCACGGACCCACGGACACACACAGGGCTTGGATGTAAGGGAGATGTCACTTCTGGACTTCGACTTTGCGGCGCATGCCAAGGCGCGGGGCGGTCGGCTGACGGTGATAGCCAACCTCCCATTTGGCATCTCCAGCCAGGTCTCCTTCTTGTCTGCCCCAAGCCCCAGCGCCCGACTGGCATCGCGAGGGAGGCAGGAGGGATGGAGACGACAGCGGCTTAGTGAGTCACGACAGAGGCATAGTGAGTAGAGTGAGTAGCGTGGCATGCCTCGCCCGCAATGGGCGGCATGCGCGTGATGAGGAGATGAAAGGAAAGGCACACGGTCGGAAAGGCTCCCAGCCTCCACACTCACTCACAAGGCATACAGCCTCGACGCTCACTGACAAGGCACACAGCCTCGACACTCACTGACGGTCTCGGGCCTTGGGGCAGACGCTGTACAAGTTGCTCGACAACTCCAAGCACATCCGACGCGCCGTGCTGGTGCTGCAGCAGGAGGTCTCTGCGCGCGCATCTGGCTTGGGGCATCGGCACATTGCTTGCCACTTGGCTTGACACCCCGCCCGCCTCTTGCGCCCGACACCCCTTGCCTTTTGCTTTGACACCCCTTGCCTCACTCGACACACCCGCACATGATGTGACAGGTGGTGAATCGAATCATGGCCGACCAATCACAGCGCAAGTACTCTACCCTCTCCGTCGAACACATGCTGCGGTGCGAGCGGGTGGAGGAGGTTATCAAGGTTGGTCGCCGCTGTTTCCTGCCCACCATTGTCTGCGTTTCTAGGCGTGTGTTGAGCTAGGCGCGTGTCTTGTGTGTCGTGTGTGGCATGTGTGTGCCGCTCGACATGTGTGGCATGCGTGTCAAGAGTGTGACATGTGTCGCGCGGTGAGCGGCAAGTGTGTCGAGTGGTGTGTCGAGTGGTGTGTCTAGTCATGTCCCATGTGCCAGTCGAGGCGTGTGCGTGCGTGAGCCATTTGATGCGCCGTTTGATGCACGAGTAAGCGAGACAGCGAGAGGGACCGAGGCAAGGAGAGCAAGGAGTGAGGGGCGGGGAACGCGGAGCAGGTACCAGCCATCGCCTTCAGTCCGGCGCCACGGCGCACCAAGACGGCGGCTGTGGTCATCGACTATGCCGTGGAAGCGGCGGTTGACGAGGAGGAGGGCGAGATACTGCGCGCCGTCATGACGCAGGCGTTTGACAACAAGCCTAAAGTCCTGGCCGATTCGATCTGGAAAAGCTCCCGTATCGTACCTCCAAAAGTCTGTCGCTGCCCTCCTCTCTTGCCGTTGCCACACACACCCATCCATGCTTATGCTCCACCACACATGCCTCCCGCACTGTCTCTCCCCGCACTGACGCGCTCTCGGAACGGCGGCAGGGGTGCGGCGGGCGGTACCGAATGTGAGGGACGTCTGCAACTCGGACATAAACTGGCTGCAAAAGAAGCCAGCTGACCTGGCCCCCGGAAAGTGGCTGCATGTTGCCCGGTCCCTCACTTCCATGGCCATCGATCAACGCGAGGCCAACGAAGAAGGGGCTTTGTAAGGCCTAGACCCATGTTTCAGCATTCGGGAAGCGCAGGGCCAGCCGCGGCAACAAGCTGCTCCATCCCTGCTCCCTCCGCCGCTCCCCTGCTGCCTCCCCTGCTGCCTCCACCGCTCCCTCGCTTGTCGAGTGGGTTTGACGCAATCTTTCTGCTGTACTTGTCCAGTGCTTTTGACCAAGGGAGAGAGAGGGTTGTTTCTCTCTCTTGACCCCCCCTCCCCCCCTCTCCCTCTCCCTCTCCCTCTCTCCCTCTCCCTCTTCCTCTCCCTCTCTCCCTCTCTCCCGCCGCCACGCATACAATCCCACATAGCCACATATATGCACCGAACTCCCGCAGGGGGGGCCTCCGCTCGCTCTCTCCTCCAAATATATCCCCATAATATCCTTGAGTTCGTGAGGCAATGGTTGATGACAGAGTCATGACAGATGATGACAGAGAGAGAGAGAGTCATGCCAGAGAGATAGTTTTCAGTAACCCCGACGCAGTAAAGGTGTTTATAATGGACGAACCCAAGGGCTCGTTGGGTGTTGTGGGTGGTGTTCCTCCTCCTCGGCCAGGGGCAGGAGGAGGAGGCGTTGGCCGCGGCCGCCGCCGCGGCCACGTGGGATATGGTGTCCCTTTATCTTTGCAAACGAATGCGGAGTCCGTGCAAACTGGCGACGATGTGTGTCTGTGTCTGTGTCTGTGTCTGTGTCTGTGTGTGCAGCTGCGCTCTTATCAGACGTGACGCGTATCATGGATAAAGCTGATAAGGTCGACTCTACCTCTGTCACCAGTCTAGTTTTAACTATCTGGAAAGCCCTCTCTATCTCGGGGCCTGTGGCACTGTGATCCATTATCTTCACATTTTGAAGGGGCAAGGGGGGACTTCACATTTTGAAGGGGGGGAACTCCATTATCATCACATTTTGAAAGGGCAAGGGGGCATGAAAGTAGGGAAGCACAAGAGCACAAGAGCACAAGAGCACAAAAACCAAGCAACATTGAAAAGCATTTTTTTTTTAAATATGAGAACGCTGTCCAGCACAGGGTCGAAGTCCCAGAGGGAGGACTAGTCTAGTTGCTAGTTGGTCAAGAATGCGTTTCGTCTCTCAGAAACCCAAAATCTAGATCATAGGGTCTAGGACGCTTGGGTATCCCATGCCTTTCCAAAGTGATGTCCCAAGGGCGGTCACTTCTATCTAAAGTGCCAATAAATTACATTATCAATCAAAGACTCGCACTGTTTTTGCTTTCTGACTCCATCCCCGACGTTGTCGATGTCTGCTGATTCTTAGCATGTATTGGCAGCAATTCCTTCCAGAGAGCTCTTGAGTTAGACCCTCTGTATCTTCGTGACTGATATATTCAAGATTCGTCAAAAATAAATCTTTGGAGATTCTGTGACTGGCTGTCTACACATGGGGCACAGCGCAGTCGACGAGGTCATGACAGAATTGCAGCATTTTTCACAGACACACACGTGGCCACACGGCCGAAACATACGCGATCGCACACCCTCAAGACAAATCACGCACTCAATGTTGCAGTGGACGTCTGATTCTCTTGAAAAGTCCTCTTGCATTTCCAAGCCCTTGATGACCGGCTCTTCTGTAATTGTTTGCACATGGAACCTCGGCTGCTGTTGCCAGGCGCGCATTTCAGAAAGTGAGGGGTCATACACATCTCCCATGATAACGTTTTCTGGTTGTGACGTCGCCTCGCATCCCGTGTGACCCTCCCGGGCTTTTCTTGTGTGCGTGTCCAGCCCCATGCCCGCCTGGTGCACCGTCACCGACGCCAGCCCTGGTCCGGCACGGTTCTGACGACGCATCATGCTCAATGCCTCCGCGTCTACCGACAACCCCTGCGTCCTGTGTGACCCTCGCCTCGTAGAAGTAGCCGCAGTAGGGGCAGTACAGGTATCTTGACTGGCCTCCTCCAAGGTTATGTCCAGACCCTGCATGTCTCTCTCCAGGCAGTTGAGCTCATCCTGCGCCCGCCCCGTCTCCTCATACTCTTTGGATGCTTGTGCCGCTCTCTCCTTCCGAGCGCCCTCCTGGGCTTTCCACTGTTGGGTCTTCTCCAGCGCCCATGCGGCCGGGTTTTCCTCAACTGTGTTACGGAAGGAAACAATATTTCGTGGCACTCTAGTTGCTCCAAATGGTGTGTTGCTGCATGTGTTGCTTGCAGTATCCTCGACACACGCGTTTGCCCTCGTCACTACAGTATCTTGAGGCTCGAATGCCATAGTGAACACCGTGTCCGAAATTAAGTGCCTGTATCTGTCATCCCGCAGCGTGGTCGAGCCGATCGCCGGTGAAGAGTCGATTGTAGGAGAAGGAGAGTCAACGGACAATCTCCGGCGAAGAAACACACATCCTGCAACTAGAGCACAGAGCACACAACCCGCTCCCACTGACACCCCAACCCAAATGACGGGAAAGGAATGCGACTCTGAAACTTCTTCAACTGCTGAATCAGTTGGAACTGCACCCGTAATTTCTGTAATGGCAGGAGCCTCTATGAATTTAGCAGTGGGCAAGCCCACATCCTCGAGCATGGTATTCGTTTTTGTGAGCGTCAGCTGATTCACTACAGACTTTGCTCCTGACAAGTCCTTAGCCAATATTTGAACATCAACTCTGATGCTCTCTACAAGTAAACGCCGGTTTCTGCGCTTGAAAATAGCCTGTACGTTAGATATTGTGACCTGGCTTTGATCAACATCAGAGACTTTGGCGAC
>Ga0315899_10003675_pt1 | contig 16706 bp, 15 predicted proteins | sample LakEriMetagenome_2_FD_203518 | JGI IMG/M metagenome (GOLD analysis project Ga0315899, IMG submission 203518) | Freshwater fungal communities from buoy surface, Lake Erie, Ohio, United States - Buoy 4 MA112 | ecosystem: Environmental > Aquatic > Freshwater > Lake | place: USA: Lake Erie, Ohio... | reverse complement strand
TCGGCGCAGATACTTGTCCATCACCAACCGCGCCACCTGATCGATCGAAGCGGTGGAGAGCGTGCGATCCACCAGCTCCATCAACCGCGCCGAGCCCCCCACCTTTTCCAGCTGGCCCGTATCCGCCAGCCAGGCCGCCATGGCGGTGAGATCGGTGGGCTTGCCCTGACTGTGAAGCATCAGGGCGGTGCGGTAGATCTCCCGGTGGGCGCCCAAATAAAACGCCTCCGGTTGCAACACATCGGCCACACGGCCGATGGCGTCGGGATCCAGGAGAATCCCGCCAAGCACGGCCTCTTCCGCCTCGAGATTTTGGGGCGGCACCGACTCAGGCAGGGGCTCAAAATCGCCGCCGCGCTCTCCACCTGCCTCCCGAGCGGAGACTCTCCGACGCCCGCCCCCCTCGCCTGAGGGCGGGGCAGGGGCTCCGTTCAGGGGCACACTCACCATCGGGATTCTCCTAGGGCCGCCGGGGCGGGGTTAACCAGGCTGCAGCAGGCGCCTGAGTCGCCTGGGGAGCTGGTGAAGATGCATCATCCCCCCGGCGCTGATCGATGGCCAGCGCCAGGCTGATCAGCCGCGGGCTGGCGCCACCGGTGCCGGAGAACGCCTTCCACACCACATTGCAAGGCGAGGGATACTGAAGCCAGCAACCCTCGATCCCCGCGCGTCACCTTGCAGCAGCATTCCTACGGCTTCTGGGGGCTCGCCTTCTTTGTCATCATCCTGGCCCGCTATTTTTTGATGGCTGGCCTCGCCCATTGGTGGCTCTACGCCCGCCACCCGTCCAGCTTGGCGGGCTCCCTGCGCAACAGGGCATCCCGCAGGCCATCGGCACGGTCGATCCGCCAGGACATCCAGCTTTCCGTCCATTCCGCCGCGGTCTTCGCGGTGGCCATCGCTGGCCTGCTCAAGCTCGAGCACCTGGGGTTGACGCGCCTCTACAGCCAGCCTGAGCAATTCGGCCTCTGGTACCTCGCGTTCAGCTACCTGCTCGTGTTGATCCTGCAGGACAGCTTCTTCTACGCCACCCATCGTCTCTGTCACCACCCGGCGCTCTACTCCTGGATGCACCTGGGCCATCACCGCTCCGGCCAGCCCACCCCCTGGACCTCCTTCGCCTTTGATCTGCCTGAAGCCATCCTTCAGGCGTTGTTCCTGGTGCTCCTCGTGATGCTTGTGCCGCTGCACCTGATCACCCTGCTGGCTGTGCTCACAACGATGACCATCTGGGCCATCGTGACCCATCTGGGGCTGAGTCACCTGCCGGAGTGCTTTCCCCACCATTGGCTCGGCCGCTGGCTGATCGGCCCGGCCCACCACTCGCTGCACCACCGCCACAGCGATCGGCACTTCGGGCTCTACTTCACGTTTTGGGACTGGATCCTGGCGACGGAAGATCCCAGCTACGCCAGCAGCCTGCGGCGGACCACCGCCACTGCGCTTGGGCCGCAGGAGGTGAGCCCGCAGTGCTCTGGCCCAACGCCAAAGCTGCCCCTTTGAGCTGCCCACCTCCCCTAGCCTCAAGCCATGGCTTCCGTGTTCGACCCAACTGCAGCGGCACCCACCGAAAGCTTTGAGCTGATCGTGGTGGGCGGCGGCCACGCCGGCTGTGAGGCTGCCCTCGCCGCTGCCCGGCTGGGCATCCAGACCGCCCTGTTCACCCTCAACCTCGATCGCATCGCCTGGCAGCCCTGCAACCCTGCGGTGGGTGGTCCGGCCAAGAGCCAGCTGGTGCACGAGGTGGATGCGCTCGGTGGGGTGATCGGCCGGCTGGCCGATGCCACCGCCCTGCAAAAACGGGTTCTCAACGCCAGCCGGGGCCCGGCGGTTTGGGCCCTGCGCGCCCAAACCGACAAACGGCTGTATGCCCGCCAAATGCTGCAGTTGCTGCAGCACACCCCCAACCTTGCCCTGCGCGAGGCGATGGTGACGGGCCTGGTGGTGGAAGGGGAGGCCGATGGCGGTGGTTGCGCTTGGGAACCCTCCCAGGGGCCGGCGGCGCGCATCACAGGTGTGCGCACCTATTTCGGCAGCGTGTACGCCGCCCAGGCGGTGGTGCTCACCACTGGCACCTTCCTTGGCGGGCGCATCTGGGTGGGGCACCAATCGATGCCGGCGGGGCGGGCGGGGGAACAGGCCGCCGAGGGCCTCACTGAAGCCCTGCAGGCCCTGGGCTTCGCCACCGACCGCCTCAAGACCGGCACACCCGCCCGGGTGGACCGCCGCAGCGTGGCCCTCGATCAGCTGGAAGAGCAGCCCAGCGATGCCCACGACCGCTTCTTCTCCTTCGATCCGGCGGCCTGGGCGAGCGGCGAGCCCATGAGCTGCCACATCACCCGCACCACCGCTGCCACCCACCAGCTGATCCGCGACAACCTCCACCTCACACCCATTTATGGCGGGGTGATCGACAGCAAGGGGCCCCGCTACTGCCCCTCGATTGAAGACAAGATCGTGCGCTTCGCCGATAAGGAGAGCCACCAGATCTTTCTCGAGCCCGAAGGCCGTGACACACCTGAGCTCTATGTGCAGGGCTTCTCCACCGGCCTGCCAGAGGCCTTGCAACTGGAGCTGTTGCGCACCCTGCCAGGGCTGGAGCGCTGCGTGATGCTGCGGCCGGCCTACGCCGTGGATTACGACGTGCTTCCCGCCACACAGCTGCTGGCCACCCTGGAAACCAAACGGGTGGCCGGCCTCTTCAGCGCCGGCCAGCTCAACGGCACCACCGGCTATGAGGAAGCCGCAGCCCAGGGGCTGGTGGCAGGCGTGAACGCAGCCCGGCACTTGCGGGGGCTGGAGCCGGTGGTGTTTCCCCGGGAGGGCAGCTACATCGGCACCCTGATCGATGATTTGGTGAGCAAAGATCTCAAGGAGCCCTATCGGGTGCTCACCAGCCGCAGCGAATACCGGCTGGTGTTGCGGGGTGACAACGCCGACCGGCGTTTGACGCCCCTGGGGCGCGAGCTGGGCCTGATCGATGAACGGCGCTGGGCGATCTACACCGCCAAACAGGAGGCGATCGCGGCAGAGAAGCGGCGCTTGGAAACGGTGCGCCTCAAAGCAAACGATCCTGTAGCCGCCGCGGTGGTTGCGGAGAGCGGCGCGGCGATCAAAGGCTCGCTCACCTTGGCGGAGCTGCTGCGGCGTCCCGGCTTTCACAGTTCGGATCTGCTGCGCCATGGCCTGGCCGATCCGGCCCTCCCTCGCGAGGTGCACGAAGGAGCTGAGATCGACCTGAAATACAGCGGCTATCTGGCTCGCCAGCAGCAGCAGATCAGCCAGATCCAGCGCCAGGCCAACCGTCCCCTGCCTCCAGAGATCAACTATGGGGCGATCACCACCCTGTCGGCGGAGGCGCGGGAGAAGTTGGCCAGGGTCCGGCCCCACACCCTCGGCCAAGCCAGCCGGGTGCCGGGGGTGAGCCCCGCTGATGTGACGGCGTTGCTGGTCTGGCTGGAGCTGGAGCGGCGTCGCTCCGGTAGACCGTCCTCTCCGACACCCCGTGGAGCGGAAAACATCGGTAAGGTGTCGGCTCTTTCACCCTGAGACTCCCTTGCGCCCATCGCGTCCGACGCAAGGTCTGCCCACCTCCCGCGCTTACTGGGAGCTGAAGGCCGAGCAGATGATGAATCGGGTCTTCTCGCCGGACGCGGTCATCGATTTGGACACCCTTCCTGCCGAGGCGCCGGAGAGTCGAGGGGCTGGCCCGCACCGGCCCACTGCCCCCCATGCTTCTTTTGGTGGGGCGGGACCCAAGCTGGTGCATCCCGCAACCAGAGGACCGGCAGGCTCAGGCCAACAGAGCAAACATCCGGCCCCCCTCACGACGCTGTTGCTCGCCTCCCTAGGGGGGGTGGGCCTGGTGGGGGCCCTTGGTGCCGTGCTGCTGGTGCAGCAGTGGGCAGGCCTGCAGCGCACCCTCAGCCAGGAGCGCAATCTGCTGTTGGTCGAACGGCTGCGGGCCTTCGGCCCGGCCAGCAACGCCTCCAACAGCCCGGCGGCGGTCGCCACACCTCCGGCGCCCGCGTTGGATCCCATCCAGCCGGTCGCCCCGCAACGCTCGGCTGAGGCCGAGGCTCTTCCCCCGCCACCCCCGGAGGAACCGTGGATGGAGCAGCTTTCGGACCTCCCACCCACCCAGGGCAGGCCGCCCCTCCTGCGCGTACCCGTCACCACCCGCCTCACGGCCGCCGCCCCGGCGGCGGTCCCAAGCCAGGTCCAGCCGGCCCCGGGACGCTCCCCCCGACCAGCAGCCTCGGACCGCCGTCCCAGCCCCCCCCCTCCTCAGCTGGTGGGCCTGGTGGCAGCCCCGGGGCGTGCGGGCTCCGCCATTTTTCAGGTGGGCAACACCTCCACCAATGTGAACGTCGGAGAAGCTATCGGCACCAGTGGCTGGAGTCTGCGCGCAGCCGATGAGGAGAGCGCCTTGATCGAGCGTGGCGGCGAGGTGCGCCGGATTTCAATCATCAGTGGCGGTTGAGCGGATTGGCCTTCTCACTCACCCCAAGCCGCCCCGACACGCCAGGCTTGCCGAGGCTGCTGCCCTCTCCCCAGCCGCTCTGGCAGGCACCCTTGTCGGAGGTGGTGGACGGCCGAGCTGGGGCCAACCTGAGCGGAGCCTGGAAGCTCATGCTGCTGGGGGACGGCAGCCCCACCCGCCATTTGCAGCTGCTCACCGGTGCCCCGCTCACGATTGAATTGATCGCCATGGAGGCTGAAACCTCAGGGTCCATGGCGTCTGATGCGCCTGCGGAAGTGGCCGAGCTCAGCCCACCCCTGCTGCGGCGCCAGGTGTGGCTGAACTGCGGCGGCGAAAGCCTGGGGTGGGCGGAGAGTTGGTGGAATCAGGAGCAGGCGGAAGCCTGCTTGCGCAACCGGCAGCAGCCGATTTGGAGCAGCCTCACCGAAGGCCGCACGGAACTTTTCCGGGAGGTGGATGGGCTGGCGCTGGTGCAGGCCCGTTGGCTGGAGGAGCGCTTTGGACGGCCCGGACCTTACTGGAGCCGGCACTATCGGTTTTTTCGTCAGGGCCGGGAGCTCACCGTGATTCGCGAGGTGTTTTCCCCAAGCCTGGAGCGCTGGCTCGGCCCAGCCTCGCCCGAACAAACCTGAAAGAAGTCCAACATCAGTCACGAGATCAAACAATTAAGACGTGACGAATTGACGTTTTTTTCCTCCCGACAAGCATGGGGGCAGTTTCGTGCCCTTGGAACATCCCGTTATGTCCCCTCCTCGATCAGGCCCTGAGTGGCTGACTCTCACGGAAATTGGACGTGTGTACGGCATCTCCGCTGTGCACGTCGGCAAGCTACTCCAAGCCGCTGGCCTGCGCCAACTCGATGGACGCCCCAGCCCGGAGGCCCTGCGCACGGGCCTGGCCCATCGCCGCCACAGCAGCCCTTCCGGGCCAACGCTCTGGAATCGCCAGGGCTGTGCCCCCCACCTCGAACAACAAGGTCTGCAACCGCGGCGGCAGCGCCAGCTCGTGGATCTCTGGGTCGATCTGCTCAGTGCTCTGCAGCAAGGCTCCCCCGCCGTGGTGATCTCCCCGGAAGACCTTGCCGAGGAGATCCCTGATGATCTTGTGGGGCCTGTGAACTTGAGGTTGCGTGAGCAGGGCTGCAGCTTTCAGGTGCACACCATGCTCAGGCGGAACCCTCACGGGCTTGCTGGCTTGCCTTCTCCAGCAGTTGACGCAAGCGGTCTTCATCCGCGTGGCTGAGGTTCGTGCGCAACAAGCGTGCATGGGGGGCATGGGCCTGGAGGCGCTCAATCACCCGATCGGGCGCTGATTCCCGCACCAACACGCAGAGGGCGGAGCTGCCGCTGGCCAGTCCCTCCCCCACATCCCGCAGAAAACCATCGTTGATGCCCAGGTCCGCCAGGGAGCCCGAGGCCGCCCCCACACCAGCTCCCACGGCGGCCCCCAGCAGGGGATTCAAAAACAGCAGCCCCACCAACACGCCCCAGAAGCCCCCGCTGGCGGCTCCCGCAGCCGTGAGGTTGATCGCCTGGTGCAGGTGCACATGGCCCTGGGGGTCGCGCTCCACGACCACCGCGTCTTCGAGAGAGAGCAGCTGCTCTTTCTGGATATCCACCAGGGAGCGTCTCACCTCTTCTGCTTCACTCACGGTGGGGAAGCCAACCACAACAAGGCTGCTCATGGCAGATGGAAGGAGATATCTACAGTTTTCACCCTAGGCCGAGCCGCACCTAGCGACGCCGAGTGGAGCGGGGGAGGGGACGGCCTGGAACCACCGCTGGAGCTGGCTCCGCCAAAGGGTTGGCTGCCGGAGGCGGAGGCGGCTCCTCCCGGCGCCAGCGCGGCACTGTGAACGATTCGTCTTCTGGCCAGGCCTCGGGAGAGGGAGGTTTTGGAGCAGGAGCCATGGCTGGGGGGGGCTCCACCCCGGCCAGTTCTGAGCGGGGGGCCCTCCAGCTGGTGCCAGATACCGAACCCGGGATGCCTCGGCGGGAGATCGCCTCCAGGGGAACACGGGAGCGACTCGGCGATGGCGGAGGGACCTCAGTGCGCTGAGGGGATGGACGATCACCCTCCTGCCAGGGTTCCCGCCAATCGTCGCGATCGTCGAGAAGCCAATCGAGACGGCCTTCCACCCAGCGACCCAATCCATCCAGACCACCCTGACCTCCTCCAGGACGCTCAGCGCCTCGACCGCTGGGACGAGTTCCAGGGCGAGTGCCCGAAACACCATCCACGAGCTCGCGTCCGCGTGTCATCCAACCCTCCAGCCGTTCCTCAAGCCCCCTTCTGCTGGGGCGGAACTCTGTGCGGGGCTCGCGCCAGCTCTCCCGTGCGCCTGGGCGCTCTGGCGGAGAACCTCCCTCGTCATCAACCCAATCCATTGCTGGATTTTAGCGAGGATGCTGGCGGAGCCATTGCTCGCGAGCCAGGCCCAACAGGGCAATGGAGAGCCCCCCCAGCTCAAGGCTCCAAAGAAACACGCCCACGGAGATCCTCGGCTCGCGAGAGGCTAGGGCGTCAGCGGTTCAAACACCAGCAAGCAGGTGGCATCCCAGCGACCGCCATGGAGCCTCTCGCAACATTGGCGGCAGGCCAGCCCCTGGCGGCGGCGCCGGTAGGGGGAGCTGAAGCCGCAGCAGGGGCAGCGGGCCAACCAACGGGCCGGCTGCACCGGCACGGGATAGCGATGGCGCACACTCACCTCAAAGCCCGGCTGGCTGGCATTGATCCGGGCCATCCGCTCGCGGAAGTGGGGGCCATGCACCTCCCGCACCCCTAAAACCCGATCCACCCAGGCGTGGATCATTTCGTGGCACAGAGTGCTCAGGGTGGCGGTGCGGGGCAGGGGGTCCAGCAAGGGGCGGGAGAGAAGGATCTCGCAGTGGATCGGCCCCTCAGCGCATCGCCAGCGGCGGTAGAGACCCGCGGTGCGGGTAAGCCGGCCGTCGCTCCAACGCAGACTCACCAGTGGACGGTCTTGCCGCACCAGGCTGCCCTCGAAATGCTCGCGGTTGAGCTGATGAAACAAGGGGAGGAGCGGTTCGAGCGGCAATGGCCGGCAACAGGGACAAACCCGGCGGAAAGGGGCACCAGTCTGCCGGGAGTTGCGCGGCCTGCGGCATCGTCGGTCAGACTCAGCCCGCTGTTTATCACGCGCGCATCCATGGATTGGGGACTGGCCCGGGAGATCGGCAGCAAGGCCCTGCTCGCTGGCGCTGGGGCCTTGCTGCTGTATTGGACGATCTCAGCCGTGCGCCTGGTGCTGAGTGCCCGGGGCATCAATCCGCTGATCAAGCAGTTCTTCACCCAGGTGGCCTCCGGCCAGGTGGATGGCGCCTACATGCTCACCACCAAGAATTACCGCTCCCATGTGAATCGGCAGCAGTTCATCCGCTTCTTGGCGGGGCTGCAGCTCAACAAATACCGCAATCTGCGCTCCGGCCGCCCCCGCCTGCAGGACGACCAAATGATCTTGACGGTGAAACTCAAATCCGACGACAAAGAGGAACTCCCCCTGGATTTCACATTCGTCAAAGTGGATGACACCTGGCGTGTGGACCGCATCCAAAAAGTGGCGGCCAGCTAGAGCCCCCTGTGAAGCCCACACCCGACCAACGGCAGCGCGCTGAGGAACTCAGGCGTCTGCTGCAGCGAGCCGCCCACGCCTATTACGTGCTGGATGCCCCGCTGATGGAGGATCCGGTGTACGACCGGCTTTACCGAGAGCTGGTGGAGCTGGAGCAAACCCACCCCGAGCTGCAAACCCTTGACAGCCCCAGCCAGCGGGTGGGTGGCGCACCTGCGGAGAGCTTCCCCACCGTGGAGCACCGCATCCCCCTGCTCAGCCTCGACAACGCCTTCAACATCGAAGAGCTGGAAAAGTGGTACACACGGTTGCTCAGGGAGCTGGATCGACTGCCACCGGCAGGCTCCCCTCTCCCGGCTTTGGCGATGGTTGGGGAGCTGAAGATCGATGGCAACGCCCTCGCCCTCAGTTATGAGCATGGCCTCCTGGTGCGGGCCGCCACCCGGGGCGACGGAGAGCGGGGGGAAGAGATCACCGCCAATGTGCGCACGATTGCGAGCGTGCCACTGCGGCTGGACTTGGAGGTTCCACCGCCCTGGCTGGAGGTGCGCGGTGAAGCCTTGATCAGCTCCACCAGCTTCACGGCCATCAACGCCGAGCGGCAGGCTCGGGGGGAATCCCTTTTCGCCAACCCGCGCAACGCCTGCGCCGGCACCCTGCGCCAGTTGGACCCCAAGGTGGTGGCCGCTCGCCGCCTCGACTTTTTCGCCTACACCCTCCACCTGCCCCAGGGCCAAGCGGCGGCACCAAGGAGCCAGTGGGAGGCACTGCAGTGGCTGCAGCAAGCAGGCTTCCAAGTGAATCCCCACTGTGAACGTTGCCCGGATCTAGCGAGCGTTGAAGCCTTTTTCCACACCTGGGAGAGGGGCCGTGACAGCCTCGACTACGCCACCGATGGGGTGGTGGTGAAGCTGGATGATCTGCGGCTCCAGGCCGATGCGGGTTTCACCCAAAAGGCCCCCCGCTGGGCCATCGCCCTGAAATACGCCGCCGAAGAGGCCCCCAGCAAGCTGCGTCGGCTCGTGGCCCAGGTGGGGCGCACTGGCAAGGTGACGCCCGTGGCGGAATTCGAGCCTGTCCCCCTGGCGGGCACCAGCGTCAGCCGCGCCACCCTGCACAATGCCGACCGTTTACGCGAGCTGGACCTGCACAGCGGCGACACGATCGTGGTGCGCAAAGCAGGCGAAATCATCCCCGAAGTGGTGCGGGTCCTGCCAGAGCTGCGTCCAACCGGAGCTCGCCCCCTGGCCCTTCCAAGCCGGTGCCCGGAATGCAACTCGGAGCTCGTCAGAGAGGAAGGGGAGGCGGACACCCGCTGCGTGAACAGCAGCTGCCCGGCGATTCTGCGGGCCTCGCTGCGCCACTGGGTGAGCAAGGGGGCCCTGGATGTGGAGGGTCTGGGCAGCAAGTTGATCGGCCAGCTGGTGGAGCGCGGGTTGGTGCAATCCATTGCCGATCTCTATCGCCTCGATGGAGCCCTGCTGGCCAGCTTGGAGCGGATGGGAGAAAAATCCGCCACCAACCTGGTGGAGGCCCTCACCACCTCAAAAGCCCAACCTTGGCACCGCCAGCTCTATGGCCTGGGCATCCATCATGTGGGGGAGGTGAATGCCAAGGCCTTGGCCAAGGCCTTCCCCGATGTGGAGGCCCTGCGCACGGCGGCCCTCCAGGAGCCGGATCGCCTGAAGGCGGTGTTCGGCGTTGGACCGGAGATGGCCCAGTCTCTGCAGCAGTGGTTTGCCACCCCCGCCAACTTGACCCTGCTGGACCAGCTGGCGGCCCAGGGATTCTGCCTGGCCCGAGCAGAACAGGAGGCCCCCCCCGCAGGAGACCAGCCGGAAGGAGCAAGCGCTTTGCCCCTGGCCGGGCAAACCTTTGTGCTCACCGGCACCCTGCCAAGCCTGAGCCGACGCCAGGCCCAGGAGCTGATCGAGGCCGCTGGCGGCAAGGTGAGCAGTGCGGTGAGCCGCAAAACCACCTATGTGGTGGCGGGGGAAGAGGCGGGAGGCAAGCTGAGCAAGGCCGAAAGCCTGGGGGTGGCCGTGCTGGACGAGGGGGGGTTGCGGAAGCTATTGGGGTCCCCATGAAAGGGCGAATCCCGCACAATTGCCTCCCCAAGTGGACTGATCTCAGCTACGTTCACCGCACCGGGCAGGAAGGCTTGCCCTTGTTTCCAACTCCATCTCCCCTGCGCCCGTCAACCCCGTGCCTGCCAGCCAGGAGCCCTTTTCTTCGGAACCACTAACGGCAGAGGACATCACCCTCAGCACCTCTCTGCCCACCTCTTCCGGATTTGGCCTGGCGATTCCTGCTTCTTCGGAGGAGCCGGCCGCTGCTGCATCGCTTCCCAGACCAGGCCAAACGCCTCCTAGCCCCCCTGCCGGGGAGCTGCCCCTCCAGCTCCCGAATCCCCTCTGGAACCTGCTTGCGCGCCATCAGCTGCTCCTCCCCTTGTTGCGCCAATCGGTGATTGCCGAAGCCATCGCGGGGGTGAGCCTGAGCGAGGAAGAGCGGCAGCAGGCTCAAAAGGCTTGGTTGCAACAAAAGGCAATCCAATCTCCCGAACAGCTGCAATGTCATCTGGCGTCCCACGGCATGTCCGAGGCGGATGCCCTTTGGCAAGCCGAACTGCCGCTGCGCATCCGCCACCACAGCCACGCTCAGTTTCTCCATCGCGCTGAGCAGCGGTTTCTCAGCCGGAAACAGCAGCTCGATACCGTCATCTACAGCCTGCTGCGGGTGAGCCGTGAGGCCCTGGCCAATGAGCTTTATCTGCGCATTGCCGAAGGGGAAGCAGACTTCGCCGAGCTGGCCGCCACCTATGCAGAGGGACCGGAGCAGGCCACCCGGGGAGTGGTAGGGCCCGTGCCCCTGCTGCAAGCCCATCCGATGCTCGCCAACGTGCTGCGCACCAGCCAGCCAGGCGAACTGCGACCGCCCCTGGCGATCGAGCCCTGGTGGCTGGTGGTGCGGCTTGAATCGCTGCAACCCGCCAGTTTTGATGAGACCATGCAGAACCGTATGACCCATGAGCTGTTTGAAGAGTGGGTGGAAGCGGAGGTGAAGGAACGCATCAACAACCACCCATCAGGAGCAAGGCATTGAAACCGATGGCTCCTCTCTCCACTGAAAAGCGAGCCAGCTGGCTCAGCCTTGCTCCCTTTGCAACCCTCTCAAAGAACGGGCAGAACACCCTGGAGGCGGTCGCTGAGCTGCGGCAGTTTGCCGAAGGCCAGGCGATGAGCAGCGCTGGCGCCATCGGTGCAGACATCCTGTTGGTGCTTGAAGGGGAGGCTCGGCTTCTGGGCCAGCGGGACGGCCGACCTTTCACACTGCAGAAGCTCGGGGGGGGCGAACTGGTGGGCTTGGCTTCACTGCTGCGAGCCGCACCCTGTGAGCAGGTGAATGCCGCCACACCAGTGGTGGCCCTCGCCATCCCCGATCGGCTGGTGTTGGAGTTGCTGGAGCAGGAGGCGCCCTTTCGGCAGTGGTGCGAGGGCCACCTCTGGCTGTGCGAGCTTCATGGCCTGCTGGTCGCCCTGGAGGATCAAAATGCAAGGGCGGAACCCTTCGAGCCAAAGCGTTGGCGTCAGCGCTTGGCCCACCTGGCTGAGGGAGCACGGCTGCTCCCCCCAGGCCAGGAGGTGTGGAAGCAGCTGGGGGCTGGGGAATCCCTGCACCTGGCCAGCGCCAATGTGCCCGGGCTAGCGATCGGGAGCCGCTTGCCTGCCAACGATTCCTTACCCCGGCCCCTGCCTCCGCTGCCGCTGCGCCTGATCGCCCTGCCGGAAGAACCAGCTGAAGCCGTCGCCATCGAAGAGGAACCCACAGCGCTCGGGGGAGCTGCTTCAGAGGGGGGCACCCTGCCCCAGCCCACCGGCATGGATCTGGGCCAGCCCAGCGCCCAACGGGGCTTCAATTTGGTGCGCGCCAGTGGGGCAGTGGGCGAGACCAGCGCCTGCCTGCAGATGCTGGCCAAGTTGCTGAAGCTTCCCTACCGCCGCGATGGGGTGGAGAAGATTCTCAGGGAGAAGGTGGCGCAGGGGCAGAAGCCCAATCTGCAGCTCTGCGGCCAGATTGCTGCCACGATGGGCCTGCTCGTGAGCGGAGCGCGGGTGGGAGCCGGGGCCGCAACCCGGGTCATCACACCAGCTTTGGTGCCTTGGAAGGATGGCTTTGCCCTTCTGGTGAGCAGCAACGCCCGCGGCTGGACCCTGGCCTCCCCCCGGGAAGGCTGGGTGAGGCTGACTCCGGGCCAGATTGCGGACACCTACCCGGAGGGACTGGAGCTGTTGCTCCTGGAGCGCAGCAACGCTACGCCGGAGCAGCGCTTCGGACCTGGCTGGTTTTGGCCAGCCCTCAAGCGCTATCGGGGGATGCTCCTTCAGGTGCTGCTCGCCTCGTTCGTGGTGCAGCTCTTCAGCCTGGCCAATCCCCTATTGATCCAGGTGATCATCGACAAGGTGATCGCCCAGCGCAGTCTCGACACGCTCCAGATCCTCGGCATGGCCCTTGTGGTGGTGACGCTGATGGAAGGGGTGATCGGATCCCTACGCACCTTCCTCTTCACGGACACCACAAACCGCATCGACCTGCGACTCGGCGCCGAGGTGATCGACCATTTACTGCGCCTACCCCTGAACTATTTCGATCGGCGGCCTGTTGGCGAACTGGGCACCCGCATTGCCGAGCTCGAGAAGATCCGCAACTTCCTCACCGGTCAAGCGCTGATTACGGTTCTTGATGCAGCCTTCTCGGTGATCTACATCATCGTGATGGTGATCTACAGCTGGGTGCTCACCCTGATCGCCCTGGCGGTGTTGCCCATCCAGATTGCGATGACTCTCTTGGGCGCGCCGCTGTTTCGCCGCCAATACCGCCAGGCTGCAGAAGAGAATGCGCGCACCCAAAGCCACCTGGTGGAGGTGATCAGCGGCATTCAAACCGTGAAGGCACAAAACGTGGAAATGGTGAGCCGTTGGAAGTGGCAAGACTTTTACGCCAAATACATCTCACGCACCTTCGATAAAACCATCACTGGCACCTTCCTCAATGAAACCAGTCAGGTGTTGCAAAAGCTGTCCCAATTGCTGGTGCTTTGGGTGGGTGCCAGCATGGTGCTCAAAAGCGAACTCACCCTGGGCCAGCTGATTGCTTTCCGCATCATCAGCGGCTATGTCACCCAGCCCTTGCTGAGACTCTCCTCCATCTGGCAATCCATCCAGGAGCTGCGCGTCTCTTTTGAGCGGCTTGCCGATGTGGTGGATACACCAGAAGAATCCGATGCGGCCGATAAAGCCAACATCCCCCTGCCTGCGATCAAGGGCAACGTGGTGTTTGAAAACGTCAGTTTCTCCTTTGTGCCAGGGGGAACGGAGGTACTCAGTTCCATCAACCTCAACATTGAACCAGGCACCTTTGTCGGCGTGGTGGGCCAGAGCGGCAGCGGCAAGAGCACCCTGATGAAGCTTCTTCCACGGCTCTATGCACCCAGCCGCGGGCGGATTCTGGTGGATCATTACGACATCGCCAAGGTGGAGCTCTACTCCCTGCGGCGCCAGATTGGCATCGTGCCCCAAGAACCGCTGCTGTTTTCCGGCACGATCAGCGAGAACATTGCCCTCACCAATCCAGACGCCACCAGCGATGAGATTGTTGAAGCGGCTCGCACCGCCGCGGCCCACGATTTCATCATGGAATTGCCCGCGGGCTACAGCACCCCTGTGGGCGAGCGGGGTACATCTCTCTCGGGGGGCCAACGCCAGCGGATCGCCATCGCCCGCACGCTGTTGGCCAAGCCGCGCCTAATGGTCATGGATGAAGCCACCAGCGCCCTGGATTACGACGCTGAGCGCCAAGTGTGCGACAACCTTCGCGAAGCCATGAACCACTGCACGGTGTTTTTCATTACCCACCGCCTGAGCACCATCCGCAGGGCGGATCGGATTGTGATGCTCCACCAGGGCGCCCTCGTCGAGGAGGGCACCCATGATGAGTTGATGGCTCTGAGAGGTCGCTACTACGCTCTCTATCGCCAACAGGAGGCAAGCTGATGTTCTCCCCCTCCGATTGGCGCCCGCCAGAAGACCCTAACTCCAGCCGGGGCGAAGAAAAAAGAGAGCGGATGTTTGCGATTGGCGACAGCGAGGACGTCGTGCTGCAGCAGTCGCGCATTTGGGCGAGGGGCATCACCTGGGCCTTGATGGGGGTGACGGCCTTCGGATTGGGTTGGCTCGCCTTGGCAAAAACCGAGGAGATCGTCACAGCACCTGGGAAGCTGGAGCCCCTCGGGGTGGTGAAAGAAATCCGCATGCCTGTGGGTGGTGTGGTGGACGAGATCCTGGTGAACGAGGGAGAACAGGTGAAAAAGGGCCAGGTGTTGCTCAAGCTCGACACCGAAGCCACGAAAGACCGCCAGCGGAGTCTGCTGAGCAGTCTTGTGTTCAAGGACCAACAGTTGGGCTTGAAGGTGGAGGAGCTCCGCCGCTATCTGGATGTGAACGACACCGAGCAGCGCATGCTCGTCCGAAGCTTGGGGTTGGAGCAGGAGGTGTTGGATCGGCTAGAAGTGCTCAACCGTGAGGGTGCCACAGCTGAACTGCAATACCTCAGCCAACGCAACAAGGTGCAAGAGGTGGCCAGCAAGCTGGAAGAGTCTCGGGTGGATCGGCTCCGACAGCTCGCGATCCTGGGGCAGGGGATCCGCCAGCTACAAACGGAACTCGCCGATCTGCGCAGCAAGTTGATCGAGCTCAACGTGAACATCCGATATCAGGCCCTCACCTCCCCTGTGGATGGGGTGGTATTTGAACTCAAACCCAAGGCGAAAGGCTTCGTGGCCCAAACCAGCGAGCCGGTGCTGAAGGTGGTGCCAAGAGACCAGCTGGAGGCCCGCGTGGAGGTGCCAAGCAAAGACATCGGTTTTGTGAGCGTGGACCGACCTGCTGATATCAGTATTGATTCCTTCCCCTCCTCTGATTTCGGGGTGATCAAGGGCCGGGTGCGCAAGATCGGCTCCGACTCCCTGCCGCCAGATCAATTCAAAAACTTTTATCGCGTGCCAGTGGACATTGCGCTTGATTCCCAAACACTCAAGTTGAAAGATGGCACAACCCTGCCACTGCAAGTCGGGATGTCGCTTACGGCGAATGTAAAGCTTCGCAAGGTGACCTATCTGCAGCTGCTGCTCAGTGATTTCAAAAACAAGGCTGATGCACTCCGACGCATCTGAGGTCAGCGCCATGGGTTCTGAGGACCAAGCCAAGACGGTCGATCGGGCCGAAAGTTCTTCCCCCGCCAGGACTTCGGCCGATGAAGCCACGGCTGCGGTTCCACGCAGCATCTCCCGCTGGGTGAAGACGGAGTGCGGCAGGGCGAAATACCAGGAGCTGGCGAGCAGGGGTGGACCTAGGGCCCGCCTGCGGCTCTGGTGGTTTGTGCTGATCGCCGCCCTGCGCGACTGGCGATTGCCCCCTTCGCCTTAGGCCACCGGGCCGCCTGCATCAGAGGTTGTCTTCCCCCGCAGAGCAGCTCGCGCCACCCGATTCACCAGCCAGACCGCTGCCAGGGTGGCCGCCAGCCCCAGCCAGCGCACGGCCCAGGTGAGGGGATCGGCCTGGCCAGTGAGCACCTCCTGGAAACGGGCCACATCGCCGGCCAGGGCACCAAGACCACAAAAGAGCACCGTGCCCGGCAGGATGCCGATCAGGCCAAGGCAGTAGTCGCGCAGGCTCACCTCGCTCAGGCCGTAGGCGAGGTTGAGCAAGCTGAAGGGAAAGGCGGGAGACAGGCGGGTGAGCAACACCAGTCGCAAACCCTCCCGACTCACCGCCTGCTCGACGGCGCGGAGCTTGGGCGCACCCTCCAGCCGCCGACGCGCCCAGCCCTGGAGCCAGGTGCGCCCCAGCAGAAACACCACGATCGCTCCGAGGGAGGCCCCCACAAACACCACAACGCTGCCCCATAGGGTGCCGTAAAGGGCTCCGGCCAACATGGACGCCCAAACTCCAGGCAGCAACAGCGTCACCCAGAGGGCATAGAGAGGAACGAAGAGAGCGGCACCCAGCGGGCTGCGCAGCAGCGGCAGGACCGCATCCAGCCAGGCAGTGGGATGGGGATCCAACCGGGGAGTGGCGAAGAGGCCCAAACCCTAGGGGGGTGAACCCATGGCAGAGGCAAACGCATCACCGGTAGCCGGCGATTGCTGAACTGTCTGGTGACACCACTCTCGCTTGCCCGACCATGGAGCCAGCCGCGGCTCGGCAAACAGCTCTCGCCAGGACTGCGTTGCTTTCCGAGCGTTCAAGCATTCCCCGTGAGCTTGTGTGACTCCAAATCGGGCAACAGCAGCGAAAACATTGGACTCTCCTGCCGATTGACTGGAAAAGTGGATAAGATTCCTTTGTTAATGAGCGCCGATTGGCTACGGACTTTGGCTCTTCCAACTATCACCCTTACCCTCTCTCTTGCCTCAGTGGCGGAAGATGGATTCACAAATTTAATTTATATTTTCACCCGCACCGGCGCCACCAGAGCCCCCCTCACGGTGAATTACACCGTTGGCGGCACGGCAACGCTTGGCACGGATTACACCGGCATCGCCGCCTCACCAGCCACCAAGTCCATCACCTT